>Ga0209541_10007291_pt1 | contig 18651 bp, 20 predicted proteins | sample RifCSPlowO2_01_FD_184027 | JGI IMG/M metagenome (GOLD analysis project Ga0209541, IMG submission 184027) | Groundwater microbial communities from Rifle, Colorado - Rifle CSP2_plank lowO2_0.1 (SPAdes) (version 2) | ecosystem: Environmental > Aquatic > Deep subsurface > Groundwater | place... | reverse complement strand
CAATCGGATTGATAGGTTTGTGGACAATAAGAGAGAGAGTTACCACAGGAAAGAAGCTGTGGCTGGCGGAAGCCGGAGTGATCCTGACTTATTTGCTGGTTAGATGGATAGCAGTGGGGAGGATATGGCCCGGGCTAAAAATAAACCTAGACTGGTCCGAAAGTATCGGTACCCGGGCGTGGGTAATAGGGAGACAGTTTCTTTATTTGGTGTCACCAGTCAGGCCGCCTTTAAGCGATACTACCCCGATTCTACCGATAATGAATACCGGAGTGGTTTTAGTAATCGCCGGTTTATTGGTGTCGGTGATTTTGGCTGCCAAGCGGGGACTAAATTCGCTGGGGACGCAGATATTGATTTTCGTAGGGATAGCGTTGATACCGGCTACTAACTTAATTCCCCTACCCCGGTTTAATTCTCCCCATTATGCATATCTGGCGGCTGTGGGGGCGGGAATGGCTGGGGGAATTGCCTGGCAGAGGAGAAAGGTGTTCAGAATAATATTGACAGTGTGGCTGGCGGCAGCCGCAGTGTCTACTTTCAGGGGAGGGTTTCTGCTAATAAATGACTTAACCTTGTTTGAGCCGGAAGTGAGGCGGGATGAAAATTACCGCGAGGGACTTTTTTACCTGGGAGATTATCACCTGAAAAGAGGTGACTATGAATTGGCGGGGAGATATTATGAGAAAGCCCTGTCCCCTACTCCCCGCTATATAGCCTATGCGGATGAAACGTCGCTGCTGGTTAATATGGCTGCCGTCAAAATAGCGCAGGGGAAACATGTAGAGGCGGAGGAACTGCTGATAAAAGCAATTTCCGGGCGGGATACGGCGGATTTGAATATAGTGTATAACCTGGCCCTGGTGTTTTGGGAAAGGGGTGAATATCAAAAGGCGGTTATATTATTATCAGAGTACCAGGGATTGTGGCAAAGACCGGAACCGATGGTACTTCTGGCCAAAGCGTATCTGAAAACGGGTAAACCCGGGGAAGCGGCGCAAGCCTTAAAGAGAGCAGTAGTTTTTCTGGAAGGCGGGCAAAAAAAACAGATCGAGGAGTTGATCGGAGAAATCGAATCCAGCCTGGAGGAGTGGTAAAATTGAAGTGGCGGAGTGTGGCGCAGCGGTAGCGCACTCGGTTTGGGACCGAGGGGTCGTGAGTTCGAATCTCACCACTCCGACCAGGTTTATTTTTTATCAGCAATAGTTTCACCTGCTTTCTTCTGTTTTTTCCGGCTGCTCCTTTATCAGCATAGGCAACAGTGAAAATATTGCTGCAAAAATAAAAACCCACCAGAAGGGAAAACCCATAATCAATATAAGTAAAAAGCCGGCTAAACCTAAAATATTTCCAACCTTGTATCCGGTTTCCCGAAAAACAACGTACTTGGTTTTGTGCCCATCCATCGCGTGAGTGTAGGCAAGTGCATTAAGGGGCAGATAAAAAAAGTTAGATAATATTTTATAGAGCGAGTCGATAATATAAAGAAAGATTGGTGTTTGCAAAAAAACTCTGCCTATAAATGAAATGGCTACACCAGCTGATCCTATTTTCTCGATTTTATTTTTTTCCATACGATCACTCAATTTTCCTGCAAATAATGCGGTTATTCCGGCAGTTAAAACAACAGCGGAGGCAACAATCCCTACCCCAATATAGTTTTGGAAAATTGTAAATAAAAGCAGAGGCCAGGCAACAGAATAAATGATTTCTTCACCCCCAGCGCCAACAAAAGATATAAAATCCCGCTTTTTTACCAGGATTTCTTTTTTAACATCCAAAAATATTACCGATTCAAGCTTCTCGGTATCATTAACAAAAATCAAAAAGGTCATTGTCAGAAGTATAAGAATTAGGCAAATGACAAGAAGCGTAGTGAATCCAAAACCAGTTATTATTAACCCCGCTAAAATTGGAGCAATTAAGCCTGTGGAAATCCCAAGCATGGCCAAAAACCCCAGTTGTTCACCGAATTTTTTTTGTTTGCCAACCTCGAGAAAAAACGTATGGTACGAAATCCAGTAAAATGAGGCAGCAATTCCCCAGAGAACAAAATTGAGAAATACAAACAGCGTGCTCTGCTGATAAAAAAGCATAAAAAGAAATACTGTCAGAAAAAACTGACCGATGAGAAATCCCGCCTTTGTTCCGAACCGCGCATTTATTTTTGATACTAAGGTAACTAGGAACCCATGAGTTATTTGAAGAGACAGGAAAGCAAAAACTACCAGAAGTAATGCACTTTTTTCATTAAATCCCTGTTTCAAAAAGATATTTAAAATAAGAATTGGTAAAAATAACCCTAAAAGAAGAAAAACGAAAGTCCTTATTACCGCTACTATATAAAGCAGGGACAGATACTCGCTTTTGTGATGCGGCAGGCGAAACAGACTGGCGTATGTATGCATGTACATAAAAATCATATCAGTTTTGGCCCGGAGCGGAAAGGATTTTATTTAGTTGCAAAGGAGATGTTTATTTTTGAGAAGGTTTGGGTTAGGATAGGAGTGATGGGGGGTAAGCAGATTAAGATGTTTGTTTCGTTGGGAGTAGTAGCGGCGATGTTACCTCTGCTGTTGTGGGGAGTTACCCAGGCACCGAGACTGACTTTGCAAACCAGAGCGGAGAGTGTACAGCTGAGATTGTGGTGGGAACCGGCGCAAGTGGTAATCAAACCCGGTCAAGCGGTGAGGCTGACTCTGGTAGCAGAATACATAAACCAAAATAAGTTAATTCCGATGGTGAAAGCTGTGCTTAAAGTGCCGGCGGGATTACAAGTTGAACCGGCGGAGATAAATTTTGGCCAGGCTTTTGCAGGAAGGACGGTCGTGGGGGAGACAACAGCCGTGGGAGGACATGCGGGGAGATTTGAATTGGGAGTGGTCGAAGACGGGGTGTTTACGGGGATACCGAACATGGAAGTTATCGAAAAAAAAGCTGTAATAATTGTGGAATAGTCTAAACTGAATGAGAAACAAACCTGCCCTGACGTTGATTGAGCTGGTATTGGTGGTGACGATAGTATCCATTCTGGCTACAGCGGGAGTGCTGGGAATGTTTACGATCAGGTCTAAGCAGGCTTTGGAATTGTCGGCCGAAAATTTGGCGGGGGCTTTTAAGCAAGCTCATCTTTTTGCGCGGGAGGGCCGTGACCAGAGTGATTGGGGGGTAAGATCAGACGGCGGGAAAAAATTCAGCTTGATAAAAAGGGACCGACCGGAAAACGTAAACGAAGTGACGAAATTCCAGCTGGAACCCCCGGCAGTTTTTGACATCAGCGCGGCCGAAGTCTGGTTTAACCGGGAGAACGGCGGGACTACGGCAAACGTATCCTGGAGAGTGAAATCAGCCAGAGCGGGTACGGCGATGGTAGAAGTGACGACTACCGGGGTAGTGACAGTTACAAAGGAGTAAATGATGAAAAAGGGATTTACTATATTGGAAACAGTTGTAGCCTTATCAATGCTGATGATAGTGGTCGTCAGCGTACTGCCGATGATCGGCTGGTTGAGCGTCAGATCCAGGAGGTTGCAGGCAGACAGCCAGGCAGCTCTGGTACTTTTGGAGACAATGGAGGCTACTTACAGCGTGCTGGCCTCTGCCTGGATAAGTTTTGCACCGGGGAATACTTTTTTCCCTATAGTGATTGCCAGTTCCGGAGTATCCGAGTGGTCGCTGACTCCGGGGGTGGAGGTGGATTATCAAACCAAATATACCCGGTGGGTGGAAATGCGCAATGTGTGCCGAAAGACCGGCACCGGGGAACTGAAGGAACTTCCGTGCGACGGTGAATATCCAGAAGATCCGGACAGCAGAAAAGTGAAAGCAGTAGTCAAGTGGCGGGACGGAGACCGGGAAAAAATCATTGATGCTGAATTATTAATTGTAAATATGGCAAGATGAAAAGACGGGGTGTTTCCTTAATTGAGATGCTGGTGGCGATGGGAATGTCGTCGATGATATTTATTCTGGCCAGCTCGATTCTCATGAGTATGCTTACAGCCAACGCCCGCAACCGGAGGCAGGAAGCTTTTGAGCAGGTAAAGAATGACTTGACAGCCGAGCTGACTAATGCGGTGAAATGGGCAGAAGATGTCAGCTATGCCTCTGACCAGATTACTGCCGGGGAAACGGTGTACAGAATGGATAACGGACATGTAACCAGAAACGGCTCGGCCTTAAATTCAAATGAAGTAAGAGTGACAAGATTTGAAGTGACTGAATACGGGCCGGGTGAGGATAACCTGAGCCTGAATATTCAGATCGATCTGGAAGACGCGATGAACAACTCGGTTAAAGATACGATAAAGATAGCAGCATCAAAACGATTAACCACTTTTGAAGAATAATATGAATCATAAAGGAGCTGTTTCAATTATCCTGGTAGCAGTGGTGACGATGCTGGCGGTGTTTTTGCTGGCGGGGTGGCAATCGCGAATATTACTGTCAGTCTTGCGGCAGGAAGTACTGTCTGACATGCTGAAGGTGGGATATAACTCGGAGTCGGAAATTTACGATATCGTCGCCAGGTTTGTGGGTGATTATCCCGAAGCGTTCAGTTTTGATTTTGATACCCAAAGGACTCTGGACGACGGGACCAAGATGAGAGTGGTAGGTATAAAGACGGGAGAAAAAACAGAATTGACAGTAACTGCCAATAGAGAGTATGCGACTAATGTATTGAAGCTGTCTAAAGAAGACGTAAGTACCGGGGAGGATATTTATGATCGGGCCAGGATAGTTGTAAACATTGACTGTACCGGGAGCATGAATGGTAAGGCAGATGCCAGCTGTAGCGGTAGCGGCTGTACCACCCGTATCCATGAGGCAAAAGCAGCAATTTCGGGATTTGCCCAGGCAGTGAAGACGTATAACGATGAGGGGAGAGATCCTCCTTTGGAGCTGGGATTGGCGACTTTCGGGGTGGAGAATAAATGGGTGGCTGAACTGACCCCTGATATCCGGTCGGTTATAGATGCGATAACCAGCCAGTTTGGGGATACGACACAGGCCAGTCAAGCCTGTCAGAATGTGAATACAGGAGGAACGAGTATAGGATCCGGTTTCAGATTTTTGAATGAATATGTCGAAATCGGGAGAAATGAGAGGGTTAAGGACATCGAAATATTGGTGACTGACGGCAACCCCAACTCGACTGAAAAAACAGCAACTACGGCGGCCACTTACTGCGGGGTTTTGGTACCTTGTACGTTTTCCAGTACGGATCCCCGTTGCGTACCCGATTCTAAAAAGTATACGGCCTGCAATTTGGGGACCAGTGGGACTTTTGTGGACGAAATAGGGAAAAACGGCCTGAGGTATCCGAAGGTTGACGCCTACCCCGTAACCATTTCGGTGGATGTCAGCCAAGAAGTGAAGGATTTGCTGGCTAAGTATGCGACCAAGTCATATGATGCAGTCAATGCGACGGAGTTGGGAGACAGGCTGGAGGAAATTTTCGGGCAAATTATTACTACGGTGAAGGTGTTCAGGATCCGGAAAATAGTACCTACACTCTAGTTTGAATTCGAAAAACTAGATAGAGGCTGGTAAATGATTTAAAATGAGGAGGTGGTGCGGGATTAGTTGAGCGGTTCAACGTCACCCTTCCAAGGTGAAGAGACGGGTTCGACTCCCGTATCCCGCTCTAAAAGTGACAGTTTATGAAAAATCTAGCGCCAGACATTACCAGAAAAAGATTATTGGTAGAGGCGAAATATGGGATTGATGTTAGTGAAAGTTCCATAAGAGAATATTTCAAAGGTTTAACAGATAACTTAGGCTTAAGAACTTATGGCGATCCTATTATTCATTCTCCTAGCGGACAGGGGAAAGAAGAAAATCAAGGATATGACGCTTTTGTACCGCTGATTGATTCCGGGATCTCTCTTTACATTTGGACTAATAAGAAATTTCTGTCATGCGTTTTATATACCTGTAAGGATTTTTCGACTCCAATAGCCATTGAATTTACAAGAAGCTTTTTTAAAACTACCGAATTAGAATTTGAGGAATTTTAATTTTACGAACAATCAACCCACCACTCATAAATTTGTCGCGGTTTTAAATAAAAAGATAGATATTGGAAAGCTTATGAATGCTTTGGGACACATGACTGCCGGTTTTGGATCTTCCTTTACAGATAAAGAGGCCATGAGATTTGACAGTTATTTTGATAAAGATGGCGGAGAGCACCCGAATATTTCCGATAATCCATTTATCATTCTTTCAGCTGATAACTCTAATCAAATTAGAGCACTTCGTAATGCTCTTAAGGAAAACAAGATTCCATTTATCGATTTTACCAGCACAATGACAGTTGGTACTTATGCTGAGCAAAAACAACGTACAAACGAAACCCCAGAGTTAGAGTTGGAATATTATGGAATTTGTTTTTTTGGAGAGAATAGTCAGCTCTCTGAATTAACAAAGAAGTATTCTGTCTGGCGATAGAGTTGAAGTACTAAATCAGAAGCAATATACTTTGTCAGGTTCGAGCTGAGTACCCTCATACACTAAAGCTACGGAAGGGCAAAGCGCTTTCCAGCGAGGTATAATAGTAATCGAATCCGGATGAGTGAAACGTTAACTATCGTTAATGAGCGAACATTCAAGGCGGCGGTGGAGCATAACCGGCGGGGGCATGTGTTGCTGGGACAGCCCTTAAGCTCGATGGGTTTAGTGCGAGGATCGGTTTTGCGGTGTGTGGAACCAGGACGGGACGGAGTCGATATTGTCCTGGGTGGAGTGCCAATAAGAAGCGTCCATTCCCTTGAAGGGCCGGATTTGGTTTTTTCTAATGAGGAGATACAGCAGTTTTTAGCAGCTGTGGGCCGGGCAGTAGAAGATGGTGTTTGTTTGGGCGAGGTGATAGAGTAATTAAATGACTTGGAAGTCGGAAGTTAGGAAATTTGGAGTAGTGGTAGCCTTGATAGCACTGGCAGCGGGGGGTTGGATATATTGGCAAAGTAAATGGGTAAATTATTCAAGCCAGGTGGGCAGGTTTGAGGTGGAATACCCGCGGGGGTGGAGCATGAAGGAGTACATGTTTGAATCCGGCTTTGATGTTAGGGTGGAGTTCTCCCCCACTTCGGAGAGCAACCGCATCAGCCGGGAAGGGCAAATTTCGGTAACCATGGTGGGAAAACCGCTGGCGGGGCAAGTGTTGGGGTCGGAGGATGAATTTAAATTGTGGCTGGACAGGTCTGACGGGGCGACCGCCTCGGGTATGAAAAAGTTGGGCAACCGGTTAGCAAATAACATAAAAGGGGTGATGCTGGCGGAACAGCTGGAGGATTACTGGGCGATAACGTCGTGGTTTGCGGAGGGCGGGAAGAATTACTACCTGGCGGTATTGGGAAACGGAGATTACGGGGATGAAGAGATAAGGATAATGGACAAGGTGGTGAAGTCTTTCAGGCTGAAGTGATAAAATTGAAGAAAGTGCGGAGGTCTCGAGCTGGCCCTTGTAGCTCAATGGACAGAGCGTCTGTCTTCGGAACAGATGATGGGGGTTCGATTCCCTCCAAGGGCACAAATCAGAACTTTTGACCCCGAACCGCGAGGCAAATTGGTTCAAAATGTCTTGCGGAAGTTTTAACTCCATTTCTAGTTTATAAGGAATTAACTGGTCTGCCTTCTTCCTCCCGGCTATTTTATCTTTTTGTGTAACAGGTCTTGAAAATACTGTAATTGTACTTATGAGCATGTGGAGAATGTCAAAAATCTCTTGTCTGTCTTTGTAAATATTCTCAAGAGCTTTAACATATTTTTGCGAGAACAATTTGAGGGTGTTAATGTATCCGGCAGACAGAGAACTTTCCGCAATTAGATGTTCGGTACGCTCCAACTCGTTAGTAAGATTGTGTTCTTTTACAGCTAACTCACTCGTCTTTTCTCTAAGTGTTTTTAAGTCAATGTAGCCATTTTCGTGTTGGTCCTTTAGGTTTCTTATTCTGTTTGGCAAATTATTAAGAAGCCCTTTGATTTGTTCACGCTTCTCCTGCAAATGTTTGATTTCAAGCCTTGAGGATTTCAATGTTTGTTGGTACTTATAGACAGCAACTGGATTTTCAAGTAGTTTTCTAGTCATTTCTACCACATATCGTTCAATCGGGTCAGCCGGGATTGGAATCACCTTGCAGACAATTTCGTTCTTCTTTGTATTTTTCCTGCCACACCTATAAGCATAGGTATATTCAAAAGCTTCGGGTTTTTTGTCTAATTTTTTTCTATCACCAACCCAAGTAGATAGTCCTTCCTCTTCGTTTTCTGTTCTACGGCATGCATCACATTTTAGCAATCCTGATAACAAGTACATGTGTCCTTCGGCAGATTTGTTTATGGTGTTAGCCAGCTGCTTTGATTGTGCCAAAAGAATTTGTGCCTGTTTGAATAAGTAAAAGTCAATAATACTTGGGTGTTTATGTGGAGACAAAACCCATTTTTCTTTGGGTACAGGTTTGCCATCTTTGTTTTTCCCATAATAGTACTTACCAATGTAGGCTTCGTTTGCCAAAATATCTCTGACTCTTTCCGAGCGCCAGAAGCACAAGTTATTTTTCTTTTTGACCTCACCTTTTCGTTTCCCCGAAATTATGGTTGAGGCTCCTGGAGAAAGGACTTCATTTTTAGTGAGGTAATCGGCAATTTGTTGTGCTGAGAGTCTCTCGTTCACAAATTTGTCAAAAATAAGGCGGACATACTTTGCCTCATCTTCAAAAAGAATTAGTCTTTTTTCGCTGTCTTTATTGTAACCATATGGAGCATTTGCCCCCATGATTACACCAACTTTCATTGCCTCTGCTCTACCGGCTTGAGTTCTTGCTTTCGTTGTTTCAATCTCAAGCTCTGCAATAATACCAACAATCCCGAGCATTGCCTTCCCAAAAGGCGTTGAAGTGTCTATGCTTTCATTTGCTGATAGAAATTGAATCTCATTAGCCTCAAAAAAGTCTATGACATCAAGGAGGATTTTTAACCTTCTTGCAAAGCGGTCAATTTTATATACAGCTACGACATCAAAAGGCTTCTGACCCTCCTGAGCCATTAAGACATCTTCTTTTAATCTTGCGAACCCCTCCCTGTCATCTAATGTTACTGTCCCACTTACTCCGTCATCAATATAAACATAACTCTCGCCAGCTAAAATCATTTTTGGCTTACCATTTTCCAGATTTCCTTTTGAGCGAAGAAGACCTTCAAGTGCTGACTTTTGTAAATCAATACCATATTTCTCTGCCTGGTCGTCAGTTGAAACCCTAAGATACAGAGCTACTCGGAGGGGGTTTTGCTCTTCAATAATTTTTGTCATAAGAGATAGGGATACACTACCCAGAATATGTATTAGAATTACTGATAGGTTATTCTGGTTTGTCTTTTGTCGTGATTAGTATAGCAATTATCTAAGAGTTTTTGTATAATTTTGTTGAGGTTATCAAACTAAAAAAGAATGATAAAAAGACTACTTACAATCCGTCAAGCCTCTGAAATCCTGAATGTGCATGTGGAGACTTTGAGGCGTTGGGACAAAGCTGGAAAACTCAAAGCGATTAAAGTAAACGAGCGGGGCGACAGAAGATATAAACGGGAAGATATTGAAAACTTTATTAACCGAAGAAAAAAATAACCAGAATGCCAATAGAGAATCAAGTAAACACCTCAATAGTCCAAATTGCTGACAGGTTGGTCAAAGAAACCGAGGTTTTAGCACAAAAAGCTAAGACTGAAGAAGACTTGCGTATAGGGTTTGAAAAAATACTCTCCCCACTTTTGACCGAGCTTGGAATAAAGACAGAACCTAAATATGAGCGTTTAGGAACAGATGCCGCAGTAGCGTACAAAGGTCGCCCTGACGCTGTACATGGCATGGTAATCATTGAATATGAGAAACCGGGCGCATTCGGTAGCCAAAAGTGGGTGGAACACGCTCACAAACAGCTTGTAGATTATATAACTGCAGAAGCTACAAGTACTAAGGCAACCCTCTTTATTGAAGACCCTAAATACATTGGTGTGGGTTTTGACGGCACTCAAGTTTTCTTTACCAAGTACAAAGGAGATAAAACTTCTCTTAAAAGCGTGATTAACCCGAGAGATTTCGTCTATGATGGACCATACAAGCTAGATGTTGAATGTGCCAGAACACTCTTGACCTATTTGAGGTCGCTATCCAGAAAGCCATTAACAGCAGAACACTTAGCAGAAGTTTTTGGTCCTCAAGGAACACTTGCTCCATTGGCAGTATCAGCCCTTGCTGACTCTCTTGAGTATTGGGGCAAGGATAGAGTTAGGGTATTTTTCAATGAATGGAAACGCTTATTTGGAATTGTCTATGGAGAGCAGTTTAATGCAGGCAAAACAGAAGAAGCAAAGGCCTTATCTACTTTGTACAAGGTTGGACATGAGACGGACTTTCAAGAACTTCTTTTCTCAGTACATACCTATTTCGCCTTACTCATGAAGTTTATAGTAGCTGAGCTTTTAACACTAAAGGAAACTGCTTTTAATTCGTCTTATTCTTACAAACTAACCCACTTGTCACAAGAAGAGCTGCTTAGAGAACTAAAGGATATTGAGGAGGGCGGAATATACTCAAAGCGAGGCATAACCAATTTTCTTGAGGGAGATTTTTTCAGATGGTATTTGGACGCGTGGTCTCCAAGACTTGAGGAAGCAATCAGGGAAATAACTCGGCAGTTATCTGAATTTGAACCTGCTACCTCCGTTATTAACCCAGAAACTACTCGGGACCTTCTTAAAAAACTCTACCAATACTTAGTTCCACAAGAGGTCAGACACAAGCTCGGTGAATACTACACTCCCGATTGGCTTGCTGAGCTTTTGTTATCAGAAGTTGGATATAAAGGTGATTCACTTAAGAGGTTTCTTGACCCTGCTTGCGGGTCCGGCACTTTCTTGGTACTGGCAATCAGAAAAATAAAGGAATACTCAAAAAGTCAAAGAGAGAAACCACTTGAGACTGCAAAAAGAATTGTTGCTAATGTTTGGGGATTTGACTTAAATCCACTGGCTATAATCGCCGCAAGAACCAACTACCTGTTTGCCTTAGGAGACTTGACAGAGAAACTCCAAAGTATAGAAATTCCAATTTACTTGGCAGATTCCGTGTTGTGGCCCCAAAGAGATGGGCAGCTTACTCTTGCAGCTCGTGGAGTACACACCGATATACAAACTTCTGTTGGTCTTTTCCATGTTCCTTCAATTTGGATTGACGGAAAAGGGTTTTTAATGAAAACTGCTGCGCCTCTACTTGAAGAAATGGTGAAGGCTAAATATGAACCAAGTGAGGCACTAAAAAGATTTCAAAAAGAAGGTTTAGTTTTTCCTCCTCATGAAGAGGTCGTAGAAGGATTTTACCAAGAGATTCTTGACTTAGAAAAACAAAATAAGAATGGAATATGGGCTAGATTTTTGAAAAATGCTTTTGCTCCGATGGTGGCTGATAAATTTGATTATGTGATTGGCAATCCTCCGTGGATTAGGTGGGGCTATCTTTCTGAGGAGTACAGACAAGCAACTCTACCCCTTTGGAAAAACTATGGACTGTTCTCTCTGAAAGGACATGCTGCTCGTTTGGGTGGCGGTGAGAAGGATTTTTCAATGCTATTTACTTATGCTGCTTCTGACTATTACCTAAATAGAGAAGGGAAACTTGGCTTTTTAATTACTCAAGAAGTATTTAAGTCCAAGGGAGCAGGAGAAGGGTTCAGAAGGTTTCAACTAGGTGAAAGGGTGGAAAGCACCCACCTGAAGGTCCTTAAAGCCTTAGACCTAGCTACTGTCCAACCGTTTGAGGGAGCCTCAAACAAGACTGCGGCAATAATTCTCAAAAAGGGAGAGAAGACAACATATCCGGTTCCGTACATTGTTTATTCAAGAAAAAAAGGTGTGGGCAGGGTTTCACCCGATATTTTATTAAAAGCGGCATTGACTCATCTTAATAAAAAAACATTACTAGCCAGACCACTTGGTGAAATACCAGAAGCATCATGGCAGACATATTCGGGAGATTCAAAATCCTTAGACGCAATGGAAGGTAATAACTTTTATACAGCACGCCAAGGTATTGACCCGCAGCCATACGGAGTATTTTTATTAAATGTTAAACAAGTCTTAGCTAATGATGAGCTTATTGTTGAAAATTTACCAGAAAGAGGTAAAGGGGAAGGTGTTTCAAAGGTTTCAACAAGGCTAGAGGAATCACTAATATACCCAGCTGTAAGTGGTGCTGATATTCATAGATGGGGTACGAAATCAAGCTTTTATACTCTGATGGTTCAAAACCCAAAGCGTAAAGAACCAATTCCAGAAAGTGATATGAAAAACCAATATCCGAGAACTTATTCATACTTACTTCAATTTAGGGAGGTGCTACTATCTCGTGCTTCCAAATCAATAAAAGAATTAGCAGAAAGGACTGCTTTTTATGCAATGTTTGGTATTGGGGAGTACACAATGTCTCGCTACAAAGTAGCTTGGAAGTTTATGAGTAATGATATTTTCGCATCAGTACTCTCCCAAGCTAAAACTAAATATGGCTACAAACAAATTATGCCAATTAAGACTGTCGCAATGTTTTGTGTTGATAATGAAGATGAAGCACACTATCTTTGTGCAATAGTTAATTCTGTTCCAGCTCGTAGTTTAATAAAAACTTACTCTTCTGCTGGGAGAGGCTTTGGAACACCTTCTGTTATGAAGTATTTGGGAATACCAAAATATGATTCTAACAACAACCTTCATACCGAATTAGCTGACTTATCAAAGAGGTTACATGAGCTTAAAGCCTCTGGTAATGAAGAGGAAATTCCCAACTACGAGAAAAAAGTTAATGAAACAGTAAATAGACTTTTTAACATAGAATAAGAATATGGACGAACACCAAAGACTACTTAACGCACTCTCAACCGCTTTGCAAGGTAAAGGTTTTGAGGTTATTAACCAAGCTGGGTGGCAAGACAGAGAACCTTTTGCCATAGGAAGACATAAGCCAGATATTATTGCAAAAGACCCCTCGGGTGTGCTAGTTATTGGTGAAGCTAAAACCGGAGCTGACTTAGACACACAGCGTTCAAGGGAGCAATTTGTAGATTTTTCTAGCAGAATAATGTCTGAAGGTATATTGAAAGGGAGAGAAATACCTCTCCACATAATAATTCCCGAGAGTTATTCGGCTAGGTTGCGACAAGTTTTGGCTAGTCTCGGTTTAGCAAGTAAAATTGGAAATCGTATTACTATCTGGACGTTAGGATAATTAACATGCCAATAACAGCGACAATAGACCCCAAAATTCAACAACAAGCTGAGCCAGTATTACAAGAGGTTCTTAAAGGTGTTGGTGAGGCTAATCAAAAAGCAGAAAGGGAAAGAGAGGAAGCAATCCTTAAAAACAGAGAAATAATCGGTCAAAGACTTGAAACAGATGGACGGAAGCTAATTGCTTACATAGCTCGTGTAGGACCAGAAAACTCAGCTGTATCAACAGATGACATAGCTCCATTTGGTAGCATGCTTTCTTCTCTAGGAGACTTTACGGACCTAGATTTGATGATACATAGCCCCGGCGGTAATGGAGTTGTAGCGGAGAAACTTGTTGAGATGTGCCGTAGTAGCTGTAAAGGTAAGTTCAGAGTCATTGTGCCTAATATGGCTAAAAGTGCTGCTACTCTAATAGCTCTGGGCGCTGATGAAGTTGTTATGGGTTACTGTTCTGAGTTGGGACCGATTGACCCGCAAAAGTTAATTGTTGCTGGCGGTAGAATACAGCAAGTTTCAGCACAATCAATAATTAGTGCTAGGGACATGTTGATGGAGCAGATTCAGACAGCTAGAAGTCAAGGAAAAGATATAACTGGGTACCAGCAGCAACTTGCTTCTTCTACTATGGACCCTGCTTTTATTTTTGAATGCCAAAAGGAAGTTGATTTCGCCATTGATTTAGTAAAGAAATGTCTGCCAAACAGAATGCTTAAAATTAAGTTTCCTAGTAAAAAACCTAGTTGGAGGAAAACTAAAGCCGAGGAAATAGCTAAAAATTTAACTTCAACAGACCAGCGGTTCATTCACGGAAGAATGATTGGACCAAAGGAATGCGCCGCCTTGGGTCTTAATGTCACGGAATTAGAAAGAGATAATGAGTATTGGAAGAACTTATTTGAACTTTATGTTAGGGCTGAAGTACTTATGTCTATCCGCTCCGGTCCAAACTCAGTTGTGGCAAAGCTATTTACTGATGCCCATACCCACCTACTTGTAACTTAGACTTTGTAAAAGTTAGGATAAGTCTTTTCTAGTTCCTGAAGGATTGACCTTTCTGATTGTTGGCTGAGTTTAGCTACCTCTAACACTTTTTGAACTTCTGGATTTTTCTTTACTTCTTCGGAAATCTTTTTAACCTTTTGACTTGAGAGCTTTTGAGGCGATTTTTTCATATTCATTATTTGGTTAATTTAGTATAACAGTACATTTCTTTAATACACAAGATAGACCTTGATGTTCTGAATTAGGCAAGAATGATGTAAGGCATTAGAAAGATGTATTTTAGCTCCTATTTGATAATTATGACAAATGACAAATAATCGTTTAACAAGGTACTCCCATAGAATAAAAAAGTAAATTCAGGTATTTTTTAAGTAATATGGCAACAATTAAGCAAAAATTAGTAGCTTCAAATTTACTGGAAAATACTGGAAAGTCAGTGTCCCAAGCAATGAAAGAGGCTGGATATAAAGAAGGTTCCTATAAAAACCCTCAGCAATTAACCAGAAGTAGGGGTTGGGCTGAACTTATGGACCAGTTCTTACCCGAGAAGTTATTACTACATAGGCTCAAACAACTCTTGAATAAGAAAATCACTTATTGGATTGGTAAGGGAGATAATAGAAAACTTATTCGCACAAAGGAAATAGACTCGGCCTCAGTCGCTAAGGCGCTTGATATGGCTTACAAAATCAGGGGTAAATATCAGATAGGTATTGAGGAATTAAATAGAGATGCCAGAAGCGAAGCAATGTGGGAACGATTAAACAGACTCCTCCCTGACGCAGATTTGTAATTACTTAGTTGGTTTTAACACTGAGGGGTTTGTAACCTTGTAAATTGTTACCTCTGGAAGCTCGCTTAACCACTCGTAAGGGTAGCTACTACTCATAAACTCACCAGTAGTCATCTCATCAAGTTTGTGGGATATTTGCTCTGCCTTGAGAGCTACTTCTTCTGTCCCAAAGTAAATATCTGACTTTCGTGGGTCATACATACTTGCTCTGAATAACTTGTTTTGAATGTCTTTATTGATGGTAGCTTCGGACTTCTTGAAATAAAGCTCCTCAATTTCAGAGTCAGTCGGAAGCTTACTCTTGTTAAATCCAAATACATTATCCATGTTGCAAGTCGCTCTCAAGTGAGAGTATGGCAGCTCGCACACTCCCTCCCCAAACATTAACAAGGCTCTTTAATTGCCTCTCAAGCTCTAATTCGTTTGTTATTGCTTTCCAGTAAAGAATTGGTTGGTTGTCCGGGTCAATAAGTTCCCCTAGTATTTTAATTGGCTTTTGTATTTTGGTCTTCATTATTAAAGTCCTTTACTATGCAGACACACATCATAAAATGTGCTGTACGCCCTAATAGGGTCTTTTGTTATATTAGCTTTTTCACGAGCTGTTAAATCACACTCAACCCTACTTTTTGAGGGTCTAATTTCATACCAGAAAAACAACCCAGCAATAATCCCCAAAACTAGCAATACACTGATAACTAGACCCGTTGTTTTGAGGTATTTAGCAGGTAGGGTACTCTTATTTTGTATCTCAAATAATTTCTTTTGCTGGCTATTCAGACCTTTCTTCTTTAACCACCAGGCACGAAATACCCAGCTCATAACAGTTAAAATTACAACCCCAACAGTTGCAGAATAAGCTTCTAGCCTGTAACCTCTTTGAAGAAGAGTTCTGACAATCGCAACCACAACCAGCGTGACGGCAATTCCACCAATTTGCAGTATCAGCTTAGTTAATTTTGTTATTGCTCCCTTCATATTAGTTTTTTGGGAGCCATCAAAAAGCTCCCAGCCAGTGATAGCTTGCGCTACCCATATTCCTTTCGGAATATGACCGGTAAAGATGCTCTGACTGAGAGCTTGATGCTCTTTACCGGTTTTTCTGCCATGCCCAATGGCTTACACCATTGAGTTTAGGCAACCATTAAGTTGTTAAATGTATTTTACTAAAAATAACCAAATGTAACAAATTTACTTCCGAGGTTGTTTTTCTTCCCTTATTCTGGTAAAAATTTTATGAAGAAGAGTATTATCATTAGCCTCGGCAGAATAGACACTTACAGCTACAGATTTAATAGACCCAATATCAGAAATATGAAGGTCTGGTAAATTGAAGTACAGTTCGCTTACATTGGTAGCCAACACTTTGTCCATCAGCTCAATAGCAATTTGGGTATTACCAGATTTCTCTGCCTCTTGAAGTTGCTTTCCATCACTCTGCAGTAACTTTCCAACCCTTACACCCAAAGACTTCACTTCTCTATGGAAACAGCCATTCTTTTTAATATCTTCAATTTTTTGATTAACACCCTCAATACTAGCCTCGTTTATAGTTCTTAGAATTTTCTTTGACATATCTAATTTGGTTTTTTGGAATTATTCCTTCCTATCCGACAAATCTTTTTGTCCAAATCATAACAAATGAGGACAAATGCGTACTTTTCATTATATAATAGTTCTGGGTCAGAAATCCTATCCCACATGGTGGATGTAGCTCAACAGCAGAGCGCTGGGTTGTGGACCCAGAGGTCGCGGGGGCAGCACCCGTCTTCCACCCAAGTAATGGCTTAAAGGGATGCGAGACGGGTTTAGGATAGTTCAATTTTTACCGGGATTGATGAACTTCAGGTCAGACAGAGCAGTTGAAAGTCCATTTTGATAAAAATCTAATAGTTTAGGATCTTCCAATAGCGATCTGGTAAGGTCCCAACCTGAATGCCCAATCCTGCATAGCGATTCTTAACCTTGCTGGGGGTTTAGTTTGGAATCAGGGATCCTTTGACCATCAATAAAATGGTCTCCCCAATCCTCTTGTAATATTTCGTTACTCATAATGTAAACTATATTACAAGAAAAAAAATGTTTGGAGTTTGATTTTGAGATAATACGGCTAAATGAATCCAAATTCTAGCATTAAAGACATTCTAAAGTAATGAGTGGACGTGCACCAGATCCTAAAAAAGCTGAAAGGTTCCAAAGCGCCATAATTTTCTTAAGCGATCAGGTCAATAAAGGCAGTATTAATCCTAAGCCTGTCCTTTGGCACAGCTTCCGGGTTGCAAATAATCTATACGAGGATGATCAGCCGGAGGATGTGGTAATAGCCGGTATACTTCACGATGCCTTGGAGGATACTAAAGTTTCTTTGGAATTAATAAGGTCTGCGTTTGGAGACAAAGTCGCAAATCTTGTAAAAACGTTAACTTTTGACAAATCTATCCCGGACAAAAGACTGAGGTATCAGGAAGCATACCAAAGAAACCTGGGGGGCGGCCAAGAAGCTTTACTTATAAGAACTTATGACATCTTGGACAATAGTGACTATTACCAATTAGCCAAAAGTAAAGAGGATTACGATTTCTTATTGGAAAAAATGAAATATTTTATTGACATATCTTCTGCGGTTATCAGCGATACAAATGCCTGGAAAATACTTGTGGCTAAATACGAGTTTCTAGTAGGAATATAGTTTTTCGCGGTAGTCTTTGAGCATCCTGGCTGACGTAAAATTGTCCTCTACCAGCCGGATAGTCTTTTCCATCCGGACTACCCATTCAACGGGTGTGCCGGAAGCGTCTCTTTGGTAGTAAAGAGGGGCAATCTGCTCACTGATTAGGCGATAGATTTCGGTATTTATCCCCTCTTCGGGCAGGACCCAGCCGAAATCCGGCAGATTTACCTCGGCATACCAGCCGTCGCTTACGGAAAAAGAGAGAACGCCGTTTAAACCGGCTTTCATTCCGCTCGTCCCGCAGGCTTCGAGACCGGTCATCGGAGTATTGAGTAAGACATCCGCACCGCTGGTAAATATTTTGGCCAAGGTAATGTCGTAATCCGGCCAGAAAACGACTTTTCCGGATAAATCCGGACGGTTGACCGCCTGGTCGAGGATATTTAAAATATCCGATTCGTCGGGGTTCAAATAATTGGTAAGACCCGCGATAATAAATTGCACCGGACGAAGGGAATCGTTTACGATTCGGGAAAGCTGGTCCAAATTATTGAAGAGAAGCTCCGGCCTCTTGTATTTGACCAGACGGCGCGACCAAACGATGGTCAATTTATCATTTGCCAGTTCGTGACCGGTTTTTTCCCTGACTTTGTCGAGCAGGTATTTCTTCTGCCTGAGATGAACAGGCCAGGGATTTTTGGGTAAATCGGGAATCTGCCAACGAGGGGTAAAAACACCGTTGGTAATCGGGATTAACCTGCTTTCGGAATGAGCCTTTTTCTCGAAAAAGACGTGCGACTTGGATACTCCGCAGGCGCGGTTAACATGCCGCAGCAAAAAATTAGTGGTGGAAAATAAACCCGGATGTTTGGAGTGTTCCCCTAATTTAAAAAAGGCAGCGAAA
>Ga0209541_10007289_pt1 | contig 18654 bp, 17 predicted proteins | sample RifCSPlowO2_01_FD_184027 | JGI IMG/M metagenome (GOLD analysis project Ga0209541, IMG submission 184027) | Groundwater microbial communities from Rifle, Colorado - Rifle CSP2_plank lowO2_0.1 (SPAdes) (version 2) | ecosystem: Environmental > Aquatic > Deep subsurface > Groundwater | place... | reverse complement strand
TCAGATTGAGAAGTATTATAACAAGTCAGATTAGCATTTGTTGTATTAAGCGGATGGTCTGTTGCATTTAATATTGCTGTTACATTAGGCGGAGCATTATAAGTCAAAGTAACATTATAAACATAATCCGAGAATAACTGCGAATAAGACTCCATGCTTACATTGTATTGAACAAACCTTGCTGTTGGCTTATTAGATATGTCCTGCCAATCACTATATTTCAAAGCAGATGTCTCATAAAGGGTTTTAACTTCATCAGCAGATAAGCTTCTGTTAAAGAGCATAACTTGGTCTATTGTGCCATTAAAAAAAGCTGAAGCTCCTGTTTTTCCTATAATAGCATCATCGCCAGTAAAGAATATAGGATAATCTTTTATAGTATCTGCTTTTCCATTAATATATATTGTTCCAGTAGAATTAACCACATGAGTCCAATATGTAGCTGTTGTTGCATTCTTATACCAAAATATTGTTGTATTCTTGCTTGTTCCTGCAATAGTTACGTTAATAAAATCATCTACACCATCAAAACTGCATCCTGCGTCTATAAACCCTGTTGTATTCTGGCAGGTTGCATTAACAATTAATCCATGATTATTCAACCCTGACTTATCCAAGACATGAGTTCCGTTAAAGTAAGAAGTGCCGTTGTCCATTGGAACATGCAGGACTAATCCTGTCATGTTTAATGTGCTTCCGTTATAGATTGGCGAATAGCTATCTGAAGTATTGCCTTCTGAAACCCTTATTTTAACTACTGTTGCGTTTGCGTATTCGTCTATGTAGCTTGATTTTGTTGCATTGTGTAAATCCCCAACTTCATCTGCTGATAAACTTCTATTGATAACCATAACTGAATCTATTGTGCCGTTGAAAAAATAACTAATTGATGTCCCGCCCCTGCCTATTTTTAATGCTTGATTGCTGTCAAATCTTGTTCCTGAGAAAGCAACGCAATCCTCTAAAATAGCATCAACATAAACGCATATATTTGTTGAGTTTTGTGTTCCTGTTATCAGATACCAAGTATTTGTGTTTACTGCTTTTGAATTTTGAACATTATTAAATGACTGAAAACAACTGCCTGAAACATTAACAACGCTAAAAACAATTTCATTGCTTCTTTTCCTGAAATCAATGCCACTACAATATGAATTATCTGTAACAAATCCATAATCAAAAGGAAAAGTATTAGCATTAAGCCAGAATGATATTGTCATTTCCTCATAGCCAAAGTCAAGCATAGAAGCTGGAATTGTAACAACATCATTCACGCCGTCAAAACTCATAGCACATTTTCCTAATCTTGGTGAAGAGCAGTTATAAACTGCACCAGATATTGTCCCTGTATTGTTATATTTGCTTTCATCATAAGTCTTTGTCCCTGAGCCTTCTTCAAAACGCCATAAGCCTATAACTGAATCATTAACATTGAAATCTCTTGTATAATTTAATGAGGCATTAAGAAGTTTTTTATTAGAGCCTATATCTATTGGCTTAGCTCCTGAGAAATAGCCTGATGTGGAATAGTTTAAAGTTACTGTTGAGTCGGATGGGGATTGCCTCCAATTTAAGCCGAAGAATAAGCCTTTGGTTATATTTGAAGTAACCTCAGTTGTTATTGTTGGGTCTGCTGTCACATTCCTGCCTTTTGGGAAATTGCCAGCATTTTTTGTTATTGCAACACCAACAACCCTAATCCCTGGCCTGCCGAACATATTTGCGTTTCCAACATACAAATCAGTTACAGTAAAGCCACTACTTATCACATCGCTGAAGTCAAATATTTCAACAGGGAAATTAATCTTTGCAATAACATCATTAAAGTTGCCCTGCTTATATATATCTTCACTCAAGTTATAAATAGTTCCATTATAGCTTGCTGTATCTCCGTCATTTACAGTAAACAAATACCACAATTTAGTGTTTGTTAAATCCTGATAGTTGTTCTCAACGTAATGGCTTATCTTCATATTTCTGCCAGCATTAAAGCTGAAATTCATCTTCCATGTAAACACAGGCAGGGAAGTAATTGCAGTAAAGGTTTCATCTGCATAGCTCCAATCCCAATTAAAATCAAGAACGCTTCTGTTTATCTCGTTAGAAGTAATTCCAAAGCCGAACTTTCTTAATTCATTGCCAGAAGTGTCTCTAACGCTGAAATAGCCACTTGACATATTCTGATAGCATAGATTGTCCCAGTTGCAGAACAAGGTTTCATTGTTTATTGTTGTTAAGCCGTAAGTATAGCCAACGCCTGTTGGCGCAAAGAGCTGCTCTCCTGCAGTTGGGTCAATAATATGCTCAAATTCTACATAATCGCCAATAATTTTTAAGTCAAAAGTTGAATAGCTGCCATTCAGAGCAGTTAAATAAACCTTATAATAAGACTCATTAGTTACATTATAAAATGCAGCTATGCTTTCATTTCCATCAGCAACATAAACCTCTATGTCAGATGTAGAATTTGACCTCGCATAAAGTGTTATGTCTTTTGAGCTGTCCAAAGCCTGCTTGAATGCAACCCTAACATAATCTCCAGCAGGTATTGGCTCTGACCAGTTTCCATCCAGCTCTTTTACATATTCATAAATGTCAGAAACAAAGCTTCTATTGGCATCTAAATGCTCTGCAGCTGAAATCTCTATAACAAGCTCATAAGTCTGGTTTGAAAGTGAAGGAACAACCCATTCAATATAATCAACTAGTGAATTATTATTTGTATCAAACTTGCCAGCCAAAACCTCCTGCCTTGTTTCATTTGCAAGCCAGTATAGGTGGACAGATTTTTCAGGAGCTTCTGCTGGTAAATTAGTGTAAGCTAAAATATCCGTATAATGCACAGCAGAGCTTATTGTTATCCTTTTTCTGTTTGGGCCAAGAGCCTCTTCTGTTGCTTCTGGCGCCTTCGTTTCATACTCAACCTCAACTTCCTTAACACTTTCCCCTATAACTAATTCTGTTGTTTCGCCAGGCTCTGCCTCTGCAATTTCGTTTTCTTCTGCAAAGGCTGGATTATCAGGCTGCAGTGTCCCGTTTGTTAAATTCTGCTCTGTGGCATTAATCCCAGTGGAATTATCTGGCAGTGCAGCTGCATAGCCAGTTATTTGATTTAGCGCCAGGGACGGGAATTCCATTCCACGAGAGGAATTGGAATTTGAACCCGCATGAGTTGAAGAGCTCTGATGGTCTTCAGCCATCCGCAATGTCCTGATTATGCGACCCTGGCTTCGCTTATCAAAGTCAGATTCCGAAAGATTTATATATTCATCTTTATTAATATCTGTTCTGAAGAGCTCTGATGGTCCTACAGAAGCAATAATCTGGTTATGGGACCCGTTTTCTTTTTTATTTTGCCCAGAAATGGAAGCTATTGCGCTGCCTGTTATAATATTATAGGTATCGACATAATTTACAGCGCCATTTGTTACAAGCTTTGCATTAAAAACATCCTCTTTTAATGTGTCATTAACTATCTTCTTGACAGAAACATTTGAAATGCCTGCTGGCAGCGTTATATTCAGCTCGCTTGCCTCATTGGCAAGCTTAACCGTTTTTTTCCATCTTACAGGCTTGCCGATAACTGCCTTGTACTGCTCAACCCTTTCCTCAACAATGCCGGCATTAGAAATATTGGCAACACTAATATTTGAAATCTCCTCGGCTATTGAGTAATCAACGCTGTCAATGGTTATTGTCGCATTAGATACATTAAATATGAGTATGTAGTATGTTTCATTAAAGCCGTAAAGGCTGCATGTGTCAATGCATGCGCCTGTGAAAGCAATCCTGTCCTCATAGTATGTTGCGTTCAGGCTTTGCCATTCTGAATTATGAATATCAGTATAGGGATTCTCTAAGCTTGTATTGTAGTCAACATACAATATCTGCGCAGATATTATGTTGCCTGAGGATGCGCCGTAATGCGCATAGGCGCTCAGGAAGCTTTCATCCCATTCCTGCGACAACGGCATTAATCCGACAAAGTTGCAGCATCTTTCAGCGCCATAGCATACTGTTGTTGTCTCATCATTATCAGCTGAGTAGGTTTCCCATTTTGCGCAGAGCTTGCTATAATCAACATTCCAGCTAAAGCCGGAATTTTCAATTGTAAAGTCAATAATGCCGTCAATTGTTTCAGCGCCGTTGTCATCAGCATCATAGATTGTGCCTGGCTTGTATTTTAAGTCAATGCTTATTATTTTTGAAATGTTTGTTATTGATTCGTTTGCTTCTGTCTCATTGGTTATTGTTTCATTGATTGTTTCATTTAGTGGTATGGTTTCATTGATAACGGTTATATCTGTTTCATTTACAGGAGTTGTTTCATTGATTATTGCCTCATTTGTTTCGTTTGCAGCTGTTTCGCCGGATTCATTTATTTCCTCATCCAATGCTGGCTCGTTTGTTTCTTCGATTGTTTCGTTTGACACTGCAAGGCCTGTAATGAGCGAGAGCCCCTGCTCAGCAGCCTCATTGCTGTCATAGACAACATATTTAGCGCCTTTGTGCATTATGTAAACCTGCGCATAGCCGTCTTTGCTTATTTTGCCGTTCAGCTTTATTGAATTTAGGCTGCCGGGATGCTCAAGGAACCATGCCTGCTCTGAGTATGAATCAACAGCCATGTCAAGAGTCTGCGTATAATTTTGCTCAGCTGTTATTGCAGCATAGCCTGTTAGTGATGGCTTAAAGAAAAAGAGCCCAGCAGCAATCAAAACAAAAACCAACAAAGCCACAGGAGCGAGGTTCTGCCGGGCTCTCTCCTCTTTAAGCTTGCTTTCATGAAACTCAATCTCTTTATTCAGGCTTGATGTTTTCTCATCGCAGAATTTAAGCCATTCATCATGGGTTCTGCCGTAATACAGTTTTGACAATTCCTTAGAATGATCATGATGGCTGATTTCTGAATTGTTAAGCCTCTCATTCAGCAGTATAATCTCTGCCAAAATCCTTCTCTTTGAGGAAAGGCACAGCTGGATTTCCTTCCTGATTTCAGCTATTATATTCTCATTCCTCTTTCTCATCATCCATCCTCTTTTTCATAAGAAACTCAAGGCCGTGGCTCCTGTTGGCAAAAACCTTTTCAGAAATTTTCTTATCTATCCAACTCAACAATTCCTTGTCCAGTGTTATTGTGATTCGCTCTTTCAACTAGATCATCCAGGTAAAGCCAAAAAAATACCCACCCCTAATCTTAGAACTAGAGCTAACAGAAACTGCACTAAACGCCTCTTTTTCTGCTGCATTTTGCTGCTACATACGATTACATACTATTATATACAATATCTAACTAATACTTACTCTATATGTAGTATTATATTTAAACTTTGCGGTTTGAACAGCTTTGTCCGATAAGTGACTTTTGTCCGAATAGTCGCAAATCTGTCCGAAAAGTGATTGAAGTGTCCGATAAGTCATAGTTTTTGGACACTATTCGGACAAAGCTGGTTTGAACAAAGTGAAGAGAAGAAAGATCCAATAACAATGGCATCAAATCAAATGCAGAGGAAAAACCCAACAACAATGGCGAGGGCGAGGCGGGGGACGCCCCCTTCGGGGTGCCGAGTAGGTCGAGCAAAGCGAGACCGTCCGAAGCCATTATTGTTGTTGGGTTTTTAAGAGTATTAAGAAAGATATATGTCAACCAATTTAATTTATAACTAATGCCTTATCCCAAACCCAGAGAACTCATTAGTCACCTTTCCAAACTCAACCTTAATAGAATCAACCTTTGCTCCAATAGGCCCTTTTCTGCAGAAATCAACAAGCTCCCTTAATTTATCCTCGCTGCCTTCTGCAACCACTTCAACACTGCCATCATCTAAATTCCTGACAAAACCAGTTAAGCCAAGAGAATTAGCAATCTTGCTTGTGTTGTGCCTGAAAAAAACGCCATGGACATTGCCATAAACAAGGATATGAACTCGTTTCATACCAACAAATAACAAGGCGTTATTTAAAAAATTTTTGTTAGGGTGTCCAGTGCATACAAGCCATATAAAAGCCAAATTTCATGCACATAACCATTTTAGCATACCCACTGGACATGGAATCTGCCCTCGCGTGAGCTATTTAAATAGAAACAGCCATATCATATATTTATGAGTTAGGCAGGAAAAAGCACATCCCTCTTTTTCGCCTCCCCCTCCTGCCTTTTTCATTTTTAAGTGAGAAGATGATAAAAATGGGTTTTTGCAAATCGTGCGGAAAGCTGATTAACGCTTACAACGGTTATTGTTTTGATTGTAAAAAAGCAGAAAAAACAGACGGAAACATTCCAGAACAGATAATTGCTGGCGGTTTTATGAGAAAGATGGGCATTGATGGCTGGTGATTACAAAAGAGGTGATAAAAATGAATGAAAATGATATGAGCCAAAATACAATAAAGGAATTGTTCTATAGGCAAATACGGGAGCTGACAATAAAAGCAAACAAAAGCTTTGACTACCAGTTCAGCGACAGATGGCTGTGACAAACAAAAAGCAGAGTGGTAAATGGGTCCATGGCAAAGAAAGGCGCTGATAAGCAACCAACTAACACAAACATAATCCTAAACCAAATGTTTATAAACAATATCTTTTACTTATTATGCAATTTGAATATTCAAGGCATTGGATTATAAAGAAAGGGTACAGGGTAGATATAACAGACGATATCCTAGGATATGCGATAACAAACTCAGAGGAGCTGAAAGACAAGCGCTGGAAAGATGCTTCAAATGCTATATGCAGAATTCCCTATTCAGGAAGAATAATTAAGGTGGTGTACAAAAGAGGAGGAAAAAATAAGTATAAGATAATAACTGCCTATTGGTTGGATTAGGCGCTGAAAATGAAAAAATGGTATGATAAGGAAGAAGATATCCTTAATATTCAATTAAAAGACAAAGGATACTGGAAAAGCGTTGAACTGCCTAACGGCATTGTGATAGATGTAGCCAAAGACGGCTCTGTTATGAGTATTGAAATTATGAATGCAAGCAAGATATTTTCCGGCGATATGAGAAAAGTTATTGAGGAATCAAAAGAAATTGATGCTTAAGTTCTTGCAACAAAACTAACTTTTCAGTTAATAGAAGAGGACATTAGTTATTGCTTAATAGTGTCCTCTTCTAAATATGTCGGGAATTTTCCATTCAGTCTTTTTCAAATCAAAGATTTGTAAACCTTCAAGCAGAGCTTGAAGTATGACTGGTGGCTTAAAAGTGAATCAGTTCCAGCATAATAGGAAAATTCCTGAGCATGAACTTAGAAATTCACGAAGTGAATTTCTTGTTTGTCAGAAAGCTTCGCTTTCCGACACTCAAGAACCTCTGGTTCTTGACAGTAAGCGACAGATTGTATAAGTTATTATTTGTGTCGCTTAATATAAAACCAAATATTTAAAAACTTGGTTTAGCTGCATAGAATAGATGATAATAGCAAAGAAGGATTTCAAGAAGAAAAACAAAGAATTCCTAAAAAAAATAAAAAAAGGCGCTGTTTTTATCTATCCGACTGATACTATTTACGGAATTGGCTGCAATGCGTTAAACAGTAAAGCAGTAAAAAGAGTAAGAGAAATAAAAAATAGGGCAAAAACGCCATTCTCAGTTATAGCTCCGTCAAAAAAGTGGATAAAAAATAATTGCATTATAACAAGACAAGCAGAAAAATGGCTCAAAAAGCTGCCTGGAAAGTATACGCTAATTCTTAAAACAAAATCAAAGCTGCCAAAAGAAATAGCCCCAGGCACTAATACAATAGGCGTAAGAATCCCAAAAAACTGGTTCAGCAGCACAGCAAAAAAGCTAAACATCCCGATAATCACAACATCAGTCAATATCTCAGGCAAGAAATTTATGACATCATTGAGTGATTTGGGCAAAAAAATAAAAGAGAGTGTTGATTTCATAATATATGAAGGAAAAAAGAAAGCAAGGCCCTCAAGAATAGTTGATTTAACAGGAAAAGCAAGGATGATTAAGAGATAAGTACGGCGTCCTCCCTGCACTAAAGTGCGGAGATTTCTGGTTCATACTGTTAAGAAATAAAATGACTATCCCGTTCCAAAAAACTCATTGATATATTCCATTATTTTTTCTTTTTGCTCTAAATTGATAGAAACCTGCTTTCCATAGCTTGTTTTCTTCAGATACAAAATACCCTCTTTTATCAGTTCCTGTGACATGTCTTTAGCTCTTCCTCTTAAATCAGGCGGGAATCCTCCAGATAGATTATCCAATGCTGTATGGCTGTGCTCAAACTTGCCTTTACGTGTAAGCTTATGCAGAATTTTTCCTTTAATCTGCTTATCTGTCCACATCTAAAAGTCCACCAAAATAGACTTTGACAGGTAAGATTTATATACTTTTCTATTTTACATAATGCTATGCAAGAAAGATCATTATTACTAAACCTGACAGGAGAAATGCCTTTATTCAAGATAATTGATTTTTTATTAGAAAACAAAGGTATGGACTTCAGCAAATCAGACATAGCAAAAGGCGCAGATATTTCAAGAGCCTCGTTGTTCAATTACTGGGATGAAATAGAAAAGCATGGAATTATAAAAGTAACAAGGCGCTTTGGAAAAACAAAGCTTTACACATTAAATGTTAAGAATCCTGTTGCACAGAAAATAATTGAGTTGGAAAAAACACTTATTTCTGAGGCTATGGATAAAGCTTCGCAAAAGAAAGAATCGTTTAAAGAAGCACGAAAAGAAGTTTTAGCTAGTGAAGCAGGCTAAATGGAAAAAGAAGTTTTAGAATTAGGATTGTTGATTAATGCGAGCCGCGCAGGCTAGCTGGCAAAGGTTAAGAATAATCAATAAAAATAAGTCAATGGTTCACAACAATTTGTTGTTGTTAGTTGCGCGCAATAATTATTATTTTCAAAAGTTAATTAAATCCTAAAAAATCGCAAAGTGATTTTTGGGACACAAAAAATCCAAAGGATTTTTTCGTGAAAATATAATAAAAATAATGAAACACGACTACATACACAACTAATTGTGGGCGTGTAATTGTACCATTGACAATAATAGATTGATAAAGAAATATTGATTAACTGCACTATTGATAATAGCCATTAATGGTTAAATAGAATATTAATAAAAATGAGCAAAAAAACTAAAGAACCAAAAAAACATAAAGAATTAAAGATTTTGGCAGCTGGAGACATACATGGCGATACAACACTGGCTGAAAAGCTGGCAGAAAGGGCAAAAAAAGAAAAGGTTGACTTAGTCATACTTTGCGGCGACTTAACTTTGGCAGAGCGCTCTACAGAAAATATAATCGGCCCTTTCAAAAAAAGGAATGAAAAGGTTTTATTAATCCCAGGAAACCATGAGACTGTTGCAACTGCTGACTTTCTTTCAGAGCTTTACGGCGTTAAAAACATCCACGGCTATTCTGTAAAGTATAAGGATGTCGGCATTTTTGGCGCCGGAGGAGCAAATATTGGCTTGTTCCAGATTGACGAGAAAGAGATTTATGATTTGCTGAAGAGGGGGCATGACAAGATAAAATACCTGAAAAAGAAGATAATGGTCACGCATGTGCATCCTTCAGGCACAAAGATGGAGAAATTCACTAGTATATTCCCTGGTTCTGAAGGCATAAGAAGGGCTGTTGACAAATTCCATCCAGACATTTTGCTATGCAGCCATGTGCATGAGGCAGAGGGCATAGAGGAAATGATAGGAAAAACAAAGGTTATTAATGTCGGAAAAAAAGGAAAGATAATAAAAATATGAAAAATTCCGAAATAGCCGGGATATTCTATGAAATAGCAGATATGCTTGAGATGCAGGATGTAGAGTTCAAGCCAAGAGCCTACAGAAAAGCTGCACAAAATATTGAGTCATTGCAAAGGGATATTGAAGAAATATACAAAGAAGGAAAACTGGAAGACATCCCTGGCGTTGGCAGGCATATAGCAGAAAAAATAAAAGAGCTCATTGAAACAAACCACCTGAAGTATTACGAAAAGCTGAAAAGCTCAATACCTGTTGATTTAGAAGCGCTCGGCTCAATAGAAGGGCTTGGCCCAAAAACAATAAAGAAGCTCTATAAACAACTAAAGATAAAGAACCTTAAAGACCTGGAAAACGCATTAAGGCAGGGAAAACTGAAAAAGCTGGAAGGTTTTAAGGAAAAAAAAATTCAGAACATTATTGAAAATATTGATTTTGCAAAAAAAAGCAGGCAGAGGTTTCTTCTTGGATTTGCGCTTCCAGAAGCAGAGGCAATAAAAGAAGAGCTGAAAAAACTAAAGGAAGTTGAAAAGATTAAGATAGCTGGCTCTATAAGAAGGATGAATGAGACAATTGGCGATATAGATATTCTTGCTGCTGCAACTCAAGCAGAAAAAGTGATGGATGCATTTACAGGGCAAAAAGAAGTAGAGAAAGTATTTGCAAAAGGGCCTACAAAAAGCTCTGTAAGATTAAAATCAGGAATTCAGGTGGATTTAAGAATAATTCCAAAAGAGGTTTTTGGCTCTGCTTTGCAATATTTGACAGGCAGTAAGCCGCATAGCATAAAACTAAGAAAGATAGCCATGCAAAAAAAATTAAAGCTTAGCGAATATGGCTTATTTAGGAACAATAAAATAATCGCTGGAAAAACAGAAGAAGAGCTCTACAATAAGCTTGGAATGCCATACATAGAGCCTGAGTTAAGAGAAGATGCTGGAGAAATAGAAGCTGCGCTGGAAAAAAAGCTTCCAAAGATAGTAAAATACAATGAAATTCTTGGAGATTTGCAGATGCATACAGAATACTCAGATGGCAACAACACAATCAAGGAAATGGCTGAAGCTGCTATTGGGCTGGGCTATAAGTATATTGCAGCAACAGACCATGCAGGAACATTAAAGATTGCAGGAAGCATGAGCACTAAACAAATCCTGAAGCAGAAAGATGAGATTGAAAAACTGAATAAAGAGCTAAAAAATATCCATATAATCCATGGTGTTGAAGCAAATATAATGCATGATGGCTCTCTTGATATAGATGGCAATATTCTAAAAAAAATGGACCTTGTTATTGCAGCAATCCACTCAGGATTTAAGCAACAAAAAGACAGGATAACAAAAAGGATGCTTAAGGCAATGGATAATAGATATGTGGGTATAATAGCGCACCCAACTGGCAGAATAATGCAAAAAAGAAAAGGCTATGAGTTTGAGCATGGGGAAATCTTCCAGAAAGCAAAAGATAATGATATCGCGCTAGAGATTAATGCGTTCCCAAACAGGCTGGATTTGAACTGCATAGGAGTGAGGGAAGCAATAGGGCATGGCGTTAAGCTGTCAATTGGAACTGATGCGCATTCAGCAGAGCAGCTTGGCTATATGCGCTTCGGCATAGCAACAGCAAGAAAAGGCTGGGCAGAAAAGAAGGATATAATAAATACTTATTCCTTGGAAGATTTAAAGAAGTTTTTAGATAGGTAGCCTTGCCAGGTTGGCGTAGAACAGATAAAAAAGGAATAATCAGCCTTTAATAACACCAATTGGCTCCATTCTAACAACCTTCAAAGAAATTCCAGAGCCATGGACGCTGTTTATAACTTCTTCAACATCCTTGTACGCTTCTGGCGCTTCCTCTGCCAGGCTTTTTAGTGATGGCGCTTTGCTTACAATGCCTTTTGCAGCCAGCTCTTTTTGTATTTGGCTGCCCCTAAACTCATTTATTGCGCCATGCCTTGACATAGCCCTTCCAGCGCCATGGGCTGAGCTGCCAAATGCCTTCTGCATAGCTGTTTCTGTTCCCTTTAGGATATAAGACGCTGTTCCCATCGAGCCTGCAAGCAATACTGGCTGCTCTGGAAAAGATCTTGTAGCGCCTTTTCTATGGACAAATAGTTTTCTTTTCTTGCCATCCACGCTATATTCCTCTAATTTAACAACATTGTGGCATATGCCGTAAACAGTGTGCATATCCATTGATTCCCATTCTTTTTTAAAGACTTTTTCAAAAGTCTCCCTTATCCACTGCGTCATAACCAGCCTGTTTGTAAAGGAATAGTTGACAGCGCATTTCATTGCAGCAAAATAATCCTGGCCCTCTTTTGAGTTTGCTGGAGCGCATGCAAGCTGCCTGTCTGGGAGCCATATATTATATTTTTTAACAGCCTGCTCCTGTATCTTCAGGTAGTCAGAAGCAACCTGATGGCCCAATCCTCTGCTGCCGCAATGAAGCATTATTAACACCTGGTCTTTGTCTGCAATGCCCCATTCATTTGCTTTTTTCTCGTCAAAGATATTTGTTATTTTTTGTATTTCCAGAAAATGATTTCCTGCTCCTAAAGTTCCTAATTGAGGCCCGCCCCTTCTCTTTGCCAAGTCAGAAACCTTAGAAGGGTCAGCGCCTTCCATCTTTCCGTTTTCTTCTATACTCTTTAAGTCCTCTTTAACCCCATATCCTTTTTCAACAGCCCATTCGCAGCCATTAATCAAAACTTCACCCAGTTCCTGCGGATTTAATCTTAATTTTCCCTTGCTGCCAACACCGCAAGGAACTGCATTGAATAAAGCAGGAACTAGTTCTTTTAATTTATCTTTAACTTCTTTATAGGCCAGATTAGTGCGAATAGAATTTACACCGCAGTTTATGTCAAAGCCCGCTAGACCTGCAGAAATAATGCCTTCTTCTGCATCAAAAGCCGCTACTGAGCCCATTGGAATCCCGTAACCAAAATGTGCATCAGGCAAAGCAATAACAGGCTCAATAACACCAGGCAAACAGCAAACATTGCTTAACTGCTCTATGGCTCCATCTTCCATCGCATCATATATTGCTTTGTTTGCTATTAGTTTTCCTGCTACTCTCATTTCCTTACGAACAGCCTTAGGTAAAAGCCATTCATATTCATTTATCTTTTCTAGTTTTTCTTTCATAGTATAGAAAGATAAAGGTGGTTTATTTATATAACTTTTGGCTTTGTGTAATGCGAGGCGTGTAGCCGAGCCAATAGACAAAGAATAATTATCAATAAAAACAATCCAATGGTGCGCAATCAGGAGCACAACTATTTGTGCATGTAGTTGCGCACAATAATTATTATCTTTAAATGTTAATTAAGATTTAAAATAAAAGATAACTCAACACAAACCCAGACACAACTGATTGTGCATGCGTAACAGCGCTATTGATAGTAATATAGTGATTAACTGCGATTGATTATATAAAGAGAATATTCTTTAATTAAATATCCAAGCTAACCGTAACCATATACCCTTTCTTTGTCTGCTCAAACTTATATTTGTAGTAAGTGACTGCCTTTACAACAGTTTCGCCAAGCTCAGGCCTTATTGGCTCGCCATAGCACTTGACTATCAGGTGGCTTTCGTCTATCTCCTCAACATCAAACTTTGAAAAGAATTTCTGCTCAATATCTACTATCGCAATCAGCCCCTGAAGAAAATTTATCATTAGCTCTTCTGCGTTGCCTGCCTTGAACTCATACTCATCAGAGTCCTTTTGCTTTACATCGCTAGTCTTGCATATGACGCTGAAAAGCGCAAGGGCGGCATTCTCAAAAAGCTCTTTGAGGTCTTTTCCATACGCCTCAAATATCACGTCTGATGTTATTGCGTCAAGAAACTTGTATTTCATTTTTCAGCCTCGGCTTAGTAAGGAATAATCTCCACCCTCTCGTAAGGCTCTGGCTCTTCTTTTTTCTCTTCTTTGCCATCAATCTTCTTTTCGCTGTCAAATAAAGCGCCAAAAACGCTATCAGAGCCGGATGGCGTAACTTCGGGGCTTTGGCCAGAGAATATGTCCCTGTTGCTGTATGGCTGTTCTTTGCTGCCGACAAGCGCCTGCAGCATAGAAATAACCTTTTTTATCTCCTCATGAGAATCCTCTTTTGTGTCTATTGTGATTTTCATATCTTGATTATTATCTTATTTATTTAAATACTTTTTGATAATTAAGGAAAATATTGTTGGCAACTTCTGTTTTATCAAAACCTTTGATTTCAGCAATCTTTTTTACTGCCTCAGCAACAAAAGCAGGCTCGTTTCTTTTTCCCTTGAAGGGGCTCAGATAAGGCGCATCTGTCTCGGCAAACAGCTGGTTAATAGTGACTTCTTCTGCCATCTTCTGGAAATGCTGGCTGAAGACAATATTTGCCGGAATTGAAAAATAATAGCCTAAGCCAGCCGCTTTTTTCACAAGCTCAAAGCCGCCTGAGAAACAGTGCAAAATAACTTTTTTTATTCCAGAAGATTCCAGAATGTTAATCACGTCATCTTCTGCTTTTCTTGAATGCACAATAATTGGCTTTTTTATCTTTTCTGCAAAAGCAAGCAATTCAATAAATATTTTTTTTTGTTTTTCTTTATTATTTCCTCTTAGATAATCAAGTCCAATTTCACCAACAGCTATTATCTTATTTTTATTTTTTTTGATAAAATCCAATGATTCATTTAGCTGTATTTCATCTAATTTTATTGCTTCTGTTGGATAAATTCCCAAAGCAGCCTTTACAAGAGCATATCTTTCAGCTATTTCTAATGACCTCTTGTTTGTTTTATGGTTTATCCCATTTGTCAGAATAATCTTTAAGCCTGCTTTTTTGGCTCTCTCAATAACTCCATCAAGATCTTTAAATTGCGGATCATCAAGATGGCAGTGGATGTCTATTAGCATAGGAATTTTTTGTTTGTTTATGTTTATATATTTATTGATAGAATTATTTTCAGTTTATCATTACTCAAGATTCCTAATTCCCTGTATTGTGGCGTAGAGCCCTTTTACAGCCTGCTCTGCATCAGGCCCTTTTGCGCTTGTCACAAGCTTTGTCCCTTTTTCTGCAACCAAAGTTAATACGCCCATTATGCTTTTTGCATTAACGTGTATATTCTTGTCGGGTCTTGCAATCTCAATCGTTGTTGCTTTGTCATAACTCCCTGCTTTTCTAACAATCTCAGCAGCAGCCCTAAGGTGCAGCCCATCTCTATTGATTATAGTTGCGTTTACAAAATAAGTGTATCCTCTCCTGTATACCTGGCCGTCGCTGACTTCTTCTGCTCTGACATGGCCTTCAACTGGCTTTAGATAAGGCGCTAGCTGCTCTGCAAGCTTTTGCCAGTTAGTTCCAGTTATATGAACATAAAGCTCAGAGCCTTCTGTCATTCTCCTAAGCGCGTCCTGAGCCAGCGCTGGATCAACATTCCTAACTTCAAAATAAAAGGCATTTTCTCCGCTTCTGTCGTGCCATCTCACCAAAACATGGCCTTCCAAGCCCTGCATTGTTCTTTGAAACTCAAGAAATTCGTCTATTGTCAGTGAGCCAGGAGGTGTTGTCCCGACATGGGTAAAATGATTCATTAGGTGCTGCCTGACAATCGGCTCGTCTTTGCTGCCCAACGCCATAAGCGCAGGAGCAGAAGAATCCCCTGTCAGCTGCGCATATAGTTTCCTTAGCTCGTCCATTTTCTTAAAATTATATAATTTTTAAATTGTTTATAAAATTGAGGATTGGCGTTTATTTTTTAAATGTTTATGTTGTGCAGAATATAGTTTTAATTGGTTGTACAATAATCCATGCTGCCTAACCCCAGATTTTCTGCTTCCTTGATGTGCAGTAAAGGGCTTTTTTTATGAATTGCTCCAAACAAATCTTTTCCTGCTTTTTTATTTACCATGTCAAAAGAAGCCTTGTCAATAGCCACAATATCATCACCAAGCAAAATACCAATATCTCCAATAACTATATCATTCTCGCCGCTCCAGCAGTCGCATTGTTTTGCGATATTCATCAAAACATTCACATAAAAAATCTTTTTATTGTTTATACAAGTTCCTGCTGCCTCTGCCAACAATAAATCAAAAGTTGCGTCCTTCGGCTTTATTGCATTATTAGGGCATGCATAATAGCAGACAGAGCAGCCCCAGCATTCTTTTTCATTGCAGACGGCTTTTTCTTTTATAGTTATTGCTCCAAAGCCGCAAGCCTTTGCGCAAATTCCGCATGCAATGCAATTATCCTGTATTAATGGCATTCCGCCAGAATGAATATCCGCTTTTGTTTTTTTGCTTGTGCCGCCCATGCCTAAATTTTTTATTGCTGCTCCAAAGCCAGAGCAGGAATGGCCTTTTACATGGCTCAGAACAAGCATATAGACTGACTCGTAAATTGGCTTGCAAACCTGCGCGTTTAAGTTGTATGTTTTAACATCAACGCCATCATCAGATACTATAACGGGGCAGCCAATGGATTTTTCTGAAAAGCCATGCTTTTCTGCTGTTTTATAATATTTTGCTGAGCTGTCCCTTTGCCCACCATAGATGACAGGGCTGTCAAACAAGAATGGCTTAAGCCCCAGATGCTTTAGAATATTAACTATCTTCTTTGCCCATTCTGGCTTTAGAAAATATTTATTTCCCTCTTCGCCCATATGCAGCTTTACAGCTACTCTGCTTCCTGAAGGGAAAAAGCCAGTTAGTTTTTCTTTTAGTACAGAATCAAATCTATTAATATTATTTTTGTCAAGAAAGGTTATTGTTTGCATTAATCTAACAAAATCTAAGGAGTTTTATATATTTTTCCACAATATTTATAAATTGAACAAAATCCACAATATTATATGGATTCAGTCAGATGCAAAGGCTCGTAGTTAAGTATTCTTTCTGATTAGTTATCATTATATTATAATTTTTATTAAAATAATTTATCACCATGAAAATCGTCAAACAAATCAACACAAAGAAAGGAATGAAGGTAAATGAATTAGTTAAAGAAATGTCCTTAAGCAATGTATTTGGCGCTGGCAGATTAGCAAAAAGTGTTGATATCGTAGAAAACATGATAAAAGATAAAGAATGCAAAGTATTTTTTGGTTTAGCAGGAGCAATGGTTCCAGGAGGAATGAAAAACATAATAATTGATATGCTGGAAAATAAATGGATTGATGTTTTTGTAACAACAGGCGCTAACTTAACCCATGACCTTATCGAAGCATTAGGAATGCATCATTATCAGGGAAGTTCTGATGCTGACGATAAAAAACTGCACAAGATAGGTATTGACAGGATTTATGACTCATTCATGCCAAACAAGGCTTATGAAAAGCTGGAGGATTTCTTTAGCAAAAACTTTGAAAAGATAAGCAAGGAAAAGGACATAAAATCTTTTTTATGGAAATTAGGAAGCTTAACGCCAAAAAATTCAATATTAAACGCCTGCTATAAAAATAAAATCCCGATTTTCTGCCCTGCAATAGCTGACTCAGGAATTGGCCTTATTCTCTGGGGGCATCTTGCAAAAGGTAAAAAAACAGATGTTAATGCTTTTGATGATTTAAAAGAGATGATAGATATAGCATGGACTGCAAAAAAAACAGGAGTTTTCTATATTGGAGGAGGAGTTCCAAAAAATTACATCCAGCAGGCTATGCAACTCTCCAAAGGAGCTTCTTATGGCGTCCAGATAACAATGGACAGGCCAGAGCATGGAGGAAGCTCAGGCGCAAACCTAAAAGAAGGCGTATCGTGGGGAAAAATGGATGAAAAAGGACATTTTGTTGATTTAATCTGCGATGCTACAATTGCATTGCCGATAATACATGCTGCTTTGAAGGATAGGGTATAAAATAGAAAAATGTTTATTAGTAGTATTTAATAGCTAAATTAAATATTTGACAATACAAAAATGATAGCATGCAAAACAAAACACTTAGGGAATTCAATTGGCGTAATTTTGCCAAAAAACATTGTCAGGAAGAAGAACATAAAGCCAAATGAATGGATATTGGTAGATATAGAAGAAAAAAAGAATGTTTTAAAGGAATTGTTTGGAGCATTGCGTTTCAAAAAGCCAACTAAAATGTTAATAGAAGAATCAAGAAGGATACTTGGAACTTCTCAAAGGCGATAAAGAATTCAAGAATTTAACAGATGTGGAATTTGTGAAATAGAATTCGATTTAAAAATATAAACCTTATTCTTTCTTATACGCCTCTAATCTTGATTTAGCATCAATAACATAATTATATATTTTGTTCAGAATAAGGCTAATGGCTTCAATTGCCTTTTTGTCGTCCATGCCTTTTGTCATAATACAATACAGAATTCTGGTTTCATTAATATACATTATCCCACAATCATGAAAAAATTGGTTATTAGCATGATAATTTGCGCCATATTTATGAGCAATAGTAACCTCGTCGGGTATATTTGCTGCGTTTTTGATATCAAATGCTGTTCTTGTAAGCAAAGAGAGGATATATTCTGAATTCTGTGACTCAAGCACTGTAGAGAAATATAAGCTTGCAATAAGGTTGGACATAGCTTTTGGCGTGGTTACTAAACTGGACATAACCTCATCTTTTTGATTAGGAATATGTATATCAATTCCGTAATAATCAAATATTAGCTGTAAATCGTATGTATCAAGAGTGTTTAACAATACGCTTAATGCTGTGTTGTCAGATTCTTGCAGTAATTTCTCCATAAGAATAGATACGGGTAATTTTTGCTCTTTAGTTTTATAAAGATCGCCTGAAGTATTTTTTCTGTCAATGTTATTAATCGGAAGCATAGAGTCAAATCTCAATTCCTTGTTTTCTATCTTCCTCATTATCAGAATAGCTACTGGCAACTTGCTCAAGCTTATTGGAAAGAACCCAGTTTTTTCATTAATGCCCATAAA
>Ga0209541_10007288_pt1 | contig 18655 bp, 16 predicted proteins | sample RifCSPlowO2_01_FD_184027 | JGI IMG/M metagenome (GOLD analysis project Ga0209541, IMG submission 184027) | Groundwater microbial communities from Rifle, Colorado - Rifle CSP2_plank lowO2_0.1 (SPAdes) (version 2) | ecosystem: Environmental > Aquatic > Deep subsurface > Groundwater | place... | reverse complement strand
CCTTTGTCCTTGGCTGCCTGGCCGCCGCTCAACTCCGGCGGTCCATAAGAACGGTTGGCGATATTGGTGTAGCGAAAGCCCACCTCCAGCCAGTCGAGGGGCTGCACGAAGACGTTGCCGTTCGTATACGGCCAGACGTGGGAGAAATTGACCGTCAGGGTGCCGGTGCCCGGCATCCGCGCGCTCGGCGTCGAAAACGAAGACAGGGCAGCGCTCGAAGATCTCTCCAAGGGTTACGCTCTCTACATTAATTCCGGCACGACCGAATTGGAGATGAATGAAACAGTGGAAGGTTTTGGCATCCGGAAATTTTTCAAAGGCGTCTACGGGCAACCAATGAGCAAGCTCGATAATTTGAAACGCGCCATGGAAGCCGAGAAGACAACCCCCAAAGAAATGATTTTTGTAGGCGACAGCGATTGGGATTTCGAAGCGGCAGAGAAGTTCGGCTGCCATTTCGTGGGGCTCGCGAATAGCTGGAACGAGTGGCACGATGGCAAGCCGTTTCCTATCATTCGTTCCATTTCGGAGTTGCGGGACATTATCGAAACGCTATTGACTAAAAGATAAACAGTTGTATATACTTTTCCCGCGGTCATGAAAGGAGAAAAACCCATGAATCGTGTTCTGTACATTCCGAAGGAAATCATTGATGCGGCAGTTGCCTCGACTCCTATCCAAGGAAAACACCTCGTCGCGAGTTTCACGCAGTTTGCCGAGAAGCATGGGCTCCCCGAGGGCGTAATGCGCATCCTCGAAGATCATGAAGTCGACAACCATGTTTTCGAAGTTCATACCCACGAGGCCGACCTATGGCTTTGCCTTGAGGGGCGCGTAACCTTTATTTGCGGCGGAGAACTGGTAAACCCGCAAGTGAAGAGGAGTGATGATGTGATTGACGAGCGGGAACAGCGGTCGGAAAACGTCGCTGGAAAAACGGAGGAACGGATTCTCACTGAGGGAGACTGGCTGTGGATCCCGCCGGGCGTTCCGCACCGTCACCGCGCCGGAGGCACCGCACGGCTTGTGATCGTGAAGATTCCGGTAAGCAACTAGTCTTTACCAAATTAGGTAGAAAAAGCCGAGCTACTTCGTAAGAGGTAGCTTTTTTCAATGCATAGACTAGAATTCAGCAGAGAAATTTGACGAGAATACTATAAATCGTTACCATAGGCAGACTTACGGGTAGACGCCCGCAAGGTTAACCTTTACAACTTACACGAAAGGAAAACATCATGCTGCCTGGTGCAGTCGCGCTCGCCTTGGGTGGCGCCGTCGGTATGGGGATGGATTCACCCGTCCAGCGCCATGTGCTTAAGAAAGGAGCACAGCTTTTCACCGAGCCGGAATTCCTGCTCGGGAGGTTCATCATGTGCTGGATGTGGAGCATGGTGCTTTTCATCCCGCTCTGGATGCTTTTCGGCGGCAGAGTGCTCGTCGCGAACCCCGGGGTTTTCTGGGGGGCAATGCTCGTTTGGTTCATTGCGAACATCATCATCCAGACGTCGAACCTCTTCGCCGCGCGCTACGCGGACGTTTCCCTCACCCTTCCCTACCAGGCGGCAACGCCCGGCATCCTCACCGCCGCAGTCTTCCTGATCGGTGAGCGGCCGAGCACGTGGGGGTACATCGGCATCTTCACGATCGCGATCGGTACCTACATCCACGGCCGATTGGGCTGTGGAAGTTTCTGGGCGTACTTCGTTCCACTCTGGCGGCTTCTCTTTCTTCCTGCAAACTACCATTCGTTGGATGCAGGAGCACAAGAGAAGGTGCGTAACGAACGGAAGGGTGTTCGCCTCGCCTTTCTCTCTGCCTTCTGCGGCACGTTTGGGCTCTTGGGAGAGGGTATGATGGCCCGCCACGGCAATCCGGCGTTCGGATTCTCAATGGGCATGGTGCTCCTCACGCTCTTTTCCGTGGTTTGGTACTCCGTGATGAGGCGGATCGCGGGGAGAGCGGCGAGTCAGGGTACGGCAAGGGGTTTATCCCTCGCGCCGCTTCGCGAACGCATCGTGCTCTACCGGAAGTGGCTTGTGCTCGGCGGTTTCTTCCTTGCGATTGCGGGATTCCTCCCGATGATCGCGAACCGGATCGCTCCCATCGCCTACATAGGTACGTTGAAGCGACTCGCAATTCCCATCGGGGTTTTCGCATCAGCTCGTTGGTTCCATGAACGGGTGCCTCCCGGGCGTTGGATCACGACCGCGATTATCACGACGGGTGCCATGATTCTTGTTCTCGACGGTACGCCTGCGAAGGTAGTCGATCTCATCGATCAGCTCTTTAGTCATTCTGTCGTTCCTTAAGGGACAGCATGAGAGGATCGCACGCGAGCTCGGATGCTTGCATCCGGGCTCTTTTATTTTCGCCGACAATACCTCGCGACTTGCCGCGGAGTTACCCTAGAGAAAGAAGGCGAAAATATCCTGAGCGAACGGAAACGAGTCGAAGGATTACCACAGCAATACCGGACCGCTCCTCGAGTCGAGCTCGGAGTCGAAACTTGCGGTGCAGTGATTTATTTCTCAACGCAACCCGTGCGAGGATAGTGTAGTTATACATCGTATGTCATCCCTTACGCTTCAGTTCGTGCCTCTAAAGGAAGTTGAACGGGTTCAAATGGGGATGCACGATCGCTTCCCTCGCGCACAAATCCTCGCCGACATCTTCCGCCTGAACACGCTCTACATGATTATGCAGGCCGGCTCGGGCCATATCGGCTCGAGCTTTTCGGCAATGGATATTGCGACGTGGCTCTGGAGTGAGGAGATGGCGGACCCGAACGAACCGGAGAAGAATCTGTCCGACACCTACTTCTCATCGAAAGGGCACGACGTGCCGGGCCTCTATTCGATTTTGATCGGCCTCGGGAAGCTCGATTTTGAACTCATTCATCAGCTGCGCCGTTTGCATGGCTTACCCGGACACCCGGATGTCGGCACCCCGTACATGGGGATGAACTCCGGTCCCTTGGGTATGGGCATTGCAAAGGCGCGCGGCATGGCAGCCGCGAACCGCCTTCGCGGGAAGCGCGGCCGCTTTTACGTTTTAGCCGGCGACGGCGAACTCCAGGAGGGGCAGATCTGGGAGTCGCTCCAGCCAACCGCAAACCAGAAGTTTTCAGAAATTACCGCAATTGTAGACTACAACAAGATTCAGTCAGATATTCTCGTAAAGGACACGAGCGACCTCGGAAACATCGAACAGAAATTCCGCGCCTTTGGCTGGGAGGTGGCGCGGTGCGACGGCCACGACTTCGCGGCGATTGAGAAAATAGTAAGCCACTTCAAAACGGTGAAGGACCGGCCACAGGTTTTGATTGCCGACACCGTGAAGGGCAGGGGCGTTTCCCTCATGGAGAAGATGGGCGAGGACGGCCTCTATAAATTCCACAGCGGCGCGCCGAGCCCGGAGCACTACCGCGCGGGCGTAGACGAGCTCGCCGAGCGGGTAAATGGATTGTTGAAAAAGGCAGGGCTCACCCCACTCGCTTTTGAGGAGCGGGAGATGCTCCCGCGGGTTGCCTTTCAAAACCCCCAGCGCCTCGTGCCGGCCTATGGCGATGAACTCGTGAAGATTGCGCGTGAGCGAAAGGACATTGTTGCTATGGACGCGGACCTTGTTCTCGACACTGGCCTTATTCCCTTTAAAAAAGAATTTCCCGATCGGTATTTCGAGTGTGGCATTGCCGAGCAGGATATGGTCTCTTTTGCCGGCGGCCTCGCGCTCCGCGGCATGCTCCCCATAGTGCATTCCTTTGCGTGTTTTCTCTCGACGAGGCCGAACGAGCAGATGTACATGAACGCGACCGAGAAGAAAAAAATCATCTATGCAGGATCGCTCGCCGGGCTCTTACCTGCAGGTCCCGGCCATTCTCACCAGTCGGTGCGCGACATCTCTGCTCTTGGCGATATGCCTCACCTTACTATGATTGAACCGTCGGATGAGCGAGAAGCGCGCATGGCGATCCGCTGGGCGGTCGAGGAGAATCCGGAGAGTACCTATGTACGGCTTGCTTCGATTCCCTGCGATATTCCCTATACGTCGCCACCGGAGTATCGTTGTGCCGTGGGGCGTGGCGTTTTCCTTCGGAGCGGCACTGATGCGGTGATCATCGCTTATGGGCCGGTTATGCTTAGCGAAGCGTTTGCGGCTGCCGGGACGCTGCAAGAGCGCGGCATCTCGGTTGCGGTCCTAAATATTCCGTGGCTCAATCGGATTGATGAAGTATGGCTTACCAATGAGCTTTCAAAGTTTAAAAAAGTTTTTACGCTCGACGACCACTACGTCGGCATGGGGCAGGGAACGATGGTCGCCGCAGCCCTTGCAAGGAGCGGAAAGATGCACCCTTCCATTGTTTCATTCGGGCTTCGAGAGATACCTGCGTGCGGAGAGAATATAAAAGTACTTGCCTATCACCACCTTGATCGGAACTCTCTTGCAGCGTCAGTACAGGAAGAACTTAGTTGAAAACTTTGCCGCTGGTGCGTTGTTTACTGTAGATATGAATCCCGTTAGAAGCCGCGATCGCTCATGAAAATTAGTGATAAATCCATGTTCATAAAAAGGTCAAAACATAATACTATGTGTAGAATCGCATTATTGATCGCGATCTGCTTCTAACGGGATGAAGATAAAAATTATCGGAGCAGGTTCCATCGGGAATCATTTGGCGCAGGCATCGCGTCGGATGGGGTGGCAGGTTACGGTTGTGGACCGCGATCCTGAAGCGCTCCGCCGCATGGAAGAGGAAATTTACCCGAAGCGTTACGGAAGTTGGGACGCCTCGATCGAACTTTTCACGAGCGATAAGGAGCCAAGGGGCGGGTTCGACATCATTATGATCGGCACGCCGCCGGATACGCATATGCAGCTTGCGCTTCAGGCACTTGATGAAAAACCGAAGGTGCTTCAAATTGAAAAACCTCTCTGCACTCCTTCGCTCGTTGGCCTTAAAGAATTTCAGGAAAAACTGGAGAAAAATCCGGCGACCGCGGTAGTCGTGGGATATGACCATGCTATCAGTTCTTCCATCGAAGAGGTGGTGAATCTTTTAGGACAGGAAATCATCGGAGATGTTGCAACGGTAGACGTTGAATTTCGTGAGCACTGGCAGGGAATTTTTAACGCCCACCCCTGGCTTTCAGGACCCAAAGATACCTATCTTGGATTTTGGGAGCGTGGCGGCGGCGCTTCCGGCGAACATTCGCATGCGCTTCACCTTTTTCAGCTCCTTGCGCGGAAATCCGGTTTGGGAACGTGGAAGAAAGTTCACGCGGCGATGGCAATGAAAAAAAGCGGCGGCGCGGAGTATGATTCGATTGCAATATTTTTACTCATAACCGACACGGGTAACGTCGGACGCGTTGTCCAGGACGTCGTGACCTTCCCCACGCGGAAGTGGGCGCGCATGCAAGGGAGTGAAGGATTTGTTGAATGGATTGGGAGCGGAAGCCAGAAGGGAGACATCGTCCGTTCTGGAAAAAAGGGAGGAGAGGTCGTTGAAAAGGTTTTTGAGAAAACGCGGCCAGACGATTTTTATCGCGAGACGCTCCACATCGCGGATATCATCGCAGGGAAGATCAAACCGAACGATTCACCCCTTTCTTTGGAAAGCGCGGTAGCGGTTATGAAGGTTGTCGCGACTGCTCACCGGCATCGGAATGAAGCAGTAACTATTGAAACGTAGCTATGGAAGAACGGCAGAAGATTCTTGCGGTCATTCCTGCGCGGAGTGGCTCGAAGTCCGTACCGCGGAAAAATATCCGGCTCCTCGCAGGAAAGCCGCTCATCGCATGGACGATTGAAGCGGCGAAAAAGTCGCGGTATCTCGATCGTATTATCGTTTCAACCGATGATGGCGAAATTGCCGCAGTGGCGAAATCGTACGGCGCGGAGGCGCCCTTTCTGCGGCCAAAGGAAATCTCCCAAGATCTATCAACGGACGTTGAATTCTTGCTCCATGCGCTCGACTGGCTCCGTGATCACGAAGGATATGAACCGGACATCGTGCTCCGGCTGCCGCCGACCTCCCCGCTTCGCACCACTGCACATATAGATGAAGGTATTAGGGTGCTCCTCGGAGACCCCGAGGCCGATGCGGTGCGTCCAGTCACCGAGGCGCCCAAGCATCCCTACAAGATGTGGAGGGTAGGGAAAGGCGGAAAATACCTTGAGCCGTTTCTCCCCGAATCCTTTACGCATATGGAGGAGCCCTATAACATGCCGCGCCAGGCGCTTCCTAAGGCGTACATCCATACGGGCGCGATGGACGTGATGCGGACGCGGACGATCCGGGAGATGCGTTCAACGTCGGGGAAGCGCCTTGGTTATTTTTTTATGTCGCCGGAAGATTCGGTGAATATCGATAGTCTTGCCGACTTTGAAATCGCTGAGTTTTTCATGCGGAAACGGCAGAAACAAGCCACAGAGGAAAACGGTTCTATATAGCATGCCAAAACCTGAAGGAGTTGTTCCTCTGGATTTCCAGAGCCAAAAGAAATTTGATTTCAATAACCTCTTTACGTTCGAGATGGCAAATAACCATCAAGGGAGCGTGGAGCATGGGAAGCGAATCATCAACGCAATAGCGGAGATCGCGGAACGCATGGGGGTGCGTGCAGCGATCAAGTTTCAGTTCCGCGATCTAGACACGTTAATTCATCCTGATCATCGTACGAAGAGCAATAATAAGCATATCTCTCGCTTTCTTTCTACAGAGCTTAAAGAGGAGGATTTTGCAGTGTTGGTGCATGAAGCAGAGTGTCGGGGGCTCATCACGATGGCTACACCCTTTGATGAGCCGTCGGTAGACCGGCTTGTTCGGCTGAATGTCGCGGTCGCAAAAATCGCAAGCTGTTCGGCGCTGGATTGGCCGCTCCTCGAGCGGGTGGCGGAGATCGGGAAACCCGTTATTTGTTCTACGGGCGGCCTTACGATTTCAGAGATCGATCGCATCGTCAGTTTCTTTCAGCACAGGGGCATTCATTTCGCCCTCATGCATTGCGTCGCGATGTATCCTACGCCGAACGGAAAGCTTCATCTCAATCAAATTGAACTTATGCGGAATCGTTACCCGGGAATTGTGATCGGTTTTTCAACCCACGAGGATCCGGCAAACACGAGCGCGGTGAAACTCGCCTATGCGAAAGGAGCTCGCTTATTTGAAAAGCATGTAGGAGTTCCTACCGAAACGATCGTGCTGAATGCATATTCAGCGAATCCAACGCAAGTCGAAGCATGGCTTGCCGCATGGCGCGAGGCAGTGGACGCGTGCGGGTGGGATGAGGAACGAGAAATCTCATCAGTTGAACTCGTCGATCTCCATTCTTTGAGGCGTGGCGTGTATCTGAAGAAAGCGGTGCGGCAGGGAACTTCATTGAAGCGTTCCGATGTGTTTTTTGCCATGCCGCTTGCGGGAGGTCAGTTGTCGAGCGGAAGCTGGAAGGAAAAACTTATCGCCGATCGTGATTACGAGGCAGGGGCTTCCATCGCGGACGTGGTGCTTCCGCAGGAACGATCAAAAAAAGAGATTATTTACTCTGTGATTCACGCGGTAAAGGGCATGCTGAATATGAATAAAATTCCGCTCGGCCACGATTTTTTAGTCGAACTTTCCCATCATTATGGCATTGAGAGGTTCCACGAGGTGGGATGCACCCTTATCGAATGTATTAATCGTGAATATGCGAAAAAACTTATTATCCAACTTCCGGGCCAGATGAATCCAGTGCATTACCACAAAAAGAAAGATGAAACCTTCCAACTTCTTACCGGAGAGCTTGAGGTTGAGATAGATGGGCGGAGGCGGACGCTCTACCCGGGTGACACTCTTTGGGTGCCGCGTGGCGTCTGGCATGGTTTTCGCACTTCGATCGGAGCAATCTTTGAAGAGGTTTCGACAGCAAGCTTTAACGATGACTCGTTTTATCTTGATAAGGCAATCGCTAATATGGCTCGCGATGGCCGTAAAACTAATCTCTATAATTGGGGCCGGCACCAGTTCGACGAGTTCGACGCGGCGGGAAATGTTGTGAATCAATATCTATAAACATTCCTCGTAACATGCTAATCTCAAAAGATGAAAACCGTTTTTATTACGAGCTTTCATGCGCTTATCTCGAGGAATATTCTTCAAACGTCACTCCTTAGAGAGCTTGCCCGAGACGGAATTCGTGTTGTCCTAGTTGTCCCTGACTACAAGAAATCCTACTTCCAGGAACAATTTTCAGCTTCGCAGGTGACCGTGGTTGGAGTCTCAACGAATCTTTCCCGCCGAGATATTTTCTTTCGGAAGCTTACCCTTGCGCTTACGCCAACACGAGCGCTTACGATTAAGTGGCGAGCTGATTTTTATGTCAATCGGAAGTTTTTTCCCTTCGTCATTTCCAGCATCCTTTCATTCTTCGGCCGATTCTCTTATGCCCTTCGTATGCTTCGCCTCCTCGAAGCGGTGTTGCCGGGAACTTCTTTTTTCAAAGACCTCCTCGATCAAGAGAAGCCAGATCTCATTTTTCTCACCGATATTCAAAATGAACTTGACGTACGTCTCCTCAAAGAGGCGCAGGCGCAAGGTATCCGTACCGTCGGCATGGTGCGTTCATGGGACAATTTGACGACCAAAGGTTTTATTCGGGCACTTCCCGATCGGCTTGTAGTGCATAACGAGATTATGAAGGATGAGGCGATACAGCTTAATTTGATGAGCGGTGACCATATTGATGTTGTGGGGGTACCCCACTATGATCGGTATTTCCAAGCAATGCATGACGCGGAATTACGACAAGAGAATCAACGGCTCGTTTTTTTTCATTCGTTCGGTTTCGATGCCGAAAAACCATTAGTGCTTTTTACGCCGATCGGAGACCGCTATATTCGAGATAATGACCTTGATTCGTTTGTTCTTCGTACCCTTGCTCGTCTCCATTGTAATGTCCTTGTTCGTTTTCCGCCCGGCGATGTAGTGAGTTTAAATATAGATAAAAAACAATTTCCGAATATTGCGTTTGATGACCCAGGGGTGAGCATGTGGAGCGGAGGCAGGAAATTGAATGAAATCAGTAGAGCAGATGATGGTCTTCTCATCAAAGAGTTGCTCTATACGCAAGTAGTGGTGACTAGTTATTCGACGATCGTCATTGATGCGGCTTTTTTCGGGAAACCTACTATCCTTATATCGTTTGATGCGCGCGACCGTTCGTATCCAGATAGCGTGCGTCGGTATCGAGATTATGAACATTTCACTGCAGTGGAGAAGAGTGGAGCTGTGAAGTTTGCTCAAAGTCCCGACGAGCTTATGCAGTATACGCTTGCATATATCAAAAACCCCTCACGCGATGGGGCAGAGCGAAAAAAACTTGCAGAAAAAGAGGCATATCGTCTTGATGGTAACGCTACCGAGCGGTTGGCGTTCGTGTTACGCTCTTTCATAAAAGACAAAAAAGAACGTTATGCGGAATGATCTGTATGCTGAAATGGCTTTTTTGGAAGAGAGCCATTGGTGGTTTGTGGGGCGGAGAGCAATCATTCAACAAGTGTTGAAATGCTTTTTGCCTCATCGCGTCCCCAAGGCGTTAGATATTGGTTGCGGCACTGGAAAAAATTTCGAACTCATCAATAAATTTGCCGTTCACGTATCAGGCACCGATGCTTCCCCTTTGGCGCTTGAGGTTGCACGACGTAAATATCCCAGGATCCACTTTTCTTTGGGCGATTCAGTGCCTCAAGATAAGCACCAAACTTATGATTTAATTACTCTCTTTGATGTCCTTGAACATATTGAAGACGACGCTGATGCCCTGCGCCGGCTCTACGCTTTTTTGAAGCCGCGCGGGATTGCCGTTATCACCGTTCCTGCCCTCCCTTTTTTGTGGTCTCGGCACGATGAATTCTTTGGGCACTATCGTCGCTATACACGCGTGACCTTACAAAATGTCGTGAGCCATCAAACTCATTTTCGCATTGAGAAGATGACATATTTCAATTTCTTTCTCTTTCCTGCGGTTTTTGGAGTCCGTTTGGTACGGAAACTTCTGGGAATTAAGAGGGGGCGATCCGATTTTTTCCCACTGCCGCAACAGCTGAATGCATTGCTGTCAGGCGTGTTGCGGTTTGAAGCTGTTCTTCTCGGATCATTCAATTTTCCTATTGGAGTTTCTATGATTTGCGTTCTGCGTAAGCCATAGTTTAGGAATATGCAATTATCCCGCCGTTTTTTGGAAAGGCATTGGCTCGCCATTATGATCATGGTGGTGGTGGGTATGGTGTATGGGAGCCGTCATTTTTTCGTAGCCGGCATTTTAGAAGAAAAAGGAGAACGGTATCATCCGGTCACCGTGAGCGGAAATTATGACGAGGGGATGTTTTACGGCCCGCGGGCGAACGCCGTGTACCGCGGCGCACTACTTGCAGGAGATATTGAAATTCAAGAAAACCGCACGAGTCCTGCGATTCTCCCTATTTTGAATCCATTGGTTATGGGAGGCATGGGGCGACTCTTTGGTTCTCTTGAGAAGGCATTCATCGTATCCGATTTTCTTTTTCCTGCGCTCATATTTTTTGTGCTGTATCTTGTGGCCTTTGAGCTGACGTCGAAGAGATTTCTTGCCTTAACATTCGTGGTCGTTTTTGTTTTTGTTCCAAGAATTTTTCTTGCTATCCCGCCAGTGACCGGAGCGGCGTTCCGTGAGTTTGTTGCTTCTTTCATACCCGATGCCTCAAACGTGCTTTATTTTGCCCGTTTTGAGTATCCAAAAGTCACGTTTTTGTTCTTCGCTCTTGCCTTGTATTTCATCATACGATCCCTGCAAAGGAATGAGCGTTACGCTTCAATTGCGGGAGGCGTTGCATTCGGCCTCTTGTTTTATACCTATTTATACGATTGGGTGTATGTCGGCGTTTCGATTGGTCTTACGGCGCTATTCCTTGCCTTTCAGCGAAATTTTACAAGCATGAAACAGCTTCTCCGTATCCTCGGCGTGGGAATCCTTGTATCAGCTTTCTATTGGTGGAATATTTTTCGTTTGAGGAGTCTACCTCACTATGATGAAATTGTTGCTCGCATAGGCGTCGAGGTGGGGCGTCGCCTGCGCCTCGCAACCGCATGGCGGACATATCTTCGTGCAATCGTCCTTGCGTTCATGGCATGGGTGGCGTACCGAAAGCGGCGTTCTCCGGTGACGGCATATCTTATAAGTTCGATTATTACGATCGCGGTCGTCTTAAATCTCCAGATAATCCTTGGTTTTAATCCTCAACCTGACCATTGGCATCGCGTGCAGTTCCTTTCGGTTGCGCTCGCGTTTCTTGTTGTTTTCGACCGTTTTGTGTTGCCGCTTCTGCGGCGTTTTTCTCCGGTGATCGGAAAGGGGATAGCGGTGAGCGTTATATTTTTTATGGTAGGAAAATCCATGTATGCGCAATACGCATGGAGCGAGGTGAATGCGGAGCGATATGCCGTTCCGAAATCGTATGAATCAAGCTACGAATGGCTGGATGCCCATGTGCCTGCCGGTACAATAGTTGGCAGCATTTCCCCCGTTACTTCGAGCGAGCTTCTGTTATATACCGCACAAAAACCCTTTTTGGTAGGAGGTTTCAACTCTACGGTTCCCGATGAGACGATTTGGAGGCGGTTCGCTGTCATGAACGCGGTTATGGGCATGAAGGGAGATGAATTCCTTGCGTTGCTTCAAGATTCAACTATGGTTACATATCTCTTTACCGATGAGTTCCGTAACCGTTCGTTCGATGCTTACTTCCGGGAGAACGAACGCGTTATCCCGACGGAATTAAAGGAAGAGGAGTTGAAGAGATACCGTGCGATGGTCGAACAAGGAAAAATCCTTGGAACACCGCAGTATCTCTATATAGGACCTCGCGAGGAGAAGCTCATAGGGAGGGAAGTGAGAGAAATTCTTTATGGAGAAGTGGTATATAGGAATGAAGACCTTCGTTTGTATCGAATACTGCGGTAAGACAAGCAAGAGCAATGGCTCATCTTCCTGAACTAGCGCTCATCATTCCGGTTTTCAACGAAGAGCAGCGGATCGCAAAGACATTTAACGCCCTCCGGGATTTTTTAAAACACGCAAAGATTTCTCGCCTCGACATCGTATTTGTTGACGATGGGAGTCGGGATGGTACGGTGCGCGCGATTCAGCAGTTTCAGGGAGAGTGCTCGTCCGTACGGCTCATCTCGTATCCTGATAACCGCGGTAAAGGATTTGTCGTCCGGAAAGGAATGCTTGCTGCTTCCGCGCCATATCGCCTCATACTTGATGCGGATATGTCGACTCCCCTTACGGAATTTGAAAAGTTTATTCCATTTCTTGAAAAGGGATGTCCGGTGGTGATCGGCACCCGGAAAGGCAGAGGTGCCATCGTTGCAAAGCCGCAAGCGTGGTACCGTCGGAAACTCGGAGAAGGATACACTATCCTTGCGAATCTTGTGACGGGAGTCAAGGTATCTGACTTTACCTGCGGGTTCAAGTGTTTTACTGGTTATGCGGCGGATGCGATTTTTAGCCGGGCGTCCATTGATCGTTGGAGCTTTGATGCTGAAATACTTTTTTTGGCTCGGGCCGGAGGATTCCAAATATGTGAGGTGCCGGTTGTATGGCGGAATGATGCGGATAGCCGCGTACGTCTCACCAAGGATCTTTTAAAGTCGTTTGTTGATCTTTTCCGCATTCGTTTTCGGCGGGGTCGAAAGCCACTCGTATGAAAACTATCTTTATTACTATTTTTGAAGGCGTTGAGGCGCGCAGCGTGCTCCGTACTTCGATTATGGAGACGCTTCTTGCGGATCCGGAGGTACGGATTGTGTTTTTTACGAAGAGCAAGGAACGGGCGAAGCTCTACGAACGAGAATTTTCAGGCGAGCGGCTTTTCTACGAAGTGGTTCCACCCCGTGAGCCGGCTGGCCTCGATCGCCTCTTCTCACGTCTTAAGTTTTTTCTCCTAAAAACGCCGACAACTGACCTTAAGCGTCAGTTACGTTTTCAAGAACACGGGAGAACGTTCCAATACTTGGTGGGCACATTGTTGAATACGGTTTTCGCACGGCCTTCTATTCGCAGAATCGTGCGTTTCCTTGATGCGGCGCTCATCAACGACAGGCGTTACGCGGCTTATTTCGATCGGTACAGCCCAAACCTTGTTTTCGTTATCCACCTTTTTGATAATCCAGAGGTCCATCTTGTCCGTGAGGCGAGACGGCGAGGCGTGCCGAGCGTTTGTTTTATCAGTTCTTGGGATAAAGTGACGTCTCGTTGCATTCTTCGTCTCCTCCCGGATAAAATTATTGTTTTTAATGAGCTCGTGAAGAAGGAGGTGATGGAACATAGTGAGGTAAAAAACGAAGATATTGTGGTGTGTGGGCTTCCTCACTACGATCATTACTTTCGCGGCAGTTGCGCAGATAAGAAAGTTTTTTTTGAGCAGATTGGCATCAAAACAAATAATAAGCTTATCGTATACGCCCCTGTTGGGCGGGCATTCAGCAATTCAGATTGGAATTTCATCGATCTTCTCCATAGACTTCGCGATGAAGGAAAATTTGGAAATCATGTTGAAATTTTAGTCCGTTTCCAGCCGAACGACTTCGTTGATGCATCAGAGATTAAAAAGCGGCCCGGCCTCCGATTCGATTATCCCGGCACAAGGTTTTCTTCCGAGCGGGGCGTTGATTGGGATATGAGTTTTAAAGATCTTGAACATCTTAAAAATACCCTTTGTCATCTCTCACTTCTCATTTGTTACGCATCGAGTTTGAGCATTGATGCGGCGGTTTTCAATAAGCCAGTTATCAATATTGATTTTGAACTACGAGGGCAGGAGGATCCCCTAAAATCCCCGATACAATACTTTAAGACCGATCATTATGCAAAAGCCCTTCGGACGGGCGGGATCCGCCTTGTAAGAAACGAAATAGAACTTATCGAATGGGTGAATCGTTATCTGCAGAATCCTGGGGTCGACCACGAGGGGAGGGCGCGCCTCGTCAAGGAGCAAGTCGGTTTTCCCGATGGGAATTCCGGAAAACGCATTGGGGAGTTTCTCCTCGGCATGATGAAAAGAGCATGACACATTTTAACTACGAAAACGCCGCACGCGAATCAATCACCTGCAATTTGTGCGGTAGGGATTGTTTTGTCGTGATGGCGCTCCGCGCGGCGAGCGGGCTCCGCGTGCAAACAGTTCTTTGTAAGTACTGTGGGTTCATCTATATCAATCCCCGCATAACAAAGGAAGAATATGACCGCTATTATCATTCGTTCTATCGTTCCCATCGGGCAGAAGTTAAGCAGGGAGGAGACGCAGGGGGAAATCTCGAAAAAAATTTTGTAAGCAGCCGGCGGCTCGGCGTGGCTCTCGGCAAGCGGTTGCAGCCGTACATGGATGGCAGTGGTATAGCGCTCGATGTGGGATCAAGCACCGGAGGAGTTCTTGTTGGCCTTCGCGAAGTTTTCCCAAAGCTTTCAGTCAAAGGGATAGAGCCGTCTTCCGAAGAATCACAGTATGCGAAAGCACACGGCATTCCTACACACACCGGACTTTTTGAGAATTTTATTGTAGGTGAAGGAAACAATTTCCCGCCGGCGGCTCTGATTCTTTGTGTGCGGAGCCTTAATCATCTTCTTGATCCTCGCGGGTTCGTGCGGTGGTGCTTTGAACATTTAGAGGAGAATGGGCATCTCCTTCTCGAGGTGAAAAACTTCAGACATCAATGCCGAAGAGCAGGTTCTTTTGAGGCAGGGGTTCAGATTGACCATCCCTTCATGTTTACTCCCGAGACGCTCGTCGATCTGGTAGCGGCAAACGGTTTTCGCGTCCTGTATCTCGATAACGATGAATTCAAGACGCACGCTGCTCTTATAAGACAACGTGAGGAGGGCTTGAGTCTTCATCATATTCGGCTTATCGCCGAGAAGACTACGTTAAAATCCTTAGTTCACCTTTCTAAGGGTACGTCTCGTCGCCTTCGTTCTTGGAAGCTACGTATTCAGTTTGCTCGTCCTTTCATCAGGTTGTACTGTTTTCTTTTTTATGCGCCACGCCTTTCTTTTGTGCGTAATATATTTCTTCGTTCATAACCCGCTGTAGAGAGATGAAACCAAGAGCGCCAAATCTATAGTTCTATATCGAGTATGATTGAAGGAAGCACACGGAGAAAAATACTAGTTCCGATTTTTTACCGGGGCCATTATGGAAGGTTGCGTCCGGTATTGAAGGCGATTCAGGCGCATCCTAAGCTTGAGCTTTTGGTTATAGTGGCACGGCAGGCTGCCTACGATAATTTTTTCACCAATATCTGGCACTCCGAACCTCCATCGTGGAGAAGCGCACTCCCCTGGTATGTACGGGCGCGGCTCTTGGGGTTTCTCGGCACGATATGGCCTTACAGGAATTTCGATCGTGACTATGTGGTGCGTAAAATGAAGCACGACGGGTTTCCGATTCATGCCAGCCCTTCTTTTTTAATTGACGGAGGCGTTCCTGCAACTATGGCGAAGTCGGTGGGACTTGGCGTGATGCGTATTGTCGATGAAATGCGGCGTTTGAATCCAGATTTTGTTTTTATCAACGCAGACCGTTTCGAAATGATGGCGGTTGCTATTGCTGCAGCGTATCTCAATATTCCCATCGTCCATAATGAGGCAGGTGATATTTCCGGAACGATTGATGAAAGCGTCCGTCATGCAATCACTAAGTTTGCGCACGTCCATCTTGCTGCAACGGATGCAAGTCGAGAGCGCGTGCTGCAAATGGGGGAAGATCCGCAATATGCATTCACCGTGGGATCTCCTGCGATTGACGCTTTGCGTGCATCGAATCTTGTGGCGGAAGGCGTGATCGGTGGTACCATCGATATGAGAAAGCCGTATCTCTTAGTACTTCATCATCCGGTAACAACCGAGACATCCGAAGAGAATTTGCGAGCTCTCGAGTCGGTGTTCGGCGCGGTTGAAAGATGTAAATTACCGACCGTGGTCATCGGCGCCAACAGCGATGCGGGATCCAATATCGTGGGAAAGATGAAGGCGGCGTGGTACGCCACCACGAAATTGTCAAACGTTTTTTTCATCAAAAGCGTCCATCCGGATCGGTTCTACCAATTACTGCGTAATGCCGCGTGTGCGGTCGGGAATTCATCGAGTTTTTTGCGGGAAGGGGCCTATCTCGGAACTCCTGCGGTGATTGTGGGATCGCGACAGAAAAATCGTGACCGCCGCAAGAACGTCATTGAAGTTTCTAGAGATGCATCGGCGATTGAGGCGGCGATACAGAAGCAGCTCCACCATGGTCGTTACCCAACAGATCCATTTTTTGGCGTTGGCGATACCAGTATCCGTATTGCGAATATTCTTGCGACAGTGAACCCTCCTATTCAGAAAGTATTCCATTCATATCCACAGCGATGAAGATATTAGGCATTGTGACGGCCCGGGGCGGTTCAAAAGGAATTCCAGGGAAAAACATTAAGCCACTCCTTGGGAAGCCGCTCATCGCATACACGATAGAGGCAGCAACAGCAGCCGGCGTCTTTGATCGCATCATTCTTACAACCGACGATGACGCGATCGCGGCAGTAGCTCGGAAATACGGCTGCGAAGTCCCTTTCATGAGACCGAAAGAGCTTGCTGAAGACACGACTGCCCACCTGCCCGTCATTCAGCACGCGGTGACGTTTTTAAAAGAGAAGGAGGGGTACTGGCCTCATTACGTCATGATTCTTCAGCCGACGTCTCCCCTCCGACAGGCGTTTCATATCCGTGGAGCGGCGGAGCTCATTCAAACGACGGGTGCAGATTCGGTTTTGAGCGTCTCGGAAATTCCTGAACACTACAGCCCCTACAAGGCAATGGTAGTGGACAACGGCGGATTCCTCACGTTGTTTAACGGGAGTTCGGTGAAGAAACGCATTTCTCGGAAGCAGGATTTGTCGAAAACATATTGGAGTATCGGGATGATTTATCTCTTCAAGACCGGACTCATTTTTGATCCGCAGGAGCCCAGTTTCTACGGTGAGCGGGTTGCGCCTTACATCGTTGATACAAAGTATGTCGTCGATATCGATAGCCCCCAAGATTGGGAGGAGGCGGAAAAAGCGATGAAGAAGCTACACGCGTCATGATAATCGTGATTCTTGAACCGCAGGATTACTCGAGAGCCGCCATAAAAACGTATCGTTCGCTGGGGGTGGTTTATTTTTGGCCCGCGTTGAAGGGGCGGAAGAAACGATTGGTTGAAAAGACCGCAGATATCCTTGTCGTGCGTTTGAAGTATCAGCTTGATCGGACGTTCCTCGCTCGGTTTCCAAAACTGCGTATGATCGCCACGCCTACAACGGGGCTGAACCATATTGATCTCGAAGAGGCGCGGGATCGCTATATAGAGATTATTTCACTCCGCGGACATACGAGTTTTCTTTCTCAAATTCCTTCGACTGCAGAGGAGACTATGGGGCTCATATTTGACCTCATGCGGAATCTGCCGTGGGCGTTTGAAGATGTGAAGGCGGGATACTGGCGGCGCGATCTCTGGAAGGGGCACCAGCTCCTCGGGAAAACAATCGGTTTTTTTGGATGCGGGAGACTTGCGAAGATCGTCGCACGATATGCGCAGGCATTTGGTATGCGCGCCATCGGATACGATCCGTATGTATCGAAGCGTGATCTTGCGCGCGCGGGCATCGAGAAAGTCGGACTCTCGTATCTCTTGCGCCATGCCGATATTGTCTCGCTCCATGTGCTTTTAACCGACAAAACCCATAATCTCATGCAGGAGAAGCATTTTAAGATGATGAAAAGGGCGGCATATTTCGTGAATACGGCACGGGCAGAGATTGTGGCGCACGATGCTCTGGTAACCGCCCTGAAACGTAAGTGGATCGCGGGTGCAGCAATTGATGTGATGTGGGATGAACGGGGAGATGGATCGCACCTGAAGCATGACCCGCTCTGGACGTACGCGAAACGTCATACGAATCTTATTATCGTCCCGCACGTAGGCGGCGCCACCTACGAAGCGATGCAAGTGACCGAAGATTTTATTGCGGATTTGTGTAAGAGGTATATAAGGAGGAATGCGTGAGGTGGACGTTCCGACATTTTTTTGTTAGGATCTCAAGGCCTTGAATTTCCGCGCGCGCGGAAAGGCATTTGTTCTTCTCAATTAACAACGAGGAATTTTCCTATGGCTCAATCGAGCCTTGACTTGGATCCGGCATCAAGCCCGGAGGAATTGGCAGCGGCGATTTCGGTGCTTCCCGATGGAACCGATCTCGGGAGCGACGCGGTGGGCAAGCTCGAGAAGACGCTTCTTACCGGAACGCCGCCGGAGCAGCGGAATCCGGCGAAGTACGCCCAAATCTTTGATTTCGTGCGCCGCAACCACGCGGTCACGCCGTGGATGCGGTTCGCCGCATGGGCCGAATCCGTGAACGGCAGGCGCCGCATGAAAGGCGCGAACATGGCTGCGATCGCGGGTGAGCTCGGAGATCTCATGCGCGAGGCGGCGGAGAACATTCCGAACGACCCCTACAAGTACGCCCTCTTGGGCGGGATCGCCTACAACCGCGGCATCGTTTGCCGCGGGTTGCGGCAGTATGCCGAGGAAGCTCTTGCCCAGCGCGAGTCCGCTTCCTGGT
>Ga0209541_10007287_pt1 | contig 18656 bp, 20 predicted proteins | sample RifCSPlowO2_01_FD_184027 | JGI IMG/M metagenome (GOLD analysis project Ga0209541, IMG submission 184027) | Groundwater microbial communities from Rifle, Colorado - Rifle CSP2_plank lowO2_0.1 (SPAdes) (version 2) | ecosystem: Environmental > Aquatic > Deep subsurface > Groundwater | place... | reverse complement strand
GTTGTAAAAGAAGGGGACCATATCATTACCACCAAAATTGAACATAAAGCGGTTCTGGAGACATGCAGATACGTAGAAAAGAAAGGTCAATGTACCGTTACGTATCTTGCCGTTGATAAATCTGGAATGGTGAATCCGCAGGATATGGAAGAAGCCCTAACTCCAAAAACAAGATTGATTATCATTCAGTATGTCAATAATGAGATTGGCACCGTTCAGCCAATAAAAGAGATTTCCAAGATTGCTCGGAAGCATAATCTTTTATTTCATGTGGATGCTTGTCAGGCTGGTTTTTTAGATCTAAATATTCAAAAATTAGGTGTTGATTTGCTGACGCTCAATGGAAGCAAGATCTATGGGCCTAAGGGAATAGGAATGTTATATGTTCGAGAAGGAGTTGAAGTGCAGCCGCTCATTCACGGCGGCGGTCAGGAATTTGGCGTGCGCGGCGGTACGGAAAATGTTCCAGGGATTGTCGGTTTTGCCAAAGCCTTAGAGTTGGTGCAAAAAGAGAACGAGAAGGAAAATAAAAGATTGACTCTTTTACAAAAAAAATTAATCTTCGAAATAAGACGCAGCATTCCAGGAAAAAAAATTAATGGGCATCCAACAAAACATGCTCCCCATATTACCAATGTTACTTTTCAAGGGATTGATGGAGAATCGTTGATGAAGCACTTAAGTGAATATGGAATCTATGTTTCCACGGGAAGCGCGTGCACCATGTATGATGTAGATGTGAGTCATGTTCTTACGGCCATTGGTTTGTCAAAAAAGGAAGCACGAGGATCGATAAGGTTTAGTCTTGGAAGAGAAACGACCCAGAAAGATATTGACGTAGTGGTACGTAAAGTAAAAGAGATTGTTGTGGTGTTGAGGACTTTGTAGTCTTAGATTATCCTTTTTCCCCTTCTTTCATCCTTTCCAAGATAAACTCCAGGGCTTTGTTACTGTTCCTCACGGAAATAGTTGCGCCACCAACATAATAATGCCCGCCGCCGGCCCCGCTACCAAATTTCTCTCCAATTTGTTTACACAGCGAGCCAATATCAATTTTACAACGATCTTTATGGAAGATATTTGAACCAAGGGCGATCTGTGTTTCTTTTTCGTCAAGATTACGAATAACAAGGTTGTATGAACTCTGGGGGAATTTTACATAAGCATAGAACCGATCAGGGACGCCGGGAATAAATCTCACTTCCCTGTTATCCTGAACAACACAGTGCGACTCTTCATTGTATTTGATAAAAGTGTCAACAGCTTCCCGCCACTGTTTGTATCCTTCGAGTTGTGCTTTGTAATACATAAAGGGATTCAGGTCCCACAGTTGTTTCCCTTCCAAGGGAGTTTCTCCCAAAGGGCCGGAGAGAAGAGTTCTAAATATTTCATCATTTAAATTAGGATCTTTGGTATGGAACATCGCCCCAATCATGTGTAATCGTAAGAGGATGGAGGGATGGTCGTAGCTCCGTTTCGGATAAAAACAATCCATAATGTCATTTTTTGAGTATGCTGCGCTGTCCATGATATCAATCGCGTTCTTAAACTCCTGCAGATCTTTTGTGAAAGGCAACTTTTTTTGGACAGCAAGATCAAGAAGATACCCGGCGCAGCTGGGCGTTTTCTTCCAATAATAATGTTCTGGTAATCCTTCAGAAGGTTCGCTTGTGGAATGATGGTCACACCACAACAGAACTTTTTCTTTTGGCTGCGGCAAGTCAAGGACAAGATCGTTTTTCTGACATCTAAACAATCCCAGCTGGATGTCTTTTGGCTGCAGCCCTCTAACTTCTGTTATGTCAATCTTAGATGAATCATGCTCTGGAAGAAAGTAGCTAGTATATTTCTTCACAATAAATGCACTGGCATATCCGTCCGTGCATCCTCCATGCGTGATAATGCGGAATTTCATTGTCTTGCTTTCTCCATCTCTTTTCTTACTCCCTATTCTTTTTCTTGGCTTCCCTGCGCAGCCATTCCGTATATTGAAATAAAATTCTGGCATTGTCCAATTTCCCTTCTTTTTCTTTCACCCGATCGGCGATTAAATGAAATTGATCATTGGCTTTAATCACAAACTCTGCTTCCAAGAGTGAGGGTTCATTTGTTTCCAAAAACATTTTTACAATGGCTTGTTTTGCATCTGCACGCAATTGAATATTGTTCCAGATGGCATCCCAGTCGCCGGCAAATTCTTTAATTCGTCCCGCCATCCGTTTTAAGATGTCGGAATTTCCATTGCGCAAATCATCGGTAATCTCTAATTCATCTGTCACCGGGTTATAAACCATCAAGTCTACGAATGCATTTTCTCGCAGGGGATCATCTTCCCATTCCTTGCGCACTTCCGTAATCCGCAAGACGCGTTTAAATTTTTTTAATCCGGAAATCACAGGATTCGTCGTAACAATGATATCAATAGCTTTGAATGAAGTCTTGGGAACACCAATATCATTAACAACCCGGTCAAAGACGCCGTAAGGAGAATCAGCGTGAATCGTTCCTGCAACGACGTTGGCCGCTGCGCCGATACGCATCGCTTCAAAAAGTGCCACCGCTTCCTTGCTGCGTACTTCTCCCACGAAAATAGCGGAATCACCCATCCGCAGCGTGGATCGTATGCCGATGGATGGATCTACTTCAGAACCCGGAGCGGACAGAGCTGATGCCACTTTCAACGATTCTAAATTATAGCCAAGCGCACGCATTGATTCCCCGGGAAGCTCAAAGGTGTCCTCAATCGTTAAAATGCGTATCCGGCGCATGATCTCCGTTAAAAATGAACCGAGCAAGGACGTTTTTCCAGAACTTCTCGTTCCCGCGACGAGAATGGCGGCGTTGTTATCGATTAAAAAACTTAACAATCCCGCGGCAATCGGGTTAAGATAGCGAATCTTGGGCTGCGTGTAAAGAGGAAACGTCCATGGATAGTCCCGATGCCGACGGAAGGAAAACGCCAGGCCGGTTGGACTTAAAGGAGCGGTAATCGCCGATACCCTGGAACTAAACCCGGTTACTTTCAGTTCAGTATCCAGAATGGGATTGGCTTCGTCCAACGGCCTTCCGGAAATTAAACGCAGCTTTGTCGCCCAGCTTTCCACTTCCAGTCGCGTCGGGTAAATATTTGTGTAACAATCCCCATAATCTTGATGGACAATAAAAATGGGAAGTTCGCCAGTAGGAGAATTAATATTGACATCCTGCACTTTAGGATCTGCTAACAATAATTCAATCAATCCAAAACCCACCGTGTAGCGCAGCAAGGCTTGCGCTAATTGGTCAACTTGCTCTTCTTCAAGCGTCATGCTTTTATGCTGCACTAAATCATTGAGGAGATCTTTCCCGATGTTAAAAAACACTTCTCGGATGCGCTGCGGGTCAACAAACTCTTCCCGTGTTGGTTTGTGTTCGGCCATGATCCGTTTGGCATCATCGAGAAGTTCATACACTTCTTCTGAAAATTGAAATTCCGGCGGCGTGAGGTGGTACATGGTTTTGATATTGTCCTCAAAAGAAAAAATATTGACTTCGGATTGGTCACTGCCGCTCATAAAATTATAACTTTCCGCGAGTTCTCCTTCAGGAAATTCCGTAATGAGTTTGGTGTACATGAAATCAGGGCGTGTCGTGGGATGGAAGACATTGCCATAAATTTCTCGTTCTCCTACTTTATAGTCGGAAGTGTAGGGCATGAGGAGTTGGATGATTTTTAATTGCTCGATCATGGCAATGATGTTTTGTATGATGTTCAGAAACTGCTGCTGGCTTTGCTTATGCCTAGGGTCGATAACGTTCTCAAACTTTTCTTTTTCCCGCCGTTCTAACCGTTTTAATTTTACATAAGCTTCCAGAGGATCTTCTTTCAACTTTTTGGAAATGAGGCGCTGAAATTCGCTGTAACTTGCTCTGATATACCGTTCATGCTGCGGATCGACAACCATGCGCTGGTACGTGAACCTGTCATCTTTGTTTATCTTCTTGTACAAGAGGGCAAGTTCTACCACGAGATGCGTTTGACTGTAATCATATTCATATTCCCTTAATTGGGTAAGGATGATGCTTGTGACTCCCGTATTTTGCAGCAGAATGTCGACAACCTTGGCCAGACACGTATCGCTATATTCAATGGACGGGGGAAACGTACACCTTTCCATGTAAATCTTGAGAATTTTATTTTCTCCTTCGTGGTACGTTTCATATTCAAAACATTGTTTATCGGTCGCCATTCTTTTATGAGAAAGAAGGGTCTGGGTTTATTATATTTTCTTTTTTTCTATACTCGGTTAGGATCAATACTTATATCCATAATCCCTGCTTTTTCTTTTTTGTTCAATACTTCGAAGATTTAATATAACAAATATCCTCCAAACAACCACTCTTGAATACTCACATAAGTTTATTATACGTTCTTTCCTCTTAAGGTTTCATGGCGAAACCAGCGCTTCCTCCCGTTCCAGAGCAAGGATTTGATCAGGCAAAGTTGTATCTCTGGGTAAAAGGGCTTGAAGGGAAGGTAAATACACTCCTGCGTGAAGTTGATATTCTCAAAAATGATTTTATCCGCAGGAGCAATGATCTTAAAAAAGAAGTGAAAACGCTGAACGAAGATCTTACGGAAACACGGCATGAGCTTTCCCAGACGGTGCAGAAGATGGACCTTATCATTAAAGAGCTTGGAAGAACCGCGGGCATTGAGGAAGTTGAAACGCTCAAAAAATATCTGGAGTATTGGAATCCTCTCAATTTTGTGACGCAGCGGGATATTGACCGCATCATTGAAACAAAAATGGCCCAGCTGCCTGCACTGGTTCCCGCGCCGGTACACAAAAATGAAGTAAGGAAAGAAGCAGAAAGAAGCACAGTGAAGAAGGAAAAACATAAATAGCCAGAGATTCTTCCAGAAAGATAAAAGATATAGGTGATAGGAATGGCGTTATTAGATCAGAGAAAAGGAAGTGCTCTTGAAGAAGTACGCTCGTTACGAGAGCAAGGGCTCACGGACAATGTGATTCTGGCTGAGCTTGCCAACAGGGGATACAGCCAAGACCAAATTCATATGGCCATTTCCCAGCTTGATTCAGTAGCTCCTCCAGAACCTTCTCCAGAAGAGGCGTTTTATCCCACTGCTCCAGGCGCGGCTCCTGGTTATCCCTCTGCGTATCCTCCTTCGTATCCTTCTCCTGCCTCTTCCACGGCAGAGGAGAAGAATGTCTATGAGCGCATGGAAGAAATCGCGGAAAGTCTGATTGATGAGAAATGGGACGATCTTATCGCAGAAGTGAAAAAGATTGTGGACTGGAAGCAAAAAGTGGAAGAACGACAGGTGAAAATGCAGAACGATTTGGATAAGCTGAAAGAGAATTTTTCGATGCTGCATCAGGGAGTGCTTGGTAAATTAGATGAGTATGACACACGGATGCGTGATGTTGGGACAGAACTTAAAGCGGTAGGGAAAGTGTTTAAGGATGTTATCCCGGAATTTGTCGAGAATGTGAAAGAACTCTCTGACACGACAAAGAAGTTGAAGGGAAAGAAAGAGCAGTAATTAAGTTTGGCAGACGAGCATTATTAGATAATATTTCGGTCTTCCATTATTTTTAATCAGAGTTGAAAAAAGAAATTTTTTAAGAAAATTTTATAAACTATAGTGGCTATAGCAACTATAATGCCTACAACAATCCAGGTAAGCGAGGCCACAAAACGCCTCATTGGAACTTTTGGTACGAAAGAAGACACATACGAAACTATTCTCGTCCGGATGTATGACTTAGCCGTAAAGGAGCAGCTGAGAGAATTCTTATTATCTTCAGAGAATACCATTACTCTGGATACAGCCATTGAGAGGGCTAGGAAGAAATGGCGAAGGTAGAGATTGTTACCTCGCTTTATGATGAAATTAACAAGAGATTTAAACAGCAAAGTGTTGAAATATTAGAACACTTGAAATCTCTGGAGTCTTCTCCAGGGAAAGGAAAACTGCTTGGTACGGTTGGAGGCATCATCATTAAAGAATTGAAATATGATAATTTCCGCTTTTATTTTATCACGGATGGTTTTAAGCTTAAATGCCTGAAAAAGGAAGATCTCATTGATCTTCTTCTGCGCTTTGTAAGAATGTCAGACAAGAAGCACCAGCAACAGACGATTGACGAGATAAAGCATATCTTAAGAACTGTCGGCGCTGGCGGGTTTTAATCTCATTTGAATATGTTTCCTTCTCACTTACCCGCTACTGAGGAAAACAATCGCGGCAATGACGATGGCAAATAAGATAATCAACCCTAGTGTTTTGGGATGAAATAACGTCGCAAAGATATTCTGTTCAAAACTTCCCGTGGCGACGCTTCCTGGCGCTCCTACCTCAGTTTCGTTTCCTCCAGCTAAATAAGGGCCGATGTTCTGCCCGAGAACTTTTCCGAAAGCTGCAAAGATGATGACCAGGCCGATGCCAATAAGAACCCACTGAAGAGATTTGTCTTTAATTGCTTTTTCTGGTTGAATGTTCTTTCCACCAAAGACCATAAACAAAAGAAGCATTAAGATCAAGAAAATAATGGCGATCGTAAACCAAGGGATCATGAAGTTGATAAGATCAATCACCGTTTGGGAGAGTAAGATCATAAATCCAGCTGCTGTGGCGATTACTGCATTAATTCCCGCCGACTTCGCGATTGCTTCTGTCTTCTGTAAGAGTGCGAATACTACCGCCCAGACGAATACGAAGGGGAACACAATGTCAAATGATTGGATGAGGCTGATGTCAAAGATGGTTGCCATTGTTGTTCTTCTTTTTGATATTTTTGAGAATCTCCTTTTTTATTTTTTTATATCTTTTATTTTTTTCGTTCTGTAATCTTTCCTCCTATTTCCAATAATTTATCAAACAGCCCTTTTTCTTCAGGTTTCTGTGGTTCTTTGGTGATCCACCAGATTAGTACTCCAAACACAAGCAAAATAACCATGAGTTCTGTCACGTCCGTCGTCCACCAGGAAAAAACATCGTACGGTCCAAACCATAATCCCAATGCTGCACCAAAAATGTAGACAACAAACAGAATGGCGATGAGGGCAACCCACCCTCCTGCCGCGTTCGTGAAATCCCGGCCGAAAATACCCAGCAAGAGAAGAATCATTACGGCTGCAACCGCAACTAAAGTTATACTTGGAAGTGATTCGTTCATGACTTGTACGGGATCATAACCAAGAGGATAAAGGCCGGTAATGTGCGGCACGACGAATAAAAGCGACAACACCAGGGCGATAATGACGCGGAAGTTTTTTTGGTCTTTAAATAACGGAACTGTCGCTGTTACCGCATAAATAATGGTGAACACAAGAATAAATGGAAGAAGAAAATCCATTACTCCGTAGCTCTGAAAATATTGAATTAGTGTGGAAAACCCAAATGTTACCATGGTATAAACCTCCTTTGCCTCTTGCTGAAATTTTAATTGGTATTTAATCTCTTTTTAATTTATTTTAATCTTTTTTTTTGTCTATTGCTTTTTTGTAGTCTTTTCTTATCCTGTAATTATTCTTTCCTCTTTGGTTTTTCTCGTGGTTCATAAGTGATAAAAATGATAAAACCAAGGATAATGATCATAAAGAGAATGGATGCAGCCCATTCGGCATCCCAGTTGAGGAATAACGCAAAAACAAACTGCAGCCAGCCGAGAGCGTTCAGAAAAATCAGGACAATGCCAACAAACATCAAGACCATGAAAAATTTTGTCCAAGTAGGAAATTTTTCCAAAGTAAATTCCTTGTCGCTGAAAAAGACGCCCACCAGCAAGAGGAAGGAGACGCCGAGAATCAGCAGAAGGACAATGTTGGCCATTACTTCATTAATGATGGCGACAAGTTGCGTTGAGGCAATAACCAGGAAAGCAATAGAAAAGGCAACGATAGCATTAATATTTTTCTTGGTGACTTCTCTCCCCTCAATTTTCTCTGAGCCAAGAATTTTTGTTTTCTCCAGAATGGCGAACATAATGGTAAATACTAACAGAAAAGGAAGAATGATGTCATAGACTCCTAGTTTGGTAAACAGGCTGATAATTCCGCGAAATACGCTCTCTTCTACCATGTATATTTTCCTCTTTTTAGATTTATTAACTAAAAAAAAGAACTATATAAATGTTTGCAAAAGTTTGCAAAATTGAAGTGTAGATGCAAAAACTGGCTGCGTTATGATTTTTTGAAGATGCTGGTGTTCGTTTTGATAGTGCCTGTTTTGAATTTCATTAATTGAATTTCATTAAATTCTATTTTTAAAAATTTGAAATGATCAGAACGCATGATGGACACTAGGACTTTGTAATCCTTATGGTTATTCTAAACAAAGCTAAAATAAATGGTAAACGAAGGGTTTAAATAGTAGTGTTATTTCTGTTTCATTCACTAAATGAAGGTGGGAAACGTGCAGTGGAATAAGAGATATTTCTTGTTGATGGCGGCAATGCTTCTTCTACTTGCCATAGTTGCACATGCTTCCGAGATTGAAGTTATCCCTCTTGATAATGATATCAAAGTAGGTGAGAAAGCATCATTTCAGATCAAGATAACCAATGCCGCAGATCAAACACAGCGCTACAGCATTTATTCGCTTCAGTCCGGGCAGGGGTGGAATGTTGATCCGTCTCCATTAAAAGACAAGATTGTGGAGATTGCGCCGGGAAAGAGCTATGTGGTCAAGATCATCGCCGAACCGTTGGAGGCATTCAATCCTGGAATTTATCCTATCTCTGTTACCATTGAAAGCGATCTTGGTGAAGAACAGGTTGTGAAGTTAAAAATATATCTCAGTCCTGAAAATCCTCCCGATTACATCCCTTTCATAAAAGCAACCGTAGATATGGATGAAAAGATTTCTCCGAGAGAGTCGCTTTCCATCAAATTATTTCTGGAAAACAAAAACCCTCTTAATCTGGAAGATCTGCGGATCAGGATCCAAAGTGACATCCCTGAGTTTGAGAAGGACGTGACCGTCGATCTTCCTCCGCTCGAAAAGAAAACAGTGGAATTTGCGATCACCCCCAACGAGTTTCAGCAGCCGAAAGAGTATGTCTTGTTTTTCGTGTTTGAAAGAAATGGCGAGCAGGTAAAAGTTATTGAGCAGAAAATAGAAGTTCTGCCGTTGCTTCCGGCATTTACGGTCACGACATCAGAAGAAAGCGTTTTCCTCAAAAAGAGCACCACGGTAGAAGCGTGGAATGAAGGGAATGTTCTCAATACACAGGCGGTGAAAATACCGGTTTCGTTCTGGCAATCACTGTTTACGACGGGAGCAAAGAAAATCAAAGAGAATGGGCAACGATATCTTACGTGGGAACTGCCTCTTGATGCGAATGAAAAGACAACAGTTGTGTACGTGACAAATTATCGACTCTTTATTTACTTATTTATTTTGCTTCTTATTTTCGCGGGATTTTATGCGTACGTTCAGTCGCCTGTCTTTGTACAGAAAACAGCAGTAACAACGAAAAGCGATGAAGAAGGAACATTATCAGAGATCAAAGTTACGTTGGAAGTGAAAAACAAACGAACAACACCGATCAAACAATTGTCTATCATTGACCAGGTGCCAGCTATCGCAAATGTTGAAAAAAGTTTACAGTTGGGTACCTTGCGTCCTCAAGAGATCAAGCATACCAAGCAAGGAACAAAAGTGATTTGGACATTAGCAGAATTAGATGCTCAAGAACATAGGCTTATTACATATAAAGTAAAAGCAAAGTTAAATATTTTAGGCACATTCAGCTTGCCTCGGGCAACCGTTGAATATACCACGAAGAGCGGCAAGAAAAGAAAAGCGTATTCCAATCTTTTCAGCTTAAATGCGTAGTCCAGCTTAAATGCATAAAGAAGGAAATTGGGCAAACAGAATGCTCATTGATATAGGAAGGAAAGAGGCGCTTTGCCGGTAAATCCTCTAGGAGAAATATGAAGTTTGCATGAGTTATTTCCTGCAATAAAAACATTTATATATGAGCGGCGATACTCATAGGACATCACATAAAGTTAAGATCGAGTGAATAAAGTGAGGGTGCGAACATGAAGGATTTTTTTTTGCATTTGCGCGAAAAATTGAGAAAGCCAGCTGAAGAAGAAGAGTTTACTCAGGCGAATGATTACGTAGAACTTGGTTCTGGTCAAAAGGAAGATAGGACAAAAGTTGTTGTCCGCCCGTTTGTAATGGAAGAGTTTGAGGATATCAAAGAAGTTCTTGATGTCCTGCGAGAAGGGGCGACCATTGCTTTAGTCAATATCAAGCCATTGAAAGATAAAGATTTAGTTGAATTAAAACGAGCTATTTCCAAGCTGCGGAAAACCTGTGAAGCAATTGATGGCGACATCGCTGGGTTTGGTGAAGATTATGTTGTTGCTGTGCCTTATTTTGCGCGAATTCATCGAAACAGCAGTTTGCAAGAATAAGTGTTGAATGTTTTTTTCTTTTGTTTTGTGTTAAACTTTTTCTGAGGGTTATGATATTTTTTATGGAATACACTTTTGTGAAAAAAGGTTTAAAAAATAAACCATCATCTTTAAATAAGAGCAGTTTTCTTTCGTCATCCATGCCGAGGTCGCATAACTGAATATCATAACCACAAGTTTAATAAAAAACAATTACTTTTTGTATTCTATGGCCAGAATTTTTCATGTACTTATAGAACAGGATGAAGATAGAGTTTACATTGGCAGAGTGCCGGAATTACGTGGGTGCGTAAGTCAGGGTGATACTTTAGATGAACTCCTGAAAAATATCAAAGAAGCTATTGAATTATGTCTTGAAGTTCAAGAAAGTAATCAGCAAGTCGCTGAGGAAAATATTAAATTTATTGGCGTGCAAGAAGTAGAGGTATAACCTTGAAACTTCCTGTGCTCTCTTCTAAGGAAGTATGTAAATTTCTTGAGAAAGAAGGTTTTCAGGCTATTAGGCAAAAAGGAAGCCACAAATTCTATCGTCATGTATAATGGAGGACAAAAATAATTGATAATTCGTCCTCCAATATATCCCGAAGGACATTATGTTTTTAACCAAATTTATGTCCTTCGTTATAGATGGAAGGACGACGGTCGTACCCCTTCATACAAACAAGCCTGTAAGTAGGGGATTACTTAAGGCTATATTACATGAAATACAGATGGAAAGAAAAGAATTTTTTGCAAAGTTTAAGAAATGAACCATCATCTTTAAATACGAGTTATTTTCTCTTTTTATAGTGGCGGTCATTAGTTTTCGAACATAATTAGCCGCCACTATATATGAAGGAACGAACTAATGATGTTCGAACATTTCGTTCCTTCAGTATATTCACGCCGAGGTCGCATAACCTGGTAGTGCGCCAGCCTGCTATCATTCCTATGATGGAGAGCTGGTTTCCGCAAGGATATCTGGGTTCAAATCAGATCTCCCAGATCTGGTAGGGGGATACGCGGTCACCTGCGTTCCCGCTCATAAGGTTTGGGAACTATGAAAGTCCCAGCCTCGGCGTTTTTTTTATGTTTCCTGCAGCATAATTTTCTCGTTCATAAAAATCAAAAAACCGACACGTATATAAAGATACATTAATTTTCTTTTCTGGAAAAAGAGATAGAGAGTTGATAGTAATTCTTGCTCGTACCCTATGGTGTATAAAATAACGACGAGAAGCAGAAAGGCGGAAAAACAATTTTACGCAGTTTTTCATTCTCAACAAGGAGTTTCTTTAAAACTGCAAAAGTTGCAACAAAATCCACGTCGTGAACTTGATGCTCATAAACTAAAAGGAAAGCTTGCAGGAAAATGGAGTTGCTGGCTGGGATCGGACCTTAGAAGGGTATATGAGATTGATGACGAAAATAAAGAAATCGTTGTGGTGGCAGTCGGCTCTCACAAAATTTATGGGTGAGTCTTAAGTTCCCATGTTTTAATTCCCTGTTTCTTGGCTTCATCACTTTCTCGTATTGCTTTCATCATCTTTGGATTTCTTAGTATCCCAACTTCTTCTAGAAGTTCTTCGTATTCCTGTTTGGAGATTTGAATCATTTCCTGTTTCATAACATGTAAAGAGGATCATTCTTTTTAAACTTTTCTTCGTCTTTTTTCGTTCATAAAAACCAAAAAACCGACAGGTATATAAATAAAAAACGTTTACTTATTCTCATACTTACAAGAGAAGTGATGTGATGGCGAACAAATCTGAACCCGAGGTTGTCGTTTTAAAAGGAGATACAACTGTCCATCATCGTATCTGGTTAATTCTTACAATTACGATCATTCTTCTGGCCGTGGCTTTTGTGGTGTTTTATCCCACGTTGAAAGAAACGTTTGCGGGAGAAGCGGTGAAAATAGCCCCAATTAAAGGCGATATTATAACCACTGAGGAAACAAAATATTATACCTTATCAACGGTCCCATATACCCCTGCCGATTTCTTTCTTGACGGCCAGAGGGAAATAAGTGGCCCCTATGTATATAGAGATGGGGGTTGGACCGACTACTATGCTCCCGGTTCTACTGGAAAAGATTTTCTCAGAATCTCAGGTAGCTCTCCAGAGTTTGATAATGTTGGTTTTTATTATGATGATGAATCAATATTTGTCCTTCCTTTAAGTAGACAATTCAACCCTAACGTGGTTCCACAAGAATATTATTCAGATTTAGATCCAAAAGTTGCAATAGGAATCAAAATTCTCTCTAAAAAGCTTGTTGAGGCTAAAGAGAAAGTTGAGGTTAAAGTTAGTTTAAGACGACACAATGGTGAACTCCAAGAGGGAGAAAAACATATTATAAAGGAAGGATCAACACAATATTTTTACCTTCCCGGATCAAATTTCAGACATAGTATTGCCTTATTATCTAAAGAACAAAATAAAATAAACTACCTATTGGACGGGTATAAATTTCCAATTATTGCTCAAGGTACTGCTGATGCAAAAAAGTTCGAAACGAAAAACATTCCACTCTTTGATAAGATTAATGTTGACATCTCTTTTTCTGAATACAAAGCCATGAAAGGATATTATTTTACCATTAAAAAAAACAGTGATTCATGCGCTGGAATACCTAATGGGCAAATATTCCTCTCAGGATATTCACCCCAATCTTTCCCAACTTTTCCTCTGCTAGGGTATACAAATTCAATATGCGCTAGCGGAAAACTTTTTACCTGCGATAGCAACCATCTTGGGGATACACTTGAGGATGAACTTCTTAGCGGTGTGTTTGAGTGTACACTAACCGGCTGGGAAATTAAAAAAGAAGCGACAACAGCACCCGCACCGACGGCACCTTCAACAGCGACAACACCGACAACAGCAAAACCAACACTAGGTGTAACTCCTGCGACGAAAACAACTCCTCCAGCTACAACTGCTGTAACCTCAGAATCAAGTACAGTTAATAGTTTTTGTGATGCGAAGGGACCTACTGTTTGTGTCGAAAGAGCAAAAGCACAAGGATATTCAGACATTGCAACAAATCCAGAATTTCAAGAATATCTAGTTAATTGTTTTGTGTACAGAGGCGTTATTATCTCAAAGTTCAATAATAAGTTATTGTACGGAAACGCGGGGGATAAACTGACATTCCTTAGTTCATGGAACCATAAATGTGAAACTCTAATATTTCCTCAAGGAGTTGCTGCTGGGCCCACGAATGGATGGGCGGGCGGAGGTCAAGTATATTATCCACTTACAGAAGAACAAGCTAGGTTATGTATCGATAATCAAGAGAAAGAATTTGACGGTTTTATTACGAGCTGTCCTGCAGTTGCTCCATCAACAGCACCCGCACCGACGGCACCTTCAACGGTGGCAACTCCAACAACAGCAAAACCAACACTAGGCATAACTCCTGCGGCGAAAATAACTTCTCCTGTGGCAACTCCAACAGCTACTCCCACTCCTGCGCCTACCCCTACACCAACACCTGCACCACCTACTGAACCATCAATCCATACCATCACCGCACAGGGAAAAGATATAAGTATAGGTGTTACGGAAGAAGTATCGTTTAAGTTTGATAAAGGAGGCGCTCCCGTTCATGTACTTGCTTTTGCTAATGTCAATGTTCCAGGAAAGTTTACCAGAATTCATATTGTGAAAGGAAATGAGGTTGTTTCTTATTTAGGGTATACTGTAGGTGAGACGCGAACTGTTCAGTTGGATACAGCAAAAGAGTTTGGTCTGGAGATTTCAGTCAGGGACTTGAATTCTCAAACAGCAACATTATTATTAAAAAAAGTGGAATTAAAAAAGGTAGGATAAAAGATGGTACGACATATCAAAAGAAAAAGAACGCAGGCTCAGGCGAAGAGTAATATTCTGCCACGCGTTGGCGTGGTCGTATTTGTCTTAGCGCTTCTCGTGGGAGCTTTTTTTATATTTAAGTCTCAGTTTGTTGGTCAGGCGATTCAGGCTGTTTCTGTCGCAACCCTTGATCCAAGCATTCCTGATACAGATACATTTACTTCTCAAGGTATAGTGTATAAAGTGGCGTCGGTGCCCATGGATAATTTTAATGAAATTCATATCGCGAAAGGCAGGATAGAGGTACATCTTTCCTTGCTTACGCAAGGTGATACAGTTGAAGATGATTTAAATGGGGATGGGGTTAGGGATATTCGAATTGTCCACAGTGGCAGCGCGGGAATAAAGTTTTGTGATTCACTATCAAATCCAGAGCAGTTTGATAATGATGGTGATGGAATAGGTGACGTGTGTGATCCTGATGAAGACAATGATGGTGTTCCTGATACTACAGATAATTGTCCTTTAACAGCAAATCCAGATCAAAAAGACACGGATAACGATGGTCAACAAAAAGATGATAATAATGATGGAAAAATTTATGGGCCAGAAAAGAACAAAGGCGGCGATGCCTGTGATCTGGATGATGACAACGATAGCCTAGAAGATGAAGAAGATAACTGTCCTTTAATAGAAAATCCAACTCAGCCAGATGCAGATGAAGATGGCGTTGGTGATGTGTGTGATACACCCTCTTTAGCGAAGCTACTTGGTGATGTTACAGGTGATGATATTGTGAATACTGGTGACGCGATTCAAGTCGTACGCTATTCGTTGGGTCTTGTTGGATTTACTGATGAACAAAAAGTGTTGGCTAATGTTGTATGTGGCAATGATCCCGCTACTGGCGCTCCTATAATCAATACGGGTGATGCAATTCAAATCATACGCTTTTATTTAGGCCTTCGTGGTCCTTTTGAAGCGTGCCCAGGATAGACTCATCAAAAATGTTAGCAACAAGGCAAGTGAGATACTTTTTGTTTGTATTGATTCTAAGTGCAGCAATATTGCCTTTTGTTGGCGCTCAAACATTTACATTAAATTGTCCTTCCACTGTTGACGCAAACAGTTTTTTCTCATGCACGCTAACATCTCCAAATTTAGATACTACTAATTTTGGTGGTCTTGACTTCAAGATTAGCGCTCCAAGTTATACGGTTCAGGGAAACCCTGTTTCCAATTTTGGTTCCGTGCAATATAACTCTGAAACTAAGAAAGGAAGTCTTATCTATGATTTTTCCACAACTACGGGGACTTTACTTACAATTAATTTACAAGCAGGAACTAGCAGCGGTCCAGTGAGTTTAACTAACCTGAAGTATTATGATATTAATTCTGTTTCCACGGAGGTAGTTAGCGTATCAAGTACTGTAAATATATTATTAGCAGCAGAAGAACCAACACCGATAATTGGATCCTCTGAAGAAGTTGAACAAGAGCCAGTACCTATACCTGAACCTGCAGAAAAAATTCCTGAAATTAAAGAAGAAATCTGCACCCCCAACTGGACATGCAGTCTTTGGACGACGTGTCAGAACGGAAACCAAATCAGAGCCTGTCTTGATTCAAATAATTGCGGAACTCTTACAGGAAAACCAGTAGAATCGCAGTCGTGTGAAGAAGCAGCCGAGCCTGTTCAGGAAGTAACTGCAGAAGAACCTGAAGAAAAACCGGGATTATTCGGTAAAATCTGGCGCTCAATTTTATCTTGGTTTTCGTAAATTCTTTCTTCCACAACTTTTTTAAATAAGCACCATTAAACAGTAAAAACATGACACTTGAAGATTTATTATCAAGAAGAACTTTTCTCGCGAGTGCTGCGGGCAGTGTCGCTGCCCTGGCTGGTTCATCCCTCTCATCTTGTGCAGATATTGCCGTTCCAGAAGGGTGTGCAACAGGGGATGGTCCTCAGGGAAATCTTTACAAGTTATGTCCTGCAGGATCTTTAAAGTCTGTCAGTCCGTATGGCGACAGCGGCTTAACGTGGGATGGTCAGCATATTTGGCTTCTCGGCAAGGATTTAATAATTCCGGGTAATGATGTTGGAACGACTGGGTGGTTGTATCAACTTACCCCCGCACTGAACATCGTCAGTTCTTTTAAATTACCGCAACAATATCCTGAGGATATCACCTGGGATGGTGAACATCTCTGGTGGACGGCTTACAACAACACTACAGGTGATTCCCTTCAAGAAATCTTTAAATATACACGTGATGGAAAAGAAGTAGCGTCCTATGTTTCTCCCGGTACTGGAGTGTGCTATGGTATCGCCTGGGACGGCCAATCTTTATGGCATCTTAACGAGGGAGATTCTGCCACGGGATCCAAGATGTTTAAAACGGACCGTGAAATGAATGTTCTTGATTCATTTCTGCTTCCGTATGGGAAAGCAGCGACCGCCTTAGAATGGGATGGCTCCCAGTTCTGGCACGCTGATTTCTGGAATTCTAGACTTCAGGTTACAAATCCAAAAGGAGAAATAACTATGTCGTTTCCGATGCCTGAGGGAAAAAAGTATTTTGGTGTGATGCGGGATGGCAGCCATATATGGACTACAGGGTATAAAAATTTTAAAGTTGATGGTCAGATTGGTGAAATCAATAAGTTTGAATATACACGTAAGTGATTCTTCTGTTTATTTTCGTACGTTTTTTTCATCGGCTCCTCTAATATTCTATGACCTTTTTTATTATAGGCCCCACGTCAAGTTTAACCGTTTAGTGTTTCTTCCGTGCTGGTTCCGAGTAATATTCAACTTAATGGTGTTAAGTGTCCGGGGGACTTTAGCGACCGAAAGTAAATCTCGTCTTTTGCCGTAAGGCGAAACTAGATCAAATAGTGAGGGAGCGTAGTCCCCTCGAGTAGCGCAGACCGCAGTCGAGCAACGCAGAGTTCGTTCATCACCATACGTAAAAGAGTTGGCGCATAGTCGGTTAAGGGGGTTGAGGGCAGAAATCGTGTGGAAAGTTTATAAAACAGAGTGTTCTCATTAGGTTAATGGTTGCAGAAAAAGAGGGGAGGAATGTTGAAGCCTACACCATGACGGGGATGGTTAGGTTAAAAGGCTTTATGAAGAATGGATTAGACACCAGTACAATCATTAACACCATTGTCAATTTTGATTCTGAATTTCAAGAGTTCCGACAGCGTGGATTTACATTTCCGCCCCATTTATTCTTTTATCATGAACTTTCCTTGCCAGAAACAATCGGTGTCCTGATTAATGAGCATAAATTCACAAAAGAAGAAGCTATTGATGGATTAAAGAAATTGATCTCGACATTTAATCTTCAAAAGATTGTCCGATTTGATTCTGATGAATTTTTTGAGAAGTTGGTAAAAGATGTTAATCAGAGAGTTGTAGAAAAATACAAAAATCCACGCCTCAAAATCGGTGAGAATGACGTAACCATTATTGGTGGTTTTTTGCGGGAGAAGATTGCCATTATTCATTCAGGGGATAAGGGATTTTTGAAGACGTGTGAAGAGATGGGATTAAACATTATACCGCTTCCGGAACGAGATTTTCAGAAGGAAAAAGAAATTAAAGGTTGGATGAAGAAAGGACGAAAAGGTTAATTGTACAAATCCATGTATTTTTTGTAGGCTTCTTTTTTGCTTACAGATGTGTCCCAATTCTTGGCTCGGAAATCCTGTAATGCTTTTAGGGTTCGCTGGTTTTGTTCTGGAGTTACCTTTGAGCCATAAATAAGTGTGAATTTGAATGATTCAATCATAGATTTGGAAATTTCCATAACTTGGTCTAATAGACGCTTTTCCATCTCATCAAAATTCTTTAAATCCATACTCATTTGTTCTGCCATTTTTTAGTAAAAGCGCTTAAACTTTAAAAAGCTTACCTCTTTACTTGTTTAATACCCTGCCCATTCAGAGAATGGTGGAATTTCTCGTGTTTGAAAAACCCCTATTGATACCCCGCTGCTTTCGGAACGCAGTGAGGATTCAAAACGCGTAGTCGTTTTGTAAGCGGCAGTTGGGTTTTTCATTTTCGAAAATTCTTTTTCCACAACATTTATAAATAAGCACCCCTACGCAGTAAAAACATGTCACTCGAAGATCTCGTCCAGCGTGCTAGGAATACTATTGCCAAAGCGGCATTAAGTATCACCTTAGCTGTCACACCTGCGTATTCCGGCTGTAGTGATATTGCTGTTCCTCCTTACTCTTGTTCAATTGGAGCAAACCACATTGTTGTTGATTATATTCCCCTTCCAGTGATGAAAAATCCATATACATACCCTGAAGTTTGTTGGAATGAAGATTCTCTCTGGTTTACTGAAGTACCACCACCTATGTCTGATGCGAAGGGAAATAACATTATTTCTCAACTCACGCCA
>Ga0209541_10007285_pt1 | contig 18659 bp, 16 predicted proteins | sample RifCSPlowO2_01_FD_184027 | JGI IMG/M metagenome (GOLD analysis project Ga0209541, IMG submission 184027) | Groundwater microbial communities from Rifle, Colorado - Rifle CSP2_plank lowO2_0.1 (SPAdes) (version 2) | ecosystem: Environmental > Aquatic > Deep subsurface > Groundwater | place... | reverse complement strand
GACGGGATTCGTGATAAAAGCAATCCCGATCCCGGCAGCAACTACGAAGCTAGCTGCCACAAAACCAAGAATGAGACGAAGATACGGATTGAGATCCTTCCGATCATCCAAAAAACCAACCACGGCCAACAACAGTCCGCCAAGAAGAATGCCCAGTGAATGTTTATCAATTCCTAAGAAATAGACGGTCGAAAGAAAAAATCCGGTAAAGATAGCCAGTCCCCCACCCCGGGGAACTGGATAGGTATGAATAACTTTTGGATGCCGTTGGAGAGCAGGATCATCCAGCCAGTGAAACCGCAGATACAATGAACGAACGAAATACGTGGCTGCGTATGCAAGAAGTGTTGAAACGATAAAAGGAACAAGAAAGATCCTGGTAAACAATTCAAGCGAGGGCATATTAAATAACAATCAACAGAACTCGCAGTACGGTGATATCGACAAGAAAAATGGTGAGAACTCCAGCCCAAGCGACGATTCTTGCCAGGAGAGGTTCAACCGGGAAAAAGACACCGGACAGGAATCCATTAAGTGAGACAAGTAATACGACGAGACCTGCGACGAGAAAAAGGAAAGAAGCCGGTAAGAGTTGTGCATTCCCCCAAGGCCGAGAATACAAAAGAGGAATTTCAGGCGGCAGGCGCCATGCGGAAACGATGATGAGAAAGACGAGGAAGACAAAGAGAATGAGTGACAGGCGAATTGCCCAACCACCGATTTCATCTCTCCATAACTCTGAAAATGACGCCTTGAAATGTTTGCGTACAGGCAGATCTTGACTTCGAGCGACCCGGGTAGGCATGGCGAAAGTATAGCATATGGGAAGGATGGGAAAACGTCGGATTGGAAACAAGCAAAAAATATTTGAAAGAAGCGGATCAGCCTTGGACCGCCTGTGTATCGTCTTCTCGGAGGCGATAGATATCGGCATGGTCAATAACCGTTTCCAGATTGTAGCGGGCATCAAGGAATGACTTTAGATTATTAAACTCATCAAATGTGTCAATGACAACGATAAATTTCGCAGGTGTCGTTTTCAAGGCAGTGAGCGTTTCATCAAAGGCACGAAAATCAATGATATGGTAAGAAACGGTATAACGCCCAACAGGCAGACGATCGGAAAGGGCATAAATCGCCGGCTCGGTTCCCCAAATAAAAATTCGATCCGTCGCAGAGGTTCGTGACTGGATATACTCGGAGATTTGATAATTTCGACGCGCCCCCCAGTAATCAAGGTTGGCTTCCCAGCTTTCCGCGCCTGTTGCGTAGTGAAGAAAATGTTGGTAATACGGAAGCGTTTTATAGTACCAAAAACCATTAGTAACATAAGCGATGCCAACAACACCCATCATTACCAGAGCGGAAATTCGATCCAAGAGCGAGCGACGAAGGAATGGGAAAACCACCAGCAGTGAAACTGGTACCAACGGTTCCAAAAGGTAATGAGGATACGGACGACTAGAGAGGAGAGCTCCATAGAGAGAAAACACGGTCCAAATCATCGTCAAGAGGACGGGACGGGAGAGTCGCTGCCTCAACGCAAAAAGAACGGCGGAAATCCCGGCAATAATCAAACCTCGCCAAACGAGGGGATTCTCTAAGACGCCACCTCCGCTCCTCCAGGAAGAGAGATAGCCGATATTTTGCAGAAGCGCCGAACGGACGTATGGTTCAAAGGCGCCAAGCCAAGCATAGTAGGCAATGGAGAGAATAACCGGAAAAGCAAAACCAACCAGAACCAGCATGAAGCGGCGTGAAACAAGCAAACGAATCCATTCCCGAAACAATGAATGAGACTGGGATAAAAAAACCCAAAAGAGGAGAATTCCCAAAAAGTCAAAGACGATGGGAATTTTAAATAAGAAAGCAGTCGCAAACAGCACCCCAATCAACGGGTATAACCATGGAGATTTCTGTTTGCTGGGATATTTGAGCATCCGATATAAGAGAAAGACAGCAGCCAAGGCCGGGATAATCATGAAGTTTTCGCCGTTCGCGATATTCCCCTCCAACAGCGGCAAAGTGGACAGAATCGCAAAGAGTGACGTTGAAACAAAGACAGCCTTGTGGTGTTGATTAAAAACGAGTTCGGCCAATTTCCAAAAAATAATAACACCGATGGCATGGACAACCAGAAGAAAAAAACGAAACCAAAAAATATTTCCTGCAAGAGCTGCGATGAAGTATAAGAGTGGCGGTTTATTATCATGGATATCCCGATAGAAGACGAGACCTTTTCTTAACCCCTGCCCGAGGGTAAGGTAAATCTCCTCATCGGCGTAGCGATGCGGCTCCATGAGAGATGGGAGACGCAGGACGAACACCGCGAGAAGAATGAACAGCAAGCCACGATGCTTGGAAATGAATGAAAGTATTTGCCGAGAGAATGAGAGAGATTGACTGTCAGGCATTGTTCAATTGTTTCATGGTTTCATTGTTCAGTTCAACAATGGAGCAATGGTTCAATAAAATAGTGATTTCTTACACCTTCTCCGTCACGCGGTATTCGATGTATCGTCCCAACATCAGTCGTGTATGAGCATCAATGCCGGGGAGCGCATTGAAGAAAAATCCGACAATTGGTAAGAGCACGAACTCGAAAGGCTGGAACAATCTCTTTAAAAGCGAGACATCAGCCGGTCTGGGCGGCCTGGAACGGGCATCGATGAACAAGATAATCAGCAGTGAAAGCAGAGAAAGCGTTAAAATTGCCGAAGATACCTGGGGCAAAGTCTTACCCAGAACCGTTCGGGAGAAATCTTCGTTTATGAGCGGCGGCAAAAGGGCGCCAACCGTTATGGCAAACCAATTCACAGGCCAAAGAAAATGATCTTCGAGAACATTGAGGACGCGGAAGGTCTTATCCCAAAAGGAGATGTGTTTTGCCCGCAACCAACGTTTGATGATATACGGATCGTCCGCAACACCCCAAGCCCAGCGCTTGACCTGTTCGTATTGGTTACGCATCGTTTTCCAGTACGTTGTCGACTCAGCAGCATCGGCATAAACCGGTAAAAATATCGGTTCCACAGCAAAGTCACCTTGAAAATGAAAATAACTTTTAAAAAACAGTCGGTAATCCTCAGGAATGACGTCAACATCCCAATAGCCGATCGAATCGACAAGTTTCATGCTCGTGGAGTAGGTTGAAAAATTGATGAGGCGGTCCCGACGCATGAGAATAAACATCTGTACGACGCTCCACAATGTAGCCAAAACCCGAATTGGTGCCGGAACACGCCAAATGTTGTTATAAAAAACGATTGCTGCCTGCCAAATTCGCCGGTAGCGTTTGGGATGATCAAGAAATGAATAGGTGAGAGCGGCCAAGTAGTTCGGATGAAGGACCGCATCGGCGTCTTCGCTGGTGACGGTTAACGTATCGATATCATATCCTCGCCGATCAACAAGCTCATGTTTCATAAATTTTGCAGCCCATGAGGTATTGGATGATTTTCCTGCAACCTCTCCCGGTAAGGTAGGATGGACTGTGGTGAAAAAATTGGCAAACAGGCTCCCGAATTCGCTAGTCAGAACCTTCGCCTTTCGTACAGCGGATTCTCCTTCCCGTTTTTCAAATGACAACACGACGCTCACCTGGCTCAAAGGTAATGTTTGACGGCGCAAACCATTGAGTGTGCGCCTCAGGGTGGCGAGGGGCTCGCGATACGTGGGTATAAGCATGGCATGATGGACTCTTCTCCAGTCAGGAAAGAGTGAGACATCACCCATCCAATCAAACTGCTGTGCTGCCTGCATACGGAAATGCGCGAGGACCGCGAGAAAAGACGTCGATAGCGAGCGGTAGAGCCAATAGATATCAAAGGCCAGGACATAATAGGCAACAGCCACCGGAAAGATGAGTGAGCCCCAAAATGGGAAAAGGATTAAAGACCAAGAGAAGAATCCGGGAACGAATTCTAAAAACCGTTGGATGCTGTGAGAAATTACTTTCTGATGATTAGACTTCATGGTGGTGAACGCTGATATGCGATGAAAGACTGAAAAAACTTGAATTGGACAAATGATTCGAGTGATCGATGAATAGTGAAACTGTCGCTTGATATGTCAAAGGCGCGGGAAAAGCGGCTTGGCCGCTGAAATCTTGGGACCGGAAAACAGTTTGAGAACCGCAGAGGCTGTATCTGGCAGGAACGGCTGCAACTCAAAGCCAATCTGACGGATGTGGGCAACAAGCTCGGTCAGTACCGATTTAAGCGTTTTTCCAGAAAGCTCCCAAGGCCGTTGCTGTTCAATCAAAGTATCAACATCAGAGATTTTTTTCCAGATTTCGGCCAACGCTAAATCCAGGCGGTACGACTCCATATGTTTCACAACCTCGCTTCGAAAACCGGGAGGGAGATCCGGGGCAAATGTAAACCCACTATTTTCACAAAGCTTAGCAATTCTCGATATGATGTTTCCTAACCCATTCGCCAAATCCGCAGCATAAAGCTGCTTAAATCGTCGAAAGGTAAAATCTCCGTCTCCATGAGTGGGAATCTCCCGCAAGAGGTAGTATCGAGTTGCATCGGCACCATATTCTTCTACGACCTTGAACGGATCAACGACGTTTCCCAAACTTTTACTCATCTTATGTCCGCCTGACGTAAGATATCCATGAACGAGAATTGATCGTGGTAAAGGAAGCTCGGCTGAAAGCAGCATCCCGATCCAATAAACAGCGTGAAAGCGTAAAATGCCTTTCCCAATAACATGCAAATCAGCAGGCCACCACTTTTTCCAAAGCCGCTCATCAAAGCCCCACCCCACAGCGGTTTGATAGATGTTGAGCGCGTCAAACCAAGTGTATACGACCTGGTTCGGGTCTCCTGGAACAGGAATACCCCATTGTTTAGCGCGTTCCCTGCTACGTGAGATGCTGAAGTCTTGAAGACCGTCCTTCATAAACGCAAGAGCCTCTCTCTTCCTCGTAGTTGGGATAATCGAAAGTTTTTCTGAAGCAACAAGCCTCTCAATCTGGTTCTGATACCGTGAAAGCCGGAAAAAATAGTTCTCCTCCTCTACCCATTCCGGTTCAATGAGGTGTTCTGGACATTTACCATCAACGAGATCCTTTTTTGTGTAAAAATCCTCGCATCCAACGCAGTAAAAACCACCGTAGTTTTTTTTATAAATATCACCTCTTTTTTCACAAATTTTCCACAACTTCCACGTTCCAGGCCAGTGAAGTTTACGATCAGAACCCCGCCTCCAAACATCAATTCGAACGTTCAGTAGCTTCACGAGATCCCGAAACGCCTTCGTGTTTTTATCTGCCAACTGCTTCGGGCTAAATCCCTTCTCTTCAGCGGCTTGAACGATCTTCAGGCCATTTTCATCTGATCCAGAGATCAGAAGGGCCTCGTAACCTAATAGTTTCTGATATCTTGCAATGGCGTCACATTGAACAAACTCAAGAGCATGACCTCCATGCGGAAGTCCGTTGACATAAGGAATAGCGGCAGTGATGTAATACTTCTTGTCCATAGAGACATTTCACCGTCACATACCAATATACCCGTATCTTCTATTCCTTTCATCAATATTATTTAGCACCTTCAGCGTATCTTTCACTCTCTTTGCATGTTTTAAGTAAGGACGAACCATTCTTGTAAAATTAAAAAGATCAGCTTTCCGATCAACGCTGAGAATCCTATAGTCATTGTTGTGAGCATAACCATCTTTTCCTCGGTAACCCTTCTTTACACCGATAAACAGCCTACTTCTAACTCCTAACTTTTCTAAAGCACTTCGTATCTGCTCCAGTAAAGTTACATTATAGTTCCCAACCGAGAAAGTTGCTGCCTTTCCATTGCTGGTCACAAAGAAACTTCCTTCTGCGTCGATGAAACCCACCAGAAGGGGAAGAAACAATGGCTTTTTCTCTAAACCCCAAGTAGGAAACCTATCAAAGTTTTCAAGCAAAAAAGAGAAAGACAAGTCAACAGCACACTCTATCTGTAATTTTCCTGACTTGGTGGGTTTGCTTATCCATACTCTTCCATATTGCGAAAATAACGACTTGATCAATTCGATCTGGCTTTTCTTTGTTGACCCACAATCAACTAAGATTGTTTCACTATTTTTATACATCTTCCTCACCCGTAAGTCTCCTATTCTAAAACCAATCAGATAAGCTTTTTCTTGTTGATTTCCAGAAAATGGAGCCCTGAAGGTTGTGATATGCGCAAGAGATAGTGTCTTTTTCGCAAGTCCATACTGTTTAATTTTTCTATCAACAGAAGAATAAGCACATTCATAAATCTTTGCAATCTTTCTGCTCGACAAACCTTTGTGTAGATACAATTCATACAAATCCTTTTTGGAAATATGTACTCTAGGAGGCCCAGGAGTGCGCGGAGGAATGCCACACTCCACCATCCTAATAGAGATAGTTCTAGCAGCATACCCCAATAGGCTACCAATTTCTTTAATTGTAAGACAATCTTCCCAATACAATTTCTTCAAAGTTTGTTGAGAAATAGAGAATCTTTTAGCTTTCATAGGAACCATTATGACCCTAACTTAATGCGAATACAACAACCACAACTCAATTAAACAGAAGCCTTTATTTGAAGGCCGTCGTGGAGCATAAGCTTATGGGAAATCGTACCTTAGAGAGGTCTCCAGAAAAGTGACTGGTGAAGACTAAGATGTGTTGCTCGAGACCTTGCGAAATATGCCGGTGATTCTACCGGCCCACTGCCCAGCCCATTCTTCAGCCCGGATACGTTCCAGGGCCATTTGAAATCCGGGATTGCCGATTTGCTCGGCAACGGACGCAATGGTTGCCGACGAGACCTTGAGGGTATCTCGGATGTTTTCATAGCTGCGGCCTTTCTCCAAAAACGTCGCAATCGCCAAACGCTTTGCCAGAGCAGTTAACTCTGTCTCAGTCAATAAATCCGTGAGCACTGTTTTGATTTCTTCCGGGGTTCGCAGATCGGAGAGTGTTTGGTAGAAGACGGAAAATATTTGCTTTTCTAAAACAGAGTTTAGTTGTCTGCTTGAAACTTGCATGCCGAAACCCGATTTAATTGGGTAAACTCAGATTTTTATAACACGTCGATACGAAGCGTGTCAATCATGAACAAAACAGGAAGTAAGGGAGAAATACAAAAGGAGACTTGCCGCGGCTCATGAAGATCACTCAGGACGAGCGCGCCACCGCAAGTTCAAAGACAAGCAGGAAGGCAAACAACAACACCGTATTTAAGAGATGTCCGAGTCCGAACAGGCGAAGATAGAGATAGACGACGATGCCCAATGCAAAAAGAAATCCGCGCCGAGTGTGTGAGAGGAGAAGCGAAGCGGTCAGAAAGAGAGAGAAAAAGAGCAGCAAAAAAAAGGGAATATACGATCCGGAAATGGGCACATCACGCACAATTTGAGGATCCACAAAAAATATCATGAAGAAAACCGTAGACCAGGCAACCAAGGAAAACAGCACCGTTGGAAGGAAATTCTTTCTGGATCGGATCGTCATCATATGCTATTCTACATGTTCTTTGACAGATAAGAGATAAACAGAAATAGACATCAACAAGGGAACGTTCTAAAATATCCTGGGGAGGAGATATGCCGAGAGAAATATATCTGCTCGCAACAATCATCATTGTCGGGTTTGCCGCGACGGCTTGGTACATCGTCAATCACATCGAACGCTTGAGAGAAAAGCAAGAGGATCCGACGCTTCTCGAATGGGCAAAGGCGACACAGAATGATATTCGGCAGCTGCAAAAAGTACTTTCAGAATCATTGCAGCGCTCCTCACAAAACCTTACCGATACGCTCTTGAAAAGCTCGCATTCATTAAATGAACGCCTTGATAAAGCGGCAGAAGTGATTGGCGAGTTAAAAAAGGAGGCTGGTCAATTTTCCGAGGTTTCTCATTCCATGCGCGATCTTCAGGCATTTCTGCAAAGTCCGAAGCTGCGCGGAAATATCGGCGAACAGGTGCTGGCGGATCTCATCAGCCAGATCTTTCCCAAGAAATCCTTCCACTTGCAATATATGTTCAAATCGGGACAAAAGGTCGACGCCGCCATACGTACTGACGCCGGTATTCTGCCCATCGACTCAAAATTCCCGATGGAAAACTTCCAGAAACTGGTAAGCGGCGAGACCAAGGATGAGCGCGACGCCGGCAAGAAAGAGTTTATCAAGGATGTGCGCCACCATATTGATGACATCGCGAAAAAGTATATCCTTCCGGAAGAAGGAACCATGGACTTTGCGTTGATGTATGTTCCCAGTGAGCCAGTCTATTATGAGATTGTCAATGTCGTGGACTTGAGTGATTATGCCCGCCAAAAACGGGTCTATCCGGTGTCACCGACTACTCTCTACGCACATCTGCAAATGATACTTTTATCATTTGAAGGAAAAAAAATTGAAAGCCGAGCCCGCGAAATCTTTTCCCTCCTGCGAAGCATTAAGAAAGATTACGAAAAAGTGGACAGCCACCTTTCGACGTTGGGTGGACATATCGCAAATGCCTACAACAAATTTTCAGAGGTAACACACAGCTTCACCCGCATGGGGCAAAAATTGACCTTAGAAGATAAGATGGAACCGATGGAAAAAGATGAGAATTCCAAAATATTGACACCCTGAAAGATATTCCCCGATTATTGAATATCGATGCAACTCAAGAGAGAATCGCTCCGACATGAAAGACGATCTGGTCCTGAATAAGAAACAAAAAGAAGCGGTGGAATTCCGCCAGGGACCATTGTTGATCGTCGCCGGCGCCGGAACCGGAAAGACGACAGTCATCACGGAACGCATTAAATTCCTCATTCGCTCCGAAGCCGCGTCACCAGCACAGATATTGGCATTGACCTTCACAGAGAAAGCAGCGCGTGAGATGGAAGAAAGGGTTGATATCGCCATGCCCTATGGATACACGCAAATGTGGATCTCAACCTTTCACGCATTCGGCACGCAAATTCTGCGCCGGGAAGCGTTGCATATTGGCCTCAATCCAAATTACAAGCTCATGACGGAGGCGGAGGCGATTCAAGTGATCCGTCGCAACCTTTTCCAATTCAAACTGAACTATTTCAGGCCGCTGGGGAACCCGACTAAATTTGTCGGCGGGCTACTCCAGCACTTCTCAAGGTTACAGGATGAGGATGTGGGTCCTTCCGAATATTTGAAGTTTGCGATGAGCTTGGGGAAGAAAGCAAACAAATCACGGGAGGAGAAGCTGGAAGTCGAAAAAACCTTAGAGCTTGCGCGAGCCTATCAACAATTCGGGGAGCTGAAAATCAAAGAGGGGTACATGGATTACGGCGACCTGATCGGTAACACCCTTTTGCTGTTTCGCAAACGCAAGAACGTCCTGAAAACCTATCAAGAACAATTTAAATACATGCTGGTCGATGAATTCCAGGACACCAATTTTGCCCAATATGAGATGTTAAAACTTCTTGTTCCACCCGGTAAACGGGCAAACTTGACCGTTGTCGGCGATGATTCACAGTGTTTGCCCCCCACCGCAATCATCGCAACCCCAGACGGAGGAAAAGCAATACAGGAAATAAACAGAAGAGATGAGGTAATCACCGCCATTGGGAAAGGCCACACTTCTGTCGCAAGGGTATCGCGAGTCTTTCGACGAAAAAGGAGAGCCCGGCTGCTTACGTTCAAAACCGAAGATGGAAAAAAAATCACGCTTACCGATAATCATAAGATGTTTTGTTTTCTCCCTGCGTACTACCCACTCACGGGCTGGCACTTCGTCTACCTCATGCACCAGCAGGGAATCGGGTGGAGAATTGGCGTAACAAACAGCATCCCTCAGAGACTTCGACTCGAGACTCACGCCGACACAATTTTAGCGATAGGGTCATACAAGACAGATCAGGAAGCAAGATTCTTTGAGGCGTACTATGCTGCAAAATATGGTTTACCGACAGTCCCATTTACTGCTCGACCGAGACAAGCAATACGAGGAAAATGGTTAGCAAGATTATTTAGCGAAATTGATACAGAAGAAAACGCGCGCGTATTGGCGAAAGACTTGAATATCGAACTTGATTCCCCCCAATACTCGGTAGATGGCATTACCCGCGGAATCAGTCGTCGGGTAAAAGTCCATCTGTCGATGTGCCATAGGAACTACCGGAGTAAGTCGCACAAAAAAGGCTTCGTCGGTAATCCGGGCATTTCACATCAGGTACACATTGAGACATCAAACACAAGGGTATTACGTATTCTGAAGAAGACTGGCTTCAATCTTACGAAAGCGAAGAAAGGAAAACGATTCCGTTTTCAAACACCGGACCTGGAAAAAGCTTGGGAAGTTGCAACGGAACTCACGCGATTAACGGGTGGCATCATGGACAAAAAATTCGTTGTCGGACGCTATAATTATCAGCATCTTCCGACCAGAATTGTACCGGCAAGCCACATTCTTCCTGGAATGTATCTTCCCACACTGAAGGGAAAACAGATTGAATATAAAATGGTAGTTTCTCGGAAAGAGGAAGAAAGAACGATAGAAACGTACGATTTAGAAGTTAAAAAGACGTACAACTTCATTGCAGACGGAATAGTCGTCCACAACTCAATCTATAAATTCAGAGGCGCCGCGGTATCAAACATCCTGCACTTCAGGGATGACTACAGGCAAGCAAAAACAGTGGTACTCACCGAGAACTACCGATCGACGCAAAGCATCCTCGATCCCGCATACCGCTTAATTAACCACAACAATCCGGACACGTTGGAGGTAAAGTTGGGTATGAAAAAAAACTTGGTAAGCAGACGCGATCCCCATGGAGGAAAACCGGTCAAATTCATCCACACCGATCGAGTGGAAAATGAGGCTGATACGGTCACTAAAAACATCATGGAGCATATAAAAGGAGAGGAATATGAATATAAGGATATTGCAATCCTGGTACGCGCCAATAATCATGCCCAATCGTTCATGCGGGCTTTGTCAAGGCATGGAATACCATATCAGTTTTTAGGACCGGGCAGGCTTTTCAAACAACCGGAGATCATTGACCTCATTTCATACCTCAAAGTCCTCTACGATTTTGAAGACTCAATTGCCCTCTATCGGCTGTTATCCATCGAGCAGTTTGAAATTCCTGTCAAAGAACTCATCAAGGTGAACAATCTTGCCAGAAGAAAGAATCTCACACTCTACGAAGCATGCGAAAATCTGAAGGATATCTCCATTTCACAAACAGCACGCAAGAAAGTCAGGCAAATCTTGGAAATCATCGAAAAGCAACTGAAGCGTACGAGAAACGAAACGGCAGGCCAGCTCCTGTTCGATTTTCTCCAAGAATCAGGGTTGTTAACGAAGCTTTTAAACCCGAAAAACGTGGAAGCAGAAAAAAAGGCTGCCAATATCTCAAAATTATTCGACAGGCTTAAGAGCTTTGAAGCGGGTCATGAAGACGCCACCGTTTCGGCAGTTGTCGATTGGATTGAGCTGGCAAGTGAATTGGGAGAGTCTCCGCTTGCCGCGGACACGGACTGGACAAAGGTGAACGCCGTCAATCTCTTGACGGTGCATTCGGCAAAGGGGCTGGAATTTCCCATCGTCTACCTCACAAACCTGGTCTCCCAGCGCTTTCCGACCATTGAACGCAGAGAACAGATACCGATTCCCGAGGCACTGATTAAAGAAGAACTTCCTTCAGGGGATTATCACCTTCAGGAAGAACGCCGTCTCTTCTATGTCGGGATGACCAGAGCCAGAGACAGCCTCGTGCTGAGTGCGGCAGATTACTACGGTGACGGCAAGCGTGGGAAAATAATTTCCCCATTCGTCTTTGAGGCACTCGGAGACAGAGTGCTCTCGGCAGAACGAGAAGAGGATGGCAACCAACTCACATTTTTGGATTACTCATCATCCGAGCCTGCAGCCGTAAACCATGAACCTTCAAGGCTGCACGTCGATTATCTCTCCTACTCTCAGATTGAGACGTTTAGATTCTGCCCGTTGCACTATAAACTGAAATACCTGTTGAAACTTCCTTCTCCCCCATCGGGCGCTTTGAGTTTCGGCACATCATTGCACGCCGCGCTCAAAGAGATCTATTCTGCCGTCATACGGAGCGAGAAAGTGAGTTCCAAATACGCAATTGAGTCCTTGAAAAAGAATTGGATATCGGAAGGCTACAGCGGGAAGAAACACGAGCATCGGATGTTTGAGAAAGGAGAAAAGTATCTGACGAATGTGCTCAAAGAAGAAGCAAAATCAAAGAAAAAACCGGTAGCACTGGAACAGCAATTCATCGTTCCGCTGACGACTGACAGGGGGAAACATCCGTTCTTAAAGATCGGAGGAAAAATTGACCGGGTTGACGAAATTGACGGAGGGGGAATTGAGATCATAGATTACAAAACAGGGGAAAATCCTCCTACGCAGCGTCAGGTTGATCATGATTTGCAGTTAACTTTTTACGCGCTTGCAGCAGTAAATATCAGAGAATTCCCCTTTGGAAGAAAAGCGGATGATATTAGCCTCACCCTCCATTATTTATATGGGAACAGGAGAATGACGACAACAAGAAGTTTGCAAGAACTCGAAAAAGCGAAGGAAGATATATTTTCTTGGCGGGAGAAGATTGAAGCTTCAGACTTTTCCTGCTCCAAACAGCCACTCTGCGAGAAATGCGAATACGCGTTTCTCTGCCGAGCAGAATAATGAAAAGCCCGAAAGACTACAGACCGAAAGTGGAGAGAAAAGAAAACGGAATAAATGTTCGAACAAACGGTCCGGGATAGGTAATTTCCTCTCCCCCGAACTTCCTTTTAAAGGAAGAAAATCCACGCCACCGCTTCAAATGAGGAAAGCGGGGATCATAGACACCTTCCAGATCAAAGAGACGACAGCCTCTCCGCTTCGCCTCCCGCATTGCCTCCCACACGGTAAGGTAGCCGGAAAATTGCGATCTGCCTTGAGAAGATGTGACAGCATGACAATAATAGGCGCAGCCCCGCGAAACCAAAATCACGCATCCGGAAAGAAGGTGACCACCACCGGATAAGCTCTCAACCAGATAGGCATCCTTTGCGAAGGAGCGAAGCAGGGAAACGAAATCGGTAAGCGGAAGGATATATCCCCTTCCGTTGTGTCTCCAAAATGAATGGAAACGTTCGATCGACTGTTGGTCAATACTTCGAAGAATGTTGGCCGCACTCTTCAATCGAGCTTTCGTGATGCTCCTGCGGGCATCTTTCTTCATGTCGGCAAAAAGATCTGCATAACTCTTCGTCAAATTGATAACAAGAGTTTTTGGCGGCAGCATCGGCCAACGGGATTTTCGGTAGCCGTGCGTACTCATCAGCTGTTCGATATCGGATTCCGATATTTGAGTCACCTTTCCGGGTTCCAAGCTTATGGAGATAACGTGATGGATGCGGGCGAGTCGTTCAATCGCTTTAAAATCTGGAAGTCGGGAAAACCGCTGGATCTTCATGATGGCAAATGGCAACCACCCAAGCCGGCGGATATAAGTAAAAAGCCGTGTTGGTTGAATGCCTCCGCTTCCGGATAAAGCGGAATGAGTGCGGCGGACCGTTGGAACGGACTCAACCACCCAACCACGAGAACGCATATAATCCGCATAGTGAGGGCTTTGTCGAAGATCAATCATCTCAGGCGCGCCCAAAAACGCAACAGCTTCCAGCGCAGATCATCTGCAAAGCAAACCAGTGAATAGAGTTGCGGGAAGAGCACAAGATCATATGTTCCGACGAATTCTATCAAGTTTCCGCCATAACCTTCTTTAAAACGGTGGAATCCGAACCAGGGATCTTTCGGATCAGGTTGGGGTCCCAGCGCCCCCCACAAATCAAATGTTTGACAAGTCATCCGCTTTCCGAAGCGCATTGCTTCCCACATCATGAGATTACTTGCCATGAGATTGCGATGCTCGTTGGAGGAAGCCCCGTACGGATAATAAAGGACACCGTTAAAGACAAAGAGGATCCATGCGACAAGGATGTTATCGTTCCAAGTGGCGGTGAGGAGATGCGCGATTCCGGACGGTTGAAGTTCTTCCCACATCTGACGATGATACGTTTCATCGTGGGCATAGAAGCCTTGACGCTTTGCAGTTTCAAAGGTTAATCGCAGATAGGTTTCAAAAGCCTGTTGGTCATTGTCTTCTAAAACACGAACTCCCCGTCGTTGTGCAAGCCCGATGTTATAGCGCGTCTTTGCTTTCATTCTTTCCAAAAGCTCTTCTTCGCTCGGTAAAAGATCAATGGTGAAGCTATGCGGCGTGAAGACATTCTTTCCCTGTCGCAAATCATAATCTTTTGCGAGTTTGTCTATTGCGGGTTGTCCTGTCCCTTTCTCAATATTTGGCTCAAGTTTAATAAAAATCGCTTTGCGCTCATTCCCCACTTTGCTGATCGCGTCGATCATGCGTTTATCGGGCAATGGCCCTTTGGGAAAATATCCGATCGAGTAGGAGGTTCTCGGAATCGGGTGAAAGGAAAGTTGATAAGCGGCCTGCATCCGGCTGCCTTCTAAGACGCCGATACGCACGACCTCAACGCCGGTTTTTCTCTTAAACTCTCCCCACTCCCAGCTTTGCACGGGATGGGAAACGAGGGCATTATAAGCGGCTTTTTCATCAAGCCGAACATCACGAACGATCATAGACAAGGACATTATACCTGCTGCGAAGGAAAACAGAAGAAAGATTCATTGAGCGGCTTTGTCCACAAGCAGATACACGTCAACGTAGTGTGCCGTCCACTGTCCGTTGAGAGAATCGTACCCCAGATCAACACGGTTGCCTTTTATTGAACCACCCACATCTCCGGCGACGGCGATACCGCATCCGGGAATATAAACGCGTGAGTGCAGTGGAATAACCGTTGGATCAACCGCGATCACTCCGTACCCCTGCTTCATGCCCGTGGCTGTGGTTTCATTGCATCCGGCACAGGTGGAATCATAGCTCGTCGCCCACACTTGAGGAAGTTGCTTCCAATAGGTGATGGTTCCCGAATCCGTAAGCATGGTTCGTTCAATGATTTTAGTGCCTCGCGAAATGACCTCTTCGACCGGCTCTTGAATGGTATGTTTTTGGCTGCTTCTCGTATATTCATCATTGTCGTAATAGAGGATGGTTGTATGTATTTCCTTTTTCCCGTAGCGGCCCTTATGTAAGACAGTCTCAGTACCAATTTCTGAATCTGGATCATCGACATATCGTGTGGAATACGGGATGGACTCCGCACGAGTCTGTTGTTCCTCACGGAACCGCGATTGAGTGAGGAAGATATCGGATGGAGAACGGAGAAGAGAAGAAACATCAGCAGAAGCGTCATCAGCTGAGACATTTGCAGAGAGAAGGAGGCAGACTGCGATAGCACCAAGGATGCACAGCGAGGCAAGGTGCCTCTCAAAAGACCGCATGTACTGCATTCTACCAGAGAACTGAATTCTAATCTGAATCCGAACACTTTGGTAATTTAAGGTAATTTAATTCTTTTAGCATCGCCTCACTAGCAGTCTGGTAGTTAAGGCATTTTCTGGGCCTATCGTTAATCTCATCAATAATGGCATCAAGCTCCAGCTGGCTGACGGTGGTTAAATCTGTCTTTTTAGGAATGTACCTTCTTAAGATGCCATTATGGTTCTCATTGGAGCCTTTTTGCCAGGCACAATTAGGGTCACAAAAGTAGGTTTCTAAACTTAACTGTTTTTGCAGTTTTTCATGGTTGTAATTTTCCTTACCGTTGTCAAAGGTAACACTTTGCCTCGCCCGAGGAGGGAAAGACACCAGAATATCTTTTTGAGCTCTGACTCCATACTCTGAATCGATGTTAGGGATGAGCTGAGCTTGGTAATATCTGGTTTTTCTTTCCAGTAAAGTGACGATGCCGGCTTTATGGGCCTTGCCTTCAACCGTATCCGCCTCCCAGTGGCCGAAAGCCTTTCTTAAGTTGATTGCCTCTGTTCTTTGATCAATACTGACTCTGTTGGGTATGCCTCTCCGGTAAACATACCGGCCATGCCAGTATCTTCTTTTGTAATGATGCCTGGTTAAGTATTCCCATAAGTTTTTCTCTTTAGCCTTTGGGCTGTAGATATACCGGTAGATGGTTTCATGGCAGATAACTGTTTTGCCATGATTGTTTCTTTTAAGCCTTCCGGCTATTTGTTCCGGTGACCACCCGCGCCTTAGCTTATCTATGACGTAGCTGTAGATCTTAGGATCTTTTAAAGGGTTTAGCCTTCGGCTGTTTAGATTCCTTTTCCGGCTTAATGCCTGGGCGGTAATGGAGCGGTATTCACCGGTAAGGCTGTTTCTTCTCACTTCGTCGCTGATTGAAGACACGCTTCTTTTCAGTTCCCCAGCAATCCTTCGTAGACTAAAACCAGCGGCCAAACGAACAGCAATTTGATCTCTTTCGAGGGCAGTTAACTTACTCTTCTTTTTCATATCCGAACATTATACTGTTCGGATTCGTTTTAGAACTTACGCGAATCTTCCTTAGCAGCCTCTCATTCGAGCTCCCGATAACTTCAAGATACTTCCTGGATTCTCTATCCGAATACAACCAAACATGTCGATCAATTGCATACTTGGGATTGAAGCCATGAAGCTTCAATGTTCGATAGACAAATTTCCTCAGCGGTTGCGACAGATTGGAGAAACATACTTTCAAATACGCATATCGTTTCCCGTTAACCCAGTATCGATGGGTAAAGAGACCTCCATCAGTATCCATTAACCCTCTCAAGCAATACTTTGAGAGACCTTTGTCTCTCTTTATCCAATAAGGAACATCAACTTGCTGTTTAACCTTATCGCCTATCCTTAAACCCAAATTGGTTAAATACTCCACCATGCTCTTACCGGAAATAATGAGATTGACCGCATTTGCATCCCTCCTGAAACATTGAGACGGAGTGAAGCGAAATAATCTATAAACCAGATCACAAACACAACCAATATACTGTCGATCGGCTATGGAATTAAGAGTAATGTAAAGCTGAGCATTTGATAATCCACCATCTCCCAATACAATTCCAACAAACTCCGCCAAGTCTTTGGACTTCTTGCGAGGAAATTCAAAAGAATTTGGGATAGTACAACCAAGTTTTCGATAATAATCCGGGTTCTCCCGTCGTCTTTGCTGGGAAACCAAACCGCCCTTCCTACTCCCTTCCGGGGTACCTGGAAGACCATATTTCTTCAAGCAGGCCAGTCCCCCTTTGCGAGAGTACTTCCGAGCGCCCCAGAACTGCCCCCTCTCCTCTACAATCTTCGGCAACGGAACACCCGAAAGCCGGCTCAGCTTCTCTAAGGCACGCTTCTCACCAAGAAATCGCTCGGAAATCCAATCTCTGAAACTTTTCCCTGAAATTCCGACCAATTTACCCAATTCATCCGAAGTACAATCGAGAACATCTGCTACCTGCCTTAGAAACTCGCCCTGCTTCCCTTTCCCAAACACCACTCTTCCCATATACCAACACTAACAATTCCCGAAAGTCTTGTCAAGAAATCCTGGAGGCGCTCAAAAGTAAAGTATGAAAAACGACAATCCAACACTAGGCTACTTTTCTGAACTACTAAACCCGTCATTACTGAAGCTTCAACGAAATAAAATGGAATCTGTTTGAAAATATCCGAACGGAACTGACTGGGCTCGGCGGGCGGAATTCCCCCCACACCCCCCTTCCGCCCGCCTCGCCTTGCTTGCCCGACCGAAACTCTTGAGTGAAGGCGGGTAACCGGAGCGGAAAGGACGATTTCAAGTTTTTGTTTGGCGGCAAACAATTAATGCCTTTCTTTCACAAAACCAATGCGCTTGTTTTGAGCAGTCATTTTAACAAAATGCTTGAGGGCTCTTTGATACATTGCCACACCGTGCCTCTTCCTGCTTTCAATGTAAGCCACGCGAATTCTTTTATATGGTCCTGGCATTTTCAGAAAGTTTTTCCAAGTATCTTTGTCGGCCATTAGCGCTTTCAATATTCCAGCGGGTATTGTAAATTTTTCTTTCTTGTCAGTTTTTGGGTCATAAACATGGGCGATGGCAGCAAGGCCCGCTTTCGTCATTCTCTTTTGCTTAATAAGTTCTCGGATGCGTTCTTTGTTCATTTGCGAAAAGCCGCTTGTTTTCCTTCTGGGAGAGAAACGCTGGGCAAATCTTTCATTGTCAATCTTTTTGGCAGTGGAATCGATCCAGCCAAAAGCAAGAGCTTCTAAAACAGCGTCGTCATAGGAGATGCGTGGTTTGCTTGTTTTCTTGCGATAGTAAATAAGCCAAATTTCTTTCTCTTTGTCATGATTCTTAGCAAGCCACGCGCGCCATGATTTCCTGTCAGTAACGTATAATGTTTTTCCAATCTTCATAGTATTTATTTCAATAAATCTTCCATAGAAACACCGAGTGCTTTGGCGATTTTGGCAATCATCTGAACGCCCGGCTTTGTTACAAAATCGCCCTCAATCTTAGCGAGAGTAGAATATTTAAGCTCGGCTTTGCGTGCCAAGTCGTCTTGGCTTATTCCTTGCTTAGTTCTTAGTTTTTTGATGTTTTCACCAATTGTTGCCATAGTATCCAAATTTTGATAGTATAAAAATATGTTATACTTTTATTGTAAAATTATGATAACAAATTCTTTTATTTTATTCAAGAAAAGCCCG
>Ga0209541_10007283_pt1 | contig 18660 bp, 16 predicted proteins | sample RifCSPlowO2_01_FD_184027 | JGI IMG/M metagenome (GOLD analysis project Ga0209541, IMG submission 184027) | Groundwater microbial communities from Rifle, Colorado - Rifle CSP2_plank lowO2_0.1 (SPAdes) (version 2) | ecosystem: Environmental > Aquatic > Deep subsurface > Groundwater | place... | reverse complement strand
AGAAACACTGCCATTAAAAATGCTACCTGTGACGTACTTGCACTTACAGATGATGATTGCGTTGTCCCAAAGAACTGGGTAAATAAAATATACGAGACATTCATTAAAAACCCTAATATCGCAGGAATAGTTGGCAAGTCTTTAAACTACTACGGCAAAAATAAGATTGCCCAACTGGAACAGATACTAAATGAGACGTGGCTGTCACAATATTTGAAGTTAAATAAATCGACTAAATTAACATCGGGAGCGTTTATAAATACCAGGAATTTTGCAGTTAGAAGAATCGTTTTCGAAAAATATCAGGTTAAATTCAATCCGTTTGCGCCCTACAAGATAGAAGATACTGACTTTGGTCTACGTCTTTATAAAAATCTAGACCCGACTACTGAGCAAATCTTTTATATTCATGAGGTTGTTGTTTACCATAAAGATTCGACAAATCTTCTGGATTTTATGCGTCGTCGCAATCTGTCTAGGAAAGGAAAGTCTTGGCTTATCCGCACTCACCATAAGTTCGAACAGCAAATGTTCATAAGAGACTCATCTGTTTTTTCAACTCTACAGAAGAAAAATACAGCGGTATGGACACTTTTCTTCCTAGAAAGACAAAGAATCCGTTTGGAACGCTTAATTGGAAAAGTAATCTAAAAATGGACAGGAGCCAACTTAAAAAGTTAAAAGTAGCCATAATCCATGACAGCTTGACCGAAGCAGGAGGGGCTGAGCGTGTTTTGGAAGAAATGTTGAAAATATTTCCACAAGCTGATTTGTATACCTCTTTCGTTAGAAAGACGCCCCAATTGCGAAATATTATTAAAAAAGTTAAGAAATCATGGAAAGGAATTCCTTTTATAAACATTTACAAAACGATCTCTAAACTTTTTGTATACCAATATTGGGAAAGCCTAGATCTATCTAAATATCAAATAGTGATTTCTTCCTCCGATGCACTCTCTCCTAAGTCGGTTTTGACGTCCCCGTCAACGCTGCACGTTTGTTATTGTCATACTCCCCCCAAATTTCTCTATCCTGAATATCCGCCTGTAGATGAGACCAGGATAAGTTTGCGCTTCAGAACTAAAGTTCTGCTCTCTATACTCAGAGTTTTCGATTACATCGCCGCCCAACGTCCAGATATATTCATTGCAAACTCCGAGACTGTAAAAGCAAGAATAAATAAATATTATCGAAGGGATGCCACTGTCATTTATCCTCCTGTTGATGTCCCTGCTTATAAGCCAACCAAGGATAACCTTGGTGATTACTATGTTTATATCGGTAAATTACAAGGGTCAAAAGGCGTTAAGTTGGCGATAGAGGCATGCAATAAACTAAAAAGAAAGCTCATTGTTATTGGCGATGGATGGCAAAAAAAGGAACTTAAAAAAGTTTCAGGAAGACACATAAAGTTGCTGGGATTTATTAGCGATAAAGCCAAAATCGCCTATCTAAAAAAAGCAAAGGGCTTTATCTTCCCATCCCGAGATGAGGATTTCGGGATAGCCCCTGTCGAGGCAATGGCTTATGGAGTTCCCGTTATTGCATATTACAGCGGGGGGCCTAGAGAAACTATTGTCGAGGGAAAAACAGGCATATTTTTTAAGAAATATTCGACTGGCGCGCTAATTGATGCTATTAAGCGCTTTGAGAAAATACACTTCGACCCGATGAGCTGTTATAAGCAGGCGGCGAAATATTCCAAAGAAAAGTTCAGAGAAAACATGCTCAAGTTTATCACCAACGAATATGACAAACATAAAAAGAATAATAAGTGAGAAGAAAATTGCTATTGTCCATGACGCACTGCTGGAGGACGGTGGCTCTGAGCGAGTACTACTTGCCTTGTCGGAAATACTCCCAAAAGCCGGGATTTATACATCTTTAGTAAATACCGACACTCAAACCTACAAAAAACTTAAAAAAAGAATAAAAAGAATCTGGTCTAACAACCCCTTGCTGGCTTATCGTGCTAGTTATTTTAAGCCTTTTATCAATCTTTATTGGGAGAACTTAGACCTGACCGGTTACGATCTGGTCATCAGCTCTTCCCATTCATTTTCTTCGAAATCAATCGTTACAGGCCCAGACACCGTCCATGTCTGCTACTGTTACACCCCGCCTAAATTCCTCTATCCCGAGCTTGCGGAAACAGATGTAAACAATAAAGCTTTTCAATCCATAAAAAGAATTGTGTATTCCCCGATGAGAAACTATGATTTTGTTGCAGCCCAAAGACCGGATTTCTTCATCGCCATTTCAAGAGAGGTTCAGAGTAGGATTAACAAGTACTATCGCAGAAATTCTGTGCTGATTTACCCCCCAGTACCAGTACCCCCCACTCCTCCTAGACGTAGAAAAATAAAAAATTATTATATGCTAATAAGTCGCCTCTATAAAGTCAAAGGGGTGGACCTTGCAATCGATACATTTAACCAACTTAAGAAGAAATTAGTTATTGTTGGAGTAGGGAATGAACTTGGACGTCTTAGAAAAAAAGCAGGGAAAAATATTATATTCAAAGGCTATTTAGACGAAAATATTAAAATTGCCTATCTTAAACAGGCCAAGGCCTTAATATTTCCTTCCATCGATGAAGATTTCGGTATTGTTCCGGTGGAAGCCATGGCCCAAGGTGTGCCCGTAATAGCACTATTTAGTGGCGGTACAAAAGAAACGGTTGCTGATGGAAAGACGGGTATTTTTTTCCACGAATTTAATCAAAAAGCACTGGTTGGGGCAGTAAAGCGTTTTGAAACTATGAACTTTGATCCTAATACTTGTTATAAACAAGCAAAAAAGTTCTCGGAAGATAGGTTTGAAAAAGAGATTAGAAAATTTTTGCAAGGGGCTATAAACGAAAAAGTAAAAATATAAATGCGGATAACGTTTATGAAAAAAATCGTAATGTTGAGTCTTTTATTCATGATAATTATCCTAGTCATGTTGAAGCTCAAAGAATCATCCAAAAACTATATATGTAAAGATTGCAATATTATACTTATCTCGCTTGAAACTCTGAGAAACGACAATCTCCCCTGCTATGGGTATAATAAAAATACAGCTCCGAATATCTGTGGGTTCGCGAAAAACTCAATTTTGTTTGAAAAACACTATACTCAATCGCCTTATTCTCTCCCCGCACACGCATCGCTTTTCACCTCTCTTTATCCAAATCAGCATAACTTAAACTTCATAGTCAAAGATGTTTTGTCTGAAGAGATAACTACCTTGGCCGAGGTTCTGAAAAACAACAATTACTCAACCTTTTGGAGTGCTCCACTATACAACCCCCACATTCCTATAGACAAAGGGCTCGAAAGAGGGTTTGATTTCTTTGAAAATGAAACTCAAGACGACCCCATTGTTTCATGGGAGAAGACACTTGAGTCTGCGAAGAAACACGAAAAGTTTTTTGTTTTTCTACACTCATTCAAAATACACGAACCGCACTTTCCATCTAACCAAGATCTTATTAGTAAATTTGCAGAGAAAACCGTAGAAGCAATACCGACCAATTGGGATCAGATTCGGCCACGACATATGAAAAATTTAAAGGATAATCTAGAAAATCTGCAGGCCCTTTTAGACGAGGAAACGCGCACGCACTACAAAGAAATTTTTGATAACCCTAAAGGCCACGAGGATGAAATCTTGAATATAATTCTAGAGAAGGAAAATAAATATGAGATCAGCCAAGAGCTTAAAAACAAGCTTGATGGTATTTTTAGATCAACTTGGGAAAGCTTTATCGATATAAACAATCCCGAACACATCTCTTTCTTGAAGGCGCTATATGATACACAAATATACGAAGCGGATATGGCATTTAGAAATTTAGTCGACTATCTTTCCGAAAATAACTTGCTAGACAATTCAATAATAATCGTCTACTCTCCACTAGGAGAAATGTTTAATGAACACTCAACAGGACTTTCCCACGCCAAAGATCTTTACGAGTTGTCAATTAACACTCCTCTAATCATTTCTGCTCCCGGTTTTAGGCCCCAGAGGTTAAAGCAACCGGTTGAAAGCATAGACATAATGCCGACACTACTAGATATGTTAGGTATCAAAGCCCCGAAACAGCTAGAGGGTATCAGCTTAGAATCACTAATGTTGGACCCAAGTGAGCAGATGAAAAACCGCCCAATAGTCAGTGAGTTAGGAGGAGGAACTCAAGCAGAAAGTATTCTGCTAGGCACTTGGAAGCTTATCTTAAATTATGACGAAGGGAGGCCCCCACAAGAACTATATAATCTTCAAGAAGATCCCTATGAAACTCAGAACTTAATAAATACTTACCCCGAGATTGTCCTTGAACTTCAACAAAGTTTGCAAACCAATAAAGATAAACGAAAATATTTTCCCAAGTTAGATGTTGAGTATCCAGATTGGATAGACGAAGAAATTAAACAGCGACTTATAAAGAAAGGTTACTTTTGAAAAAAACCATGAAAAGAACATATCTTTTTGGTCGTGTTCCTTTCGATACGATCACAAAAAAAGTACTTGTTGAAACCCTATCCGATTGGGCAGGGAAACATAAAAAAAGTCTCGTATTAAATATGAACACCCACGGCGCCGTAATTTTCTTAAAAAATAGAAAATATGCTCAAGCCATCAAGTCTGCTGATATCATATACCCTGATGGCTGGGGACCAGTCCTTGCCTCAAGATTCCTTAGCGGTCCCTTAAAGGAAAGAGTAAACGTCGGAGATTTTATCCCCGATTTACTTCAGCTTCTGAATAAAAATAAGCTTGCCCTGTATTTATTGGGCTGCGAAAATGCCACCGTCAAAAAAGCCGAAAGTACTATACGGGAAAAATATCCGGACATAGTTATCAGCGGCAGCCACCACGGATTCTTTTCAAGGAGCGAAGAGAAACTCGTGATTAAGGAGATCTGGACTAAGCGTCCAGACTTTGTCCTTGTTGGAATTGGTGTGCCAAATCAAGAGCTATGGATTTATAAAAACTGGAATATTTTGCCAAACGCAATATATATGGGGGTCGGGGGGGTTTTTTATTACATCGCGGGAATAAAATCCCGAGCGCCAAAATGGATAAGAAATTATTACCTGGAATGGCTATATCGGTTTTTCCAAGAGCCAAAGAGGCTATGGAAACGATACACTCTAGATAATGCAGCATTTATGTATCTTTTTGTCAAATCGCTTTTTAAATTGCGCTTCAAAAGAAAATTGAATTAGGCTTCCATATTAGACTAAGGCTATATTATATTTAAAAAGAAGCTGCTTAAGTATAAGATGAATTTTATGGTAAGAAAGAAAAATAGAAAAAGACGAACATTCCCAATATCTTCCTTCCTTAAGCTAACTGTCCTTCTGGGATACCTATATATACTTTTGTTCATAACCTTAGAAATTGTAGAAACACACTATTTTGATAAATTATTCTATCTAAAAAGCTGGATTCACGGTTATTATTTCCCAGAAAAAGACAGCCAAAACACAATAGCAAAACTTCTTGCCGGAGTTAATAGTGAAGGGTTTCGAGATAACGAGTTTCGCCCGAAACAAAAAGGCGAGTTTCTCATTCTGGTTGTGGGAGACAGTAATGTTTGGGGTTGGGGTGTCAGGAAAAGTAACAGGTTTACGCAGGTATTAGAAAAAGAATTATCTAAAATTAAGAAAACAAGAATAATTAGCCTGGGAAAAGGCGGAAATAATGTTTACCTTAACCAAAAATTGGCAAAAGAATATGAAAAAAAATTAAATCCTGACCTAGTGGTCTTTACCTTCTACGAAAATGATTTATTGATACGTCCCGAACAAGAAGCGTTAATCAATAAGCTGACTGACAACAAGGATATTATTCGTGAGTTTAATATAGGAGATCCCATGGAAGAGTATTATCCAAGAGTTCTTGGTAGTTATGATGAGAAAACCGCCAATTTCCAGGCCTTCTTAAAAACCATACCCTCACTAGACAGAGGCTATTTGTATTACTACTTAAGTTATGCTCCTCAAATAAGCCATGACAAATTAGCTTATGATTTGATGAAAAATGAGGGTCTTAAGATTATAAATAACAATGTTCTGTACCGGTTAAAGTATGCTTCTTTAGCTTCGAATAAAAACAACAAAGAATCAGAGGAATTAACAATTTCAAATATGGAAGGGCACCCTAATCCAATTGCCCATCTTATGTTTGCTGAACGTTTGTTTGCAGAAATTACTTGTAATTCGGAGCTCGGATTTACCAACAAGTGTAGTAAATTTAGTCCGGGAAGAATTAATTTTTTAACTTTTTTAGAAAAAATTTAGACTTTTTTGTAACGTAGCCGCACAATTTTATCAGAAAACACAAAGAATACCGATGTGAACAACAAGAAAAGCTCCAACGATGTATCAAAAGTATAAAGCGGATAAGCCAGGCTATTTAACAGAAACAAAATAAAAGCTAAAGCCAAAGACAAAATAAACCAATTCTCTCTAAAGAGATCAATGTATTTGAAAAATTGAAATAAAGTGACTACTATAAAGACGATAAAAGCCAAAGTTAATACTAAACCGTTATCGGCTGCAATATATATAAGTGTATTGTGGGCTCCCTTCAAGGAGAACATATATTTTTCATAATCTTTTTCTACCGCTGCCACACTCAGGCCACTTAAGCCCGGACCTACACCGAAAAGTGGATACTTTTCTACAAGAGAAATGGTCTGCTTTGCACTTTCAATCCTGGCCACAAAGGTACCAACCGATCGTAATCTCAATGCAAGTGCAGCCAGCAAAACGATAGTTAGAATAAACACTCCCCCAAACAATATTCTTTTTTGCCTCTTATCCATTTTCTCCAGCTCTTTTATAAACAACTTTTTTCGTATAAAAAGTGCGGCCGCAAGTGTCGATATAAATGAAATCCAGACCCACCTGCTGAAATTGAGAAATAGTGTAAAAAAGCCGGCAATAACTGAGACTATCCCCCAAAAGAAGACCTTCCTCCCCTCTTTGGAAAATCTCGTTACCTTTTTTTTCGCCAAGCTATTTATAACCGTCAAAATTGGAAAGAGTAATAGCATTGATGCGTTAACTCCCAAATAATTAGGGAAGGAAAATGTACCGGCGCTTCTGAAAATATTCTCTTCTGAGGTATATAAGGCAGGCTGAGTATGTTCGATTCTTAGATCTAGTCTTGACCGAACAGTAAATTGTGCTACCGACATAGCACCCTGAATTACAAGCGATGCGATGATAAAACCCCCAATAAGAAGCCTTATTGATTCTAAAACTCTAGTGTTTCTACTTCTCTGCAAAATGAAGATGCTTATAACCGGGAATGTTAAAAAAATCTGAAATAAATGTATAAACTGCCAACCATACTGTATCCTATAAGCACCGAAGATTTGGTTAATAGACAGTAAAAATAGAATTAGAAGGCTAGCCAACATTGCTCTTAAAAAATTGCCCTTAATTTTAAGCGAATTATTATTTTTACTTTTTTGATTTATAAAGACCAAAAATACTAAAAAAACAAAAATGATAAATCTAACTGGAATGGAATTCGGTAGAAAAAGCATTTTTGGGGTCTCGTAATAAAAATACTCTTGAATCGCCCCCGAGTTTAGATAAAAAAATGGTCTCTCAAAGAAAAATACCAAAAGATAACTATGAAAAAGTGCCCTGGTTAAATCTTGATGGTAGAAAAAAGAAAGAACAATAAAAAGAAATAAAAAACCTGCGTAATAAGTGGGCCCAGGCAAAAGAACAATAATTAAGGTAGATAATATGAAAACAAGCACGTGTCCGCTTAGATTCAGTTTTACTCTGCGTATTTGGGCAATTACCTGAGCAAGTTCGTCTGTGGCATTATTGAGCATCAATTATCCATCCTTCGAAACTTCGTAATAAGGGATGATTAAATACAAATCTAGAACCTATTGCCGTAGGTCGTCCGTCATAACCTATCATTTTATTCCCTTCTTCTTGTACCAAGGTATCTATCTTTAATATCGCATCATAAAGAAGCGGGTCTCTTCTTTCTAACAAATTTCCCCACTGGTCAGTAACTGAATCCCGACTGTGTTCAATAATTACATCCACTATTTTTGCGTAGGTAAACCCATTATTATCTTTAAACTCGGTTCCTTCTTTGAAATGCTTAATCAGCTCCTCTTTCTGGGTAAATACTTTAACGGTAAGAGCGATATGTTTATAGTCGTCTGTAAACTGGCTATCTTTAACTTTAGTTATGAGCAGTTCAAGCTTGGTTTTATCCAGCTCGACCACAAGGGGGTTTCCACTTAATAGTTCCTGATTATCGTAAAACAACTTATTAATGCGCTCGTCAGCCAAAATTTTAAAGCGAATTATTCCTATAGAATTATTCTGATAATATTCCCAACCTTTTAGTTCTCCAAAAAAATATCTAAGTTCAGTAATCTCGAGATGCCCGTCTTTATCCTGACTTCCAACTTGTAAATTTTCCAAAATTGAAGTTGGAATCAATGCGTTTGACCGCCACCAGTCTGCCGGCTGAATATTGGCCTCGACATAAACAGTTTTCTCTCTCGGAGGAATCTTTAAATAAATGATATAGCCGGCAGTTGCAACAATGAGTAAGCCCAGAACAAGCTTTTCCAAAAAGGAAAGCGTAAAAAATGGGGAAATATATTTTTTCATTAATCTATTATATCTCATAATAATGCAGCCTGCCTGCCGCTTTTTGTAAAAGAGTAAGGTACAAACCAAAAGTATAACTAACCTCTCTAATTAAAATCATGGGGGTCCAAATATACCCGTGTTTCAAAACGAATGTCAAGCTTTTTTTCAAAACATTAAAGGTCAATAACAAAGGGAGTAAAAATATCGTTAGTTTTCTATCCAATGGAGCCAAATAGTCCTCTATCAAACTGTAGGGGCGGTAATTAGCTTTCGTACTTGCAACTAAGTCTGCGTGGGCATAATCAAATTGTCTTCTAATAAATTTAAGCAAGTTCGTACGAAAATGGTGCATAACTACTATACTGGAGTCGTACATAATTTCTCCGCCTTTAGTCTTAATATAAAAACAAGCTTCTGTATCGTCACCTGAAATAGTATACCTTTCGTCGAAAATTTTCTTTCTAAATCTTAGTTTCAGATTTTTTAACCTTTTTAGGTTGAAAGCGCTATTTACTCCTGTAACAGTGGATACTGCTTTCTTCTTGGGTCCATAATCGAAAAGTGCTTCCGAAAATTTGGAAATGTAATCCTTGGAAACAGCTAAAATCTTTCCGCCTAAGACTACTGCGTGCCTGTTTCTTGCAAAACTTTTTATAATATTTTGGGTCCAATCGTTCGCAGGAATTGCATCATCGTCTATGAAGGCCACTATGGAACTTTTAGACCCTGCTATACCCATATTCCTTTGATACGGAAGGTTTTGTTTTTCTGTTCGTATGCTTTTAAGCTCGAGGATTTTGGCGAACCTCTTATAAACTGCGCTCGATCCGCCTCCCAAACCACCTTCGATTATAATAACTTCAAAATTTTTATCTATTTGCTCCGCTAGGCCTTTTAGGCATAAGACAATCTTATCTCGCCTATTTTCTACCGTACAAATTACAACCGATAATTTTGGCAACTTATTCTTATCCATTTACAACCTCTTTAGTTAGTTTCAAAAGATTTTGTGCGGAATTAAACCACGTAAAACGACTTACGCTTTTAACTAGCTTTTTCCTTATATTTTGTTTTTTTGCTTCTGAAAGACTTAGATATCTACTGATTGCATCGGCCAAGGATCTAATATCTCCACGATTAAATAAGTAACTATTCCTCTGATACGATACTATCTCGGGGGTAGCACACGCTTTATATCCAAAAACCGGACACCCTGAAGAAAGTGCTTCCAACGTTACCAAACCGAAGGTTTCAAGCTGCTTCGAAAGCATAAGGTAAACATCGGCCATCTGGTAATAGTAACTAATATCCTTATTTGAGACACCCGAGACTATACGAACGTAGTTACCTAGCTTTAGTTTGTTAAGATAAGCAAATACCCTATTTAGATAAATAAAATCATTAAATTTGCCGTAGGAAACAACAAGATAAAGCAGAATATTTTTATTCGGATGCCTTTTTTTCAAACCATAAAGAATGCGCAGACCGTCAATGAAGTTTTTTCTTTTTTCCACTCTTCCAACCATCAAAAGTATAACGTCGCTCCTTGTAATACCTAATTCTTTACGTAAGCGCTCACGTTTTTCATTACTAATGGGCTTAAATAACTTCTTGTCAACTCCGCCATAAATAATTACGTCTTTTTTACTAAATAAACCCAATAAAGGATCCGAATAAAACAATCTTTTCCCATAACGACTTAAATGGACAATTCCAGAGGCTAGTAAACAAAAAAGGGATTGTTTCAACCATATTTTTAGCTCATATCTAAATTGCCGAAATCTTAATCTTGGAGAGTCGTCATTCCAAAAAGTCTGCCTGCTTTCTAATCTCCATATTCCATATATAATTAGGTAATTGTCTTTTCCTAAAAGAAAAGACAAAATGAACACCAAAATAGGATATTCAGCATATACACTCCAAACGATAATTTTTGCCTTAGTTGAAAGAAGAAATTTCGCCGTGTCCAGAAATGTGGAACTTTCAAGCAATTCCGTAGAATATCCCTGATGTCTAAGTTTTTTTAATAACTCGCTGACATAAGTTTGCCCTCCACCTATATGTCTTTGCTGGTGGATAAAAAGGACTCTTCTTTGCATCATACCTATATTTACCTATCAAATCTTTTACGGTATTTGTTTATTATGTCTTCAGTATTCCCTATGTCTATAATCCTACCGTGGTCAATCCAGGCACATGTCTCACAATAGTACCTAATAAATTCCTCCACGTGTGATGCTACTAGAAGCGTAATATCTTTTTCTTTAAATAATTTTTTCAGTCTTATTCCAATTTTTTTCTGAAACTTATAATCACCCGTGTAAATACCTTCATCAAATAAATAAACATCTGCATTAGAGTGTATACAGATTGAAAAACCTAACCTCAGCCTCATACCCATAGAGTATGTGTAAAAAGGTGCGTCAATAAATGGTCCTATACCAGAAAAAGATACTATAGATTTTAATTTTTTTCCTACCTCTTCTCGGTTCATTCCGAGCAGCAAACCGTTTAAATAAATATTCTCTTCTCCTGTGAGCTCCGGGTGGAAACCCGCATTAAGGTCGATTAGCGATACCAATCTGCCCGATGTGCGAACCTCTCCTTTGGTGGGAGTAGTAATTCCGGATATAATTTTTAAGAGAGTCGTTTTCCCAGAACCGTTATCGCCAATTATTCCTAATTTCTGCCCTTTTTTAACGTTTAATGTGATGTTATTTAAAGCCCAGAATTTCTCTTTTCTCTCTATATTAAGAATGCTTTCAACGAAAGTGGGTTTTTGGTGATATACAAGATATTGCTTTGAAATCCCCTTAAGCTGGACAGTTAGTTTGTTATTACTCAAAGATTCCATTTGTTAAATCCAATCGTCGAAATTAGGGCTTTTTTTTCTAAATATAACGATGCCCAAGATAATCAAAAGGGCACTTAATAAAATGTTAGACAAAAGCAAATTGTTATCTGGGAGGTGTTGGTTAGCAAAAATATATTGTAATGTTTGAATAATGCTGGTCAAGGGGTTAAGGAAAAAAATAATTTGTAATTTCTTTGGGATTATAGACAAGGGATATAATATAGGGGTTACATAAAATAATAGCTTCAATCCCGCCTCAAGAAAAAAAGAAACATCTCTGAATCTAACATTGTATGAACTAGTAATTAAAGAGGCTCCGACAGTGAGTAAAAGAAGCCAAAGTAGAACCAACGGAACCAGCGCTAAACGAACAAGGTGTAGCTCTCCAAACAGCAAAACCCAAATTAAAAGCAAAAATATTGAAGCCAGAAGGTGAAGAAAATTACTTAATATAATTGATACAGGAATAACACTTCTTGCAAATTTTGCCTTTTGGATAAGCGTGCGTTCGTGAACAATACTAGCAGTGGCCTTCAGGAAAGAAAGGGAAAAAAAGTTCCAAGTAAGAAGTCCTACAAAGAGAAATAGTGGATAATTTTCTATTGTAACTTTAATAATAAAGATTAGTACCGAGGCTATTATCATCATTTGTAAAAGCGGGTTTAGTATTACCCATAAGAAACCAAATAAAGCTCGTTTATATCTGACTTTAAAATCTTTTGTGGTCATCGCCGACAACAACTGAAGGTAAGACTTACTTTGTTTCTTGTTTATTTTCATCATGATCTCCGCTCTAGCACGCCAATATTATCACAATTTCACGAAGTTAATTTTATATATTCGATTATGGAATCTGGTTATTATCTACTTGGAGCACATTGAATGTGTATAGTGTCTTCGGCTCAGGTCCGACAAAACTTACATCTATATAGACGGTCACAAAATCTCCTTCTTTTAATTCACCGAGGTCGGTGATTACTTTTTCCCCGTTCTTTAAACGGATAACCCTTGCGTTCGGTACCTCCTGAAATTCAGATAGACTAAAGACGACAGGCTGATTTTCCAATGATTTTATAGCCACCTGGTAGCCGATATAATCCGAGTTAGAACTAGGATCTAGCCGAACGACTTTTGTTACCTCGCCACTTAGAGTAAGTGTAGTGTAAATATTTGGCAATAGGCCGCCCTTGAAACCCATGCTTTCTAACCATCCTTTATAACCCCATGCAAAATATTTAAACTCAATATCTTGCTGGGATATTGTAATAGGTGAAGAAGTACCGACCGAAGAAATTACTTGGCCCCCTTTAGTATACTGTTGGCGGATTAGAAAAGCACCCTCTGAAGCTAAAATAAGCAAAATAAAAACTATCAATACTTTGAATAAATCTAAGGGGGTTCCCTTTATTTCTTTTGAGGAATTATTGCTCATCGAACCATTATACAATCTGCGGAATCAAAAATAATGAGGAAAGTTTGTAAATATAATGTTAAATTATTTAGTGATAACATAGCTGAAACCGTAAAAGGAAATAATGAATAAAATAAGGCTTCCTCATCGCTACCACCAATCTTTCCCAAAAAAACTGTTTGACTATTTATTGTCTTTTTTTGGTTTAATTCTTTTTTCCCCGTTAATCGCCATAATAGCAGCCTTAATCAAAATTACATCAAGTGGGTCACCCTTTTTTACTCAAAAGCGGGTAGGTAAAAATGGAAGCATACTGACTTTTATTAAATTTAGAACGATGGGTAAGCTTGCTGAACGCCAAAAAGGTCGTCTTTTACACTTAAACGAGGCGGACGGGCCAGTGTTCAAAATTAGAAATGACCCAAGGTACACAAAAATCGGAAAATTCCTGGCTCACACAGGCCTTGATGAACTCCCCCAGTTAATAAATGTTCTTAAAGGCGAAATGAGCTTGGTCGGACCCAGACCGCTTCCTGTTTCCGAGGCCAGAAAGATTCCCAAAAAATATAAAATAAGAGAGTCGATAAAACCTGGAATAACAAGCAACTGGGTAATCAAAGGATCTCACTTTCTTAGCTTTGAAGAATGGATGAAGCTTGATGAAGAATATGTACGTAATGCCTCGATCTATGAAGATGTAAGGATATTATTTAATACAGTCACAACTTTATTGCAATTAATGTCTAGAAAGATTTTTTAATAAATACGTGAGCCAGCTTAAAAAATATTTAAATACATACAAACTCGTATTTCTTGCTGTTGTTGCTGTTTCTTTTTTCCTCTGGAAACCACTGCTTTTATTTTTACTCCCAGGGCTATTGTTGGGTTATCTACCAATTTCCAGAAAAATTAGCTTTTTTGAGTTTTGTACTTATTCCGTGGTATTTTCACTGTCCTTTTGGATTTGCTCATTCTGGTTGTTAAAATTTTTACCCTTGCCTCTTTCTTTATTTATCTACTTTATCTTAGGAATATCGGTCCTCCTTGTTGCTTTCGGAAAATCTGATACTTTTGCTCTCAAACCTCCTTTGTTTTCAGATTTAATTTCGCTTGCCTATCTAATTTTACTTTTGTTACTTTTTATGCCTTTATATTACAGACAAATAGTTCCCTCTGGTGCAGACATGGCTACTCACAGTTACATTGCAAGGCTTATATTTGAACAAAATGGCTTTCCTCAAAGCTATGAACCAATTCTTCCCGTAAAACAGTTCGATTCCCCCCCATTCGGCTTTCCGCTAATTACAGCCTCCATATCTATTTTAGGAAATTTACCAATATATAAATCTGCACTCATTCTAACTTCCCTGACATACGTTTTTATGGGGTTGGCACTACTAACGTTTCTTAGACTATACTTTTCTCTTTTTATTAGCCTCGTTGCTAGTTTGTCTACGCTTTTATTAAGTAGAGAAATATTTCATTACATAATTTGGGGTGGAAACCTAACTATTTTATCAATAGGATTTTTAGTCTTCGCTATTTCATTTGTTATAAAGCTTTTGGACATAACCAAAGTACCTACCCTAAAATACTCAGCGCTATTTAGCCTTATACTTTACGCTTCCTTCACAATACACAGCCTTCCATTAGTAAATGCTTTATATATGGCGCCTTTCATTTTTTTATATGTTATTTCAAAAAAGAACCTTAGGAAAAAGTATCTTCCTTTTTTGGTTTTGACACTTTTGTTATTAATCGTTTTTGCTATTCCGTTCTTTTCTTCGTTAAAATCACCTTCTGAAAACACTTTGCAGTTTATCAAAAATTTCCACGATAGAATTTGGAGAGAAAAACTATTAAGTGCGTACTCAACAATTCCAAAGTACTTACAAAGACGCATAGGCGAAAATCTGTTTCTCATAGCGGCCTTGGGGCTCTTCGCCTCGTTTTTTATAAAGCTGCGCCACAAAATTTGGTTATATATCTTTCTATTATTGGCAGTATTAATAATAATTAACGCAAGACATTGGTTTTTACCATTATCGCCCTTGCTTTGGCCAGACAGAATAGTAACCATAAGCACGATTGCTATAGCCTATTTCACCGGCTGCTTTATTTATATTTGCCTAAATCTTTTTCAAAAAGTCATAAAAATTAGGCCTCTGGCAACTGCCTTGTTCATAATTCTATTTATTACCGTCCCTATAAATGACGGCTCTTTGGGTCGGCTAGCCTTTGACAACTACAAAGTAATCATGGCGGCTTCCGAAAAGCTATCTTCCGTCTCTCAGGACGACTTAAACGCCTTTATTTGGATATCTGAAAATACATCAATCGGTGATGTTTTCGCCAACAACTACGGAGACGCAGGTATCTGGATACCTGCTATTTCATTTCGTATGGTGGTTGAAAATGATGCCGGGCTTGATATATACGACGAAGTTCAGGCAAACAAATCCAAACTCAATCCTTCATATTTGTATCTCGGAGGCAAAATTGTATATCCGATGGCAATAACATATTTACACAAAGTTATTGAGAAGGATAATAACTATACGTTGGTTTACTCCTCTGGGAGAGCTCGAGTCTATAAAATTAATCAAGACGAATTAAATTAAAATGGCCAAGAATTCTCCAATCTGTATTATTATCCCTGCCTACAATGAGGAAAAATCGATATTATCTGTAATATCAGCAATAAAAAAACTTGAAAAAAAATTCCAGATAGTAGTTGTCAATGATGGGTCGACCGATAATACGAAAGGGGTTCTTGAAAATCATGGCATAGATGTTTTAGACCTACGCTCCAATTTGGGGTATGTTGGAGCCATTCAGGCTGGTTTGAAATTCGCTAAAAAAAATAAATTTAATATTGTGGTTCAAATGGATGCGGATGGGCAACATAACCCTAAATATATTCCTAAACTTCTGGATAACCTCAAGGGCGCAGATATGGTATTAGGCAGTCGGTACATCAAACCCACAAAATACAAAACTCCCTTTGTGCGGCTAATTGTAATAAAAGCATTTTCTCAGTTGATTTATTGGATTTATAAGGTGAGAATCCACGACCCCAACTCGGGATACCAAGTCTTCGGCAAGAAAGTTATAGATTTTTTTACAAACAACCACATTCAAGACTTTGCAGAGCCGCCACGGGTTATTGCCCTACTTCTAAAAAATGGATATAAGATACGGGAGGTCTCGGTAGTAATGAAACGTCGAATTTATGGAAAGTCCCATATAACTTGGCCTTACGGAGTATATCTAATGATTGCAAACTCAATATCGATTATTCTTGATTCTGTAAAAAAATGAAGGGTGGGTTTTAGTACAATCTTGGAATCTTGTCTACAACGGTCAAAACCATATCTGCATCCAATCCCACTCTGTCGAAATACCACTTGAGTGCTTCGTACCTAGGTTTGTTTTCATCATTAACTAACTTTAAAGCTTCTTCCCTTGTTAAGTCACCTTCCCTGATTTGATTACTCCTAAAGGCATCGATTTCGGTAAACCCTTGCACTTGGTAAAATATATAGTTATAAAATGCCGGTGTTCCGTCATCAGTCCTCCACGTTAGATTTGTATTCGGATCCTTTTCCCATCCATATTCGTTTTTTAAAGTAGAAATAATTTTCTCCTCTTTCCAGGGAATATAATGCCAAAGATAGATATAACCATGCCTTTTTATATATGTCGTAAAGTAAGCAAATGCTGTATCAAAGATTGAGGTATTAAGGTACAAAGGATTAGCAACAAACTGTCTTGCGTAGTAGAATGCCATCTTCGTTTTCCCGCTTAAAGACAAATTGTGCAAGATTCCATCGGGATAACCATTCTTTATACCACTGTAACCCGCCTTAAATTCATCGTTTTCCAGTTCACATCCTGAGCAATAGATAACCATCTTGATTTTCAGGCGCCTTGCAACTTGATCTATATAGTACTCTGCCTGCTTATCACCTACCGTGAGTAGTGGAATCATACCCAACTCAGGTCTTTTCAACCAAGCAAGAATATTTTTACGAATATTATTTCTTTTAAAAGTAATATCTGCTGAAACAATAATGTGTTCTACCCCGAGTTTTCCAACCAACCTGGCTTGGTTTCTCCTTGCCAAATCTGTCACCATTCCCCAATCATAAGTATAGGCAATTGGATTCATTCCTAGTTCCTTTTTGAGTAGATGAAGTCCGTATGAACTATCTCTACCGCCACTAAAAGCAACAATACAATCGGGTTTGCCGTTTTTACTCCTAAAAGGAGTAATCAATCTTTCAAGCGCCTGCTTGCCCCTAGGTCTCATTCTTTTATAGCCTCGGCAATAATTACAAATTCCGGTAGTGTCAAATTCTATAAATGGCATAGTTTCGGGAAGAATACACTTTGTGCATCTTTTCAGCTTATAAATCCTCTGATAATCAAAATCGTGACTGGTAAGCTTTTTTAGATTGTTCTTAGGAGAGTACAAAACCAAATCCTTCTTCTCGTATATAGCACCGTTTTTACTAATATCCACAAATCTAAAATAATTCTTATGGGGTTGCAGTAGTTTTTTCTTTAAAGCTTTAGCCCTAGAATTTAAAGCAAATTTATTAATCTTCAAAGAAAATAAATCAACCTTTAATCCGCTTCCCGGAGCAACATTAATAGTTTCTCCAAAAGAGCCAAACGAATTAACTTCTTCTTTAACCTTTCTTAATATGTAAGACTCAGACGCAAATATGAAGCTTTCTCTCTTTTTTCCTTCTGAAAAATACAAAGAGCCTGTATTCGTTGCTAAAATCAAATATGGTTCTTTTTTCAAAAATAAAGCCACACTCGCAGAGCCCTCAATATCCGAATAAGCCTTGCTAATAGAACTTTCAACTGGGTAGCCCTTAGTAAAATAAGTAGAGACTAATTCCAGCAAGGCCTCTGTATCAACCTCATACTTGGGCTTTTTCTGAATTAATCCGCCCCAAAGCTTATCCTCGTTGACTACTATTCCGTTGTGGACTATTGTGCCTTCTTTAGTTGTTACGGGTTGATTATTCCGGTTATCTATCTGCAAACCGTTGGTAGCAAGCCTAGAATGGCCTATAATTGAAATCGGGTTTGCGTTGCCAACGTTTTCAAAAAGTTTCTTATAATCATTTTGTTTAATAAGCTTCCTGCTTCTTATGGGCTGTTTATATATACTTATTTTATCCCCAGCCAGAAAAGCAAGGCCCGATGCCTCTTTGCCTCTGGACTCTGAAAGTAAAAAAAGAGAGTCTACCAAAAGTCGCAAGCTAGCAGGGCTGGTTACATTTTTTGTGACGATTCCAAAGATTCCACACATGTAAACTTAAATATTATATCAAGGAACGTTAGTCTCTTGACAAAGACTATCTAAACAAAATAATGGGCCACTCCCATAATACGTGGAGGAAAATTGAGGAAGCCACATTTTTTGTCCTGGCAAAAACGAAGGCGCTACCTATCCCAAAGATTGTGGTAAGAAGAAGATAGACCAGCGCAGCTCCCAAGCTTAACTTCCAAACGAATATTGTTACAGGAACATGAATCAAAGCCCATAATAGGCTAGTTGATAAATTTGCCCAAACTTCATTTCCTAAAGCTTTCCAAACTCGATTAAATATATATCCCCTAAAGGTAATCTCCTCAGAGATTGCCGTTGCGAAAGAAAGCCCCAATGCGGCAAATAACGGCTTCTGGCCAATATTTGCAGCAAAATTTAAACTGCCATATTTTACAAAATTGACAACCATCCCCTC
>Ga0209541_10007282_pt1 | contig 18661 bp, 19 predicted proteins | sample RifCSPlowO2_01_FD_184027 | JGI IMG/M metagenome (GOLD analysis project Ga0209541, IMG submission 184027) | Groundwater microbial communities from Rifle, Colorado - Rifle CSP2_plank lowO2_0.1 (SPAdes) (version 2) | ecosystem: Environmental > Aquatic > Deep subsurface > Groundwater | place... | reverse complement strand
TTTTCAGCACTTCTCTCTTTCAGATCACGACTCTCATCTATGCCAAAAGTCTCACTTGAGAAAACCCAGAAGTCCGGATTACCGGAAGCTTCAAAAGAAAATCTGTCTGACAGAATTTCTTTTAGCTCCGGCAAAACATCCCGCCCGCCCGTTTCTAGACAATAGGCATGATGATTCAGTTCTTTTATAAAGTCTTTTAGCATGTTGTTAGACAGTAGCCAGTAGCCGGTAGCCAGTAGACAGATAGCTAAAAGCACAGCTAAAGGATAATGGCTAGTGCCCCAATTTTAGCATAAGAAAAGCCCCTCCCCACAAAGGGAGGGGGGCTTGTTGAGGCCGAGGCATCAAAGCACACTGACCGAGTGCTGTGTGAATCGTAGTGCGGGGCTACCGGAGAGCCAGTAATCGGTCATTCGGCACCAGTCCACCATAACATTGTCGCCGAACTCGCAGAGATATGGAACTAATAGGCAGTGGCCGTGGCCCTGCACGACTGAACCCCACAGGAAGACCGTCTTACCACTGAAGAGTTTACGGAAGACCGCGATGCCCTTCTGCTGGATTGCCAACCCATCCTGCAAGTTCAGGCAGGTGGCGATATTGTAGGTCCTATTCAGGTAGTAGTAAATCACCGACCCAAGCACGGCCCCTGTCTTCTGGTCGTCGTAGAGCCACAGCCCGACCATGCTGAGGTCGTATTCGGTGGGTCCAGCAAGCTCCAACTCTGGGTGTATCAGCTTCTCCACCCAGCCGGGGTAAGTCGGCTTGACCGACCTATCCACCCGAACGATGAAGTCAAGTGCGGATTCGGTAGATGTTACAGGCACGGGTTCGACAGATGTTGCGGGAGGATTGAGACCAGCAAGAAATTTCTGAAGGCCTTTTGGATTTTCAATCCATCCCTGCATCACTTCACTGCCCATATCTGGCAGGTTTTCGGCGATGCGAGCAATGAGTTTTCCTGTCTGTTTGTCCATAGCGTTTTTTCCTTTCGGTTTTCGCAGTTGTTTTGCTAGAGGACTCCACAATGGTAGTCATAGCCAGAAAATACCAAATAATCAGAATCTTTTGACTATGACCACGCCTATCAACGAGCGGGCTTTCAATGTGTATAAAAAGTACTTCCTATCTTCTGTTTGTGTTATACGCTCAAACTCTAAAAAAGTCAACGCCTCGCCCACAAAACTCGTCAACGTCGGACGTTGACGAGTTATGGTTTAGCCATTGGCCGTTAGCCGTTAGCCTTTAGCCTTTAGCTATTAGCTACAAGCTACTGGCTACAAGCTACTGTCTACCGGCTACTGGCTACTGGCTACCGGCTACTTCTCACCTCTTCGCAATTATCGTCTTTTTATATGTATCTAGATGCTCGAGAGCAATGCCGGTGCCTTTGGCAACACAATAAAGCGGATCTTTGGCAAGCTCGGCTTTAACACCCGTTCTTCTATATATGAGTTCCGGCATATTGCGCAATTGTGAAGTCCCGCCGGTCATCACAATACCTTTGTCTATGATATCGGCAGAAAGTTCCGGTGGAGTATCTTGAAAAACATCTTTGATAGATTTAACAATCTCTCGCAATTCCTTGCCTATCGCTTTGACTATTTCATTGGTGCTAATATCAGCCGTTCTCGGCAAACCGGTCACGAAGTCCCTGCCCCTGACTGTCATCACAAGTTCTTCTTCAATTGGAATGGCCGAACCGATTTTGATTTTTATTTCTTCAGCAGTTTTTTCTCCGATAGAAAGGTTGAATGTTTTTTTAATATAATCGCTGATGGATTGGTCTATTCTATTGCCGGCACACTTCACAGAAGTTGAGGCCACGATTCCGCCAAGAGATATGACGGCCACATCAGTGGTACCGCCACCAATATCAACAACCATATGCCCCTCGGCTTCATATATCGGAATGCCAGCACCAATAGCTGCAAGTATCGGCTCTTTAACTATGTAGGCATTTTTGGCTCCGGCTTTTATAGCCGCTTCCACCACGGCGCGTCTTTCTGTTGAGGTCACACCAGCCGGCACCGAGACCATTACTTCCGGTTTAAAAATATTCCACTTGCCAAGTGCCTTATTTATATAATAACGAAGCATTGCTTCCGTCACTCTATAGTCGGCAATGACTCCGTCTTTCATTGGCTTGTAGGCAATTATATTATCGGGAGTTTTACCCACCATTTTCTTGGCCTCAAGGCCAACAGCCAAAATCCTATTATCATCCTCGGAAACTGCCACCACGGACGGCTCATTGAGAACGATACCACTGCCCGGCACAAAGACCAGAATATTGGCCGTGCCTAGATCTATACCGAGTTTTTTAGTGAAAAAAGACATAAATACTTTAATTGACACTATAATATAACCTCTTTCTTATCATTTTACAAAAGACCATTTTTCCCATAATATGGGGTAATATGACACACACCAAGAAAACGAGTCGGACGGAGGAAAGGGTCAGACTTTACTCTCTTTCAGCAATAGTTGTTATTGGCATTTCTTTTGCCATTTTGTATTTCGGCAATTACCATCTCTCGGGCTATCGTCTAATTAAAGGAGGCACTCTTGTGATAGAGAACATACCAACAGAAACTTTTATTTATATAGATAAATTTCAAAAATCTTCTGGCGGGAACAAAGACAAGTTTATAAAAAACTTAAGCGCGGGCAGTCATAATGTTGCTGTTGCCAAAGTCGGCTATTGGCCATACTTAAAAGATATTGAAATAAAAAGCGGTGATACTTATAAATTAAATTTCTTTGTTGTCCCACAAAGCGCAAGCGGGGTTTATATAGATGTGCAAGATCCAAAGTATCAAGAAATTAAAAATCTCTTTGGCAAAAATATTCTGCCGAGCGAAGAGTCTCCTCTGGTGTCGGATGATGGGCTTGTCGCAATTTCTATCAAAGATAATAAGATTTTTGCTAACTGGCTTGGAGACCAAAATGAAAAACCATACTATTTCTGCTTCCCAGAATCCTTGGAAGATTGCACAAAGACAAGCATTGTGTCATTTGACCCCATAACTACGATAAGAAATGTGACTTTCTATAAAGGCAGAAATGATTCACTTTTAATTGCAGTTTTGAATGGCGTATTTGTTCTTGAGATAGACCCATATGGCACCCAAAATTTTCAACCTCTCTTTGAAGGTGTAGAGCCGAATTTTAGGGCTACAGATGAGGGTCTTTATGTCTTAGACCAGAACAATCTGGCCCTTCTGCCGGTTTATTAAACAAATTCTAGTCCCGTGACGTTTCGACCTAAGGAGAAATGTATCGGGATTTCTAATGGGACCTGTCCCGTTAGAAATGTCTGTTGGCAAATATAATAGAATCAGTAATACTGGTTTAGTACTCACGGGCTAAAGATTAATCAAATAATAATTATCCCGAACCATAAATCCTCATCGGATTTAGCTACGGGACAAGAAGTGATCATTAGAAGTTTATTAAACAAAATCTAGTCCCGTGACATTTCGACACAAGGAGAAATGTATCGGGATTTCTAACGGGATGTTTATTGTTGAAGTTATACCAATAAAAAAAGGCATGGGCAAAGAAAGTTTGTCCTATTTTTCTGGTACCGCGATAGAAGAAGGCTCTCTAATAAAAATTCCCCTTAAAAGGGGTGAGGCATCGGCGATTGTTGTAAAAAATAGAGAAGTTAAAACCGAGAAATCAGAAATAAGAAAAAGCGATTTCGCCTTAAAAAAAATCAATCGGCAAAAGGGTTTTAAAATAGTCAGTAAAGCATTTGTGGAAGCAAGTTCTGAAACTGCTAGTTTTTTCATTGGTGCCCCCGGCGCAGTCCTTGACCTTTTGGTGCCGAAAGTTGTTCTAGAAAATGCCGTAAAAATTAAAGACAGGAAAATACATAGAATAAACACAAGGCCGACAGGTCTCATCGCCGAACACCTGATCATCCAAGATGAGGAGGAGGAGCGCTTTGTTGCTTACAAATCTCTTATCAGAGAAGAATTTGCTAAAAATAATTCTGTGCTCTTTTGTCTGCCGTCTATCATGGAGGCCAAAAAGGCGCACTTGAAACTCTTAAAAGGTATAGGACAATTTGCTTTCATATTGCATTCAGGTCTTTCAAAAAAGGAAATAATTAACACTTGGAACAAAGCGCTTCTCGAAGAACATCCAATAGTTCTTGTAGCTACCCAAGGTTTTTTGTCATTGCCGAGAGATGACTTTGGTCTTTTTATTGTTGATAAAGAAGGAACCAGATACTATAAATCAATCACGAGACCCTACATAGACATCAGGCATTTTGTTGAAGTTCTAGCTGGAAAAATGAACGCTCGGGTCGTCTTTGGAGATATTGCCCTGCGCTCTGAAACAATCTGGAGATATAGACGCGCCGAGCTCTCCGGAATCTTCCCACCGAAATTCAAATATCTTTCTTCCGGCAAAGACATTTTTGTTGATATGAGAAAAAAGGGTGATGATGAAGAAAAGAAAAAATTTGAAGTATTGTCAGGAGATTTGAAAGAACTTCTACTCGAAAATAGAGACGCTAGCGACTTATTATTCGTGTTTGCGGCTAGGCGTGGTCTTTCCCCTATCACTGCTTGTTTTGATTGTGGCAATATCGTCAAATGTACCAACTGCGAAACCCCGATGGTCCTGCATCGCGCCAGCTCTAGAAATATTTATTCCTGTCATAGATGTAATAATACAGAAACTTCTGAGAGAAGATGCATCGTCTGTAAAAGCTGGAAACTCGTTCCACTTGGTATTGGCATAGAACTTGTGGAGGAAGAAATAAAAAAGTTTCTACCAAATCCGAAAGTATTTAGGATAGATAGTGACAAGACAAAAACTGAATCAAGAGTACTTGAAGTGATTGAAAAGTGGCAAAATGCACCCGGATCGGTACTCCTTGGCACAGAGATGGCTCTATCCTATCTGCCGAAGCTTGAGAATGTGGCTGTTGCTTCCATAGATTCACTTTTTTCAGTCCCGGATTTTCGTATCAATGAAAAAATATTCGCCACAATTCTTTCTCTGCGCTCACTTTCCGGTAAAAATTTTCTACTACAAACCAGAAATCCGGAGCAATTCGCACTTCGATTTGGTATCACCGGCAATCTTCTTGATTTTTATAAAGAAGAAATAACCGAAAGAGAGGCCTTTGGTTTTCCACCTTTTAATTTATTCATAAAAATAAGTCTGTCCGGCGAAAAAGAAAGAATTGTGAAAGAAATGGAAGCTGTTAAAGTAATGCTTGCTGGATATGATTTTGAAATATTCCCGGCTTTTAAAATATCTGGCGACAAAAAATATTCTGTTAATGCGATTTTGCGTATAAAAAAGAATGATTATCTCTCTGACGAAATGCTACATGAAAAACTTATGGCTCTCCCACCAAAGTTTATTATCAAAGTAGATCCGGAAGGGTTGTTGTGATGAGGCGCTAGGCGTTAGGCGCTAGGCACTAGGTGCTAGACACTAGAAACTTTTCTTTATACCGTAATTCTGCAGAATTAGGGTATAAGGAAATTGAGTAAAGAGAATATGGAAAAATGAAAAGGGCGACGCACGATGCGTCGCCCTAAGTGCCAGCGTTCTTGATAATCACCCACAACTGGCCGTGGGTGATCCCGAGGCCTCGGGCTGTTTTAGGCTACCGGCCGTGGCCTTTTCCGGTAGCCATCTTTAACTTCATTATACCTCCTTTCTGCGCCAACCTGTGGTTGGTGCTAGTTTGAGACCGCGACTGCGAGGGCTCGACGCATCGTGGCGCGTTTCTTCGCACCACGGATACCCCGTCCTCGCGGGGTCTTTCCCGTGAGTCGAGCCGGCTTCGCCGGCTCGACGATGTTGCTCTCGGAGATCTCCTCGATCTCTTCGAGCTCCTCGTCCTCGGCCTCACTGGCGATAGCCGCTGGAATCTCCTTTTCGAGGAGACCGAAGAGCCGAGTGAAGACAAAAAGAAAAAGACCGACGCCGGCGCCGGCGACAACTGCTACCAAAATTGTTTCCATTTCCGCTCTCTCCTTTTTCTTTATGGTTTGTTTAGGTAACAGACACCTCTTCCCGTATTATAACATAATACACTTCAATTTGTCAAGCAAATCCATCCAAAATCAGAAAATACGGCCGAACTAAGCCCTCTCCCAAGGTGAGACCTTGGAATTTAGGCGCTAGGTGCCCCGCCTTCGCCAAGGCTACAGCGGGCAAGTAGGTTATAGGTGCTAGGTGAAAGCTCTCCCCTTATACCGTAATTCCGCGGAATTACGGTATAAGGAATGTGGACATTTGACTTTAATGTCGTATCGGTCTAGGGTTTAATTAGAAAAGAGTACGGATTACACCGCCACATCACTATGGAGGAGATTATGCTAACTTTGCTTGACGGCCAAGATGAATGGGTTCTCGGGGAGAGTAATGCTCGGATCGGGCTACTCATCCGAATTAACCCTGAAGATTTCAACACGCTCAAATCTCCGAGAAGTCGTTCGGAAGCAAGAATCATCATCTCTAGTTATGCCCCGCCGAATATCACTCCACGCCCTCGACGCATGATTCACTACGAAGGCGCATTTGTCTTTGTGGCTGTTGATGAGGATGGCCGACCGGTATTTTTCCTACCGGATTCTAAAGTATCAAAAAAGTGGCCATGAGCTATGATTGGCAGAAAAATAAAATCGGGCTAACCCCCGATTTTTTCATTAAAACGAAGGCCTTCATTAAAACGAAGGCCTTGCCTTCGTTTTACTAGAACCTAAAACCTCCGACCTTAGTCGGAGTCCGACTTTGGTCGGACTAGAACCTGTTTCGCCAAATAATTCAGACTAATGGTCTGAATTATTTGGCGAAACCCGTGGCCTCATCAAAATTTACAGACAAAAGTTTAGACACGCCATCAGCACCCATCGTAATACCGTAAAGCACTCCGGCGGCATTCATCGTTTCTCTATTGTGAGTGATGAGTATAAGTTGTGAATGTTTGGCAAGCATTCTTACCATATCACCATAGCGTCTAGAATTGGCTTCATCGAGTGCCGCATCGGTCTCGTCAAGAATTACAAATGGTGGCGGGTTAACCTGTGATACGGCAAAGAGTAGTGCAATAGATGTCAGCGCCCTCTCTCCACCAGAAAGCATCATCAACCCTTTTATTTTTTTGTGAGGCAAACTAACATTAATATCTATCCCCTCTTCTATTTCTTCTTCACCTTCTTCTTCCATCATTTCTTCATCAATTTCAATATCGGTATCTCTGCGTTTCTTTTTCTTCTGAACGGAAAGAGAAATCCCGGCATTGCCACCGCCAAACATCAGTGAGAAGAAATTTTTAAATTCTTCATTTATCTTATCTATACCGGTTTTGAATTCATTTGAAAGTCTTTCCTCAAGCTCTTTTATAAGCTCTTTTAGGGAATTAGCGGAATTGCCAAGATCAAGAAGCTCCGTCTCTAAAAATTCATCCCTTTCTTTGGTCTCATTGTATTCCTTCATTATGTCGGCGCTCCCAGATATCCCCTGGTCTTCTAATCTGATTTTTAACTTTTCTACTTCTCTTTTTCTTTCGGCTTGTTCTTTTCTGTCCTCGCGAACAGTGTCGCCATCTTCTAATTTTAAATTATCGTAGCGAAGCGCTTCCGGACCGACAATGGCAGATACTTCCGCCATTTCTCTTTCAAACTCATCACTTTCTAGCGATACTTTCTCAAGATCAGCGCGCAAACTATTCAGCACGGATTTTAGGTCATTCTGTCTAGCCATTATTCGGTAGACTTCTTTCTCGGCGTCCTTGTAGGAACTTTTTTCTGCTTCAATCTTACTTCGCAATTCCGAGAGCTCTCGCCCGGTTTTTTCTTCTTCTGCCTTCCCGACCTCTATGGCACCTTGTGTTTCTTTCTTCTTTTGCTCAAGAGCTTTTATCTCTTCAAGGTCTGTCTTTATAAGCTCATCAACATCATTTTTACTTTTTCGGTGTTCGTCAAAAAAATCAGAAATGGTCTTTTTAATTCTGGTGATGATTTGCTTGAGTTTCAAGACATCTTCCTCCGCTTCACTTTCTTCAATAAAAAAATCTATTTCTTTTCTTAAGGTTTGTAGTTTCGCAAATTCTATATTTAAAGATTCCGCGTTTAGAAGTTCTTCTTTTTGACGATCGAGATTTCTCTTGGCTACCGAGTGTTCTCCTTCTATGCGCCCAAGTTCTCGCAAAAGTCCGGATATATTTTCTCTGGTTTCATCAAGTTTTTTCTCAAGAATTTCCACATTGCCAAAACGCGTACCGTTTTCTTCCTGACTGTTGATGATGCTTTTAGCCATCTGGAGCTCTTTCTCAAGCGCGCTGTACTCCTCTTCCGGTTTCTTCTTTTCACCATCAATCCTCGCTTTCTCGTATTTAATATAAAAAGATTCCCTTTTAAAATATTCTTTGGCGAGAGTAATAAGTTCTTCTTTCAAGAGAATAGCTTTTTCTATTTTTTCAACTTGTTTTTTCAGGAAACGCAGATGTGGAGCTATCTCTCTACGCAATCCTTCAACAGTCTTGATATTTTCTTCGGTTTTTAGAAGCTTTCTTTGACTCTCTTCTTTTTTGTATTGATAAATTTTAAGTCCTAGTGCATCCTCTATCATTGCTTTTCTTTCCTTGGATGAGACATTCAAAATCCTGTCCGCCTCACCCTGCGAAATAATGTGATGCCCGGACGAACCGATGTGCGCTCCACCAAGAAGCTCCACGATGTCGCGCAGTCTGACCTGACTTCCGTTCAAAAGGTATTCATTCGTGGAATCGCGATGGACCACTCTCTCTATGACCACCTCGTCAAAATCTATATTCAAAAGACGGTCTTTGTTGTCAAAGACCAATTTGACACTGGCACGATTTGACCTCGGCGCCGTCGGAGAGCCGTTGAAAATCAGGTCCTCTCCCCTTTTCCCGCGCATTGACTTAATGGACTGCTCACCAAGAACAAACCGAAAAGCTTCGGCCACATTTGATTTACCAGAACCGTTCGGCCCAACTATTGCCGAGATTGGAGTTTTAAACTCCAATAAACTTTTCTTGGCAAATGATTTAAATCCGGCAAGTTCAAGACTCTTTAACATATTATTTATTTATCCCAACCTTTCTTGTGAAGACCACTACGCGCCGCGTCTTGCTCGGCCTCCTGTTTGGACTGACCCTTACCAACAGCAATTTCCTCATCTCCTAAGAAAACGGCAACAGTAAACATTTTGTCGTGGTCCGGCCCTTCCTCTTTTACGGTTTTGTATGATGGAGTGACAGAGGCTTCTTCTTGGGCTTTTTCTTGGAAGAAACTTTTTGAGTCTTGCCAAAGTTTTTTACTGACGATCTCTTCGGTCAAATGAAAAAGATTTTTGGCAATAAATTTCTCCGCAGGAGCAAATCCTTGGTCAAGATAGATCGCGCCGACAATCGCCTCAAAAGTATTAGCTAGTATGTATGAGCGCGCTCTGCCGGTATCTTTCTTCTCACCTTTGGAAAGTAAAAGAAAATTATTAATATCAAGTTTCGCAGATGCCTCTGAAAGAGTGTTGGTGTTAACGAGCGCCGCTCTGTAAGAAGTCAAGTCGCCCTCGGTCTTTTCCGGATACTTGGAAAAAAGAAATTTGGTGACGGCAAGCTCTAAAACCGCATCACCTAAAAATTCCAAGCGTTCATTGTGTGGCAGTTTGTGTCCCCTGTTTTCATTTATATAGGAACGATGAGTCAGAGCTTGTTGTAAAAGCCCTTTATTTTTAAATTTTATTTGAATTTTTTCCTCAAAGTTTGAAGTGTCTGACATGTTTTATTTCTTATCTGATTTTTGGAGAATTAAGCTCACCGCTTTAGTCATAATCGGTAGAATATCATTATAAAAATTCAACTCTAAAATATCCTGAAGTCGAAACCACCTGACATCATCGAGTCCACCCGTCGAACCAAGTTTCAGTTCTCCAAAATCGCCTTTTGCCAAAAAATATTTAACCTGTTTTCTGATTTTTCCTTTTTCTGGGTCACTCGCTATATACTCGTTTAGCCCAAGCTCATCTTCTGCTTTGATTTTCACACCGATTTCTTCCATAACCTCTCTTTCAGTGCCTTTGTCATCTTCCTCTTTCTCCTCTATATGTCCTTTTGGCAGTGTCCAATGACCAAATACATCGTGAACCAGAGCGATAAAATATTCTTTATCTTTTTTGGCATAGACAACGGCACCTCCCAATCTCTCCACAGGCATCTTTTCGTATGGCAAATTAAATTTGTCGTCTCTCTTCTTCTTGCCAGATTCATTCTTGCCCGGCTCGCCCATTTCTTTGTAAACAGAACCGAGCACTCCATTAACAAAGCGTCCGGAGCTTTCTCCACCATAAGTTTTGGCAATTTCTATAGCTTCATTTATCGCGACCTTAGGAGGAACTTCCTTCTTGTCGGCAAATAAAAGTTCATAGAGACCAACCCGAAGAATACCTCTGTCAACATTTGAGATTTTAGAAAGAGGCCAATCCGGCGCCGCTTTCTCAATAATCCGATCTATATCACCTTGCCTATCAAGGACAGATGATAATAACTTCAAAACAAAAGATTTGTCCGTCATATCAGGCGCAAACTCCATTATGTTGCGGTTTAATATTTCCTCTGCCCTTTCTCGACTGAAGTCTCTGAAATCAACCTCAAAGAGAGTTTGCATCACTATTGATCTTCCAAGGTGCCTGTTTGCCATGTATTTTTATTTTACAAAATGCTTTCTTTACTAAGCCGTAGCCCAACACTTTTCACGAAAAGAGTTGGGTGAAGAGTAGTCCCTGACGAATGAAATATATAAATTTGAGAATTCAATTTTATCTCGCCGTAGGTTCACTTCAGCGAACCGAAGGTGGATTTAGGCGAGCAGGAAGTTGCTTTAGCCTTGGGTGTCCGCCTTTGGCGGATCATCCTTAAATTAAATAGCCAAGTTTAAATACCCCTATTTTGCCGAGGCCTTCTTCGGACTTTTTTCGGCTTCTATCTCATCTTCCTCCGGCTTCTTGTTTTCTTCGCCCATTGACTTTAGTTTGGCATTGCGCCTTTCAAGTCTTTTGGCGGTTTTACCGGGTATGTCAATAATCAGGCGACCATTGTACTTGCCACAATTCTCACAGATTTTATGGCTCTGGTGAGGAACTCCACAGTCTTTACACTTTGAAAGACGCACCTCCGAAAGAGCATGGTGAGATCTTCTATTGCCCGAGTGACCTCGGGTGTGTCGCATTCTTACTGTCATACGAAGCGTATTATATCGGTTTTATGAAGTTTTGCAAGGAAATAATGGAGAAACAAAAGGCCGAGGCGCGCGAGCGCCTCGGCCGGAAAATTACTCTTTGGCCTTTAGGTCAAAGGGCGTCGCGTGATATCCTTGAACCCCTTGGCGAAAGATGGGTTATCTATCGCCAGTCTTTCTACAACATCAACAAGGATATCACGCTGTGTTCTATCGATCGAGAAATACAGACTTTTGACCCTTTCAAACGCTGGGGGGTCTATGATGTACGGACCCGGCGAAGTGGACGGATCTATCCTCTCCGTCCTAAGCTCTCCACAAAATTCAAACAACACAAAGTGGCAGAATCGTCCCGATTCTCTATCATAGATACCGTGGATTTCTTTGGAGGATGAGATCTTGAAACCATCCCCTGCTAGAATATCATTTGTAACCCTTATAAGAGTCTCAACTAGCATCTCCCCATCCAGAACCTCGCCTTCCGGAAAAAGGGTTGTTCGTAAACGATTGTGTGGATGCCGTCTGGTAACACGCAAAAGGTACGGCTCCCCATCAACCACCTTTGTGCTTGTACAAAGTATATGTGATGTCGTTTGTCTCAACCTGCCCTCCTATTTTTGTCTTGGATTTTTGAATTTTTGCTATCCTATTCTAGTAGAATTAAACCAGAAACAAGGGTATAAGTCAACGTGAATTAATTTTCTCTATGTCATATAATCATATGTAATATGGTTAAGATTTTACAAAAGGATGGCCGAGCCCTGCGTCTTGTATCAAAAAATATCCCAATCAAAGATATAAAGAGTGCTAAGGTTAAAAAAATTATTCAGGATATGAAAGATGCTCTAGACGGAGAACTTGACGGCGTAGCCATAGCCGCCCCGCAGATTGGTGTCAATTTGCGACTTTTTATTATCTCTGAAAGGGCTTTTAAACTCTCCGGAAAAAGTGATACCGAAGATGAAGATATGGTTTTTATAAATCCGGAGATTATTAAAAAAAGTAAAGAAACAGATTTTATGGAAGAAGGATGTCTAAGCGCGCGCTGGTATTATGGACTTGTAAAGAGAAGTAAGCGCGCCACCGTGGAAGCTTTCAATGAAAATGGACAAAAATTCAGAATGGGCAGAAGCGGACTTTTGGCACAAATATTCCAACACGAAATAGACCATCTGGACGCTGTTCTTTTCACGGACAAGGCCAAAGACCTGGTGGAAATACCGCCTCAGGAAGTGCCCCGTATTTAGTATTTATTATTTAGTATTTAAAGTAGCACTTACCTAAAGATTCGTAGGGCCTATGAAATGTTTGTGTCATTCACATAAATTTGTGTATTAGTGTTATATATTCGTGTTATGAAATTTGCTTTTTTCGGAACATCACATTTCAGTAAAATAATTCTTGAAAAATTAAAAGAAGGTGGTCTTGTCCCCTCCCTTATTATCACTACACCAGATAAACCAAAGGGGCGGGGTTTGAAACTTACAGAATCAGAAGTAAAAATCTGGGCCAAGGAAAATGGTATTGAAGTCCTACAGCCGGAAAAATTAGACGGCTCTTTCATCTTACGCCTTTCATCTTGCGCCTGTGATATTTTTATCGTCGCCTCCTATGGCAAAATCATCCCGAAAGAAATTCTGGAGCTACCGAAATATAAAAGCATCAATGTTCACCCTTCCCTCTTACCAAGATACCGCGGGGCCTCACCCCTCCAGGGTCAGATTCTTAACGATGAAAAAGAAATTGGCACAACTATTATGCTTATGGATGAAAAGATGGATCACGGACCAATTCTCGATCAGACACTTGTCAATATTGAGATGCCACTGCCCTACCACGCCCTTGAAGAAAAGCTTGCCGAGGCAAGTGCCGAGCTTCTTGTTAAAGTTCTACCTGCCTACATAAACGGGCAAATTCTGCCACAAGAACAAGACCACGACCAAGCGACATTTTGTAAGATGATAAAAAAAGAAGATGGGCTTTTGGACATGTCTGCAGATCCATATAAAAACTACTTAAAATTTCTGGCCTTTGGAGAATGGCCGGGTGTTTATTATTTTCAAAATATAAAAGATAAAGATGCGCGAATTAAGATTACTGAAGCAGAATTTGAAAATGAACAGTTTGTAATAAAAAGGGTCATACCAGAAGGACGCAAAGAAATGAATTATGAAAATTTTGTACGTGGTCTAAAAACATAACCCCTCTAAAATTTATCCACCTTTCGGGCGAACCATTCCTTAGCACAGTTGAGTAAAAATCTATTCCACTATTCGTACGAATTAGACCAGAGATAATGAGGGCACTAGCTCTTAATAATTCGATGGATTTATATAAACGACGAAAGCCAAGCACCACATTTTTTCTAAAAAATGTGGTGCTTGGCTATTTTCTTTCTTCACATAGAAAGTAGATACTACTCGGCCAGGTTCTTTCGTAAGTGCGGGCAGTAATTTGTAATTTGTCTTTCCAATGCTTTTCCCCGCGTGATAGGATTACATATTTTTCTCTGATTTCACCCCTGAAATATTCTTTTAGCTCAAATTTCGTCCCGAGAGCCACGACCTCTTTACAAAGAAGCACTTCCGACTCCACCATAGTAAGGAGTAGAAGCTCTCTGGCGCCGGATGGTCTTATCTTCATCTTGGTCATGACTCTGACAACACTGTCAGAGAACACAGCAAGCTTGAACCTGACCAGAAGAAGACTTTTACCTTCCACTTCGGCGTCCTTAAGAACCGGCCTTGGAAAATCAAGCTTCTCAACAATTTCAGATACCACCACTTTTCTTTTGGCTTTGGGTGGAAATCTTAGTAAGTTTTCATACGGCAACCAGGTATTGGTGGTCAGGGGGTATCTGCGAAGCCCTTCAGGGCTTCGCTCAAAGGCAATAGCCATGTCAAGCTCCTTTCTTTGCTTTTATTCAAGAACTACCCCCTCCAATATAACATCTTCTAGCGGTATGTCATTCGGGCCAGTCTCTGTGGCCTCTATTTTGTCCACCACATCCATTCCGGAAATTACGCGAGCAAAAGGTGTATGTTTTCCGTTAAGCCATGACGTTTCGGGCGCAGTAATAATGAAAAACTGACTGCCATTAGTATTCGGACCAGCATTTGCCATCGCCATTATTCCTCTTACAAGTTTTATATTTGTCTGTTCATCAGCAAAGGTGTAGCCGGGGCCTCCCATTCCGTAAAGAGATTTGTCATCTCCTTTGGAGTTCGGGTCTCCACCTTGTATCATAAAATCTTTTATGACTCTGTGAAATTTTGTGCCGTTGTAAAACCCTTCTCCGACCAGTTTCAAGAAATTAGCGACGGCGAGCGGGGCCTGGTTTTCAAAAAACTCTATTTCTATACTCCCAAGATTGGTTTTAAGAATTGCGGTTTTTGCGCCAGCCGAATTTGTATTGTTATTTTCTGTATTCATTTCTTTAACATCTCTGCCGAAATAAGCAAAAAGTCCTACGGCAATTATTACGATTACTAATGCTGAAATCCAAATATCTTTGCTCATAGTCTAATATATATTAACTATTATCTAATATCTAATAAAACTTACAAATTCTTCGGCTCTCTTCTTAAAAGATTTTTAAGTTTTTGCGCTCCCCTTTTAAAGAAATTCTCTTTCCTAGTTTTATTCTTTCGCAGTTCCCGCAGAAGTTCGTCTCTAACCTCATCTATGGCTGCGTATAAATCATCTTTGACACACTCCGCCCTGAAAAGTTTACCATTGATGGTCAGATTGACCTCCGCTCTGAAGACATCCCCTTTTTGATGATGACGGCTATCCATACCGACTTCTACTTCTGCAAGTATTGGCGAGTTCAGATTTAACATCTTTTTCAAACTGCCAATTTTGTCATTTACATAATCCTCTATTGCTTTTGTAAGCTCAATATTTTTGGTGTGAATCTTGATGCGCATATAATTTAATATAATTTATAAAGACCAGAATAAAACCTTCTTTGAAAGAAGGCGTTAATTTTTAAGGGGTGATTTTCATACTTAATATTATAGCAAATTCTTCTCTTCCCAAACAAGCCATTTTTTGATATTATTTTCTCGTGCCTGCTGGCACTATCCACATTCCGCGGTAGCTCAATGGTAGAGCAGCTCCCTGTTAAGGAGTTGGTTGTAGGTTCGAGTCCTACCCGCGGAGCATTGATTGAGATCGAGCAAGAGATTGCTCGATTTCTGTTTTATTCATTGGGTTTTTTGCGGTTCGAACCTTGGTAATCTCTCGCTTGGACAGGAGTGAGACGGTTTTAAGAGGCACAAGCGAGTTTTCTAAGGAAACACTAAGCTTTTTGTCCATAAGTGAGAGGTTCGAACCGAGGGTGGAGAGAATCTCTTTTTTCTTCTCCCACTCGCCGGTTTTGAATTTTATAGTTGCGTGCTCCACGAATTCGAAGGCTTCATTGGCAAATTTAATCCGCTTGTCTATTTGGTCGCCGGTATCGGCTAAAAGCTCCTCAAGGCGTTTCTTTTCTTTCTGCGCGTCCTCCATACGCCTTTGAAAATCTTCTTTGCCGAGTTCCTCCCGGGCCCGCATATCTATGAGGCCATCTACTACCGCCACGCAATCTTTGTAGTCCTTTTGTAGATTCGTGAGGACCGCGTTGGTATTCACCGAATCTTTGGTGTTTTGCTCGCGCATCCATTTCATGCCAAAGTCGTGCACTTCTTGTGAGATGTCGAGATGATCCAGTAAAGAGATAATCTGTCCTTCAAGATCGTTTTGCTGAACAACGCTTTGGACACATTTCGGACCGCGTTTTCGCTTGGTGCAGTGGTAGTAGGTGTAGTGGTGGGTGTTGCCATTTTTCTGGCGCTTGGTTTTGTGCTCGGCCGTTATCATGCATCCGCACTCTCCGCATCGGATCATACCGGTAAAGGCGAAAGTATGAATGTGCGGTCTTTCATTCTCGGCCCCGCCGAGCATCTCCTGCACTTTCCTGAATTCCTCCTCGGTAACCATCGGCTTGTGCCGGCCTCGGAACCAATTGCCTGACTTTCTCGGAAATTCAAACATACCGTAGTAGAAAGGGTCGCGGAACATCACATACGCCGCGCTATAAGCCATGGGTTTTCCGCCGATGCGTTTGTGTTTTGGCGTTAAGTATCCAAGTTTGTTATTGGCAATATCCACCACTTTCGGCACCCGATAAACGCCGGTAAGCATTAAGCGCCACATTTCTTTTACTATCGGGAATCGCACCGAGTCCTCTTTGATGCGTTTGTTTCCTTTTTCGGCATACGGATCATTCGCGTAGCCGGCTTTGGCTCCGCTCGGGAGATATCCCCTCTCGGCTTTTTTCTTGAGTCCGCGTTTTACATCCACGCCCTTGCTGTCGTTCTCCAGTTTTGCCTGACTGCAGAAAAGATTCAGCAAAAACTTATCATTTGGATTGTCGCGGAATATCTGTCCCGGCGTTCGGACCTCTTTTAGCTTTCCGATATCCAGCAGGTAAATGATGAGTCCGGTGTCTACGGAATTTCTTGAGAGCCGGTTGGCGTGCCACACCAAAAGTCCCTGCGCTTTCCCGGCTTCAATCTCTTTTATCATTTTGTTGAACACCGGCCGGCCCGGCGCTTTAGCGGAGTGCGCTTCGGATTCTATGCCCTTGATTCTGATTTTATTGTCGTGGGCAATTTTCTTTAACTCATCCGTTTGAGAATCAATTGAAAGCACCTGCTTATCTTCGGACTCCGTCGATTTGCGGGTATAAATGTAATATTCAATTGTTGCGTTGCCTTCGTTCATGGATTTTATTGGTTATTGTTTCGACCTTTGGTCTCAAGACAACCCCTATGCTAACCCTCGGATTCCATCAAGCTGATTTGCCCACAGCTCAATCATCCTCATTTTCATTTCGTTTCTTGTATTCTTCCTCCTCTCGTTCAAGCTCGCGAATAATTTGTTCATAGCTGGGGCGTTTATCGTCAACGCTGATTGCCTCTTTCGGTTTGCCCTCAACACGGTCAAGAAGCTCGCGGATGGCGCCAAGCTTCACATTGTCGTTTTCGCTTCCTATGAGAGCGACAAGCATCTCGTTGGCGATTCGGAAGTTTTCCTCCCGGATTCGCGCACCCATTTTTTTGATGATGATTAAGTTCTCGCGCTCGACCTCGTCAATTTCCGTTTCGTATGTGCGATAGTCCTCATGGAGTGTGCCGCCCAGCTTGAACCAATCTTTTATTGTTTGGTCAGAGAATCCTCGGCTTACTTCCTTCGAGAAGCGTTCGGTGAGTTTTTCGGCTATGTCTTTATACGGAGTGCCTCGGTATTTCATCGCCATCGCTTCTTTGTGATATTTCTTTAAGTGTCTTAGTTTTGGCATAAAAAAGTTGTGTTAAGTGGAATTTGTGGAGACCTCTTGACCACGCGCTTTTCTGCGGGCCTCAATTTGCGCAAGAAATTCATCATAATGGGCCGGTTCGGCACCTTGCGATTTCATGGCTATCAACCCCAACCTCAAAAGAAGATCAACTCTATCGCTCCAAATTTCTCTGATTGCTCTTAATGCGGCAATGCGCGATGATGGAGCGTTTCCGTGATTAGCTTCAGCCCAGAGTTCTCGTTCCACTTCTTTGAAGTGCATTTCCATTTCAGCGAGAAGCTCTTTTTGCTCATTTTGGGGATACTTTTCTTGAATATCCTTAAGATTCTGCCGCCGAATTACTTCGAGGTCGCGGGAAACCGTTGCCTGATCAATACCGAGCGTCATTGCGATTTCTCCCTCGGTGATTTTACGAATCGCCATGCGGGTAATAGTTCGCAGCCGATTTTCGTAGTCGGTTGTGTCTTTGCGGGATTTTAACCTTGGGCCGTGTCCTCGGGGCATGATTTTATGAATTAGATGAATTAGCTCGCCTTATTTCGCTCATGATTTTGTTATTAAATGATCATATTTCCCAGTTCTCGGTTTTCCGGCTTTGGGCGAATTAACAAATTGATCTACGCGGTCATCACTGTCAAAGAACCACGCAACACCGCGATGGGAATTGTTTTCCATATACCACTTGTTCTGGCTAAAACGATCAACTGCTTCCAAAAGATCGTCTTCCTTGAAATTCTTCAGTCGCGCTTGAATCATTAACCCTGCCTTGTCTGTTAAATGGGAGAATTTATTAATCTTTTCCGTATATCGCGCATATATATTCTCAATTTTCTTGGATAAATCTTCTTTAGATAGTTCTTCTTTGTTATCGTCTGGTGATTTTTGTAAAGTCACCAATTGGTTTTTGTTAGAACACCTCGTGTCGTTTCTTTGAGAAAAACCATTTTGTGACCTTTCTTTTTCTTTCGTTTTTTCTGCGTAATATCTTGTATTCAGTTCCCATAAATCAACGATCCGATATTCAATAGTCGGCTTTGTTTTCCTGTGCGTTCCCACAACCTCTATCCAACCTCTT
>Ga0209541_10007281_pt1 | contig 18662 bp, 14 predicted proteins | sample RifCSPlowO2_01_FD_184027 | JGI IMG/M metagenome (GOLD analysis project Ga0209541, IMG submission 184027) | Groundwater microbial communities from Rifle, Colorado - Rifle CSP2_plank lowO2_0.1 (SPAdes) (version 2) | ecosystem: Environmental > Aquatic > Deep subsurface > Groundwater | place... | reverse complement strand
TCGACGTCGAGCGATTCCTCAACTCCGGTGCCATCAATACGGTACAGGTGAAGGCAGATTTCGAGGTTGTCTCGGAAGACTGATCCTAACCATCAACAACGCCGTCCGCGAAAGCCGTCGCTTTCAAAGGGCGGCTTTCTTTTTATCGAAGAATTACTGGACCTGATACAAAATAAAGATAAGATAATGTCATAGCTCCAACTTCTACAGTCTGACCAGGGCTTGGGTTGTAAACTGCATATAGCAATTCTCCCAATTAACCATTTGTATTTTAGTCATTTTCTGTGCTAAACTACGCACATATTCTAGTAATGACCTATTAAGTCCACACTAATTAAATTACTAAAGCTTCTCGAAACTTATCATGTTTGAGTCGAGTTCGAGGTAAAATTGAGCATTGAGATGAGACGTACTATGAGTACGGCGAGTATCAAGCGGAAATTTTAACAAAGAAATCGACCAAACCCGAAGGGCTTGGCTGTCGTAGGCCTTAAATTAAGACAGGCCAGACAGACAAGCACGAAAGTTTTACACAATGATAGAACAAAGAAACAAACCTAATAGTCCTCCTGGCCAACACCCAAGAGGCCAGAGACCTCAGTACAACCGACCTCAAACAGGTCAGTCTAGAGGTCCGGCCATGCCTACGGGCAGGCAGCCAGATCAAGGTTCCCACCAGTCCGGTGGGCAAGCCCGCGATCCTAACAAAAAGGACATGCGGAAACTCCAGCGCTCCCAGCATGATCGCTGGATGAAACCGGTCGTCCGGAGAGTTAAGATTCTACGGGAAACATTCCACAAAGAACAGCAAAGGGAATCCGGCACAGAAACCGGCGGTCTTAAGATAGTCCACATGGGTGGATTAGGCGAAGTCGGCCGTAACATGTCCGCTATTCAGTATGATGATGAAATAATACTTATTGATGCCGGCGTTCGATTCGGCGACGAGAAGATGCCCGGAATAGATTTTATAATTCCTAACCCCAGCTATCTTGACGATAAGCAACATATGGTTAAAGCTATGTTCTTTACTCACGGCCACATGGACCATATTGGGGCTTTGCCTTTCTTGCTGAACAGAATCGGAGATCCCGACTTCTATGCCGCTCCCCTGACCAAGGCTATCTTGATGAAACGTTTGGATGAATTCAAAGACCGCAGACCGGTAGACATAATGGTAATTAATCCCGGAGATGAAATAAAAATAAGCGACAAGCTCTCAGTTAAAGTTCTGCGCATCAATCACTCCATCCCTGATGACCTTGAGATAATAATCAAAACACCTATCGGTAATATCGTTCATACTTCAGATTTTAAATTTGACGACACTCCGGTTAATGACAAGCCAGCCGATATTGAAGAAATGGAAAGAATGGTCAGAAAAGAAGGGGTTTTACTTTTAATGTCCGACTCCACTGGGGCCGAAGTTGAAGGTCATTCTCTGTCAGAGCAGGATGTCACTGAGAATTTGAACAAAATATTTGGTGAATCAACCGGAATGCTCATCTTGGGCACTTTTGCATCGCTCATCAACCGCATCCAGCAGATTATTACCATCTCTGAAAAATACGGTCGTAAAGTTGTATTCAACGGCTACTCCATGAAAAGCAACGTTGAGATCTGTAAAAAGCTAGGCTATTTAAAAATGGCGAGAGATACTCAAATTTCTATGGAGCAAATTGACGATTATCCTCGCAATAAAATTACGGTCGTGACTACCGGCGCTCAAGGTGAAGACAATGCCGGTCTTATGCGAATTGCCAATGGCGATCATAAGCATATAAGAATATTAAAGAACGACACTATCGTATTCTCGTCTTCGGTTATTCCAGGAAATGAGAAAGACGTTCAATTCTTAAAAGACCAGCTTTATCGAAATGGGGCTAAAGTTTTAAACTATAAGATGTTGGATATTCACGCTGGCGGACACGGTAATAAAGAAGACTTAAGAAGGATGCTCCGAATAATGAAACCTAAATTCTTCTTCCCTATCCACGGTCAATATTCAATGATGATAAATCACGGAACAATGTCCCAGGAAGAAGGAGTACTTCCAGAAAATATAATTATTGCCGATAACGGTTCCATAACTCATGTTGAGAAAGATCGATGGTGGTTTGACCGAGAAAAAGCTGAATCTGATTATGTATTCGTTGACGGTCTTGGAGTTGGAGATATCGGTAATGTAGTTCTGCGCGATAGGCAAGTACTGGCCGAGGATGGTATGTTTGTGGTCATTGCTATCGTCGAGCATTTCCAACATGGTCATAAGCTCCGCTCAAGCCCGGATATTATATCAAGAGGCTTTATTTACCTTAAAGAGAACAAGGAACTGCTTATGCAGGTCAGAAAACAGGTAAAGCAGATCGTTGAAAGCCAGCGCCTCTACGAACCGAACTTCGCCTACATGAAAGACATGATCCGCAATCAGGTCGGATTATTCCTCTTCCAAAAAACTCAGAGACGCCCGATGATTCTTCCCGTGGTAATAGAAGTATAAAAATCATTATCTAGCTCGGATAAATTTCTTTTCGAAAACAAAAAAAAATCGGCTCCAGTCTCGGAGAAGTTTCTTAAGCGTGCTTTAGCCGCTTAGAATCTCTGTCGGCCGATTTTTCTTCGGAGGCGATTCCATAAGAGTCCGATTATTCAAGAAATTAGGAGTGTTTTCCATATTACTTTAATAGACTACGTAACTCTTCTGATAAATCCAGCTTGACTGCCATTTTTTTAAGATATTTTTTATCAATGATTTTATTTGAGATCTTTAACACTGATTGTACATCTTCCAAGTGCCTAGATGATGGACTGATTTTATACCATCTTAGCTTGCTTAATACTAGATCTTCCGGTGAAATAAAATTAACTTTCTGGCCATCTATATCTTTTTTTATTATTCTATCATATTCATAGATACTTTTCTTATCCGCCACCCAAAAATCGACTTTAACGCCAGTCTGCGGATCAATAAAATTAAATTCTCCGTTTCTTTGAATAGCCTCTTTAGCGGCGTCCTCATCTATATATCCAAACTCTGAAATTTTACTGAGCATTTCTATGAGTTGTTTTATGCTTGGTTCTTTAATTTGAACAACGATATCTATGTCAAAAGTCGCCCTGGGCCGACCCCAAACAGACACGGCAAATCCGCCCGTAATAAAATATGGCAGTTTTAATTTATCTAATATCGGCGCTACTTGAATGAGTAGATTCGCTGGATTTATTATTTCCATTTAAGCGATTTAGTTTTAAACAAAACATGCTTAGGGCAGACGCCAATTTAATCTTTTTTCCCGCTGACATATTACGGAATATCTCATCCTGTATCTCCTGAGGAGATTTTTTATTGTTTTTAATAGGTTTCATATTTTTAGCTTATTATTAATCAAGGGTATTTACAATATTAATTTTGATCCTTTCCTACATACTACCATCTACTCAATAAACCTAAACGCTTGCCCAGCTCTTCTAGAAGAGCTGAAATTTATAGAACCCTATTCTATAAATTTGTTTGAATATAGTTAAGAATATCCATAGATTTATTATACCATAAATCAACGGCTCACCATGTGAGCCGTTGATTTTTAATAGCAAAAAGCGAGGAGACTGTACTCTCAGCCACGAGCAAGAAATTATTACCTTTCGGGACCATCTAGTCGCTCACCTCGCGAAGCTCCGGCGAAGCGAGGCCGGATTGCTTGGTTTGTCATAGGTCTTTCCTTGACAAAATCCGGCGACGATCGAGTGAGTCTTACCGCTGGAGGAAGACGAACGCGTCCCGGAAGGTAATAATCTCTTGTGAGTAACGTCTATTCATAAATTAAAAAGCGGTCGCTATGCCCGCTTTTTGGTGGTTAAAACCTTTTCAATTCTTTCAAGGGCCCAATCAATTTCAGATTTGCTTATGATAAGCGGTGGAGCGATACGAATTACATATTTCTTCGTATCGCTGCAAAGGATACCTGCCTCAATAAGCCGTCCGCAAAATTCATGAGCATCGGGACCATTTTGTTTCAATTCAATCCCTATCAATAACCCTTTTCCACGGACTTCTTTAATATGAGGACTTTTAATCTTTTTGAGTCCCCTCATCAAATACCGGCCCATCACAAAAGCTTTTTCAGCTAATTTCTCTTCTCGAATAACCCTAAGTGCTTCTCTGGCAACATGGCAGGCCAGAGGATTGCCACCGAAAGTACTGCCATGGTCTCCCGACCTAAATACCCGTAGAAGCTCACGAGAACCGACGACGGCAGATACCGGTAGAGCTCCCCCGCCAAGCGCTTTTCCTAAAATATAAAGATCGGGTTTAACATCTTCATAATCACAGGTAAACATCTTACCTGTCCGGCCAAGACCAGTCTGAATCTCATCGGCAATAAAAAGAACGTTGTTTTCCCGGCAAATTTCCCGACATTCTCTAAGATATCCTTTTGGAGGAACGACAATCCCTCCTTCGCCCTGAATGGGTTCAAATAAAAATGCGGCTGTATTCTTAGTAATTGCCTTTTTTAGCGCATCGGCATCACCAAAAGGAACTTCTATAAATCCCGGAGTTCGCGGTTCAAACAGATTAATGTACTGCTGTTCCGAAGAAAAACTTACGATAGTGGTCGTCCGGCCGTGAAAATTGTCACGGCACACGATTATCTCCGCCGCACCACGAGGAACTCCCTTTTTTACATACGCCCACTTCCTGGCAAGCTTGATTGCAGTTTCAACGGCCTCGGCTCCACCGTTGCTAGGCAGGATCATTTCCATTCCGCAAAACTCAGCGAGTTCTTTTGAAAAAAGTACTAGCTCTTCAGAGAGAAATTTTCTTGGGGCAATAGAGACTTTTTCAGATTGATATTTAAGGGCATTAACTATTCTTGAATGACCATGACCAAGATTTAGAGCTGAATAACCACTAAGCATATCCAGGTATTCTTTTCCTTCCACATCCCAAACGCGACAACCACTAGCCCAATCAACAACTACAGGATATGGCTCATAGTTAGGCGCCAGATGAAGCTTGGCCAACCGGAAAAGCTCGTCTTTTGAGTAATTTTCTGCCATAAATCCTCTTTTTTAAGGTTCCACCAATACTGAAACCGTTATACCACATTCTCTACCAAAGAGTAATCATATGGCAGATTTTAGGCTTTTCGTGTATTATAATTATTATGAAAGTATTTTCCGGAATCCGCCCGTCAGGTAAATTGCATCTTGGTAACTACCTCGGTGCAATAAAAAACTGGCTTGCCCTGAGTAAAGCCGAAGGGATAGGCCAGGCTATCTTTGCCGTGGTTGATTATCATGGAATTACCACTCCTTATGATCCTAAGACATACCAGCAACAGGTTATGGATGTAGTCTTAGATTACCTAGCCGCCGGAGTTGATCCAAAGAAGTCTCTACTCATCCGCCAATCCAAAGTCCCTCAGCATACAGAGTTAGCTTGGATTTTTAATACTATCACTCCTGTCAGCTGGCTAGACAGACTGCCGAACTACAGAGAAAAGGTTGAGCAAGTAGAAGAATCTGTAAATGAAATGGCTAAGAGCTATCAGAATAATCTTTCCTTACTTGCTTATCCGGTTCTTATGGCATCAGACATACTATTATATAAATCTAATTTAGTTCCAGTGGGCGAAGACCAACTAGTCCACCTAAACTTGACCAATGAAATTAGCTCTCGTTTTAACCACCTTTTTGGAGAAGTATTTCCTAACGTAAAAGCTCATATAACTAGCGGTGCCAGAATAATGTCGCTTCAAGACCCGGCCAAAAAAATGTCCAAGACCGGAGATGATGGAATTGCCCTTTCCGATGAACCGGACGTTATCAGAGCTAAATTAAAAAAGGCCACTACTGATTCAAGCAAAGAGATTAAATACGACGAAAAAGAAAAACCAGGGATATCAAATCTCCTGACAATATACTCACTCCTCTCCGGTAAAAACATTAAAGATATAGAAAAGGACTATGCTGGCAAAGGCTATGTTGAATTTAAGAATGATCTAGCCGAAGTAGCGGTCAGCTTCCTCAAGCCATTTCAGAGTAAGAGAAAAGAGTTGGAAAAAGATATAAAATATGTGGAATCTATATTGACAAAATCTGAAGAAAAAGCTACCATAATCGCCAGTTCCACCATGAAAGAAGTTAAAGAAAAGATGGGGTTGGAGTAATGTCTTTAGATAGAATCAAGGTGGTAATAGTTCATGCGAATGATTGGGTCGGATTGTACAAAGATGAAAAATTGATAGCCGAAGGCCACTCTTTAAGCATACATCACGTTCTGACAGCACTAAAAATACCCCATGTGAGCGTCGCTTGTGATGAAAGCTGGCTTGAATATTTAGGAAGACTACCCAAACAGCTAAAAGACATCCAAACGGCTTAGCACCACTTAACCGGTGCTTTTTATTTGAGAAACTAATTCCCTAACTTTTTCCTCCATCAGCTCCTTTGTGTCAGCTTCAACCACTAATCTTACCAGTGGTTCAGTATTTGAAGACCTGACATTAAACCAAAAATTAGGATACTCAACAGTAAGACCTGCCAGCTCATCAGCCTTACCATCTACATATTTCTCCTTTAACTTTTTTAAAATAACAATTGCCTGATCCTGCCCTTGTATCTCAATATTAATCTCGTCTGACTTCCAGTATTTCTGAAATGGCTTTATCAGTTCTGAAATAGGTTTTGCTTTTTCGGAGACTATCTTCAGTATTTTGAGCATCGCCAGAACAGATGATTCGGCATAGCTCATTTCTTTAAAGAAAAAGTGTCCGGATAACTCGCCTCCCATATCGGCTTTTTTATCAGCCATAACCTGCTTGATAAAAGAATGGCCGGGTCTTGATCTGAACCCTTTTGAGCCCAGCAATTGCCTGACCGATTTTGATATTCTCAAGTCGTAAACAATTTTTGGCTTACTGAATAAACCGCCTGAACTACTAAATAATAAGGCTAATATGTAGTCGGCCCTTATAGTCTCCCCCGCACTATCGACAAACATCACCCTGTCTCCATCTCCGTCAAAAGCGATACCCAGATCTGCCTTTAATTCAACTACTTTTTGCCTGAGACTGGTTAGGGCTTCCACTTTTGATATGTCCGAAGAGTGATTAGGAAAACTGCAATCAATAGAAAAATATAAGGGTGTATAATTTAATTTTAGCTTAGATAATAAAGGCTCAAGCACTAACGGCGTCATGCCGTTTCCGGCATCAATAACCAATTTTAAATTCTTAGATTTTAAAGCATTAACACCAGATTTATTTATTACAAAATCTACATAGTCAGCGGTAAAAATTCGCTCTTCAACTCCACCCACTTCTTTTTTCAGCTCTAAATGTTCCTGCGATAATTTTTCAATTTCTTTAAGCCCCGTTTCTGAGCTTATCGGCTTGCTTTGATTTCTCACTATTTTCAGACCGGCATACTGGGACGGATTATGAGAGGCGGTAGACATTATACCACCGTCGGCATTCAGCTTGTTTACGGAAAAATAAAACAGCGGGGTTGTACATTGGCCGATATAATAAACTTTCACACCCATTTTTGTGACAGCATCAATAACTGCTCCTCTCAAGACAGGACTGCCGAGACGGGCATCTTCTCCCACAACCATAGTCTTAGCTTTAAGAAATTTAGCAACGGCTCCGCCGATCTTAAAAGCAGCTTCCTTGTTTATCTCTTCCGGATAAATCCCCCTCACATCATAGGCTTTGAATATATTACTCATACCAAGATTATATCATAAACTAGTCCTATAATGTCTCTATCCATCGGCACACTCCGAGCCATGTTCCAACTAATTCAACTCTTTCGACTACGCTCAGGACGGGTCTGAAGCTAGTCCCCTTCTCGTTTACGATAAAACTACCGCCTCCGGGTTGGAGAACAGTACCAAGAGGACACTTTTAGAGTTAGCGGACCTTAAAGGCCATCTGGTTTATCTTCTCAAGCAATTCTAGAGTTGCCTTTACGGAAGGATTGCCGGTATTAATGAGAGTCAGCCTCATTCCGTATTTTTTCAATAATGGACTTAAGAATTCATCTCCCCATGAAGGCGAGAATGTGATAACGCCCTCAAAATCTAGTCCCAAATTATCGTCTTCGCCCAAAGCAGCTAATTGAGTTTGAAGAGCAGCAAAAGCTTCCCGGCCATTTTGCCGAGATATTAATGTTGTCCCGAATTTTTTTACTTCTACCCTCATAATTAAAATGATATTAAAGCCAAACATCCCCTAAAAGGCTCTGAAGAATCTTTTATATCCAATGTATCGCTATCCTTCTTTAATATAAGTTCTGCATTCCCTGTTTGAAATAAAAGGGCGATTGGATTTTCTGAAACAATTTTGCGCACAAATTTAAGGCCATTACCACGATTTTCCGGGGCTCGGCCTGATAATATTTCAGTAAAAGCAACCTCCAAAGCTTTCTCATCATTCATTAATTCTGGCTTTACCCTTTTCAATGTAGTCAGAATACCAAGACCCCTGTCTGCTAACACTATAGTTCTTTTATAGATATCATATCCGAAGAATATACCAGGAGTATCGGGCCAATTCCCCAAATTATGGTCAAAAGAATTATTACCTATCTCTCCGGCTATCGCTACAATCAATGGAAATATGGCTGCTAGTTCTTTCACTCCAGCAAGAAGATCCTGCATCCTGATTAATCTCGTTTGAAATACGGCACTGTTAGAACAGTAAAATGTTAAAGGTATCTCGGTGCCTCTTAACAACCAATCCTTTGCCAAGCCGAACAGATCGTTTAGAAAAAGCTCTATCTGAAACCTAGAATAAAGACGATAACCAGCGTCTGATGTCTTAACCGGACTTAATTTACCGCTTTTATCCCAACGACGTAAAGTATCTACTGAAACTCCCAATATTTCCGCAGCCTCACTGATTGTGATTAGTTCTTGTTCTGTCATAGTATCTATTGAATAATACCACGACCTCAAACCCTATGCAAATTCTCCAAAACCCTATGCAAGACCAGAAATAGGCCTGTTTTAGACTGCTTCTATTTAGAAACTATATATAGTTTCTAAATAGACTCCCGATCTTGGTTTTTTGGTAATTTTTGTTAATATAAAGGTCATGTCAATCTCTAAATTATCCATCGGTATAGTCGGTCTGCCAAATGTGGGAAAAAGCACCCTGTTTAAGGCGCTGACTAATAAACAAGTAGATATTCAGAATTATCCCTTTACTACTATTGACCCGAATGTCGGTGTTGTTGCCGTGCCGGATGAAAGAGTTGGCGCCTTAGCACTGATGTCTGATTCTAAGAAAAAAGTATATGCTACGGTTGATTTCACAGATATAGCCGGATTAGTAAAAGGCGCCGCCCAGGGAGAAGGATTGGGGAATAAGTTCCTTGCGAATATCCGGGAGGCTGATGCTATCGCCCAAGTTGTCCGGGCTTTTCCAAATCCAGTCGGTCAGGACATAACTCATGTCCATAATCGGATAAATCCGGCCGAAGATATAGAAATTATTAATACAGAACTAGTCATAGCCGACCTTGAAACAGTTACTAAAAAAATTGATAAGACATCAAAAGATGCAAGATCGGGAGACAAGAAGGCCATTATAGATCTGGAAATTATAAATAGATTTAAATCCCACCTGGAAAGCGGTCATATTATATTTAAAATGAATCTGACAGATAATGAAAAAAGTCTAGCCAAAGAGCTTAATCTTCTGACGGCGAAACCATTTATCTATGTTATAAACGTATCCGAAGATCAATTAATGGAGGGGTACAAGCCAAGCGAGGAGCTTATTAAAGCTATGACCGATGCACCCTGTATTGCAATGTGCAATAAGCTAGAGCTGTCATTGTCAGAATCAACTCCGGATGAGAAGAAAGAATTCTTAGCTGAATTCAACTTACCCGAAAGCGGGCTGGATCAGCTTATAAAAACTGGCTACAAGACGTTGGGACTTTTAACTTTCCTGACAACGGGAGAAGATGAAACCCGAGCCTGGACTGCCCATACTGGAGATCCTATCCCCCACGCCTCAAAGGCCATTCATACTGATTTTGAAAGGTTATTTATCCGGGCCGAAGTAATAAATTGGAAGTCGCTACTTGAATCAGGCTCATATGTTGACGCCCGCTCAAAAGGACTCGTTAAAACAGTCGGGAAAGATTACATAATCCAGGAGGGCGACGTAGTCGAAATTCTAATAGGTAAATGAATCCTCCTCGCGGCTTGCCGCGAGGTATCCAGAGTCCCGCCACGGCGGGATGGATACCGCTGCAAAGCAGCGGAGTATTCACTCCTTTTAGCTTCGCTCGGACAAAATGTAAATTAATTTCCATTTTGCTCCTCGCTAGCTAAAATAAAAATGTCCCCCAGGTGGGGGACATTTTTATTTAGAGAGATTACGCTTAGTAACTTGGAGCCTAGTATACGGTATCAGAGCCATGAACCTGGCATTCTTAACGGCATTGGCAATTCTGCGCTGATGCTTATTACAGATTCTGTTTCGTCTAGATGAAACAATCTTAAACTGAGAAGTAATAAACTTCCTTAAAAATTCTTTGTTCTTATAGTCTATCCTTATATTGTCGTTGCAAATATTACAATCCATATTATAACTTGCCGATCGCTCTGCCAGTCCCGCCATGGCGGGACTTATGGCAGTACGCTCTTAGCCAACTTCTTCGTTAAAACTTCCGCTTCTCACTCGTCATAGTCATGCTATGACTCGCTTCGATGCTCAGTTTTGCCTTGAATTTGACTAAGTCGGCTACGTTCTAAAAATCTTGTTTAAAAAGGAAGGTCTTTTTCGCTAACCTTAACCTCATCTTCTTCTACTCCTGAACTTACCGGTTCATCTTCTCCTATTATCGGAATATCTGAATCTTTTACTGGCGACGTGGCCGTGGCAGAAGGCCTTCGCACATCGCTAACAGCCGGACGAGGAGAATCACTTCCCCCAAAAGAACCTGCTGTTCTGGGGCCAAGCTGAAGACTCTCGGCTATAATCTCGGTAGTATATCGTTTGTTATTTTCCTTATCAACCCAGGATCTGGTCTGTATTCTGCCCTCAATCAAGACAAGGCCACCTTTCTTCAAATATTGGCTGGCTATCTCACCAAGCCGTCCCCAGGCAATAACAGTGTGAAACTCGGCCGCTTCCTGTTTCTGGCCAGCTTTATCGGTCCAGACCCGGTTAGTAGCCATCTTCAAAGTCGTGACATTCTGTCCGCTTGTAGTAGATCTTGCTTCGGGCTCTTGAGTTAGTCTGCCGATTATGAAAACTTTATTTAAATTCATGTCGCTTCGCTCCTCCTACGAATTACCAATCTTTACAAATATACTAATAAAAGATTTTTCTTATTCGTATATTCGTACTAATTTGTAATTAGTAGTAGGTTATAGTTTTTCTATTATCTCTTCTAACTTTTCGTCTAATACTTTTTCGTCCATCTTAGGTGCGTCTTTCTGTGATGCCTGTTTTTCTGCCTGTTTCGCTCTGGCCTTTCTCTTTTCTGCCATGGCAAGTCTTCGAATAACATCTTCTTTCTTGGTTTGTGATTCTTCTTCGTGTTTTAAGAGCAAGGACCTTAAAACATTGCCCTTCAACCTCAATTCGTCTCTTATCTGATTCAATGATTCGGGTGATTCCAGATTAAAATTAAAAAAACCAAAATAAGCACTGGTTTGATGCTTAATAGGATAGGCCAGTCTAACTCTCTCGGGGTCTTTTGAGAAAGAAATAACTCCGCCATGATCTATGACTGACTTTTCCAACTCCTGCCTCGTTCTTTGGACATCAGCTTCCTCTAAACTCGGAATTATATGAAAGGCTAGCTCGTAATTCTGCTTATTAGTTATCTCCGACATACTCGTAATATAATATCAAAACCTGAATAAAAAAACAAGAGGCCCCGCACCAGATGGTGCGGGGCAACCCGTGAACCAAGCAATGAGTCAAATTCCTGTAATCGGCAACATTTAGGCCGTAACAGAAATTATCTCAACCGCTCAAAGCTCAAACGAGGCAGACCGATATGATGGGAGCTGTTTTGGACAAAGAGGCAGTCCGAAGACGGCCATACACACTAAAGTGCTCCCAATCTTGTTAAGAACAGACTGATGGGGTGGGGGCTTCCCGTGTTAGTTGTTTTGGAAAATGGCATCCCGAAGGACACCCTGTTGCCCCCAAACTTGTATAAAGAACGCGCGAGACTGAGGCTTACGAAAAACCGCCTTCCAAATCCCGCTTTCGCGGGCGGCGAAAAGCCAGGTCACGTCTACACGCAACCCATTTCAGCCTCGCGACCAGAACTACCATATCAATCCCTTCTTCGCTAAAGCTACGAAGAGCACAGTAACTCTGGTCGAGAGGCCGAGTTAACCCCATACTAGAGCAAAGCTCAGTACAGAGCAAGCAACCCGGCCAAGACCTCTTACCTCTTGCCGGCCTTGTATTCCTGAGCCGCCTTTCGGCTCGTGAACACAATGCCGTCAATAACTATGATAATCATAATTATCTCCGTTGTGAGGTCGTCCACTGCTTCTAAAGGAGAGCGGACTTATCCTTGTCGCCGACGGCGACTGGTCTTCCTCCTTCGCGTAAAGCTATGGAGGACAAAGAAAGAACGCGCGCGAGGGCTAGTTGCCGGAGTTAAACCTGGCGTCTCCTTGTTGGCTTGTCGGAGGGCGTCCTCCAACACATTTTTTAGCCGCCAACACCGGTGCACTCTCCTTGTGCTATTACCAGCCTCGCGGAACTACTTATAACAGCTTACGAGCAGTTCTTCAAGCCCGGTAGTGAAACTTCCAGATGCCTCCAATTTTTTCCTTAAAAAAATATGGTGAAAATAATTTATATTATTACTTGGATATGCCCTAAGTGTAGAACTCATCGGCTAGAAAAAATCTGGAAGTTCTACTACCGGGCAAGGCCGATTTTATAAAAGGAGCGAGGGGTGGGGTTGTTTTTCTCTCGCTCTTTTTTTGGTTTTTTTCTTTGCCGTTTTTTTTCTTTTCGGTTTTTAGTTTTTTTACTTTTTGCCCCACCCCCCGAAATCAAAGCACCAAATAATGATCTGATTTCGAAGGATTTCTATCTAACCTAACTTACCCCTCAATTATACCATGGTTAATCCCTATTTGTCAACCCCACCCTTGAACTTCAAGGGTGGGGTCAATAGTTAGACTGATTAAAACCTCGTGCAGACCTCAACTCATGAAGGGATTTGCGCAAGCTGACTGAGCTGACAAGGCGAAGGTTCACAGGAGGAACTTACCGGGAATCGCCTGAGCACAAAGCGAAATTCCAGCAGGAGTTTATGCTGCGCCCTGAATGGGTTGAGGTTGAGAGCGAGATTTTACAACCTAAGCCTCTAATACTGCCGCCTCTTTAATTTTAGAAACTATTTCCCGCTCCACCTTAGGATTATCCTTGAGAAATTGGCGGGAGCCTTCAATCCCTTGTCCGAGTTTTTGTTCGCCGTAATTAAACCAGCTTCCGGCCTTGGTAACTATATTGTATTTGACTCCGGCGTTAACTACATCGGCATAACGGGAGATACCCTCATTATATAAGATATCAAACTCGCAGGTTCTGAACGGAGGAGCAACTTTATTCTTAACAATTTTTACTTTTACTCTATTGCCGACAATTTTTTCTCCGGCTTGGATCTGGGCGGCCCTTCTAACCTCTACTCTCACTGATGAGTAAAATTTCAAAGCCATGCCTCCGGTGGTAGTTTCAGGATTGCCAAACATTACCCCGATTTTCATACGTAACTGGTTTATAAATATAACGGTGGTTTTAGATTTAGCGACAATAGCGGTTAACTTGCGTAAAGCATGTGACATAAGCCTTGCCTGAAGACCCATATGCTGTTGATCCATCTCCCCCTCTATTTCAGCCCTGGGGGTAAGGGCGGCTACAGAATCAATTACAATAACATCTACGCCGCCTGATTTAACCAGAGATTCAACGATATCAAGAGCTTGCTCTCCCGTGTCAGGTTGAGAGATTAACAGTTGATCTATTTTTACGCCAATCTTCTTGGCGTATTCAGGATCCAGAGCATGCTCGGCATCAACAAAGGCGGCAACTCCACCAGTCTTTTGAGCTTCTGATACAATATGCAGACAAAGAGTTGTCTTACCTGAACTCTCAGGGCCATATATCTCAATTATTCTTCCTCTTGGTATACCGCCAACACCCAATGCCAGATCAAGAGAAATTGACCCGGTCGGTATGACATCAACATCAACCTTGCCCACTTCTCCCAGCTTCATTATTGATCCATCGCCATACTTCTCCTGTATCTCTTTTACCATCAGATCTACGTTCTTGTTTTTTGTTGCTTGTTCTTCAGATTTTTTTGCCATAATATAAATAGTTCGCCCTCCGCTAACTTTAGTTAGGCGGAATGGGTTTGATAAATTAATTTCCTAATCTTATTGAATTAAAAATAAAAAACAATATTTACATATTGCTTTACTTCTGGTCTGATTTTATAACCTCTAATCTCACTCCACAATCAGGAAAAAGATCCTTATGATAGAATGCGCATCCGTGAGCAAACTGCTCTCCTGAAACATTTTCAAGATCAGGATATTTTCCGGTATGGCCGATAGTGGCCTTTAGCAATCTAGGAATCCCAGCCCAACATAAGTTATGGCCCTTCTGATCAGATAATATTTCAAGCTCCGTCCTCCAACGTTTTAGTGTTTCTGAGACCTCACTTGCCTCAGCCGATTTACGCATAAGCGCAATATTAAGCTCTCTATTTCTATTCTCAAGTTCTCTTACCCTAAACTCCATACTCCTCATAGCAGGATCCACTGGTTTGCCTCTCTCCCGAATCAAAAAGTGCTACCGAGATTGTAGCACTTTTTGATTTAATATCAATTATTAGACCTCTTCGTTTTCAGCTTCATCCGAATCAGCATTAACTCCTGTCGCCATGGCAAAATTAATCGGCTCTTTGGCGATTGTGCCATCCTCACGGATATAAACTTCACGAGGCTTGGCGCCATTAGACGGACCAACAATGCCGTTCTCTTCCATAATATCAAGAAGTTTTGCGGCTCTGGCATAACCGACTCCTAAACGTCGCTGAAGGAAAGAAGCGGAGGCTTTTTGAGCATGGATAATAACATCCTTAGCTTGAAAATAAAGCTCATCATTGCCGTCATCCTCTCCTCCACCAGAGGCACTACCGGCAAAACTTCCGGTAGCATTAAAGTCAACATGGAGATCAGCCTCCTCGCCCCCCATATCAAGTTCCTCGGCTTGAGTTTTCAAAAACTTAACTACATCCTTAACTTCTTTTTCGGTAACGTTAGCTCCCTGTAAACGCCTTGGCTTAGCCACATCACCGGCCATAAAAAGCATGTCCCCTCTTCCCAATAATTTCTCAGCTCCGGACATATCAAGAATAGTTCTTGAATCAATTTGACTTGCTACTTGAAAAGCAATCCTGGAAGTAATGTTAGCTTTGATCAACCCGGTAATAACTTCAACTGATGGTCTCTGAGTAGATAGTACTAAGTGAATGCCAACCGCCCTGGACATCTGAGCCAACCTAACAATAGCCACCTCAACATCACGCCCGTAAGAAGCCATCAAATCGGCCAGCTCATCAATTACTATAACAATAGCGGGCATGATTTGTTGATCTTCCTCGTCGCCCTTCTCTCGCCCTGAGCTTGCCGAACGGGTTTTCTCGGAAATTTTAGCGTTGTATGAAAATATATCCTTGGAAGCGGACTTTGAAAGAGTATCGTAACGCCTATCCATCTCTCCAACAGCCCACTTCAAAGCTCCCAAAACTTTTTTATTATCAGTAATAACCGGGGTTATTAAATGAGGTATGCCATTATATAAATTGAGTTCAACTCTCTTTGGATCAACAAGGATCAATTTTAAAACATCGGGAGAATGTTTATACAATAATGACAAGAGGAGAGTATTAATAGATACTGATTTTCCTGTTCCGGTCGCTCCAGCAACAAGAATATGGGGCATTCTCTCCAAACCGGCGAATACTGGATTACCGGATACATCCCGACCAATTGACACAGGTAAAAAGTATTTTGATTTTCTATACTCCTCATCCTCAAACATATCCCTTAGACCGACTATAGAAGCCTTTCTGTTCGGTACTTCAATGCCAACCAGAGATTTACCGGGAATAGGCGCCTCAATTCTAATAGGATGAGCGGCTAGGGCGAGAGATAGGTCAGAACCGAGAGTGGTTATTTTTGAAAGCTTAACTCCAACAGCCGGACGCATAGTGAATTGGGTAACTGTCGGACCGACAGAAACCTCGCCCATTTCTACATCTATGCCAAAGTTTCCGAGCGTTCTTTTTATAATGTTAGCACTTGAATTTATATCGCCGGTAATAGCTTGGTCCTGATCGCGCTGGAGAAGTTCCAATGGAGGAAGGGTCCATTTGCCATGTTTTAAATGCTTAATAACAAATTCCCTGTCAGTCATTTCAACTTTGGCCGCCTTGGCTACCGCCTGGGGCTTAGCCTGGCTTGAAACTGCCAAAGCACGAGCCGCCTCCTTAGCCGCATCAACCACCTCACCGCCCCTTTTAACAACAACATTGTCTACAAGCTTTTCTTCCTCTTCTTCTTTCTCTATTAGACGATAGATCGGAACATTAAGAGCAACCAGTAGAGAGACGAATAGTATAGCAATAAGAACAACCCAGGAGGCCGTAAAGCCGACTAAATTTATAAGGGGATAACCAAATGCAACTCCCAGATAACCGCCCTGATGGATACGCTGAGAGAAATCAACCTCGCCGAATATGAAGAATATCGCCAGAATAGAAAGAGTAAAAAGCGTCGTCCCGATAATGGCGCTCCAATATATTCTTCTGGATATTGATTTTATAAATGATGCTCCGAGCAGAACAAAGGCAAACGGAACAAGAAAAAATCCCCAGCCAAATAAGGATCGGGATATAGTATTAAAAACTTCTCCAGCTTTTCCGGCATTACCGAAAAAGCTTAATATGCTTAAAACAGCAATAATTATGGAGCCTACTCCCATGATACTGTTCTTGGTTTCCTGAGAGATATCAAAAGCAGGAGCTTTTTCTCTAGCTGACCTAGATTTTAACCTGGTTTTATCCTTCTTTTTGAGCTTTTTCATCTTGATTACTTAGATAGTATAGCGTGTTTTAAAGTAAAATAAAAGTGCTCCGGGACTACACCCAGACTCGGACCACATTCGGTTTCTTCCAGCGTAAACCGAATCTTAAGTACTACAGAGACTTGGCGGGCTAAAGCACCGCCAGACTACGAGACGGTAAAATTGCAGAACCAAGCCAATTTTGCCTGCGAATTTCCTCCCTAGGGTATAGTCCCTCCGCCATCGATGGTTACCGAAAGTGGTATGGAAGAGGCTCTCTTTTAGCTACTGACGGTCTGCAAAATGGGAAGGGGTTCGCTTTTTAAAACTATTGTAACGCCTTGCACTTCAGAGATCTAACCATCTGAAGCAATTGAGACCCCGAGGGAGCTGGATGATATAATATCTGGCCAGCAGGCCAATCAGCCAGCTCCCAGAGGGGCGAGTTTAGCTGAGGTCGAATAACTCATGGAAGAGTTATTCGACCGGAGGCGTGCTGAAGGTGGTTAGGCTCTGAAGGGAAAGTTTTATTGATGAAGTGATTGAACGAGAAGAGAGGGAGCGACAGCAAGGTAACAAAAAAGCCGGCTATTAACCGGCTTTGAAGATACTATTTAATTCGGCTGAGACTTTTTCGGGGTCATGGTAAACGCATCCCTCTTCGGTCAAAGTTGCCAGCGGAGCCAACCTTATACGAGGATCGGATATTTCATCAGACATAACCAGCTGAACTTTTTGTTCCAGAGCATACTTGATCAATGCTTCCCCACCAAGTTCAGTGCTATTACATAGAATAACTCTGGCAGGCAAGCCTATATACTGCTCAATGCGGGTAATAAAATCCATAGCTCTATACTTATCTGTCTCGCCCTTCTTCGTCATAATATTCAGAATAATAACAACCTTGGGTTTTTTGGATGATATTGCCTCCTTCATCCCCTCGGGAAGGACTACGGGTAAAATACTTGAATAGAGATCGCCCGGAGAAACTATCAGCCAGTCAGCTTTTTTAATTGCATCTATGGCTGTTTCAGAAGCTGAGATCTTTGGATTTAGATAAATACTTTGAATGGCATGATAGTCTGGATGCCAAAGAGGATTTTGAGCAATCGTGTCAATTTGAGTTTCTCCATGAATATAGTTACCGATTTTTAATAAAGCGCACAGTTCCATAGGTTCAACCGTAACAGGGATGACCCGATGAGATCCCAAGCCGCATATTTGATACATCATATCAAGAGCAACTTGAATACCGTTGGTCTGCTCAAGACCAAGAAATAAAACATTTTTAACCGAATGCCCGCTTAAATTTCCGGTATTAAATCGGTGCAAAAGAGCCTTAGCAAGATGTTCATCAAGACACAACGCAGCGATACATTTAGTCAGGTCGCCAAGGTATCCGGGGATATTATAATCTCTTTTCAATAACCCGGTTGATCCGCCCGAATCAGTACTCGGACAGATAGCTGTAATTTTGACTCCGGGAAGACGCTTTAAGCCCTTTAGAACCTGAGCATGTCCACCGCC
>Ga0209541_10007280_pt1 | contig 18663 bp, 23 predicted proteins | sample RifCSPlowO2_01_FD_184027 | JGI IMG/M metagenome (GOLD analysis project Ga0209541, IMG submission 184027) | Groundwater microbial communities from Rifle, Colorado - Rifle CSP2_plank lowO2_0.1 (SPAdes) (version 2) | ecosystem: Environmental > Aquatic > Deep subsurface > Groundwater | place... | reverse complement strand
GCAAATGGCACATCAGGATGTTCAGCCAGATGCTGTGAGATCATGTCTGTTATAGCTCCTTTTTGAGCTACAGATTCGTCTTCACACCAGACCATCAATCTTTTTACAGGGTACTCAGTAACATCAGCTACATCTTTAAGTTGTACGTCTGTACCAGCCATAAATAAAGCCCTGCCTTCGCCGGTACCATCATCTGGTAGCCAGGCTGAAGCAAAACTATCAGCTGATACTTTTACGTCTCCGGTAGTATAGTCACCTTTTTCATCTGTAAAGAGAATATGGTAACCTTGTCCACCTGGTTCATTAGCACTTTCTTCTGCTAATGGTGAAACGAATTTAACGTCAACTCCCCATTTATTGGCTGCTTCCTGTGCATTTGTCGGCCATTCATTTCCAGATAATGTTTCTGATGGAACTATAGCTGGTTCAGTAAATGTTGCCGTTGCAGTCGGTGAAATCATTGTTCCTGTCGGTATGACTAATGTTGGGTTTATACTTAAGGTAATGGGTGTTTCACTCGGATTGGCAATTAAAGTCGGGGTTGAAGTTGGCGGTACTAAAGTTTCAGTTGCACTTGAATTAGCTACTAAATTTTTTGCTACTTGACAAGATATTGCACTCAGTACTAATGCTGATATGCCCATTTTAACTTTAGTATTTAGTATTAGTTCTTTATGATTCTGCATTTTATATTCACCTCCTTTTATTAATAATTTTTATTAATTATTAATTTAAAACAAAGACCGGTTATTATAAGGCTTATAGTATATCACTCTTCTTAACGAATAGCAAGTCTTAAAGCCTTTAATAATAATGATTTTGCGTTGTTATTTATTTTTTTATTATTAGCCGGGTTAAATATATTTAAGAGTTTTGTACTTACAGTTTTTTCTGATCTGGTTTCAGCAAGATTTTTAGTGAATTTTTTAAGCTGTCCGATTTTTAGATTTTGGATTAAATTAGCCAGGGATTTGGCATTCAAGTCAAAAAATATATCCGAGTCAGTTAAATCAGACTTTTTAAGTGCATATGCGAAGTCGTCGGATTTTTTATATTCTTTTAGGGGGATTGAAAAGATTACCGGTTTATTATACGATAATGCCCAGGATAGAGGTCCCGATGAGGATTTAAATACTTTGTAGGGTAATATTAATAGATCCGAAGTGCTTAGCCAGAGTTCAACATCGTTATTACTTATAAAACCGGTATGAATAATATCTTTTTCCTTTTTCATTTTACTTTTTAAATTGGCGTACCAATGATCATAGTGTTTATCACCCACAAGAGTAGGGCTTGCATCGCCTGCAACAACAAGAGTTAGATTTGGGACTTTCTTTTTAAGATGAGGGAAGATATCGACCAGCCAGTCAATTCCTTTATACCAGCTTAAATATCCAAAGAACAATATGACAAATTTGTTTTTCAACTTATAAATATTTTTCAGGTGGTTAAATTCATTTTTTTCTACTTTTTGGAGCTGTGATTTAACCATAATAGGTAAAATCATCACCTTATTCGATCCAGTAATTTTCTTGAATTTAGCAGCTAATGAAGACTCTGTGACCAAAATTTTGTCAACGAAAAAATTAATCAGTTTATAAAAGACATTTAAACTAAAGTTAAAGAAATGCAACGCCGCTTTATTGGTTAGATTAATCTGTTTGCGGATTATATAAAGGTTGGTAACTATCTCATGTAATTGAAATAGTACTTTTTTGTTCAGTATCTTAAGATAAGCGAGTGTAAAAAGCATGATCAGAGGTCCAAAGATATGGCCAAAATAATTGAATTCAAACTGAATAAGTACATTTTTGGCTCTGTTGAAAACAGAGTAGTAGTATAAGTTTTTCAAAATACTACAAAAGTTTCTTTTTTGCCAACAGGGAATTATAAGAATATTATCTTTTTGTATTATTTTGTTGCTATTTCCCTTAACATTTTCTGCGAGTACAATTATTTTTTGCGATTTAGGCAGTGATGACAAAAGTTCTTTCGTATACCAGGCTAGCGCATTCTGTTTGCTTATGTCGCCATCTTTCAAGGCATAGGAAGAGAACACCATTAAAGTGTCAGGTTGATTATATTTGTGGAACAGCTCTTTTATTTTTTTCATTTTTTAACATAAAGGCAGGGGACAGATCAACATCGCATAAGGCGGTGTGGTATGTCCCCGCCGGGACGAAACATTCTTAGGATTTTAACCCCAAGAATTAAAAGACAAATTTTATCTTTTAATTTTTGAGATCAAAGTTATTACCATATTGGTATCGATCGATACCTGAATGGTATTTAAATTCTTTAACTAACTTTAAGAGAGTGGTTAACCAGGAATAGAAGTAGAAAAATTAAGTTTGAGGAAAGACTTTGTTTTCTATTTCTTCAATACGATTTTCATGGTCACCGATTTGAATTCGTTGACCTTTGATTTCATCATTTCGATCATCCAATTTTTGAAGAATTCTAGTTGTACCATCGGCCATCATTTCTATTAGTTTAGTGAATGATTCTCTCATTTCTTTGCGTAAATCTTTTTTAAGATTCTGTAAATCGTCTTTTGTTGCAAAACGATTCATTTCTTGCCTAATTTCTATTAGATCATCTTTCGTAGCAAGACTTTTTAAATCGTCTTTTGTTGCAAAATTCTTCAAATCGTCTTTTGTTGCAAAGACCTTTTTTAATTCATTGACTAATTTTTTGATATCGGAATCCGTAAACATAAGAAGATTTTAACCCTTCTTAAATTACTTGTCAACGTATTTAGTCCTTCCTTTCCTACCAGCCCATTAAATAAATAATTTGCGGTGTATATAATTCTTGTCAATTTAAATTGACTTCTCTTCATAGTAAAAACTAAGATTCGAAGCTGATTTTAAATCAGACAAGTATCTAAATCCAAACATAAGTCTGAATTTAGAATTCCTTACCCTTTAAGTTAAAGAGCGAGGAGAAGATTATGTCATTCTGAGCCGAATGGCGAAGAATCTCTCAATTTATTTGAGAAAATCGCATTCGCGATAGATCCTTCACTTCGTTCAGGATGACGTTTTCTTACTCTAGCAATTAGAGTAAGTACTTCTCATCACATATGTTCACACGACTTCCAGAAAGGAAGGCGGGAACAAACATTCCGCCCTAAGGCGGAGAGCTAGTCCCCGCCGGGACGAAACATTTCCCGCCTTGCGGGACTATAGCTTAGGATTTTAACCCCAAGAATTAAAAGACAATATTTATCTTTTAATTTTTGAGATCAAACTATGACTATATTGGTATCGACCGATACTTAATTGGTATATATAGAACCGATAGCAATTTAATGTTGACTATTAAAATCTGAATTGTTAATCTAAATTGCTTATGTTAACCAAAACTGATTTACAGGCAATTGGAAAAGTTGTAGACTCAAAACTTAAAAATATAGCAACAGATATTTCAGCAATTCAAGTTCGTGTGGCAGAAATTGAAGAATTTCAAATAAGTAAACTTGACATTTTTGAGATTCGAAATCTTCTTCGAACAGTTGAAAAGAGAATAACGGCAGTTGAAGGTAAACTTCTAAAAACTGCTTCTAAGGAGGATATTAAAAACTTCGAGTTAAAAGTTGATTCGCACTCCAGAAAACTTCAAAAGGAAATGAAAGCCATCACTAACTTTTTTGATAGTGAGCATTTAAAGTTGGAAAAACGTGTTGATATGTTGGATCAACACATAGATCATCCTCCGATTGCTACTGCTTAAATTCTGATTGTTAAAGTGCTCCCTTGACTATTATTTACAAATAAAACCAAGGTCAATCCCGCTTCAGGCGGATTGTTCCTTGGTTATTTTTCGAGCGATAGTGATGTGTTTATTTATCAAACAAGCTGAGCTTGCTGATATGTTTCGTCCCCTAAACATATAACCGATAGTATAACAGATCAAGAGTCAAAATGCAAGTATAGTTGTTATCCTATAGCTACAAGTTTATTTATACACAAATTATAAACGTTATCCTAATTTATTAAAATATAAGATAGCAAATTTCAAGAAACAAGATACAAATAAATTCCAACTGAAAATTGAATATTGAAATTTATTTAGAATACTTGTGAGTTGGAGCTCGGAATTTGAAGTTAAGTTTTTCTTTTAAGCAGTATTCCGACACTTAATGCTAAAACTTCACCAGAGAATAATATTAATCCAAGTTCAGGTCCTGCTGAAGGAACAGCTGTAACTCCCAACACTTCTTTTTCGATACAGAACTGAGCTGTATCTTCGTCAGATATGCTTTCATTTGAGGCTGTAGCTTTGTTAACCAGGCACATTAAGCCTTTATCGGTCGGCAACTGATCCTGGGTTAATACCTTGACTTTGATAACAAATACCTTTTCTTCGTCGACTTCCAGATCTCCGGCATCAATAGAGATTTCCCTTGATTCATCGCTGAATGTTCCCTGGCCTTCCATAGGTTCAACAAAGTCAGGCAGGAAGTCCCTGACAGTTACATCTTTAAGTTTTGCTTCAGAAGTATTTTTTACTTTAAGTTTGAATAAGACTTCGTCTTCCGGTTGAAATCTTGGATCAGAGGGAGAAAGATTGTCTACATAGTCACCGTCGACTGATCCGCTTTTATCTGATACCGGTTTGCCTACCATTTTATCGATCATGATTGACATACCTGGTTCGGGTTGGCCGTACTGTCCGTACTGTGCAGAAACACTAGAAGTCATTACTATAGAAATTACGGTTAGAGCTATAACACTTGCTAAGAATTTATTCATACAGGACTGCATTATACTACAGGTTATACGATTTGTCAACTATAGGTTAATATAATACGAATGTTACGAACGAAAAATGCGAATGATACTAAATATGTGAATAAAAACTAAATTAGAATAATTCGCGGTATTTGCATAAAGATTTGCAGCATTCGTATCATATAATGTATCCATGAAACTAAATGCTCAACAATTACGTGATTTAGAAGAGCAAAAAGCTGTAGGAACTATTAAAGAAGTGAAGCGTAACCCGATTTATTTTATTCTGGAAAATATTTATGATACTTATAATATTGGCGGATTATTCCGTCTGGCAGATGCCATAGCGGTCGAGAAAATCTATCTTTGTGGAGAGATGGAAATTCCGCCGAATCACAAGATTAAGAAAGCGTCGATTGGAACTTATAAAATTGTACCGTGGGAATATAAACGAAGTTCTAAAGAAGCAATAGAAGAACTTCGTAAAATTTCCAATTTCCAATTTCCAATTTCCAATGAATTTTCAAATTCCAAACTTCAAATGAAAAACAATGAAACAATGAAACAATTTAACAATGTTAATTTGAATATTATAGCGGTAGAACAAAATTCCAAATCTACTGACTACCGAAAAACCGACTACAGATTACCGCTCGCCCTCATTTTCGGCAATGAAAGCTATGGTATTACTCCTGAAACTTTAGCCTTAGCTGATCAGATTGTTGAGATTCCGATGTGGGGGATTAATAAATCACTGAATGTTATTGTTTCTGCCGCAATAGTTTCTTATTGGGTTATGAATAAAAGATAATCCTATCATTAGTTGAAAACAACAATTTGAGAGATTAAAATTCTTTATATGAAAAAAGTTGTAATTAATTTTGCTACAAAAAAAGATATAAATAAACTCAGTGAAAAAATAACTTTCATGAATAAAGATATGACTCAGGCCTTTATGAATGTTTTAGAAGCAATAGGTAAGCTGATAGATAGAATTGACGCATCTAATAAAAGAATTGATAAGGCATTCGTAAGAATGGATAAATATGATAAAAAAATGGATAAATATGATAAAAAATTTGACGAAAATGATAAGAAGTTCAACGAAATGCTTAAGAAAATAGACGATCAGGGAAGAAGAATCGACGAACAGGGAAAAAGAATTGATGAACAAGGCAAGCGTCAGGATGGGGTTCTTGAAATTCTGAAATCAAATCGGATTATCCTGGACAATCATGATCACAGAATTAAGAAACTCGAAGGACAAAATTTGAACTAGCATTTTTTACTTCCTTTAGTATAGGTTGCTGAGTAGGATATAATATACAACATCTTTACGTCATTCTGGTAATCTTCGAGCTTGTCGAGAAGTTTATCCAGAATCGTTGTTCAAAAAAACTACGATTCCGGTCAAGCCGGAATGACAATGGAACAATTTTGCCGTGATGGCTCAGTGGCACCTGCCCGCAATGCTACGCATAGCGTTGCAGGCGGGGAGCAAGTACTTGGTCCCAGAAGTACGTAGCAAAATTTGATAAAATTTTGCATTACAACTTCGGGATCCCGTAGTTCTAAGCCGCGCTGTATTATGCCGAGGTGGCTCAGTGGTAGAGCAAGTACTTGGTAAGTACTAGGTCACGGGTTCGATTCCCGTCTTCGGCTCTAGTTTAGCGCGGCGAGATACTTCTGGGATAAGTACTAGATCGGGAGTTCGATTCTCCCTCACGGCTCAAAAATTATTTAAGTTTAGGGCTGCAGGGAGCAAGTATCACAATCTACATTAAAAAGATTAATTTTTATCAATTAACCTATAGTCGAAAATTGCACTTGCGTCAAATTCTTTGAACATTCTTTTGAGGAATCACACCTCACATATTTGATCACCTTCTTCAAGAATAGGATCAGGATCAAGATAATAGTTATAGTTACTTTTTTGTATTCCATTTTTATCTCTAATAATAAAGTTTCTACCTAGACTATCATATGGGTTTCCTGTTTTTTCCATTCTTTGTCTCATAATAACAGCGAGAGCTCCTTCTCTTTCTTCAACAGATTCACAACCTAGATCATCGTCCGGGCTTACAGGTACAGTTTGATATGTAAAAGTGGGTTGTTCAGTTGCAGAAGCTTTAGGTATCAATCCTTGTCCAACCATAGCCGTCTTTTCAACCAATACTTGAGCTTCTGTTTTTTTAAAGGTACCACATGCGGTTAATGATGTAACACCAACTGCAAGTGCAGTACATAATCTAAATATTTTTTGCCGTGTAGATAAAACTTCATACTTATTTTTCATATAGAGCCATATTATAGCATAAATCTATCAATATTTGCTAATAAATATTTTTTTTTACTTTAGTATTACTTAGTTTTTAAAATCGATTATAAAATGTTACTCTATACTAGAGTTGTTGTGAAATAAGAAAACCTGCGTGTGTTTACGTCATTCTGGTAAGCTAAAACTAAGTTTAAGCGCATCCAGAATCGTTGTTGATCAATTTGTAGATTCTGGACAAGCCAGAATGACAAATTGATTTCTTATTTCGCAGCAGGTCTACTGAATAAATAGGGTTTTTTTGTTATTATTTCAAGCGCATGAATTGGATTTCTGGGCTTGAGAGAATAAACAGAAAAATTATTTTTGCTGGATTATCATTCATATTGATAATATTTTTATTAGTTGCAGTTTTTTTGAAAAATAATCAGAATAAAAATGAATCTTTTAAGAAAACTATTAGAGTAAAAATTCAACCCACCGTTACAATTACAATTGTCCCTACAATTACTGTAATTCCAACAGTTTTACCAATCAAATCATCTTCGAAAATACTTTTTGGAATCGGGTCGCAGGCAGGACCGGCACTTGACTACAGATTAGTTCAGGAAGCTCCGGTTCACATGTTGACTAGCTGGTATAACGGCACTAAAGATCTTGAATGGATGCAGGTGTATACCACTCTGCTTTGATTTTGCAACTTTTTGGCATATACCTACCGTAACTTTCAAATGAGAGTTTGAAATATCTCTACAATTAAGACTGTTCTCTAAAATCAAAGCTACGTTGGGTATTATACCCAACAATTTGAAAGCAGAGGGGTATAGAAAAATGATTTGATTCCCAGATTGTATGTAAAAGGTTATGTGGTTCATCTGGTAACCTGGACTGATTTGCCCGAAGAAACAGTAATACCCCTCATGGAGAAGCCTGCGGAAGACCTTATCCTGTTTCTTCGCAGGTAGAGGAGGATATGAGGTGGTTGGCTCAGATTTATAATGGTCCGGGTCAGATGTACGTAACTCTATTTACGGAATTTCAAACATATACCTGTACCGATAATAACTGGAACGGCAATGAAAATTACTAGCTGACTTTAAAAGACAATTTCAGAAAGATAAAAGATATATTTCATCAGGAAGCACCGCAATCAAAAGTTGTAATATCCTGGGGAGGCTAGTCCAGCCGATATGATGACAGCGTAAATCAAGGCGGTCGCTCTTTGTTTACGCATTTTGAGGACATTTTGCGTGAATCAGACTTTAACGCATTTCAATCGATGCAGTCGGACAGTAATGTCAAGGACATTCTTGATATGGTTAAGATTCTGGGTTCATATGGAAAACCGGTCATGTTAGCTCACTATAAACCGGCAAATGGCTCTAATGAAGTTTTCAATAATGATATGAATAAATTATTTACGGATGAAACTATGAATCAATTAATTAGTAAAGGTTTATTTGCATTCAGTTATATGGACTATAATCTTCTGGAAAACGAAACTTCATATCAAATTGTCAAAAACGGGATTCTAAAATACGGCAGGTAACAGGGGTTATTTTCGTTTTATAATAGATAACAAAAGATTAGTACCCAGTAAACCAACAGCTAAAGTTTGAACTGCAGCACCTGCATACAAAAATTTTTCATTATTAAGTTTTAAACCCCAGGCTGATAAGGCAACTCCCACCGCAGATAAAGCGGTTCCAAATATAAATAACTTACTTTCCATACGATTTGATTATACTATAAGTTATAGTCATATTCAATTCTGAGTGTTATCCAATCAATAATCGGACTGTAAATAGTCCGATTGTTCTTTGAAAAATCGGAGTGAATCGAAACGGCTATAGCTAGCGAAAAACAGGATGTCGTTTTTTAGTACACTGAAAGAGTGGTAAGAATAACACTTTCTGACGAAGAAAAACAGATATTAAAAATCTACTTTAAGACAACTCCATTAATCCTAATACGCCTAAAATCTCAAGCAGTTCTTCTTCGGGATAAATTAATTAAGGTTAAGGACATTGCTGACGTTCTGGATAAGGATGTAAGATCTATTGAACGATGGATTAAAGATTTTACTGATAGAAGACTCTCCAGTATATTCACAGGACAAAAAGATAATCAAAATGCAGCTAAACTCACAAGAGAACAAAAAATTGAGATCAGGGAAACCCTCAAGAACTCTCCACATGATAAGGGATTACCAAAAGAGTTCTGGGATATCCCCGCTCTTAAAAAATCCATTTTTAGTTTCAACTAAAGCGTTATCGTTTGAGTGGTAGGATCTTGATTTTGTCTGTTTGATTAAAAGCCTCTCGAGAAAATCTGCAACCTGATAGTTGATGTTTTCTCCTCCCCGGTCAGAGTGGAAGTTGAAGATCTTAAACGGATACTGGTCAATCAGTTCCTGAAGTGCGGGAAGCATACAGCTTTCAGATATCTGAGGAATACAGACTGCAATCTGCCACTGGGTAATCTCATCAACAGAGTTAATGTGGTAAACGTCTCTTTGGTGCACTGCGTCAACCCGAATAGATCCTGGCCTCCCAAAGTTTTCAGGCGGCATGGTTATCCCAATCGGGACAGTTCTTGCTTTTGTGTGATTTACCCAATGACTGTTGTAAACCTGCGAGTGCCGGAGATTAGTTATGTGGGAGTGGGAGACACGGGAAATTGTCTGGTAATTTTTATGGCCAAATTCTTCAAACTCCCGCCTGAATATTTCTTTGGTTGCACCCTCTGATAACCGTAAATGCAGTTCATCTGTTTTTTCAAGGAGTTTAATGTCATAGGAGGTGTAGATTCTATGGGGACGGACTCTCTTGTAGAATTTTCTTTTAAGATCCCCCATTATGGCTCGGCCAATCAATCTTTTTATCTGAGCTTTTTTGTATCCGGTTACTTTCTTAAAGTAGGAAATGACAACTTTCTTGTCTCTTTTTAGGAGTTTGCCATAACCCAGTCGATCAACAGTTTTATCGATAAATTCATACTTGTCTTCGATCGAAGATTCTCTTAAGGAAAAATCAAATTCCTGTGATCCTTTTAAAAAACTTCTTAATTGGGTAGTATTTAGGATATGCGAATCGTTCATAGTAATTTGCATAAGAACTATTATTATGACGGTTCGCGCTTCTTTTTGGTCTCAAAATTCAATTAGGTATCGAGACCGTTTTGGCATCATTTTGTATTAGGTAAGACTTTGATTGCCAAAAATACGAAAAATGAGTATATAATATAAGTATGCAAAATTTCTATACATGGTGGACGGATAAACCGGATATTAATAATCCGGGTACTATTCATCAAATTTTGGCTTATGGCAATCTCGAAGCTTTAAAAGATCTAAAAAAAAATTTGGGAGAACAAAAATTAAAACAGGTTTTTTTGGAAAAGCCGCAAAAAGTATATACACCTTCCGCTTTTAATTTTATATCTAAGTTTATCTTAGGAATTTCTGATCAAATAGATGAAGCTAGATACCTCAAAACTACACCTAGACATATTGGATAAAACAAGACAGGATCTTTTGAAGAAGATAATGCCGGTCGCAAAATATTTTGTTTTGGGCGGAGGAACTGCTTTATCACTTCAGATTGCTCACCGCAAGTCTTTTGATTTCGATTTTTTCAGTGAAATTGAAATAGCAAAAGATCTTAAGGAAAAAATTGTAAAAAAAATAACTATAGAGGAAATTACTGTGGATACTGGTGACGAATTTACGTTTTATTCCACTGACAAAGTTAAATTTACTTTTTTGTTCTACTACTATAGATCATACTTTGATATTTTTGAGTTTAAAAATGGATTAAAAATATTTTCAGTAAAGGAAATCGCAGTTAAAAAAGCGTATACAATAGGTCACAGAGGAGTCTACCGAGATTATTTTGATCTTTTCACAATTTTTAAAGGCAAATATATCAATTTATATGAAATTATTACTGGGGCTGAAAGTGTCTATAAAGAATTATTTAATTCAAAATTATTTCTTGAACAGCTAGTTTATTTTAAAGATCTGCCGGATTTTGATATCACATCCATAAATAACCAACAAATTCCATCTAAAGACGAAGTAAAGCAGTTTCTTGAGGAAGAGGTAAGAAAATATCTTAAATCATAAAATAAATAGACGGGGTGGGATTGAAATTTCACAATACCTATGAGATTATTTAATTAATGTCCCTTCGCAAAGAATTTACTTCGGTTACTCGCTTTTCAAAAGCTCTTGCCATAATTTTGTTTATTCTTTTACCATTCGGTACTTACTTATTAGGATTAAATTACCAGAATAAATTAAATAGAGCCAAGGATAAAATTAAAATAGAGAAACCTAATATTACGGAGGCTCAAATTCTTTACAATCTAAATCTAGATAAGGATCAACGTGAGATAAAATGGCGAGATCAATTCACAACTAAATATTTAGCGGATTTTCCAGAATTTAAGGAAGAAATCGAGAGTGAAGCAGTGGTGAAAGCTTTGCGCATGCGCGGTAGAGCAGAGTGGTTGGTGGAAACGATACAAAAAATCGATGATTCAGTCCCAAATCCTACAGATTATGGAATGAGAAATTATTATTATGTGTCTGAGAGTAGGTGGAAAAAACTTACTACAGATAGAACCTTATGTTATATAGAAAATTATATTGTTTTGAGTCATGAATTAAACATAATTTCTACCACAAATTTAAAAGAGGATAGGTTAATTTTGCAATTAAAGTGCGACACTTTTGGAGCTTATAATGGCGTTGCGCTTTATAACTTTGATACCTTGGAGCAAATTAAATTTAGCGGATCTGAGGTAGATGAAAATAATTTTGCAAAAGGTTACTTATTAAATATTTTAACTTCTCGTCGGGAGCCTGTTATGGTTCTGGATGAAATAAACGTGCATGATAACGATTACAAATCAGCTAAATCTGCGAATCTATCTAAAGGTGTAAGTTTTTATAGCATAAGAACGGGAGAATTAATCTACGGCATAAATAATTACTAGTGTGAAATTAGAAAGATATAAGCTGGCATTTTATTTTTGAGAGGCGGTGATAACAAATGAGTAAAAAGAATGTAGTTAACAAAAAATCTAAGGGATTCACAGATGAGGAGCGTGCTGCGATGAAGGAGCGCGCCCAAGAACTGATGGCTGAAGAGCGTATGAACAAGAACAAAGCAGAGGGAGAAAGCGCAGTGCTCGCAAAGATCGCAGAAATGCCAGAGTCGGACAGTTCCATGGCTAAGAAGCTTCATAATATTATCAAAACCAATGCACCGACTCTATCACCGAAAACCTGGTATGGGATGCCGGCTTATGCTAATAAGGATGGCAAGGTGGTTTGCTTTTTCCAAAGTGCAGATAAGTTTAAATATAGGTATGCTACGTTAGGTTTTAATGAAACTGCTAATCTTGACGAAGGACAAATGTGGTCGACCTCTTTCGCCCTGAAGAAGTTGACAGCTGTTGAAGAGGCAAATATCATCGCACTCGTGAAGAAAGCGGTGAGATGACATTTACTTTGGGTGAGTGGCTGGATTCATTTCGAACCCAACTCCTAACAACTTATTTTACCTGATTCATAGAGATTAGCCAAATTTTCTATGTTGAATTCCAAGTAACCTATAAATTGGAAGTGATAAACCAGAATCGTGAATTAATTTTGCAGTTCCTTCAAACGCTGCAAATCCAAGTGCTCCAATAGTATAAGCACCAATATCATTCAAATCATATACACCTTCAGCCAAGTGATATTTTTGAGCAAATTCAAACGCAACATTTATCGCTAAACCTGATGATAAATTTGCAATTAAATTATCATCCACGAAAACTTTACCTCCAAAAGCAAAAACTGGAGTCGCAAAACTATCAAACAAATGACCTTGCATGAAAATAGGTAAAGAATTTCTATTAGGACCTCTTTCTAAACTTCTCAATAACAAAGCTGGAACACTAAAAATAGCTATTCCAAATAAACCCTTTGCTCTAACACTATAATTGATACGAGTAATAAGATTTTCTTGCTGATTAATCATAGTAATATTATACCAAAATTAATCCTATAGTAAAGTTACTTTACCTTGACTAACCCCCTCAGGCACAATATAGCCTAAAGGGGTTGACTTACTTAGGTCATATAAGAGTGAGGTGTGTAGAATTTTTTTAAAAAATCTCATTTTCTTTAAGTTTTACTTTTATTTAGATTCCCTATAGTAATATCAGAAAAATAATTTGAACGGTTTGTTATACTCCCTAATGTCACTTTTCACTGTAGAAGTAAGCTAAACCTGCTCATATTATATTATACTTATACAACGGTCTAAACCCCTTGACAAACAAATTTTTTGTCCTAAAATTTATTATAGAAAAAAATAGAACGTCGAGGTGAATCCACCTCTAAGTGCTTTCCTTGGAAGATTTATCTTCCCTTATAAGCCACGTATTTCTGAATTTTAAATTCAGCGATTGTGGCTATTTTTTTTGGATAAAAATTCGTATAAAAATATGATTCAAAATATATCACGTCCAGATGACCGATACTTTCGCACGACCAGTTTTAATATTGCAGCTTTTCTCTTCACCAAAGGTTTTGAACTGGCAAACATCGACAAACTAGAAAATCCTCACAAGGCTCACTTTGTTTTTCCAAATTCTCCAGAGTTAACCATTGCCGTCCACGTTTTTAATTTCGCAAAAGAAAATTCTCCAGAGTTAAAAGTTAGTGCTCGGTTGCTTTTTACTGCCATAAAGCAGTTAAAGACCGCCTTGTATCAAGACACGTTTTAGCCATGTTAACAAAGGCAGATATTCTTGAATACCAAGGAATTTATTTCAAAGTTTTCGGCCAAGAAATATCTTATGAAGAGGCGTTAGAGCAGAGTTCCAGATTGTTTAATTTTTTCAAAATAATCTGTAAACCCGAAGCGGATCAGGTCAACAGTCAAACTGAAAATTATGAAAAGGAATAAGCTAAATTTAAAAAAAGAAATAAAAGAACTAAAAAAGTCAATTTTTATGAAATGTTTGGACTGCGCCTGTTTCCAGCCAAAGGAAATTATAAATTGTGAAATTTCCAGGTGTCCTTTGTGGGAATTTAGACCAAAAGAAGCAAAAGGGTTATACACCCTCATAAAAGAACTCAAAGAAAAAAAAGATGAATATTTTGAGGCCAGAAAATAGCAGATTTTTCCAAGGACTTGATTTTTAAAGGAGGTGCAGAATGGAAAATAAAGATGAAAATATAAAAATAAAAATTTTCTTACCAAAAAAAGTGAGCAAGCTATTAGCGAGTGCTTCCGTATCTATAAATAGCGAATATGGCTTTATCACAATAAAGGGGTTTCAAATTTGGCCAAGCTCCCATTTCAATCAGCGACTCCAAACCTCAGTGAATATTACTCCACCCTCAAAACAATTATACGGCAGATATACTCCATTTATTTTTTTTGAAGATGTTAAAAGCTGGTATAAGTTAGAAGAATTGATTTTTTCGGCTTACCAGAAATTTAAGGATAAAAAAGAAAAAATTATTATCTCTGAAGATGTAAATCCAGAAGATATACCCTTTTAGTACACAGTAAATATATAGTTACATTTACTATATAGTAACTGTATTGTGGCTGGTACTGTGAAGTTAGGAGAACTATATAGTAACTTTTACTAATTAAAAGTTGACAAATAAAAGAAACCAGACGATAATAAAATCGAGCTCAGAAAAATAGGTGAAGTTTTTTAATGCCCTCGTTGGACAGGACTTCACCGTTCTGAGCTCACCAGCGGGGGCATTTCAATTTATGGAAAAATACATTTTCTACAAACGCAAATCAGATGATTCCGAGGATCGGCAAATTTTAAGTATTTCATCTCAAGATAGAGTCGTGAGGGAATCGGTTACCGGCTTTTCTGGCCTAAGCGTAATTTGTAATTATGAAGAATCACAAAGCGCAAAGAGGCCTGGCCGACCAAAATTTAATGAAATGTGTGAGCGGCTTGAAAGAGGTGAAGCGAAATACATTATTTGTTGGCAACTCAATCGCTTAGCTAGAAATCCTCCTGACGGCGGTAGGATTATATGGCTTGTACAGAACTATGGCATAAAAATTATAACTCCCTCAAAAACTTATGACTCAAACGATATTCTTCTGATGTGGGTTGAGTTTGCCATGAGCAACCAATTTATTATTGATTTGAGAAAAAATACCATGCGGGGTCTTGGAGATAAATTGAATTCGGGAATCGCTCCTATTTTAGCCCCAATTGGTTATTACAACGACACTACAAAAAAACAAGGTTTAAGAGATATTTTATGTGATGAACAGAGATTCCCACTTGTCCGCAAGATGTGGGATTTATTACTGACTGGAAATTACGCCCCACCAAGAATACTGAATATTGCTACCAACGAGTGGGGCTTGAGGCAAAGGAATGGTAGACCATTATCCCGCTCCAAAATTTATGAGCTATTCAGGAACATTTTCTATACAGGTAAATTTTATCTTTATAGCGGGAAAATCTATGATAACGGAGTCCACAAGCCGATGATAACACCAGAAGAATATGAAAAAGCTCAGAAAATTCTTGGTCGTCGAGGTACTTTTAAATTTCGACTTTCAGAGCACACTTTTGCCTTTAACAACTCAATAATAAGCTGTACCTGCGGATCAAGCATTACAGCTCATGAGAGGTACAGAAAAGTCTGTCCACAATGCCATCTCAAGTACAACTCCGTAGTAAATGAAAAATGCCCCAAATGTGGAGCTCTTGCGCCTACAAAAACCAGTTATTTTTGTTATTACCATTGCTCACGAAAGAAAGACCCTGATTGCAAACAGCCTGCAGCAACCCCAAAAGATTTAAATGAGCAGTTTGACCAGATAATCTCATTGTTGACGCTGCCTGAAGAATTTATTGACTGGGCTTTGGCAAAACTTCGCAAAGCCCATTCTGAAGAAATTAAGTACAGAAATACGATAAATATCAGCGTACAGGCTAATTTTAACACCGCAACAAAAAAACTGGATAATTTGTTGTCTAAATATTTAAGCGAAGTGAATAAGAACGGTGAATTAATATCGGATGAAGAATATAAACGGCAAAAGGTATTATTGTTGGATGAAAAAAAGAAGGCAGAAGAAATTTTGAAAGGATATAGCAATCAGCAGGATAACTGGTTAAATACCGCAGAAAAGTCATTTAATTTTGTTCTTACCGCAAGGGAGAAATATAAAAACGGGACAAAAGAAGAGAAACGGGAGATTGTTACTTCATTCGGATTGAACCTGATTTTAGATAATAAGATACTGCGTCTGGACTTGAAAAAGCCATTCGGTAAGATACAAGAAGCGTCAAAGAGATTACAAAACCCTTCGGATAAGATTGAACCCACAAAGCGGATTGTCCGAGAAGGTCAAACCTACTATTTTGACTCGGCTAATCCGCTCTGGGGTGATCGACGGGAGTTGAACCCGCAACATTCGCCTCCACAGGGCGACGCTCTGCCATTGAGCTACGACCACCAATAACACAATTTTACCAATTTTACATTGAAAAATCATTTAATCTTTGTTATGCTGTATTCGTTTTGTATTTTGTCATCCTGAACTAGTTTCAGGATCTGCTATCTAAAAATCAGATGCTGAAATAAATTCAGCATGACAGTAGAATATAATTATGGATATAAAATATCTTGGTCATTCTTCTTTCTTTATCAGAATAAGTCCGCCAGCGGGCGGAGCAAAGTTAGTTACGGATCCTTTTGATCCCAAGACGGTTGGATTGAAATTCCCCAAAACAGAAGCAGATATTGTAACTGTTTCACACCAGCACGGTGATCATAATAATTCTAAAGCAGTAGAGGGATCACCGTTAATTATCGATATGCCGGGCGAATATGAAAGAAAAGGTCTCAGGGTTTTTGGCTTTCAAACTTATCATGATAAGCAAAAGGGAGCGGAAAGAGGAGAAAATATAGTTTATAAATTTGAGGGTGACGATGTTTCGGTTTTACATTGCGGGGATCTGGGGCTCGTCTGGGACGATGCTTTTGTCGATCAGTTAGGCGACATTGACGTGCTAATGGTTCCTGTTGGCGGGTTTTATACAATTGATGCAAATGAGGCAGTGGAATTAATAAGAAAAATTGAACCCTCAATTGTAATTCCGATGCATTACGGACACTCAAAACTTAACCCTCAGATTTTTGCAAAACTTTCTCCGCTTGAAGATTTTCTCAAGAAAATTGGAGCTGAAAGTTCAACCCCAGTCCCAAAACTTGTTATTAAAAAAGAAGAATTATCAGAAGAGATGAAGGTTATAACAATGGAAATCAGTAGTTAGTATCTAGTATTTAGTATTAAGTATAAAAAGAATGCAAAATAATTTGCTCTTCATACTAGATACTTTATACTAAATACTTTATACTTATGGTAACTTCCGATGCTCTCAAGGTTCCTCCGCAAGACTCTGATGCCGAAAAATCAGTACTCGGGGCAGTGCTGGTTGATTCTTCCTCAATGAATATCGTCGCTGAATTTCTTAAACCCGAGCATTTTTACTCATCTGAGCACCAGGACATATATGCTTCGATGCTTTTGCTTTTTGAAAAACAAAAACCAATTGATGTTGTTACTTTATCAGATCAATTAAAATCAGAAGGGTCTCTCAAAAAAATAGGCGGCAATATTTACCTTTCGGACCTGATAAATGCAGTTCCGACTTCAGCCTATATTGAATATTACGGAAGAATAATTGTCGGGCATTATGTAAAAAGAAAATTGATTCAGCTTTCTTCCCGGATTATTGAAAAAGCATTTAATGAAAAGGGCGATACAAAAAAAATTCTGGACGAAGCAGAGCGGGAAATATTTGCACTTTCCCAATCCCATTTACACCAGGACTTTATCGAACTTAAAAGTATTTTAGCCGAGAGCTTTGAAAGATTGGAGCAGTTTATGAAAAAAGGGAGTCATTTACGGGGTGTTCCGACCGGATTTACAGATTTGGATAATAAGCTAGCGGGAATGCAGGACTCAAATCTACTAATATTAGCCGCGCGTCCCGGAATTGGAAAAACAACATTAGCCTTAAATATTGCACTTCACGTTGCAACTAAGGAAAAAATTCCGGTTGGTTTTTTTTCGCTCGAGATGAGCAAAGAAGAGTTGGTTGATCGCCTTTTGGTTGGACAGGCCGATATCGATGCCTGGAGGCTTAAAACAGGAAGATTGTCAGATGATGATTATAAAAAACTGACAGAGGCGATGGGAATTCTGGCTGAAGCCCCGATATTTATCGATGATACTCCGGGCGCCTCAATTTTAGAGATGCGAACCAAAGCCAGAAAACTGATGGTTGAGCGGCAAATTAAGTTAGTGATTGTTGATTATTTACAGCTAGCTGATTCAGGCAGAAGATTTGACAATCGGGTACAGGAAGTTTCTTTTATATCGCAGGGATTGAAAAATCTTGCCCGCGAACTCAAAATTCCGGTGATGGCAATTTCACAATTATCAAGAGCAGTCGAGCAGAGAGGCAGCCGTAAGCCGCAGTTAGCTGATTTGCGCGAATCAGGAGCAATTGAGCAGGATGCAGACGTTGTTATGTTTATTTACAATGAAGAAGACGGTGAAGATCTTTTGGATAGCAGTAAAAGACTGA
>Ga0209541_10007278_pt1 | contig 18667 bp, 19 predicted proteins | sample RifCSPlowO2_01_FD_184027 | JGI IMG/M metagenome (GOLD analysis project Ga0209541, IMG submission 184027) | Groundwater microbial communities from Rifle, Colorado - Rifle CSP2_plank lowO2_0.1 (SPAdes) (version 2) | ecosystem: Environmental > Aquatic > Deep subsurface > Groundwater | place... | reverse complement strand
GTAGCGGTGATAGTGTTGGGCGCAATTCCCTGAGATACTTGCCACGTAAAAGCCCCAGTCGCAAGCGCCCTACCTAGAGTATTACTTTGTTTTTTATTAAATCCAAAGAAACTACCAATCATCTGCCCCATTCCATAAGCAATTCCTGCCCAAACAGCTCCTTCCGCGAGAGAGCCTAAAAATCCTTCTAATCCAGTTATTGATCCCTTATATGTTACAAAATCTTTTAGAGAGCCCCCATTAGCATTAACTGTTACGGTCAACTTATCAAACTGCTCTTTGGTCAATGTTTTTTCAACTCCATCGACTATTATTTTGGCTCCACCTCCTGCACTCTCTGGAAGTCTATTTATCTCCGAGATTTTTGCGAGGTCTATTGTACCTCTACTACCTCCAAGTTCTATTGCTTTCGCATTGCCAAACGAGAAATATTGTCTGGTCGCTCCGGCAACCGCTGGAACATTGGCAACAGCTTTTGCTCTTGGAATTGCTTGTTTCAGTAAAAGTGTTGCACCACCACCTAAATCAACCTTATCAGTTTTATCATCTTCGTCTGCATTAACAAGTGTAGAATTATTAAGTATGAATGCAAAGGCAAAAATGGCAAGAACCAATAGAAAAATTTGAGTTAAAGCCCAGCTTTGAGTATACAATTCTCTCCTTTTTTTATACATAAACTAGACAAATAATGCTAATTTATAAACATTCTTAATAACAGAAAATTGCCCAGAAATTATTTATTCTCAGCCCTACTTTCTTCTTTGTTTTTCCTACTTCTCTTAAAGGAAGACTTCCCAAGCAAGGTTTCTTCTTCCTTACTAAGTATTTCCTCAGTGCCGTCTTTGAATATAAGTTTCGTAGGATATTTATGATCGTACCAAGCTGCAGTATAAACCTCCTCAAATTTTAAAGTTTCAAGGTTGAATTTAAATTGAAATTCATTTGAACTATATTTGGTAGAAGACTCGGTTTCGGAGACCCTATCCCCCGCGCTATTATATAGTACGAATTTTATGAAGCGGTTCTGACAAGGTATTATCCCCTTTGCAAATATACTTTCATCTTCTTTAAATTCTGCAGGATTTCCTTCCCTCTTTGAATAATCAACGACTTCCCCAGTAGCTTTGTCAATTAATGTTGGAGTAAACATATAAAATTCATATTTCTGTTCAATTTCCATATCCGAACGACCATTGTTCCCACTATTTCTATTATTATTCCCATTCTCCCCACTCTCACGTTCATGTGCATTTCCATAATCAATTATTGCATCACCAAGGTCTCTTGCTGCAAGCGGATTATGTGTTTTCATAGCATTTCCTTTCAAAGCCAATCCTGCAAGCTGCATACATCCCCCGCCAAGAGCTAAAACTCCGGCTAAACCTAATCCCAAAGTTGTTTTCTTTACTATTTCAGATAATGATTTTCCCATAATTTACATAGGCATAAGATATATTTAAATCTTTCTTTTTGTTGTTACTTTGCGAAAGTAACTAACAATCTATAATTCTATTTGCCACAGTGTAAATAATTATTAACAGCTGTCAATATATATTGACAATCACAAGATTTAAATATAAGCGTTAAGTTAATTTAACAGATGTTAGATATAATTAACAGTTTAAAGCCTTTTTTTGAAGATAGCTATAGAAGAATAAATGTTAGAGAATATGCAAGAATGCAAAAAATATCTCCTCCTACCGCATCCAAGATTTTGGAGGAGTATTATCACAGAGGTCTGTTAAAAAGGGAGAGTGAAAAGCAATACATTTACTATTTTGCTAACGGAGAGAACCTAAATTTTATCGATTTGTCAAGAATTTATTGGAGAAATACTTTGGAAGATGCAGGATTTATTAAATTTTTGGAAAAAGAATTTTCAAATTCCCAGGTAATCCTTTTTGGCTCTCTGTCAAAGGCAGAAGCAAAGATAGACTCGGATATCGATATCGCAATATTTACTCCAGAAAAAAAAGAAATTGTTGTTGAAGAATTCAAAAAGAAATTAAGAAGAGACATTCAGATATTTGTCTTTAAAGACAGAGAAAGTGTTAAGAATAAGGACTTATTAAACAATATATTGAATGGTTACAAACTAAGAGGCAATTGGTAATGATGGACTGGCGGGAATGCATTAAAGATAAGATGGTCAAAGATGTAAAGAAAGACACAGGTCTCATAAATTCGGTTAAAGAAACTGCAAAGCTAAAGATAAGATCTGCAGAGATATTACCAGATGAGTTATATCTCGTAAAAATAATATTATTTTATGATGCTTTAAGAGAATACTTGGAATGTCTCTCACTTGAAAGAGGTTATAAAATTTACAATCATGAATGTTATACTGCATTTCTAAAAGAAATTCTAAACCTATCAAGAGAGGCAGATATCTTTGACAGGTTGAGAAAAACAAGAAATGGGATTAATTATTATGGCCTAAAGGTCTCAAGAGAAGAAGCAAAGGAGATAATAAAAGACCTAAGAACGTTAATCAATAAATTTGGTCGTTAAGCAAAAGCAACAATCGCAAAAACGAAGATAGTTATCTCAGAAAAAGCAACACCCTTTACATATTTAGAACTCATTCCCACAGCTCTTTTTCAGTATGTCTTATAAATATTATCTCCATCTCAGATCAATAAAGTAATTTTTCTTAATAAACCTATGGCTCTTACAAATAATCTACTTATCCGTTAGTTTTGCTTTTATCTTTAAGCCAGTTTAGCTTTTTGTCAGCTACAAGGTTTGCATCAGTTGTAGCAACGCAATCTCCAAGTGCATGGCAGACTTGACCCTTTTGATTCACCCAAGCGGGAGCAGTATTGCCTTTGCTATCTACACATTCTCCATCCCAATCATCATTTCCAAATATATCAGTTTTTTTGGTAGCTGTGCATATTGTGCTTGCCTGTCCGCATATGGCAGATGCTTCCTCTCCTTCCCAGAACTTCAACCCAGGAGATACTTTAGGAACGCAGCTGTTGTCAAGCCATTTGCACTCTCTTTTATCATCGTTCTCACAATCTTCTTTGGAGCCTTGTGCTGTGCACTCCTGCCACCTATTTACTCTGCATGCTGCCTGTGAGAATGTTCCTCCTGCATAGCTTATTGTTCCCTCAATACAAATGTTTTGCCTGAAATCAGCGCATGCCTCAAGAACTTCTTCCCCGTTTATGCAAATATGTTTGTAGAAACCGCTTCCAACAGAGTTCAGAGGGTCACTATTAACACACCAAGACTCTCCGTGCTTGTAACCTTTTCCATTTGAAGTTTTTTTGCAGTTCAAATCTGCGCATATATTTGCGCCTAATTTTGGCTTTGCAGTTGAACTGCTTGTTGCTCTGCATATGCTTCCCTGAATATAATTGCAGTTCCCGCAATTTTTATCGTCCGCATTTGCACTCTCTGCATTGCATGATTCAGATTTATCTTTTATATCAGACCAATATTCTTTGTCATTGCTCTTTGTAGAATCATAAATATTTGCAGTGTTCCCGCATGAATCCACAAAATAAACTTCCTCTTTTCCAGGCGCACATGTTGTTTTTTCAGTCGGTCCGCAATTTGTTCCTAATTCTTCTGCAGAGCATAATTTTCCTTTAAAGAATGTTCCTTTTGTTAAATTTCCAGAAAATCCACCAGCACACTCTGCCCTTGTTGTCATTCTGCATGTCTTTTGGAATTCAGATTCAAAAACACAGGCTCCTTTTTCCTGCCCCAATACTGATGCAATACAGCTAGCCTCATTTTTTATCTCTTTTTTATAATTTGTTTCAAGCCCAAGATCAGCAGATAATTTTTTGCATCTTGTTTGTGTAACAAAAGCTGCCTGGTCTCCAAGAACACAGCATCCCAATTCACATTGTGGCGCAGGATTGTCAGTCCAGATTCCTTTGTTCTGGTTGCAGACGCTTTGTGGAGTGTTGTCTAAGCAAGTTCCTTGGTTTGAATCAAAGCATGTACCTGGCTTGCAATAAGTTGTTGCCCTGCATGAAGTTGGAACTTGTTTTGCATCAGGAGCGCATTGATTTGAAGGAACATCTTGGCAATAAAGCCCTGAAATTGTTTTCTCGCAGCAAATAGTAGGGTTCTGGAGAGGATTAGCAGCTGCAGAAGCAAAGCCAACATTAACAACTAAGAAAATTCCAAGAATAAAAACAAAAGATACAATGGTTAGAACTGCAATTAATCTTTTCATCTTTTGCCCCCTTCTTTCGCCAATACCTTTCTCACTCTATCAACAAACTCTTTTATTTTATAAACTTGTTCAATATCCTTCATCGCAGTTACAATTCTCTCAAGATTGCGCATAAATCACCCTTTGGATATATTTGTTTATCATTGGCTTAAAGTCTATATACTCTCGCATTATTTTGATTTTTAGAACATTTAGATAATCGTTATCTCTAACAAACAGCAGGCGGCCCTCATTCAGAACTCTAAACTTTATATAAATAGGCAGCTCCTCAAAAAAAGAGATGTCCAAATTATCGCTTGAAAAACTCATCGCTTTCAATTTTTCCTTATCATCAAGTTTGCCTATTACACACAAATCTATGTCTGACAATGAATATGCCATCCCAGTAGCATGGCTTCCGAACAAATAAACTGCCTTTACATTCTTGTTTTTTGCTATTTCCTCTGCAATCTTAGGAATATCCCCAATCTTAGTCACAACCCTCAACCTTTCACTCATTCTCATTGTAGCCCATATCCTGGAGGCCATACAAGGCTCCTTGTAGCAAATTGGAACATCTCATCTGTCAGCACGTTTGTCAGCTTATAAATTTTAACTCCGTCTTCAAGTTTTATTTTTTCTATTTTCAGGTCAGGGTAATATCCGATATAGGTTGTGGTCTCTGAATCTCCGTAAGTTGCTTCATAATCAACTATGCTTGTGGCAATAGACAGCAAATCATAAATTTTGTTCTCAATGCTTACATCAAATCCGTTAAAGGTCTTTGAAGTTTCTTCATTTGTTATTGTCATAGGCATTAAAAATCCTATTTTTACTTTTCCAGAACCGAGAGAAACATCAGAATTTATCTTGGAAGCTGAAACAGAATATCCTCTTTTTTCATACTCATTTATGAGACTTTTCGCGCACTGCTCTGCTTTTGGAGTTAATATCCCAGAAAGCTCATCTTCAAAATGGCTAATTAGAAGAGGTTGCTGAATTAAACATGGTTTGTAATATTCAGATGTATAACACAAATATTTTACTTTTGTGTTAAGGTAATTTATATATCCGCTTGGATTCCCTTCCCCTCCCTGTCTTGCAAGAGCCTCAACAGCTTCTTTCACATCTGGTTCAATACAGCTTGAAAGATAGCTCTGCGGGGAGATTTCCTTAGGTGAAACAATTGTGCTGATTTGAGGATATGAAACTATCACAATAATCGCCCCAACTATTGCCAGAGCAATTATGACAAAAATTGCTATCTGCCCCTTTTTCCACATGACTATCTTCCTCATTTTTTGTTTATAATTCTTGCTATTTTTTTGATTATACTACTTTTATCTGCTTATCGCAGCTGTTCTCTTCATTGCCATATCTGTCCTTGCACTTTATGTAATATAATTTGTTCGTGCTTATCTCTGCAGAATGCTCTCTTCCTTCTCCAGACATTAATGTCCCATTGTTGAACTTAAACATGCATTCAGATTCGCTGATTGCACAATTAGAAGGTTCATTCGTAATTGCTAAAATCCTTCCTGCATCATAATACAGCCCAGTTATGCTTGGAGGGGTTGTGTCTATTTCAACATCAAACGCTATTGTCTTCAATGCACTGTTTCCTGCGTTGTCCTCGCATTTCAGCCAGACTTTTTTATTTCCAGTTGTGAATGATTGCATAATTACACTATGAACATTTCCTTCAAGATTTGGATTGAGATTAACAAGATAATTCTTCCCATCAAATGAAGCAAGGCAGTTGGCTCCGGTGCTCATTCCACCTCTTGTTGTTGCTTCAATTTTAACAGACCCTGCTGAAGTGCTGAATGTGAGAGTTTCATTGTCTGGTTTTGCAGATATTATCTCTAGTTTAGGCGTTTTTTCAAATGTCAGAATTTTGCTTTCAGAATTTTTATTTCTAGAACTTTCGTTTTCCTCCCAGGGCTTGTCTTGACATCTTAAATAAAATGTGCTTTTGTCTTTAACAACTGGAACAGAAGAACTGCACCCCCATCCAAACAACTTTTGCTCTGCAAGCTCGTTTGCACATGACATCTTATTTTCCATATTATCATATGCATTATCAGTTGCAGACCATCTGCAATCAGCAGGCTCGTTTGTAAATAGTTTTAATGTCTGTTCTTTTATTCCATATTTAATAAATCTGCCAGCAGGCTCTGCAATTTTTGTTATTAGGGGAGGAGTAATGTCCTTTCCTGGTTTTACGCACATATTTATGACATAATCTTTTTTATTTTCATAACCATTTGCATTCTCGCATCTAATGTAGATGTTATAATCTGTTCTCTTGTTTGGGTCGTAAGCAGGCAATCCAAGACTCTCTGCGCTCGGCAGGAATATTGTTGCAGAATGGTTTTCTTTTATTAATCCATAATCAAAATCCCTCGCTCCAAAAGCATAATTTGCAAATTGTTCATCTGTAAATTCGTCATCTCCAAAATTTGAATCCAATACAGGCATATCAAAAGGCAATGGAGAATATTCGCAAGCGCCTGCTTTTGCTTTTCCCTGACTGTCGCTTAACTCGATTCCAAATTTAATGGGAGCAAACGCGGGAATACACCCCTCTCCTTCCTTGCTTTTAAGTTGAACTCCAAGCTCATTTTTATTAGAAAACTCGTATCCTTCTGAAATCTCTCCAGGAGATATCACTGGCGGACTAATGTCGTTTGGAGAGATATCCAAGCATATCTCTTCTTTTGTTCCCTCATTTTTAAACTGACAGGTTGAGCCAAGAGACTGACATGCGTATTTAGAGCATGGGAATCCATCTTTTCCACATTTATTGCAATCAGCTCCACCTCGAGGCGGCTGCCATGGACTGCATCTGAATTCAGCTATCTCTGTTTTGGTTTTTCCAACTCCAGAAAATTTCAAAACCGCAATTATAATTGCAACAACTGCCAGTGTTACCCAGCCAATTGGACCTGTTGAAGCCCCAATTCCAAATATTCCCTGCTCTCCGTAAAGCAAACCTCCTGCTGCAAGCGCTCCGCCAGCTGTTCCAAGAGTAACAAGAGCATAAAATTGGAAATTATTAAGTCCTCTAGAGATTCCCAATCCAGTAAGAGCAAAATATACTGCTGCAAATCCAGCAGCCGCTCCTGCTGCAACTCCAAGGCTCGCCCAAGCTGTCGGCTGTGCAGCCCCTATAGAATATCCTTGACCGCCCATCTCAAAATATGCCAATGGCTGTGCTGTATAATGTATCAACCCAAGCCATGTTGCCGATTGTGTCAACATGCCGAAAACACCGCTTATAGCTCCCGCACTTGTAAGAAATTCTTCTCCATATCTCTCTTGCAATTGAAGCCCACTTTCCTGTTCTTCAGATATCTCCCCAAAATTATTTGGAATTCCTCCAAAGCTGTTAATTATATTTGTTAAATTCCCAATCTCTGCAGACTTGCCTGAAATTGGCTCTGAATACCTTGAGATTTCATTAAGATAATTTGAGTCAAGACCGGGCGCTCCAAGAATACTATATCCCCTTGTTGTCAGAGTTCCTTGATAATTAACACTTGCCCCGCAATCTCCCAAGCTCATGCACAAGTCATTCATTTGTTTTGTAAATTCCCAGCCCCTGCACTCGCAGTTTTCAATACATTTCCATCTCCCATTATATTTTTTTACATAGACACTGGTACATTTTTGGGATGCGATTGAGCACACAGAGCCAGCGCTTTCTCCATATAATTCCATATCAAATCCAGCAGGATATTTCGGAGTGCATACACTAAAATCAAATCCCTTTGAGACACCCACGCTTTTTACAAAACAATTCTGATCTTCAGAACATTTCTGCAATGCCTCGTCATGATTTTCTAAAGAATTGTAATTTATGCAATTCTGCCACACATTTGGTACGCATGCTGAAGTTGAAAATGTTTTTCCATTTGCGCTTGCTTTATTTTCAACGCAAATCTGACTTCTTGCAGAAGCGCATGGCTCTTGCCTTATCTCTCCATAAGCGCAAATCTCTCTGAAATGGCTGCTTCCAGGGGTATCAATAGCTCTCTGCTTTTCCCCTTTGACTCCAATATCTCCCTGATAAGCACACCAAGACTCTCCATGCGCTCTCTCATTTTTTCCTCCAAGCATTTCGTTTGTTATTCCATTCTTTCCTGCTTCGCAGTTTAATTTTTTACATACTACTTTTTGAGTTCCATCGCTAAGATATTCATCATTTGTTTTGGCTCCGCAGGCGCTTCCTGCAAAATAATTGCAGTTCCCGCAAGTTCTTTGATTTGAAAAAAGATTATTTCCAGAACCAAGAGAACAGCTATCTTGTTTGCTCAATACCATGCCGTTATTCCAGCTTGTAAGCCCTGCAGAATAAATATTCTCTCTGTTTCCGCAGCTGTCAAACCAATAAATTTCTGCTTTTCCTTCTATGCAGTTAGTTGTTTTTTGTCTTTCGCATTTTGTGTTAAGTTCGCTGTTTGAACATAAAATGCCTGCGTGAAAATCTCCTCTGAAAGAGTTGCACGAGCTTCTTGTAACAAACTTGCACTCATATTTTCCAGTTATTGCATCTTTTCCCAAAAGGCATGCCCCTTCTTCTTCTGAAACTGCGCTAAGAATGCACTCAGATTCTCTATTGACTTCTGGCTTAAAAGTTGTCTCTATTCCAAGATTCTCTCCTATTCTTGCACACTCTCTTGCAGTTTTAAACTTCGTCTCGCTTCCTGCAACACAACATCCTTTTTTACATTCCTGCACATTTCCATTAGTGTCATCAAGCCATTTTCCAAGAGCAGATTCGCAGGTTTTTTTATTAGTTCCAGATGAACAAGTTCCCTCAATCCCATCATAGCAAGTTCCTATCTTGCACTCAGAGATGTCGCTGGCTCTTATAGGAATGCAATCTTCATTGCAGTTTGCCTTGCATTCTGATGATAAATATTCAACACAGTTTCTGCCATCTTTTGTGTTCATGCATGTCTGCACAACTCCAGAAGCAGAGACAATTGTTTTTTCATTCCATATTAATTTATTAACCACTCTAAGCAAAAATAATAAAATGTCTGAAGAATTTCTCCCTTTGTCTTCTTTGTTTTTATTGTTAATCCCTTCCTCTCCATAGCCCTCATGCATAAGATAAGAAAAGGCAACTGTTGCAACTAAGAGAATAAATATCTGCGTACATGCCTCAAACCATCTCTTTTTCGTTCTCATTTTAAATTCCTGCGGGGAGTGCGCAACCTCTTATAGCAATATTCATAATCTTGCCGCTATCTATATCTTTGATAGTATATATTTTTGTTGAATCTGACATTGTAAACTTTTTTATGTCAACGCTTCTATCAATCCCCATATACCCGACATACTCAAAATTGCAATATTTTCTCTCATTGTCAGCAATATTGATTGCAACGCTCGCAAGATTGTAAATTGGGCTCCTAATTTCTGAATTAAACTTCTCAAAAGTTCTTATTGTGCCTTTTTCAGTCACTTTCATATCCTTGGCAACCTCAACAATAACTTTTCCAGGAGCAAGAAATACGCTGAAATTATTCGTCTCTCCAACCTCAACACCCATTTGTTTTTTCTCAAATTCTTTCTTTAAGCTCTCAAAACATCCTTCAATGCTTGGAGAGATATAGGACTTTATCTCTTGACTGATTTCACTAATTAACATTGGATGGATGTTAATGCAGGGAACATAAAATCCGTCAGTTTTGCACAAATATGTAATTTTCGCATCATTATACATTTTGAAACTTCCAGGATCAAGAAAACCTCCCTGAGGCAATATTTTGTCAACTGCCTCATTAGTGCTTGGCTCAATGCACTGCCTGAAATATTGTTCTGGGTCTGAAACTTCTCCACCAAAGCCAACAATATTTCGCCTAATTAAAAAGAAGATAACTATTGAACCAACTACAACTAGAGCAATTATGACAAAAACTGCAACCTGCCCTCTTCTATTGCTCATCTCTTTAGCCATAAATTAACACCATCTTTTTTTATTCTAATTATTTTGCCTTCAATCAAGAGCTCCTTAAGATAACTATCGGCTGTATTCCAAGAAACTCTTAAAAATTTTGCAACTTCTGAGCTCGTTACAACTCGGTTTTTATCTATAAATCCAACAAGCTTACTCTTATGAATATTCATATGCATAATAATATTATTTATGATATGTATTTACATTATTTAAAGGTTCTTATCAATTTTTCTGAAGTCTACGCCTCAAAAGGAATTTCTTTTGAGCTTACTTTTCCATCTATATTCATCTTTCTGATAATTGTGCCTTTTCTCATTGCAAGTTCTCTTATCTTAGAAGGATCTTTTTCATCTTTTGGCAGGATTATCTCATTGATTTTAATCTCGTGTTCTATAGACACCTTTTTGCACTCCGAAATATCCCAGAAAAATGCTTCTTTTAAGACAGGCCAATATTTCTTGTCTATTATCAAAGAACAAAAACCTTCATCAATCTTCCTCTCATCTTTTCCAGGTTTTGGCAGGCTCTTCTTTATCTTTAGGACAATCTCAGAATCATTTGCGTCAAGAAGATAATAATAAACATTTTCAAATTCCTCAAGACTAGACTCGGAAATCTCATACACAAAGACTCCTGCCTTCTTTTTTCCTTCTTTTCCTGCTGCTTTTTCTTTGGAGAGTATTTTTCCCGAGAATTTTACACTCTTATTCTCGTTGACAAATCTTACAAGGTCGTTTGCAAATTCAAAGCTTGTTTTTATCTTTATCTTTTCTCCGCTTGTTAAACTTATCAGGAACCTTCTTTTGTAGTCCCCGAGCCCAAATCTCATAAAATATCTGTGGCTATCTTTATCAGATTTGTTAAAAATTGTCTTTTTTATGAAACTTTCCATAAAGAATAAAGTTAAAAATCATTTATAAATATTCTTCTAACTTCATAGTGAGATTTATATATATTCAATGACCTATTATTTTATGGAGTTAGACCATAAAGTAATAAAAGAGCTTTCTGCAATAGTGGTCATAATCATCTTTGGAGTGCTTGTATTCCTTGCTGTTAAGCCAATTCTTCTGGCTATTGCCTGGGGAATGCTTCTTGCGTATGTCTTTCTGCCAGTTTATAGATGGCTGAATAAGCGCACTAAAAACGAGGTTTTCTCTGCGTCAATTGTTTTAATATTGCTAATTGTTATTATAGTTCTGCCCATTTTGTTTGTGTTGCCAGATATATTCCAGCAGATATTTGAATTGTACAAATCTTCACAAGCCCTTGACTTGAAAGGCTTTATAGACAACATCTTGCCGTCAGCTTCCCCGCAGTTGGTAATATCTGTCTCTGCAGCTATAAACACTGTCTTGGGCAACATGACTTCTTCCATTTTAAATTTCCTTGTCGGTCTCACACTAGACATACCGCTTATATTTATTGATTTGTTTGTAGTCGCATTTGTATTTTTCTTCACACTTAAAGATGTAGAAAAAATAAAAGAATTTGTTAAAACTATCTCCCCATTGAACAGATCTCAGGAAAAAATGCTTGTTGAGCAGTTCAAAGATATTACTTATTCAACAGTCTACGGCCGTTTTGTAGTCGGTCTTGTTCAAGGGTTGCTTGCAGGAATCGGCTTTTTAGTTTTTGGAGTCACTAATGCCCTTGTCCTTACAATAGTCGCTCTCTTCTTAGCAGTTCTTCCAATTCTTGGAGTTTATCTTATCTGGATTCCAGTCGCAATTTATATGTTTGCAACTAGTAACATTATCGTCGCAATATTGTTCACACTTTATAATTTGATAATAGTCTCCAATGTAGATAATGTGCTGATGGCATATATAGTCTCAAGAAGAACTTCTCTCTCCCCTTTAATGGCCCTTATAAGTTCCCTTGGCGGTTTGTTCCTGTTCGGAATAATCGGTTTGGTAATCGGTCCGCTTATATTCGCATATTTCATAATCTTGCTTGATTTATATAGAAACGGAAATCTTCTTAGTTTGTTCTCAGCAGAAGAGCAACCTGTTGCAGAAAAAAAATCTTAAATCTTGGAGAAGAAAAGTGCTAAATAAAATTGGGCGGTTAGTGATAAAAAAGGGATTTCTAAAGGAAACCTTGACCTATAAAGGAAAGGTGACGTGTCAGGAAAACCTTGGTTGCCTTACAATGGTAGAAGAATTAAACAAATATAAGGGAAGTTGTTAGCAAGAAACCGTAGGTGTCTTACAAATGAAGCTTAGATTAAAAGAGTTGAGCCTTGGCGCAGGTAGGCCGATAGCTTTCGTTAACGAAAGCAACGCAAGAGAAATTGACCTTCATGTAGGTGACAGAATAGAGATTTCTCATAAAGATAAGACTTTAATTGCAATTGCAGATGTGGTAAAAAAATTTATTGCAAGAGGAGAGATTTCTCTTTCTGAAGAGGTTATAAATTATCTTAATTTGAAGAAGGGAGATGTTCTTGATGTCTCTCTTGCAACTGAGCCAGAAAGCTCTTCTTTCATTGCAAAAAAGCTCTCTGGACAAACACTCGCAAAAAAAGAAATCTATAGCATAGTAAATGATATAGTAAACAATGCTCTGACAGAAGCTGAAATAGCTTATTTTGTCTCAGGCGTTTATGAAAACGGAATGAATCTTGAAGAGACAGCAAATCTTACAGAAGCGATGTATAAGACCGGCGAGAGAATTAAATGGGGAAAGAAGAAGATAGCAGACAAGCATTGCATAGGTGGAATCGCAGGCAACAGAACAACACCAATTGTTGTCTCAATATGCTCCTCACTTGGAGTTATAATCCCGAAAACATCTTCGAGAGCAATAACAAGCGCAGCAGGCACAGCAGATGTTATTGAAACGCTTGCAAATGTCGATTTTCCAGTATCTAAGCTAAAAAGCACTGTAAAAAAAACAGGTGCTTGCCTTGCATGGGGTGGTTCTCTTGGATTAGCTCCAGCAGATGACAAATTGATAAGAGTTGAGCGCCTTTTGGGGCTTGACCCAGAATCGCAGTTAATTGCATCAATCATAGCGAAAAAGCTAGCTGTCGGAAGCAAATATGTTCTTATCGATATTCCTTATGGAAAAAATGCAAAGATTGACAAAAAAAGAGCAGTCAATCTCAAAAAGAAATTTATCTTAATTGGAAATCACTTTGGATTGAAAATAAGCGCTGTCTTGACAAATGGAAGCCAGCCAATAGGGAATGGGATTGGTCCTGTCCTTGAGATGCAGGATGTTATAAAGGTGCTGAAAAGAGAAAACTCTCCAAAAGACCTTGAAGCAAAGAGCATTTATCTTGCTGCTAAAATACTTGAAGATTTGAGCATGGCAAAAAAAGGAGAAGGCGAGGGAATGGCAAGAGAGGCCCTCTATTCAGGAAAAGCATTTAAAAAATTCGACGAGATAATGGTTGCGCAGGGAAAAAAATTTATAGATTTTAAGCCAGCAAAATTCAAATTTGAGATAAAATCAAAGCAAAATCAGCAAATTAAATATATAAACAATAAAAAGATAAATCTTCTTGGCAGGATTCTTGGATGTCCTGCAGACAAAAATGCCGGCTTATATTTGCACAAGCATGTTTCAGACAAAGTAAAAAAAGGAGAACCGCTGGCAACTCTTTATGCAGAATCTGAAAGAAAAATGCAGCAGGCAATAAAATTCTTCGGCGAGTCAAAACCAATAGGTTAGCTCGATAATTAATTTTATATATCTGACATCCTTATTTAAATACATGAAATATGGCAAAAACTATCTGCAGCAGCTTGCAGATTATCTGAAGAATAATCTTAAAAAAGGGTATACAAAAGAATCTCTAAAATGGGCTCTTGTAAATCAAGGACATTCAAAACTTGAAGTAGAAAAAGCAATCAGGCTGGTTGACGCAGAGCTTGCTTCAGAAGCTCCAGTCTTGAAGACAAAGCCCGTTATAACTTATAATATAGAGCCCGTAGTTGAGAATAAAAAGCCCTTTTGGAAAAGATTTTTTGGGTTCTAAAGACGAGAATATTTGCAGTTTATCTCCCAGTTCTGTTCACGTAATTTCTTTGTTAATTTTTCCCCATATGCTTCTTGACAACGCGCCGAATTCCGTAATATAATCCTGCTGCGGCACCGGCCATGGCGCCGTATAGCATAAAATTGACGATGTTTGAGCCTACGTTACCGATACTCTCTTCTTTTGTGAAAGCAGAGTATAAAACCCCCGTTGGTAATCCAAGAATGCCGCCAGCAATTCCACCGGCAAATGGCCATTTGGTGACAGCGTCTGGTATGTATTTTAGCGCATCAATCTGCTGGTCTTTGCGCCTTTTCTGATATTCTTGCCGCTCTGTCTGTGCTTTGGTAATAATATCAGACGCATATATACGTGCTTCTGTAACTTGGCGTTGCGTTGATAGAAGCGCAGGATATTCTATTGACGATGTGCCAAGAGTCTGACCAAGTTCGTTTACCTTGTTCTCCAACTCGCCACATTGTGTGCGCGAATCAAGTTTTTCGTTATTGTGATAGGAGCGGTCTCGTGCGCGCTCTGCTTCGCTCACCGCATTTACTGCGTTAGGAATCTCTTCTTGCAGTTCTTTAAATTTATTTAATGTTTTTTCAGCGCATGACGAGTATATTTGCTTGAGTGATGCAACAATGTTCTTTCGCGCAAGACCGAAATCAGAAGACTTTGCTCGTATGAAATATTCTGGCTCTAGTGCAATCACACTTTTAAGAGCTTCAACAGCCTCTTCGCTCTTGCCAATCTTTCCTGCGCATACAGCAAGAGAGTATTTCTCTTCAGTCCGCTCCGGAGCAAATTTTACACAGATTGCGAAGTTTTGATGTGCTTCGGCAATGTTGCCTTCTGCAAGTGCAACTGACGCAAGTAAACTATAGGAATTACATCTTAATTCATGCCCGCCGTCATCTTCTTCTGCGTGAACAATACTTTTAACAATCTGTTGCTTTGATTCGGTGAATTTGCGCTGAATTGCCAGAGCAATTGCATAACCTATATATGCACGATAGTCGAGCGGGTTGGTCTCAAGTGAATCTATGTAAAATTGTTCCGCCTTCGGGAACAACTCACGAGTCCTAAGTGTGTCAGCCATTTTGCGCAGCTCGTCTGCCTTGACAGCTATAGGGTTGCTCAGGTTATAATTAATACTCTCAAGAAGAACATTTTGGCTGGAAAGCTGATGTTCAAGCATTCTAAATCCGCGGTCAAGCGAGTCAGCAACATTATCAAGCCCTTCTTCTACTGCCTCTGCAGATGCAAACTGGGCCTCAACCATCGAATCAAGGCGATTAGCCAAATCTTTGCCCTGACGACTAGACTCCTCAGCGTGTAATTTTGCCTGTTCGCTTATTGCTTCCAGACTTTTTTTAGTTTTACAATTAGGGCACTCGTTCTGTAACGAACTACGCTGCCCTCCGCAAGATGGACAAATCGACATGGACAAGAACGATAAAACAATCTTTTTAAGGATTTATATACAAAAATATTCGTACTAAATCCAGTTAGATTATTGCCAAAATAATTTTCTCTCTTTAGCCTTTTTCAGCAAATATTCATAAAACTTCTTTATAGCTGGGGCAACATCCATATACCCATCTTTTTTCCTGCGCAGTTTTCCTAAATTAACATTGCATCTTTTCCATGAGACTCCATCATTGCAAACATTTCTAAGAATAGGATTTAATATATCTGTCTATTTACCTTAAGAACTTGAACGTTTTTTCTAATTCCAGCATACAACATCTTCCTCTAACTGCTTTTACAATGATTGTTGTGATAAAAACGCCCACGCCCAGAATCGAACTGGGAAATCCCGAAGGAAATCCGCTCTCAAGGCGGACCGAGTACCATTGTCGCACGTGGGCTTAGCTATCAATGTATAAGGGGACTTATAAATTTTTAGAGTCCCACTCTAATTCTACCAATAGAAGAAATCCAGCCTAGTCTGACTAGCTGGGCTATGCAAACCTTTCAGATAAATAATGGATTTATCCAAATAAACTTGCGAGTCCAGCGGCAGATTCAGATGGCTTTTCTTCTTTCTTCTCTTCTTTTGCAGGTGCAGCGCTTGTTGATGGTGCAGCACTTACAATGCTTGCGTTTTTCAACTCAGCTTCTATGTCAACACCTTGCAGGCTTGCAATAACTATCTTAATTTTAGCTTCATCTACGCTCGCGCCTGTTGCAGCCACAACTTTCTTCAGGTTTTCTTCATTGACTGGCTGTCCAAGCTTATGCAAAAGCAGAACGCCGTATATATATTCCATTATTTATCCTCCTTATAGTTGTATTATGAACTTGCAGCAGGTTGTACTGCTGTTTCTTGTGGTGATGTTTGTGATGGTTGTGATGTCTGTGCTTGCGTTGAATTTTCTGCAGGCTGTGAGGTCTTTTTATCCAATAAACTGCTCAAAGCAATCTCTTCTCTTCCAGCTTTTGCAATAAAGCATGAGGCAGTTTCTTTTGTCATGTATCCTCTTGAAACTGCAAATCCCAATGCGCTTCCAATCATCTCCTTCAACTCTTCATGTGCTTTCTTCTTATCTATCTTTATTCCGACATAAACTTTATCGTCTTCTTTGTCATAGGCAGCAATTGGCTCAAATCCTACTTTCATTGGCTTTATGTCTAATTTTGCCATTACGCTGGCGACATTTTCTTTTATAACCTCTCCTGCATAAATAATTGTATGAGGCAATTTTATTGCAAGCTTCCCGCCCTCAACAGCAACTTTTAATCCGACTCCAGATAACTCTGAAATTGCAGGGCCAGGAACAAGGTTTGTCGGTCCAGGCTCAACATTAATATCTTCTGGCGCAATATCTCCAGCTTTTGCCTTCGCAGCACTCTTGTTATCAGCAAGCAGGCCTGAAAGTGTAAATGGGTCAAGTTCTGAGAAAAACAAAGCAATGTCTGCCCCTATGTTTTCTTTTATCTTGTCAAATGAAGCTTTTGCGATAGAATCAACTGCTCTCAGAACTGCAGATTTCTTTGCAACTCTTATAATTGCCTTTCCTCTTAAATTCTTTTTGATTTCATGGAACTGCGAACTTGGCAACCCTCTTGTTGAAGCAATAAGCACAGTTCTGCTTTTCTTCATCTTATCAGCTAGGTCTGCAACTATCTTTATTTTATATTCAGGAACTTCTCTTTTCTCAATTTTCTTGTCTGTTTGTTTTTTCTTTGCAATCATTATTTCATCTCCACCTGAATTGGCTTGCTCATTGTAAGCTTTATCATAACTTTTTTTACATTATCTTTCTTAACAGGAAGGACGTTAAGCAGCCCATTATAAACTGCAACAGCATTTGCAATAATCTGCTCGTCACTCATGTTCTCTTTTCCAATACTTGTTTTTACAGAAGCTTCTTTTACCCTTAATTTGATTGAGTTTGATATTTTGTCAAGCAATGCTCTTGTAGCTTTTTCATCCTCTGTAGGAAGAATGCCCATTTGAGGAGAAGGCATTTTTCCGGCAGGTCCAAGAACCTTACCAAATGTTGTAGCAACAGCGGGCATTAGTTTTGCTTCTGCTATAAAAAAGTCAAATTCCTTTACAAGGCTCTTTAAAGCCTTTTTGTCCTTGTATTTTGGAAAATCCAGATTTGTTATTGTTCTGACAACATCGTTCTTTTTTGTAAAGAATCCGCAGACTTTTTTGTCTTTTATTTTATTTGGTATATTTACAATTGTTGAAATATTCTCTTTTTTTGGGTCTACTCCCTTCAAACTTATGAGTAAATCAATGCCTTGCTCAAACTTTCTCTTCTCAAGTTTTCTTAATTCAGCTAGTGCTTGTTTTATTTCCATTTTTTCAATTAAATATCTACTAAGTCATGACCAAAGAGTATAGAAAATACCTCCAAGGTACTTAGTCAATGATATTAATTCTAATGGCAAAATGGGATTTTTAAATCTTTTTACTTGCGAGAGTGTTAAGTTTCCGAGTGGTTAATTAGCTGTTAAGTGTCGGGTGGTGGCGGGATTGTCAAGTTTGCGGGAGATAGAATTGCTGTCAAGTAAGGGAGCTATTTGAAATATTGAAAATAAAGTGTTAGTCCTGATAAAATAAGAGTTCCAATTGCCAAAGCCCACGTAGCCCAAACAAGTCTTTTAGTTGTTCTTTCAGTCTTATAGGCATTGTATAAGTGGAGTGTTTTTTCATCCCAAGAGTTCCAAACGAGAACATTCATATCACCATCCTTTATTTCCGTTGTTCCTTTAACAGGGCTTTTATTTTGCCTTTTAGCACTTTCTATAACATACCTAGCATATATCCTATTATAATCTTCAAGCCATTTTCTGAAACTCATAAATTCTGATACATAATGAATCTTATAAACCTTGGGAGAAAACAAAGGGAATGTTAAGTTTTCGTGACTTGAATAATGGTGTTAAGAAGCGTGGCTTTTTATAACTTATATGCCAGATACCATTAAATGTTGATAGAGGTATCTTCGCATTTTCTCAAATGCTTTTTTTTCTAAATATCGCACACCCTCTTTTGAGATTCTCATTTTTT
>Ga0209541_10007277_pt1 | contig 18668 bp, 17 predicted proteins | sample RifCSPlowO2_01_FD_184027 | JGI IMG/M metagenome (GOLD analysis project Ga0209541, IMG submission 184027) | Groundwater microbial communities from Rifle, Colorado - Rifle CSP2_plank lowO2_0.1 (SPAdes) (version 2) | ecosystem: Environmental > Aquatic > Deep subsurface > Groundwater | place... | reverse complement strand
GCGCCTGCGTAAGAAGGAAATTGCCTTTTAAATTGACCCGCATCACCTTATCCCAGTCCGGCTCCTTATAATTGGCGAATAATCCGTCTATGTTGAGGACAGCGGAATGGACGAGGGTCAGGTGCGGAAGCCTGCCCTTCCACTTTTGCGCAAATGATCCTATTGCCTTCGGATCCTCTATGTCCAGTTTCTCATAACTTATTTTATCATCCGGTGCGTCCTTCACCGGTGACTTATTATAGGTGCCTATCACATTATCGATCTTTGAAAGGTGCCCGATAAGCCCCTTTCCGATACCGCCCGAAGAACCTGTTAAGATTATCATGATCTCCCTTCCCACCTGAGGAGGCTGGCCCCCCAGGAATAGCCTACGCCGAATCCCACCAGCATTGCCAGATCGCCTTTTTTAATGCGCCCCTCTTCCTCCGCCTGCTTCAACGCTATGGGGATGGATGCAGAAACCGTATTGCCTATCTTTTCATATCCGCGGAAGACCTTTGATTCGTCCAGGGATAATATGCGGACGATATTATCAATGACTATCTTGCTTGCCTGATGGAAAACAAAAAGGTCTATATCGGAGATCTTTTTCCCCGATTTCACCAAAAGTTCATTAACGCATTCCGGGACCTTGTTCATGGTAAACATGAAAACGGCCGGCCCGTCTATATGAAGGCGCTGCTCACGAACGATGATCTTATCCATACCCTTCCCGTCAGTCCCTAAGACAAAAGGACCCAGCATCCCGGCATCCTTCGACGGCTCGATAAGCGTGGCCGCCCCCCCGTCCCCAAAAACCGTCCGGGAAGTCCTGTCATCCGGGGCTATGTATTTTGAGTATGTCTCAGCGCATAAAAGCAACGCTCTCCTTGAGATCCCCGCATTTGCCATAGCGCCTGCGATTGCCAGCCCGTATATGTAGCCCGAACAACCGAGGTTAAAATCAAACGCCGCCGTATTAACCGGAAGTCTCAGTTTTTCCTGCATGACACATGCCGTGGTCGGCAATAGGTAATCCGGGGACTGAGTGCAAAAGATCAGGGTATCGACGGAATTCCTATCGATGCTGTTCTTTTCAAATAACCGTTCGGCGGCGCGGACCGCCAGATCGGCGGCTGATTCGCCTTCTCCGGCTATATGCCGCGAGAGGATCCCTGTCTTTGGCTCGATCAGCTTGAAATCCCAATCCGGATTATCTTTTGCCAGATCTTTGTTCGTGACTATCTTTCCGGGTAGATAATATTCGATATGGGTTATCTTTGCGTTTATCATTTCAATTTTTTAGCTGATACCTTCCCGTTTAAATATATCTATGATCTCCCTGACCGATCTGACCGTGGCCAGGTCATCGATGGCGGCCACTTTAGTTCCGAACCTTTTCTCAAGCGCGCTTAAGATAGAAAGGAACCCCAGCGAATCCCATTCCTTGATCGTGTTTGTCCCGTCATCAACGCTTACGCTGCCCGCCCTCCGGCCCAAGGCTTCCGCTATGACGTTACAAACATCATTCTCCTTCATTTCGTCCCTTCCTCATCCGTTCGCTTTATAAATGTGGGTGTGCCATATCCACTTGCCGTATTTTTTCCGGCATTTTATCGAACCTTCATTTATTAACGGCGTCAAAATATCCTGTCTCTCTGCAATCGCATCCGGCAGAAACCAGTCTTTTTTAGCGAGTACCTCATAAGACGGGTAGGTTGCTTTCAGCGCTTCCAGGATCTTGTCCTCGTTGGATAAGGACAATACCGGGAAGATCAGCATGCCGCCTTCCGTCAAATAGTCCCTTGACTGCTCTATTATCCGGACGATCCACTTTACGCCGTCCCTCCCCGCGCCGCATGATACACCCTGCGGATACCACGAAGAGATCTTCGCTATATCATCGGAGATCCCGGCGACATCTTCGACGATCACGTCGAATTTCTCGCCTGACCACGGCTCAAACAGGCTGCCGCACCGCGCGACATACTCGATGGACATGCTTTCCGCGTTCTTACGCGCCAACTCGACCGCTTCCCTGCTCAGATCGGAAGCATATACAGCGCCTTTGCACAGGCCCATCTTAGCGAGCGCTATGCCGACCAGGCCGCACCCGCATCCCAGGTCCAGGATCTTTTTTGGGGAGAGGATAGCCTGGCTGCAAGCCTCTATCAGGACGCCGGATGTGTCAGTCGGATGGAATACCCCTTCTTCCAATTCAAAAGAAAGCGGCTCTTTTTTGCCCTTCGGGATATATTGATACATGATGTTCATCATTTTAACACAGCAAATTGGTAAAATCAGCCGGAAAACCTGAAGAAATCGACCGTCTCTTTAAGACCTTTATCTAGAGATACCGTGGCGCTCCATTTGAGGGCTTTTTTGGCCTTGGCTGTATCAGGCCGGCGGACCTTTGGATCGTCAATAGGTAACGGCTTGAATGCGATTTTGCTCTTACTGCCTGTAATGGCGATTATTTTCTTCGCAATATCAAGCACGGTTTCCTCTCTCGGGTTACCGAGGTTGACCGGCTCATTTAGATCGGACAGCATTAGCGCGTACAGCCCTCTTACAAGATCGTCGATATAACAAAAACTCCTCGTCTGTTTGCCGTTGCCGTATACGGTAAGCGGTTTGCCTTCGAGCGCCTGCGTTATGAAATTCGGTATCGCGCGGCCGTCGTTCTTGCGCATGCGCGGGCCGTAGGTATTGAAGATGCGGACAATCTTTGTATCGAGTTCATGCACCCTGTGGTAGGCCATCGTAATAGCCTCGGCGAAGCGCTTCGCCTCGTCGTAGACGCCCCTCGGGCCTATCGGGTTGACGTTGCCCCAATATGATTCCGGTTGCGGGTTTACCAGCGGATCACCATAGACCTCGCTTGTAGAGGCCAGGAGGAATTTGGCCTTTTTTGCCTTGGCAAGGCCAAGGGAGTTATGCGTTCCAAGGCTTCCTACCTTTAAGGTCTGAATAGGATATTTATGATAATCGACAGGGCTCGCGGGAGACGCAAAATGAAGGACATAACCTACGGATTCATTCAGGTGTATGTGATTGGATACATTATGGTTTATAAATTTGAAATTTTTATTTGGTAATAGATGGGCTATATTCTCCTTTTTGCCCGTGATGAGGTTATCCATGCAGATGACCTTATGGCCTTTACCTATCAGAAAATTGCATAGGTGCGACCCTATAAAACCTGCACCGCCGGTTATAAGTATTTTCAATTTTTACCCCCCAGGAACTCGCTGATGCATTCAGCGGCGTATTTTATCTCATCTTCCCCGAGTTCCGGAAAGACAGGCAAAGCCAGAACCTCTTCACAAGCTCTTTCGCTCTCCGGAAAATCCCCCCTATTCCAACCCAATGAATTATATACCGCCTGCAGATGAAGCGGAATCGGGTAATATACCGCTGTGGCGATACCTTTAGCGGTCAGCGATTCTCTCAATTTGTCCCTGCCCTTAGCTTCGCTAAGGACCTTGCCCGTCGCCCTTATGCTATAAATATTATATACGTGCTTCAGGTCTTTTTTCTCGACGGGAATCGTCAATTTACCGGTCCTGCTTAAATTTTCGAATAATTTGTTATAAAGGCAGGCGTTCTTCCTGCGTGAGTCGTTCCATCCGTCAAGGTAACGCAATTTGACCCTTAATATCGCGGCCTGGAGCTCGTCGAGCCTGCTATTACGCCCTTCGATCTCATGGCGGTACCTGTCGGCCTGCCCGTGAACGCGCAGCATTCTTATCCTGTCGGCGAGTGCCTTGTCGTTAGTCGTGACCATCCCCCCGTCGCCAAAACAGCCGAGGTTCTTGCTCGGAAAAAAGCTAAAACATCCGAAATCTCCAAATCCCCCGACGCGTTTTGACTTAAACTCGGCGCCTATCGCCTGCGCGCAATCCTCGATGACCCTTACGTTGCGTCTTTTGGCGATATCCATGACTGCGTCCATATCGCACGCCTGACCGAAGAGATGGACCGGGATTATCGCCTTGGTCCTTGAAGTTATGACCTTCTCTATGCGGGTCGCGTCGATATTAAAGGTCTCCGGTTCGATATCTACAAAAACAGGCTTCGCGCCGTTAAGGCAGATCGCCTCGGTCGTCGCGATAAAAGTAAAAGGCGTCGTGACGACTTCATTGCCCTCGCATATACCCATGGCTTTTATGGCGAGCTCTAACGCATCGGTGCCGTTCGCGACACCAACAGCGTATTTTGTCCCGCAATAAGCCGCGGCCTCTTCCTCAAATTTAGCGACATTCTCTCCGAGGATGAAAGCGCTCTTCTCGAGCACGGCTTTTATCGCGGAATCTATTTCATTTTGCAGCCTTTTATATTGCCTCAGTAAATCTACTAAGGGGACCTTCATCTTTAGCCTTTTTCGCCTACGGACCGGAAGTACTCGATGGTCTTTCTCAAACCCAATACAAAATCAATCTTGGGATCAAACTTCAAAAGTTTCCTCATCTTCGTTACGTCCGCGAGGGTATGCTTGACGTCACCGGGCCGCGGCGGCATGAATTTAGGTTCTATGTTCTTATTCAATATCTCATTGACGATCTTTACCAATTCCAGCAGGTTATAAGCCTTCCCGCATGCAACATTGAAGACCTCGCCCGAGACGCCGTCCCGCGCCGCCGCCGTAAGGTTCGCGTCGACGACATTATCCACATACGTGAAATCGCGGCTTTGTTTTCCGTCGCCGTCAACGGGGGGATGTTCGTCCCCGAGCATACAGGTGATAAATTTAGGTATCACGACCGCATATTCGGATTCGAGCGACTGCCTCGGCCCGAATACGTTGAAATACCTGAGGGCAACGGTCTCGAGGCCGTAGGATTTCGCGAATACCCTGCAGTAATGTTCGCCGGCAAGCTTGGTGGCGGCGTAAGGGGATATCGGCTGCGGTATCTGGTCCTCGCTCTGCGGGAGTTTAGTCGTGTCACCGTAGAGTGAGCTGGAAGACGCAAAGACCACCCTTTTTACCTTGTTCTCATGAGAAGCGATCAATACATTGAGGGTCCCTTTGACGTTTACCTCGTCATATAATTGCGGGTTTTTCAGGGACTTCGGCACGGAACGAAGCGCTGCCTGGTGTATGACATAATCGCAACCCCTGAGCGCTTTTTTTAAAAGCGCGAAGTCGCGTATGTCCCCTTCTATTAATTCGATTTCGCCTGAGATCCTTTCGAGGTTCTCCCTTTTTCCCGACGAGAAATCATCGAGGACTCTCACTTCCTCGCGGCGGCGGACAAGTTCATCGACGATGTTGGAACCGATGAATCCCGCGCCTCCGGTGACAAGATACCTGGCCATAATATCAGAGCCTTTCTATTTTACCGCGGTTCGTCTTTATATTCCTCAAGGCGTTACGCGTATCGAGTATGAAATCCGAATGTTTCACGATCATATCGTAGTCCACGTTGGAGTGGTCGGTCACTATTACGACGCAGTCGTACTTCTTGAGTTCAGACGGCGTAAGCTTCACCGATCTCATCCTGTGGCCGTTAAAGCCCGTTTCCGGCACGAACGGGTCATAATATGAGACCGAAGCGCCCCGGTCCTTGAGCTTCGTGATCACCTCATACGCCGGGGATTCCCTCGTATCGGTGACGTCCCTTTTGTATGAAAGGCCCACGATAAGTACTTTCGAACATCTCAGCGCCTTGCAGAACCTCATGTTCAATGCGCGCGCGGTCCTGTTCACGACATAAACGGGCATATCCGCGTTTATCTGCGAGGCGAGGTCGATGAACCTCGGCTCAAAGCCCTGTATCCTGGCCTTCCACGCCAGATACAGCGGGTCTATCGGTATGCAGTGCCCGCCTAAGCCCGGCCCCGGATAGAACGGCATGAACCCGAACGGTTTGGTCTTCGCCGCCTCTATGACCTCCCAGACATCGATCTTCAAGTCATCACACATGAGCGCCAGCTCGTTGACAAGCCCGATGTTGACTGACCTGAATGTGTTCTCGAGGAGCTTGACCATCTCCGCCACCTTCACCGATGAAACGGGTACGACCTTCCCGACGATCTGCGAATACAGGAGTTCTATGTTGTCCTTGCATATCTGCCTTATACCGCTTACCACCTTCGGTATGTTATGGGTCATAAATTCGGGGTTGCCCGGGTCTATCCTCTCCGGAGAGAAACCGAGGCAGAAATCCTTTCCGACCTTCAGGCCGGTCGCCTCTAATTTCGGCAGTATGACCTCCTCGGTGGTCCCCGGATAAGTCGTGGATTCGAGTACTATCACCTGTCCCTTCCTCAGGTTCGCGGCGATCGCGTCGGCCGCGGCGATGATAAAAGACATGTCAGGGTCCTTCGTTTTCCTGAGCGGGGTCGGGACGCAGATTATTATCGCGTCGACCTCCCGTAATTTAGAGTAGTCGTCCGTCGCCCTAAGCAATCCCTTATTTACCAAGGGCCTTACTTCCTCGCTGGGAATATCCAATATATAGGAATTCCCTGCATTAATGGAATTTACCTTCTTCTTATCCAGGTCGACGCCCAGCGCCTTGAATCCCTTCTTGGCGAACTCCACCGCCAGAGGCAACCCGACATAGCCAAGGCCTATCACCGCGATCCTGGCCTTCCTCAACCTTATCTTCTCGGCAAATTTTGTCACCATCAGTCGTTTATCCCCTTTCATTATTATTTAAGATAATCCTTGCACGCTTCCCTGTAATGCCTCAATTTATAACCCAAGGCTTTGCCTATCCTCGTGTTGTCGAGGGCCGATAATTTCGGCCTGGCAGCCGGACCGCCGGCTTCCTTGGCGGTTATCGCGATGACTTCCGCTTTTAATTTGCATAAATCCAGTATCTCTTTCGCAAATTCGTAGCGCGAGCATACCCCCGCGTTCGTAACATTGTAAATGCCTGACGGGGCCTTCTCTTCTTCCAGCTTCTTTGCCAGGTCAAAGATCGCCTTCGCCAGGTCCACCGTATAAGTGGGGCTTCCGGACTTCTCGTATACGGCCTTTATCTTTTCGCCTCTCTTCGCCGCGTCGACGACGAAATCGACAAAATTTTTTCCGCACCCTCCGAACATCCAGCTCGAACGTATTATTATGTACCTTCCGGAGCTCGACCTTATGTAATCCTCGGCCGCGAGTTTCGAATCCCCGTAGACGCTTACGGGATTCGGCCTGTCCTCTTCCGTGTAGGCCGAACCCTTCTCGCCGTCGAAGACGTAGTCCGTGCTGATATGGATGAGAAGGGCGCCTGCCGCCGTCGCGGCGTCCGCTACATTCTTCGCGCCTTCGGCGTTTACCGCGAAGGCCTGTTCGGGATTCAGCTCGCAGAAATCAACATCGGCTATCGCCGCGGAATTTATTACGATCCCGGGCTTAAAGTCCCGGACGATCCTGATGACGCGGTCCCTGTCGGTTATATCTGCCGCCAGTATCTCGGAGGCGCGGCACAGTTTTGTCTCGCGGTTGCCGCGCGCCAGGCCGGCGACATCGCCTTCGGCCGAAAAATCCTTACAGAGTTCGCAACCCAGCTTGCCGGTCGCGCCGGTGATGAGGACTTTCAATCTCTTCCCTTATATTGCTTCGTGTAATATTTTTTGTATGCGCCTTTATGCTTTATCTTCATCCACCAATCGCGGTTGTCCTCATACCACTTCACAGTCTTATCCAGGGCCGCCTTAAATGTGTGGCCGGATTTCCAGCCCATATCCCTTAATTTTGAATCGTCGAGGGAATATCTCCTGTCGTGGCCGAGCCGGTCCTTGACGTACTCGACCATCGACCTGTCCTTGCCCATAGCCCCGAGGATATCATGCACCATATCTATGTTCATCATCTCATACCCGCCGGCGATATTGTAGACCTCCCCCGCCGCGCCTTTATTCAGGACGAAATATATGCCGTCGCAATTATCCTCGACGTAGAGCCAGTCGCGGACGTTCTTTCCGTCGCCGTAAAGCGGTATATTCTTCCCCTCGATCAGGTTTGTTATGCTGAGCGCCACGAACTTCTCCGGGTATTGATAAGGCCCGAAGTTATTCGAGCTGCGGGTTATTACCACCGGCAGGCCGAATGTGACGAAATACGCGCGGCACATGTGCTCGGCGGCCGCCTTGCTCGCCGAATAAGGGCTGTTCGGCGCGAGGACGCTCTCTTCGTCGAAGGAACCTTCATTTATCGAGCCGTAGACCTCGTCGGTCGAGACCTGGATAAATTTCGATACGCCGCTCGTCCTGGCCTTCTCGAGAAGGACGTTCGTGCCGAGGACATTCGACATTATAAATTCATCCGCTCCGTGTATCGACCTGTCGACATGGCTCTCGGCCGCGAAATTCACGACGTAATCGCAGCCCTTGATCGCCTTCTCGACGGTCCCGTGGTCGCAGATATCGCCCTTGATAAAAGTATAGTTATCGTTCTTCTCGATGTCGCTGAGATTCTCGAGGTTGCCGGCATAACTCAGTTTGTCGAGATTCACTATCTCGCAGCTCATGTTCTTCTTCAGGAGATATCTTATGAAATTGGAACCGATGAACCCGGCCCCGCCCGTGACTAATATTCGCATGTCTTTTTTCCCCCCTTGCACAACGCCCCCTCGACCAGCTTGCCGGCGCGGAGGAGCGAATCGAAGGTCCCGCAGTCGGTCCACCACCCGTCGAGGATGTCGAAGGTCATCTCGCCGCGTTTGATGTATTCGTTATTGACGTCGGTTATCTCGAGCTCGCCCCTCCTCGACGGTTTAAGGGGCTTTATTATCTCGAACACCTTATGGTCGTACATGTATATCCCCGTAACGGCGAGGTCGGATTTCGGCCTTTTCGGCTTCTCCGCGATATTTATCACCCTACCGCCTTTGACCTCGGCTACCCCGAAACGCTGCGGATCGCGCACTTTCTTCAGGAGTATCTTCGCGCCGCAAGGCTGTCTCGTGAACTCATCGACGTATTTTTTTATGCTCTTGCCTACAAGGTTATCGCCCAATATTACGACTATCTTCTCACCCTGGGCGAAATGTTTCGCGAGGTCGAGCGCCTCCGCGATGCCGCCTTCGCCGCGCTGGTAGGTATAATTTATATGCTTCAGCCCGAACTCGGCGCCGTTTCCCAGGAGCCGCAGGAAGTCTCCGGCATTATTTCCGCCGGTCACTATCAGGATATCGCGTATGCCGGCGTCGACAAGCGTCTGGATGGGATAATATATCATCGGCTTGCAGTAGACCGGCAAAAGGTGCTTGTTGGTTATGCGCGTCAGGGGCTCGAGCCTCTTTCCCAATCCTCCGGCCAGTATCACTCCTCTGGGGGCCATCATTTCCTCCAATCGTACGGTATATCGTTATCGAACGCGTCTATCCTGTATTCGTCGGGTTCCTTGGGGTTGTACGCCATCGTCGGTATATTTATTATCATCGATTCCGCCCCGGAGACACTTTTGAAGCCGTGGTAGACGCCCTTTGGTATCTTGACCAGGAACGGGTCCTCGAGCGAGAGGGTAAACTCGTTGACCTCCCCCTTCGTCTTCGACCCCTCTCTCACGTCGTAGAGGCCGAGCCTTATTTTTCCCGCGACACAGACGAAGTGGTCATCCTGTTTCTTATGGTAATGCCAAGCCTTTACAACACCCGGCAGGGCTGTCGTGAAATACGCCTGGCCGAATCTCTCGAAGACCTCGTCGTCGCAGCGCATGATCTCCATGAGCTTGCCGCGGTCATCAAGGATTATCTTCAATTTTTTTATCTTTACCCCGTCTATCATGCGGCCGCCCTCCCGATGCAATAGTACCTGAAACCGAGTTCCTTCATCTTTTTAGGATCGTATATATTCCTGCCGTCGATGATAACGGGCTGTTTCAGCAGCTTCTTTACTTTCTTGAGATCGATCTCCTTGAATTCGTTCCATTCCGTGAGTATCACGGCGCACTCGGCGCCCTTTACCGCGTCATAGGGCCCCCGGCAGAACTTTACATTTTTGAGTTCGGGAATGGCCCTCGCCCTCTCCATCGACTGGGGATCGTATGCCTTTATCACCGCTCCCTCGCCTATGAGCCTTTCTATTATTTCGACGGCGGGGGCGAACCTCATGTCATCGGTATTGGGTTTGAACGCCAGCCCGAGGACCGCTATCGTCTTGCCCTTGATGTTCCATACAACCTTCTCTATCTTGCCGATGAGAACCGTTCTCTGTTTCTCGTTTATCCTTTTTACCGCTTTCAGCAGCTCGAAATCATATCCGAGCTTGTCGGATATGTGTATAAAGGCCTCTATATCCTTCGGAAAACAGAAACCACCGAAGCCGATGCCGGCGTTCAGGAAGGCCCTGCCTATCCTTTTGTCAAAGCCCATCCCCCTGGCGACTTCCTCGATATCCGCGCCGGCCTTCTCGCAGACATTCGCGACAGCGTTGATAAATGATATCTTTGTGGCCAGGAACGAATTCGACGCATGCTTTATTATCTCCGCGCTGTTGATGTTTGTAACAATAACCTTGGCGCCTAGCGGCCTGTAGAGCTCCAGTAGTATATCCTTTGCCTTCTTGCTCTCGACGCCTATAACTATCCTGTCGGGATGCATGAAATCCTCTATCGCCGAACCTTCCCTTAGGAATTCCGGGTTCGAGGCTACATCGAACCTGACGCCTTTTCGCGCGTTCGCCTCGAGGGTGCGCTTTATCCACATCCCCGTCTCGACCGGTGTGGTCGACTTCTCCACCACCAGATGATATGAGGTCATATAACGGGCGATACCCATCGCAACGGCCTCGACATGCGTGAGGTCGGCTTCCCCGTTCTCCTTCGGGGGCGTGCCGACGGCAATGAAGATGACCTCGCTCTTTCCCACCGCCTCTTTAAGGCTCGTAGTAAATACTATCCTCTTCTCCTTACGGTTCCTTTTTATGAGATCATTGAGGCCCGGTTCGTAAATAGGCACCATGCCCTGGTTAAGTTTCGATATCTTATCTTTGTCTATGTCGTTGCAGATGACATCGTTTCCGAGGTCCGCTAAGCACGCGGCCGTTACCAATCCCACATATCCTGCTCCGATAACCGTTATTCTCATATGATCTCCATTTTTAATCCGGTGGTAAAATAGAGCCGAACTTCGGCGCGGCATAGCTCTTTTGGAATTCGAAAGGCATCTGCGGGAAGGCCTTGAGCCGGAAGACCACCATGAAAGTATGTCCGTGGTACTGGGATATATCGTAGATGAACTCGCCGATCCAGCAATGCAGATCTCGGCTTATCCTGTATTCCTGCTCGGCTACATTGTTGATGAATTTTTTGGGGGCTCCGTCCGGGCCCGTACCGAACCGTTTGATGTTGACCCTCTCATAAGCCGATATCTTCCATTTTGGCGTCAGGTTGAACATCAACTGGCCTTCCAATTGGCTGCTGACCTCATTTTGCCATCTGTATCCGGCACCCCAACTCCACTTCTTTTGGGTTATATCCGTGTAAACGGCCTCTCTGAGGTCCGTATCGCCGAGATTGTATTCCGGATCTCCAACGATATTGAAAGTAAACGTATCGAATTTCGAAATGCGCGGGTTATAGGTAGCGGTAGAAAGGATCCTCATCCAGTTATACGGTTTGGATTCGGCCAAGAAAGAGTAACTGCCGAGCCGGCCGCGTCTCTTATCCCCGGATCTGAAATTGTAACTGTTGCCTACTACGAACCTTGCGATATCAACCGCCTGCATTGCGCCCCCTACCATCCTCTTCGTCTGCAGTTTATTTTCCAGCGACGGAGATATGACATTGGTGAAGTTAAGGCCGTCTATCGAATCGAACTGGGCCAAATTTCCCGGCGGGACAGTGGGCCTGTGGGCATAAAAGTAGCTGACCGTGGGCGATATCACATGCCTAAGGTTATTTATCTCCATATTCAACGCGTTTGATTTGATGTCGAAAGTCCTGTAGAAGCGCGTATTGAGGTCGATCCCCGTAAAAAAATTTCCGCGGATAAGGTTTCTCTCATCCCCGGTCAGGCCCCTGCTGAAGTAGGTCTGCTCCGTACCGGCGAAAGGCCTTATGCCGAGCCACCCTAAAATATTCGACTGGTATGAAAGTTGATTATTGGTATCTACTCTATTGGCGCTGGCGACGCCGTTGACCGGCGCGGCGTTAAGGTTATTGAGGTTGGCGGCCGAGCCGCTGCCGTCATAATAAAAATCGGTCTGTCCTATCTTGAGGCTTCGCGTCTGGAATTGCAGCTGAGGAAGATATTCTATCATCGATTCGAATCTATTGAGGCGTTTTTGGACCAAAAAGCTCGTCGTGTAATATTTGTCGGTCCTTATGATCGAGGCGTAGTTGCCGTTGACCATGTCCTTCTGGAAATCCCGGATGTAATAATCCTTTATCACGTTGGCATCAGACATTTTGTTGAACTCCATAATGCCTACCGTGGCCGGATCCATTTGCCATTTGTGCCTGAGTTGAGCTCTATAGCGGTCTATAATTTTGCCTTTCGGAGAGACTGCATATCCCGCTGGTTTATCGGGCCGCGAGCTCCAGACATGCTGCTGCCGCTCATCAAAATAATTGAATCTCAAGACGCCGCTTCCGTAGTTATCGTTACTGTAATTAGTCGTGATACCGTAGGCAAAATCCCTCTTCTCCCTGTAATCTATATTGATGCGGCCCTTTACCTTATCGCTGAGGTAGTATTTCCAGGAAGTAAGGAGGAAATACCCCCAGTCCTTGTTGCGGCCGGGGATGACAGTGACCGGCGGGCGGCGATCATTTAACGGAATGCTGAGATAAGGGAAATAAAATATCGGCACGTCTTCCGCAAAGAGGAGGATATTTTTTGCGGTCACCTTATCGCCCAGATAGACGTTCAATTGTTTGGCCTGGACCCTGTAATGCGGTTTCTCCAGGTCACAGGTGGTAACGTAACCCTGTTTGATATAATAGTGATTCTCATCCAGCTTTTCGGCGTTTTTTCCGGCGCCGTAATAAGCAGGGTCTATGAAGACATTGGGTTTGACTATCGTCCCGCCCTTTGTCTCTACGTTATATATTATGTGTTCGCCATTCAATAAGTTCTTACCCTGCGTCAGCTTAACGTCCCCCTCTGCCGAGACCTCTTTGGTATCGGCGTGAAAGACCGCTTTCTTGCAAGTCAACTTTATATCCTGATAGGTGATAACGACATTGCCATTGGCTATCGCGGTCTTGCCCTCCTCGGAATATTCGACCGTATCTCCGTTTATCACGACGGGCTCATTATTCTCCTTTTCGAAATTAAAAGTGGGGGATTTGGGCTCTTCTATTTCCGCCGCTGGGACAAGGCCGGACGAGGCAAGGTCCCGCCACAGCGGGGCAATGGTTATCATTACGGCGAAAATAAAGATTGAAAACTTACGGCTCAACTGTATCTCCGGTTATCTTCCGCGACCATGGGGCTTGGGGACTTTTTTCCAGTCGTTTAAAAAACGTTCAACGCCGATATCCGTCAGCGGATGTTTCATCAGGTTCATCAGGACATCGTACGGTATAGTGGCGCAATCAGCGCCGGCCTTCGCGGCCTCTATAACATGAAGCGGATTCCTTATTGAAGCGACTATTATCTGCGTCCTTATACCGTAATTATCGTACACTTTCCTTATATCCCGTATCAGATCCATGCCAACGTGCCCTATGTCGTCAAGCCTGCCGATAAAGGGACTGACGTATGTAGCGCCGGCCTTCGCGGCAAGAAGCGCCTGCGGCACGGAAAAACACAACGTGACATTGGTAAGAATTTTATCCTTATTCAAAATCCTTACCGCTTTAAGTCCTTCCTTCACGAGCGGCACCTTGACGACCACGTTCTTGTTTATCTTCGCCAACTGCTTAGCTTCTTTAACGATCTCATCGCAATGCTGGCTTACCGCTTCGACGCTTATCGGGCCGTCCACGGTCTCGCATATCTCTTTTATCAGTTCAAGAAAAGGCTTATTCTCTCTTGCGACGAGCGTGGGGTTAGTAGTGACGCCGTCAATAATCCCCATATCAGCCGCATCTCTGATCTGCGCGATATTGGCTGTATCGATGAATATCTTCATTAGGGTCTATCCTTTAGGGTTAAAGAAAAGCGCTGCGGCGCCGATAACGCCGGCTTCGTTACCGAGTCTCGCCTTAAGTATCTTAACGGCTTTCTTCGGAACAGGCAAAGCCCTCTCGTGTACCGTCTTTCTGATGGACTTGAATAACGGCTCTCCCGCTTCCGCAACCCCGCCGCCGATTATTATCCTCTCGGGGTTCAGGAGGTTTACAATCCCTGCCAACGTAACGCCGATCCTTTTGCCCACTGTATTCCAAAAATCTATCGAAAGTCTGTCGCCCTTGAGCGCGGCTTTACTTATGACTTCAGGCGTTATCGCCGAAAGGTCGCCATTCACAAGTCCCTTTATGGCTGTAGGACTTCCGCCCCGGATCTTGCCCCTTATCTCCTCGACGATATACCTATTACCGACGTAACGTTCCAGGCACCCGTAGCCGCCGCAATTACAGGATAGCCCCTCTTCCTTAAGCGGCATATGCCCGACTTCACCGGCAGAAAAAGTGCAGCCGCGGTAAAGTCTGCCGTCTATCATTATCCCGCCGCCGACACCTGTCCCCAAAGTAATGCAGACCAGGTTTTTCGCCCCTTTGCCCGCGCCGAACCTGCATTCGCCGAGCGTCATTACGTTGACGTCGTTGTCAACGAGGACCGGGACTTTCAGCTTTGCCTCGAGTATCCCCTTAAGCGGCGTATTCTTCCAGCCGGGGACATTAGTAAGTGTATAGACAAGTCCGCGGTCAAAATCCACAAGTCCCGGGACCCCTATACCGACACCAAGCAGCGCGTTAGGAGAAAGGTGCGTCTTTTCCAGGACAGCTTTGACTTCAGAGACGATGGCCGAGACAAGTTCTCCCCTTGTCTTATAGGCGGTCGTGGACAGTTTCGCCCTGCGTGATATCCTGCCGCTCGTATCTATGAGGGCTAGCTTAGTATAAGTTCCGCCGAGGTCTACTCCGATAGCGAATTTAGTCATTGTAGGATACCGCCCTATTCCTGCCTTCTGCCTTCGCCTTATAGAGGGCCTGGTCGGCACGGTCTATAAGCTTAACCACATCCTCGCCGTTCTCCGGGAAATTAGCCGCGCCGACGCTTATCGTCATCGCTATCGTCTCGTCGTACGCCCTGAATTTATGCTTTTCGACAGACATCCTCATCCTCTCTGCAACGTTCATCGCCGATTTCTTGTCCGTATCTGGAAGCGCTATCACGAATTCCTCCCCGCCGTATCTTCCGACGAGGTCCACCTGGCGGACATATTCTCTCATTATCTTGGCTATCTCTTTCAGGGCGATATCTCCAACGAGATGGCCATGGGTATCGTTGCATTGCTTGAAATGATCGAGGTCTATCATCAGGAGCGAAAGCTCTAAGCCGTGTTTCTTGCAACGCGTGAGTTCCTCGTTCAGCCGTTCGATGAAATGCCTCCTCACGTACAGACCGGTCAGGCCGTCTGTTATGGCGAGCTCCTGGATCCTCTCGTACAGACTTATCTTCTTGAGCTCGAGCGAGAGCTGTTCCGCGAGGATCGAGAAACTCTCGGTATGCTCTTCTTCCGCGCCGACTATTGTTAGTATCCCGATTGGGATCTTCTCCGAAAGCAGCGGCAGGGCAATAAAGGACCTGCCGGAGTCGCCGAGATACGGGACAAAAGGATGGTTCTTATCTATGGGCGATTTTAGCAATATCATCTCTTTCCGCGCAAAGACCGCTTCCGCTAGGATCTGCTCAAACTCACCGGAGGGCCCGCTGCGGATATCGCTTGAGGCCGGTTTCCCGAAAGACGGATTGCGTATCTCGTAAGTTACCTTCGCCGCCGGTTTATCTTGAGATTCATCGATCAATATGACCTTTGTGATGACGGATTTTGAGATCTTATTGACCGCCTCCCTGAAGATCCTGAGCATCTCTCCCATCTCGAGGGACGCGCTCATATTCTTGGTGACCTCGTAAAGGTCGAGGATATCGTGGACCTGGTTCTGCAGGGATATGTTCAGTTCCTTGAGCACGTTCAATTCGGCCGTGAATTCGTCATATGATCTCCTGGAGTCGGCTAATGTCGAATTTTTCGAGGAGAAATATTCGGTATACTTTTTGTTGATATACGATGGGATAATCGGGACCAGGTTCAGGAATATGATCGAGGCGAAATGCGGCAGCCCGAAGCCCCTGCTGGAAAACATCGATACAAAGGTCACTACACTTACTAAGGCGGAGATCAGATAGGACCGGGCTGCCCCGAACTCGAAGGCCGCCGCTATTATCACGACCAGTGAAAAATTAAGCGTAAAAAGATAAACTCCAGGCTGTCTGCGGGAGAGTATGCAGTACAACGGGAGGATGAGCGCAAGTATGATGAATACCGGGAAGATGCCTTTTTTGGATGATGTCCGTTTTCTCTGATCGGCGCTCAAGAGAGGCATACTCTGTTACCTCCGCTCTTTTTCGCTTCATAGAGGGCCGCATCGGCAGACTTGATCAGGTCATCCTTTGAGACCGTCGAAGTCCCCGGCATTGTGGTACAGCCGATAGAGATGGTGACGTGAGTCTCGACCTGCCTCAAGATGAACTTCTCGGTCTCGATCTTTTTCCTTATCACCTCGGCTAATCTCTGCGCGTCGGCTGTGCCCTTGCCCGGGAGAATAACGACAAACTCTTCTCCGCCGTACCTGGCTGCGAGATCGCCGGCCCCCAGAGAACCCTTGACAAGTCCTCCGACCGACTTCAGGACTATATCGCCTGCGATGTGCCCGTATTTATCGTTATAGCCCTTGAAACCGTCTATATCGAACATGAGCAGCGAGAGCGGCTGTTTTAAGCGGACGGTCTTCGAGATATCCTCATCCAGCCTCTCCTTGAAATACCTGTTGCAGTAAAGCCCGGTCAGTCCGTCGGTTATCGCGAGTTCTTCTATACGGTGATATAGTTTTGCGTTTTCCAGGGCGGTTGCGGCGAGGTCGGAGATGGTCGCAAGCAGCCTCAGGTCGTCGGATACGTAAGCCCCGGGTTCCCTGCTCTCGACACGGAGGATACCGATAACCTTCTTCTGCGAGATAAGCGGGGCGGCTATGACGGATTTGAAATCCCTCCTGAGCTCCTGGGGAATAAGGTCGATATTGAACCTGAAATCCTTATCTGTGTCCGATACCAGAAGCGGCTGCCTCTGCTTCAGCACCCAGATATCGAAGATATCGCCCTTCTTCGATTTGACCGATACTGTCCCTTCCTTGCCCCGTGCCGCTTTGAGCGCCAGCTCGTGCGCCTCGTCGTCGACCAAAAAGAGGTTAGAGACATCGACCCTCTCGACCAGTTCAGAGACGCTGTCTATGACGATAGTTGCCACCGAATCCAGGGATAATGTCGAACTGAGCTTGCCGGTTACGTCCTTTAGGGCCGCGTACCTTATGACCTTCTCCTTGAGCGCGTCGTTCGTCCCCTTTATGGATGAATGCTCGGCTACGAGCGCGTTCTTCTCCTCTTCAAGGGTATCGATCTGCCTGCCTATGGAGAGGACATATGAGACCATGCCATTCTTGAAGATAGTCACAAAGAGACCGACCGCGAAAAAAATAAATATCTGAATGTTAATATTGAGGGTGCTTACCCTGTACGTCATGGCCATCCCGGTGTTGTTAGAGCCATTGAGAGTGGTATTGGCCATCGTCGTGATATTGGTGTTGGTGCCGAGCGAGACGATAAGCGTAAGTACGGAAGAGAGGAACACGAATATCCAGAGGCCCCATTCCCCGAAAGCGACCCATGCCAGCAAAATGAGGATATTAAGGACTATAAGAAGAGAGCTTACCACCCCATAGACCCAGAACTCTACGGGAAATCTGTGGCAGGCCGAGATTATGAGAGAGGAGATGGCAAGAAAACCTGCGACCGCAAGTATCCCTGAAAACAGTTTTTCCTTTTTCAAGCTATACTATCGCTTTCTCAGTGTCCTTATCGAAGAAATGTGTCTTGCTCATGTCGAAGACAAGGTCGATGTCGTGGTTGACTTCGGGCTTGTCGTGCCCTCCGACCCGCGCTATGAAAATATTTTTAGGAGTTGCCATGTGGAGATAGACCTCGGAACCCATCGGTTCAACGACGTCCACTCTGGCCGTAACGGTGTTCTCGGGAGACGCCTCCTGGACGAAGAGTTTATCATAGATATCTTCGGGCCTGATACCGAAAATGACTTCTTTATCCTCGTACGGCCTGGTTTTGGGGACGGCATCTTCTACGAGCTTGACCTTGAACGTCCCTTCGTCGAAATAGAACTTCCCGTCATACTTTATTATCCTGCCCATAAAGAAATTCATGGGCGGGCTTCCGATAAAACCCGCGACGAACTTGTTGACCGGTTTGTCATATAGGGATATCGGATCCGCGACCTGATGGATTATGCCGTCCTTCATTACCACGATGCGGTTGCCCATCGTCATAGCCTCGACCTGATCGTGAGTAACATATATCATCGTCGATTGCAGCCTGGTGTGCAGCTTGTTTATCTCGGTCCTCATCTGTACGCGCATCTTCGCGTCGAGGTTGCTCAACGGCTCATCAAATAAAAAGACGAGCGGTTTTCTCACAATCGCCCGTCCTACCGCGACCCTCTGCCTCTCGCCGCCGGATAGCTCTTTAGGTCTTCTATTAAGATACTTTGCGATGCCCAACATCTGG
>Ga0209541_10007275_pt1 | contig 18669 bp, 26 predicted proteins | sample RifCSPlowO2_01_FD_184027 | JGI IMG/M metagenome (GOLD analysis project Ga0209541, IMG submission 184027) | Groundwater microbial communities from Rifle, Colorado - Rifle CSP2_plank lowO2_0.1 (SPAdes) (version 2) | ecosystem: Environmental > Aquatic > Deep subsurface > Groundwater | place... | reverse complement strand
TGATGTTGCATTCGACAAGAAAAATATTGGAAAAAGTCTTGAGTATGCTGACAAGATGGAGATTCCTTATGTTCTAATTATTGGAGAGGATGAGCTGGAGAAAAACAAAGTAAAATTGAAAGACATGAAAACTGGGAAAGAGCAGATGCTTTCTGTAGAAGAAACTGTTAAAAAGCTTAAATAAAAATAAAAAATTTATTCCAATTCTATCTCAATGCCGCCTAGTTTTGGAACTATTATCTTGTTGTAGATGCTTGCGCTTAAGTATCCCGAAACATAGCCAACCAATCCATATGCTATCGGCGAGATTATTATTGATGCAATGCCAAGTCCTGGAATAACTGTGCCGGTTATCGAGCTGCCAATGCTGCTGAACAAACCCAGGAATAATCCAATAACCAATCCGTAAAAAATTCCAAAAATTCCGAATAGATTTGCCAATGGCTTTTTTCCTATTTGCGTAATTGTTTTCATTTAATCACCCCTTATTTTTATTTTTATTTGATTCTAATTATCTTCATTCGCTTTTTCATCATTCATTTTTATCTCAATGTCTCCAAAATGGTCTTCCTGAAATAAATTAATTTTTCTCTGATGGTCCAAATGCAGCAGCGGGACGAAGATTGCTATCCTGTCTTCCCTTCTTCCTGTTCCAACCAATTTTTCAAATGTCAGATTTTTTTCTGTCTTGAATATATTTATTATCTTTGAATAAACCTGCTCTATTAGTTCATTAATGTTTATCCTTTTTTCTGGCGGGATTACTTCTGGAATGTCAAGCTCATACTGCCTTCTTATCAATCTTCGCCTATCAACTTGCAATGCCTTCTGCAACGCTCCCATTAAGTCCTGCAAAGTTACTTTTCTTCTTCTTGGCTGCGGCATCTTAGGGATTATAACAATTTTATTTTCTCCCAATGCTTCCAATGATTCCTGATCTAAACCTTCTGGAATAAATTCCTCTTCTGGCGGGTTTATTATGTTTTCAAAATTCACTAGATCTTCTTCAACTAATTTCTGCGACTTCATTTTCAGCAAAATTGCCGACGCGAGAATTACCTTTCCTGAAATTGCGAAGTTCATCTCCTGCAACTTTCTTACTGCCTCTAGATATTTTTTCGCCAATATTGAGATGTCTATGTCCCAAGGATCCATTTCTTCTGTTTTAACCAAGTCGTAGAGAATTGTCTGCCAGGTTATTTCATCTTCCTTCATTAACATGTCAAAAATCTTATCTTGCATTAAAAATTAGAATGACAAATAATATATAAAAGCATTTGTTTTCCTTTGAAATTAGTATAAATTTATGTAACTATTTTAAAGTGGTATACAACCGAAAAGCTTATAAATAAGTAGTATCTTCCAAAATACATATCACCTCTTTTTCCCAGGATCTGCTTTCGGGTGGATTCTGGGTTTGATTTAAAATTTCTAAAGTTGCAAGATATTGCGAGATTAGCAGCAAATCTGACAGAGAATACAGAAATAGTGTTACATGGCAAAATAGAAAGAAATAAAAGTTTTTATGAACCTAATTAATAATGCATGAAGAAAGTTGCAAAGACATTTATTGCAGGATTAATGGCATTAGGATTGAATTTTTTTCCTTCTAAAGCTGAATCTAAAACACTAGAGGAATTATCTTTAAGCGATTATCCAAGCCCGATGATGATTCAGATTAATCCTAGATCTGATTTTGGAGCTGAATTGGATAGCAATATTTTTACTAAACGTTTTTTCTATGGCATTAAATTAGAGGATAGTCTTACATGGCAAAATAGCTTGGGGATTAGCTATGGCAATTTTGCTTTTAATTTTTTTAACAACAGGGATCTTGAAAGGGGAATATGGACCAAGAGAGGAGTCTTATTCAGCATAAGCGAGAGAATTAAAGGCAACATTATAGGCGCTATTGGCATATCAGGATATGATTTGAGAACTGAAGAATTTGCAAGCGCAAAGAAAAGCATCTTTGATTGGCTTTTATTTAATGAAAGAGAGGTTTATGCAGGCGCTATTTTAAACTCTCCTCCGTTGTATCCTGCAGTATTTTATCATCGGTTGTTTGGAAGAGGGCATGGCTATTATGTCCAGGCTAATGTAACAAAAAGGCATTCCTTAAATGAAATGCTAAGATTAGACCTAGGATTGGAAACCGGATATCATAAAGATATGTATGTGGAAGAACCTGGATTTAATCATGTTGGATTTAGGAGCGAGATGCTTACAAACATGGGATGGAATATAACTGCTACGCCCAGTTTTAATTTCTTATTTTATCCTGAAAAAAAAGAGATTGAGCTTTATTATGGGTTGAATGTTAGATATGAACTAAAATAAGAATATTATAAGGCTATTCCTTGGGTTTAATTTCCACATATTTACAATGCCCGCAGACAAACCTATCTTTATGTACGCCTAAAAAATAACCTGGACCGCATTTTGGGCAATTCTTTTCCTTGATTAATTTATTTCCCTCTACTTTATACTTTTTCCAGACCTTGCTTGGGATTTTGTTTTTAATTTTTTTCTTCGCCATGTTTTAGATAGGATTATTATTTTTTCGCAGCTGTCGGCGCTTGCTGCTGCTGTGCTGCTGGCTGCGCTTCTGCCTTCTTTTTTCTTTTTCTAATTAAAGCCTGGAGGTCCTCTTTTGTCTTGTAGATGTCTGCGATTATTTTTATTTTTGTCGAGCCGAAATAATTTATCACTTTATTTATTTTTATCAAGTCCTCGTTGACTTTTAAGCTTTCAGCTAATTGCTTTCTAATGTCCTCTTTTTTCGGAGTTGGCTTCTGGAAATGATCCAGCTCATAAACTACTTCATTCCTGTTCAATAATAATGATGGCGTTTCTTTTAATTTTCTCATCTTACTTTTATTGCGTATTCTCCAGACTGCTTTATATCTAATTTTTTAGCTATCTCGCTTTTGTTTGCATCTGTTATGAACAATCTTCCCTGAAAATTTTCTGTGGAATCTGTTCTCTTGCAAATCGGGCACTCGTTTCCCTTCACTAGTATTTTGCATTCCCTGCAGTATTTCTTTTTCATCTCTTCTTATCTCCTATTTTCTTATCTCCTGTTTTCACTTTAGTTTCTTTGAATTTTTCTTCCTCCAACCAGGAGATTGCTCCAAGAGAAGGCTGCCTCATTGTTAATCCTATTTTTGGATTATTAATCTCCTTGTAGCTTGTTGCTATAATTCTCGCCCTGCATCTCTCTCCAATTTTTAAAACTCTTTTTGACTCTTTTCCTGTCAATACCCCTGACTTTGACATGCTGACATAATCATCCATTGTTTGAGAGAGATGTATCATCCCATCCAATGCACCCATGTTGAAGAAAATACCAAAGTCTGTTATTTCTGTTACATCACCCAAAACTAATTCTTGTATTTCCGGCCTGAATACTAATAAAGTGAATCTTGTCTTGTAATATGCTGCCCCATCTCCTGGAATAACTTTCCCCTCGCCGATTTCAATTACGTCTGAGACTGCAATTGCAATTCCAAGGTCCTTTGAAATAAAATTCTCGAACTTCTCATTTAATCTTTTTAGAATTATTAGCTTCAAATCTCCCTCGCCGAAATCCTTTGGAGGGACTCTTACATGGTCTTCAATTTCTAATTCATAATACATTTACGATTCCCTCTATTTGCCCCGCAACTCATTTTTAAATTTCCGTTACGAATTTTTTCTGCCTTATAACAAATATTTTTCTTTTTTTTAATCTTTGTTTCAATTCCTTGTCTGCTGTCGCAACTGCATATCCTTCTTTCTCAGCAATGATTGAGTCAACACTTTTGCTTTCATTGATTGTTTTTAGTACTTTTATGTTCTTTTTCCTTAAAATCTGCAACGTGACTTTAGCATGACTTGCCTTTTTTTGGTTTATAAGGTTTTCTAACTCTGAAATTGTTTTGTCAAGGACATACAAATCATGTTGCCTTAATTCTTCCTGATAGTCTATGTGAAACTTTGCGCAATCTAATAGAAAATTTGTGTCAAGAATGATTTTCATCAGAAACTGAAAAATTGCTTTCATTATTTATAAACTTTTCCTTAAAATTTTTGTAGAATGGCTTCTTGAGGCTTGTAATGGCTGAATTTTAGGGTTTTACAGGGGAAAGGTTTTTAAAGTAAAATTCGCTATTTTTATTAAGAAAATAAATAAAAATAAATTTTTAATTCGTTAAAATGGCTAAAGAATATACTGCTAAGGACATCACTGTATTGGAAGGACTTGAAGGGGTCAGAAAGAGACCTGCTATGTACGTTGGCAGCATCGAAAGGCCTCACCATCTTGTTTATGAAGCCATTGACAACAGCATTGATGAGTTTCTTGCAGGTCATGCTAAAAAATTAAAAGTTGTTATCCATAAAGATGGAAGCATAACTGTTGAAGATGATGGGAGAGGGATTCCTGTTGATATACATCCTCAATTCAAAAAATCAGCACTTGAATTGGTAATGACTAAGCTGCATGCTGGTGGAAAATTTGATAAGAAAACATATCAAGTTTCTGGAGGTTTGCATGGCGTCGGAATCTCTGTTACAAATGCTTTATCTGAATGGCTAAAAGTTGAGATTATGAGGGATGAGAAGACTTATTTCCAGGAATACAGAAAAGGGATTCCAATCAATGAGCTGAAGACAAATGGAATTTCAAAAGGAACTGGAACGAGAGTTACATTTTATCCTGACAAAGAAATTTTTGCGGATATAAATTTTGATTTCGATGTTTTGAACAACAGATTAAAAGAGCTCGCTTATCTGAACAAGGGAATTCAGATTTTATTTGTCGACGAGAGAGATGGAAAGCAAGCTGAATATTGCTTTGATGGTGGGATAAAGAGCTATGTTGAAGAGATAAACAAGAACAAAGAGCCAGTTCATACCGCCTTTTATCTTAATAAAAATCTTGGCAATGTCGACGTTGAAGTAGCGATGCAATATAATGCAGGATATAATGAAAGAGTTTTTAGCTTCGTTAACTCTATTAATACTGTCGAGCATGGTACTCATTATACTGGTTTTTCCACAGCGTTGATGAGGGCTGTAAATAATTATGCCAAGAAAAATAATTTTGACAAGATAAAATTGAGCAGCGAGGATGTGAAAGAGGGGTTGACTGCAATAATTTCTGTTAAAGTCCCAGAGCCGCAGTTTGAAGGGCAAACAAAAACCAAACTGAGCAATTCAGATGTTAAAGGCATAGTTGACTCTGTGATGTATGAGAAACTTTCCAGCTATTTTGAAGAAAATCCTGCTGTTACAAAAATCATGCTTGGCAAGATTGCAAATGCTGCTAAAGCAAGAGAAGCAGCTATGAAAGCTCGTGAGCTGACAAGAAGGAAAAGTGCTCTTGAATCTGGAAGTCTTCCTGGAAAATTAGCGGACTGCCAAGAAAGAGATCCTGCAAAAGCTGAAATCTTTTTGGTGGAAGGAGATTCTGCAGCTGGAACAGCTATCGGCGGGAGAGATAGAAAGACGCAAGCGATATTGCCTTTGTGGGGGAAGATGCTGAATGTTGAGAAAGCGAGAATTGACAAAGTTTTTGGAAATGATAAACTGCAGCCGATAATACTTGCTCTTGGTTGTGGGATTGGAGAGGAATTCAATGTCGGAAAATTGAGATATCATAAAGTGATTATTATGTCCGATGCCGACGTTGACGGCCATCATATTACCACTCTGCTTTTGACATTTCTTTATAGGCATATGAAAGGGCTAATTGAGAAAGGACATGTTTACATTGCAATGCCGCCGTTATATAAAATCGCAAAAGGAAAAAGTATAAACTATGTATATGATGATCATGAGTATAATAAATTTATCGGAGAGATTGGAACTGATGGGATTAATGTGCAGAGATATAAAGGATTGGGCGAGATGAATGCAGATCAATTATGGGAAACTACATTAGATCCCGAGACAAGATATATGAAAAAAGTTACAATTGAAGATGCTGCTCGAGCGGACCAGATGTTTTCAATATTGATGGGAGAAGAAGTTGAACCGAGAAGGGAGTTTATAATGAGATATGCAAAAGAGGCTGAGTTGGATGTTTGAAGATGAATTCAAAAACAATATCAGAGTCAGAACTTGAGCTCATCGTTACTGATGCTGCTACCGATGCCAAAGATTATCTGATGAAATACTTTGATGTAAAGAGAGGCTATAAATTAAGCATTGTAATAATGAATTTGCCGAATGATTTGCTTGGAAGATTTAAAGCTGATGAGGACACTGAGTCCTATAGAATAGACATTGACGATGATAAATTAATTAGGAAATTAAAAAGAGTGAATCTTGAAAATAGATTTCAATTTGCTTTAGACATGATTATTGGTGAAGAAGTCGGACATTTGCTGTTTTATCTTGAGCATAAGGAAATGCACGAGCAGGTATTGCCTGAATATTATGGAGGATTAAAGCTTGTACGGGAAGTCATCGGCCATTATACTGGATTGGTATATGCAAATCGTAATCACTCAAGACCATTATCTTTATCTTTAAAACCAGATACTGAAAATGGAAAGGCCTATTTTTTGGCAAATCAATTGTATGCAAAGTTTAAAGACTCTAAACTTGCCGAACTAAGTAAAGTAAAAAGCTTAAGCGAACTCATTGGTATAATAAGAGAATATGGAATAGGAGAAAATGCCAGAGCAAATTAAAATTCAATTAATTGAAGATGAGATGAAGAAGAGTTATATAGATTATGCTATGTCCGTAATCACGGCGAGAGCTCTTCCAGATGTTAGAGATGGTTTAAAGCCAGTGCATAGAAGAATTTTGTATGCTATGCATAAAAGTAAATTAACTCATGACAAGCCTTTTAGAAAATCTGCTTTCGTCGTCGGTAGAATTCTCGGGAGCTTTCATCCTCATGGAGATGCTGCTGTTTATGATTCTCTAGTAAGATTAGCTCAGGATTTTTCAATGAGACATACTTTAGTGCAGGGTCACGGAAATTGGGGTTCAATCGATGGTTTTCCAGCAGCTGCAATGAGATATACTGAATGCAGACTGTCTAAATTATCTTCTGAAATGCTCAAGCATATTGATGAGCAGACTGTCAAGTTTGTTCCTAATTACGATGGAAGCACAAAAGAGCCAATTGTTCTACCAAGTTTATTTCCAAATCTTCTTGTTAATGGGAGCACCGGAATTGCAGTTGGAATGGCTACTAATATCCCCACCCATAATTTGAAAGAAAGCATAAATGCTGTCGTTGCAATGATTGACAATCCTGAAATAAAAACTGATGAGCTCATTAAAATTTTACCAGGACCTGACTTTCCTACTGGCGGGATAATTGCAGGGACTTCTGGCATAAAAGAAGCTTATGAAACCGGGAGAGGGAGAATAATTGTTCTTGCAAAAGCAAATGTTGAAGAGCATAAAGGCGATAAGAAAATAATTATTTCTGAAATTCCTTACATGGTAAATAAAACAATGCTGATTGAAGAGATAGCGGACCTGATTAGAAACAAAAGAGTTGAAGGGATAGCTGACTTGAGAGATGAATCTGACAGGAAAGGAATGAGAATCGTTGTTGAAGTTAAAAAAGGATATTCTCCTGAAGTTATTTTAAATCAGCTGCAGAAATATTCACAGTTAAGAAACACTTTTGGAGTAATGATGATTGCACTTGTCGACGGTCAGCCAAAGACACTTAGTTTGAAAGAGATAATCCAATTTTATATTAAACACAGAAGGGAAGTTACTGTAAAAAGATTGGAATTTGAGCTCGAAAAGAGCAGAATGAGAGCTCATGTTTTGCTGGGAATTAAAGTTGCTCTGAAGAACATCGACGCTGTTGTCGCTACAATAAAAAACTCTAAAGATCCTGCTGTCGCCAAATCCTTGATTATTGAAAAATTCAAGTTGAGTGAGAAACAAGCTGAAGCAATTCTTGAGATGAGATTGAGCAGATTAACTTCTCTTGAAACTGACAAGATAATTGAAGAGCATGATACATTAGTAAAAAGAATTGGCGAGCTGAGAGAGATACTGACAAGCGAGCTGAAAATATTTGCAATAATAAAAGATGAGATGATAAAATTAAGAGATGAATATGGGGATGAGAGGAGAACTAAAATAGAAGGAGAATACAAAGCACTGGAGAAAGAAGACTTGATTGAAGAAGAGAACGTTGTTGTTACAGTGACTCATTCAGGCTACATTAAAAAACTTTCACTTGATACTTACAAAAGCCAAGCAAGAGGTGGAAGAGGGATTATAGGAACGGATACAAAAGAAGAAGACTTTGTTGAAAATCTTTTTGTCACTTCAACTCATAATTACATTCTTTACTTCACAAATCTAGGAAGATTATACTGGCTGAAAGCATATGATGTCCCGACTGCAAACAGATACAGCGGCGGAAAAGCGATTGTCAATTTATTGAAATTAAAAGAAAATGAAAAAGTAACTACCATGATGCCGATAAAAGACTTTGATAAGGGATATTTATTGATGATAACTAAAAAAGGATTGATTAAAAAAACACAGCTGCACTATTTCTCGAATCCAAGAATCTCCGGAATCAACTGCGCGAACTTGAGAGACAAAGATGAATTAGTTAAAGTCCTTGCTACTGACGGCAATAAAAAATTAATAATAGCTACAAAAAAAGGAATGGCAGTTAAGTTCGACGAGATAAATGTTAGGCCGATGGGAAGAAATGCTTCAGGAGTTAGAGCTGTGAGACTAAAAGCAGGGGACGAAGTTGTTGCAATGGACTTTGCCAATGATGAATTATCTCTACTAACTGCATGCAAAAATGGCTTTGGCAAAAAAAGCAAAATTGAAGACTACAGATTAATAAGAAGAGGCGGATCAGGAGTGATTAATATTAAAAACTTAACAAGAAATGGCGACGTTATTGGAGCTCTTGCTGTTGATGAAGAAGATGATGTAATCTTTATAACTGAAAAAGGAATTGTAATGAGAACCAAAGTAAAAAATGTTTCCACAATAGGAAGAAATACTTCTGGCGTTAGGTTAATAAAATTAAATGCTGGAGATAAATTAAAAAGTGTAGCTAAAGTTGCTAATGGAGAATGAAATTGTAAAATGATACAAACAATAAAACCAGAAGCAGTTAATGGCATAAATCCTGCTAATATCCCTCCTAATAGATTAGATGAGTATTTTGAAAAAGGAGAGTGGTTTAATGGAACACTGGCTGAATTATTACTGCAAAACGAAAGAACTGCTGTTTATCATATAGATCCAGAAAGGACATTCTTTTTAGGTGATGTAAACGAATACTACAAGCAATTGTTTCTCGGAGCTAATTATAATGGTAATGCTCATAGCGAAGGCAAATACAGAATTGTTGTTCAAAATGTTCAGGAAAGAAAAGGACCTTATGTATTGTTTAATCCACCTGGTGCAAATGAAAGAACCTTTTATTTACAGAGCGTTGATAGATTATTTGAACCAAAATTTGAGGAAATGTGTCCTGTTCCAGGTAAAATATTGAGCTGGTATCTTTGCAGAGGAAATCCTTTACAGATATTTGAAGACTTCAGAAATTTAGGTTTTTCATTTAAAGATGAACCAATGACGAAGAGAAATACAATGAATTAGAGGAAATGGAATAAAAGGTTACACAATTGGAACACAATTAAAATGCCAATATATTTAGCTTATCAAATTAATTTGACATCCTCCCCGCCCTAAAGGTTGCCTTCGGCAACTGCTCCGCTTCGCTCCGCAGGCGGGGATTCCAGTGTTGGGCAGGAGATGTGTGAATAGTTTTCCTTGGCTTTGGCGTGATGTGCCTCTAGATATTGCTTTGCTTTCTCTACGGTTATATGCCCTATAGATGCTGCAAACTTTCCTGGACTCCAAAGATGTCCCTTTGGATATCTTTTTCTAAGATTTGGAACAAGTCCAAATAGCAATTTTGAACTAAAGCCTTTCAATAAATGGAGGGCTTTAGTTGGCGCCATAGTCATTGGTATGGATACAATTACATGGATATGATCTACATCAACTTCTATATCCATTATTTTTATTTTGTATCTCTTAGCTGCTTCTCGTATTGTAACGAGACAAAGATTTTTAAGATACAACTGCTTAAAAATCTTGTAGCGATACTTGGTGCACCATTCAAAATGCCAGGTGTTCCAACCTACTGAATGTGCATGTGCATTTTGTCGGTATATGCTCATGTGTTCCACCTCCTGTGGGACACATCACTTTGCCGATAAGAAAAAATTTTAGCTAGATAAAATAAGTTACGCCATTCACCCCACCTTGAAAGGTGGCCGCAGGTTTCACCTGCTGGATTTCTGGCTAGAAAATCTTAAGACAAATTTCTGATTCAAAATTAGTTAAAATAATGGATGATTATTTTGATTTCTCTATTAATAAAGCCCAAGATGCTTCTCATCGGATTGAGAGATGGAACAATTTCTAATAACTCTTCTTGAGATTCAATTAAATTTATTCTTACATTAAGTGTCATTTTATTTCTGAATTATAACTTTAACACTTTAAATAATTCTTCTGAAAATAGCTGAGAAGTAAGACTCCACACCCTATATTATTTATCATTCTTAAACAAGTCAATAATTTCTTTAGTATTTAAAACTTTAATTTTATTTTGCTTTTTCAGTTTCTTATCATTAGACCATATTCCACATTTTAATTTAAGTGCTAAAGCGAAATACATTGTATCTTTTTTATCTGGCGAGATTTCCTCAGCTTTTGCCATGTACTCCGTATATTCCTCTTTTGGGACAACTGCAATAATATCTTTAAGTAAATACATGGTTTGAATAAATTCATCTTTAGTTCTTGATGTTTTTTCCAATATTACATCTTGATATTTCAAAAACTCATCTATTATAAATTCAGGCGTATAAAGCCCTACTTCTTCTTCAAATACAATCTTGGCAGTTATGCTGTTTTTTATCAAAGTAGAGAACAAGACATTTGCATCAATTATTAGAATTTTCATCTTGTTTTATGTCTTTTCATAGCTTTTTCGCTTACTTGTCTTCCAAATTCTAATGCATCTTCTTCAGTGAATGTGCTGTCTTTTGTAAACTCTCTAAATTTTCTTAACATTACTATTTTATTTTTTATTGCTTGCCTAGCTACAGCACTCCAATTTATATCCTGAAAATTATCCATTTCATGTTTCATATCTTCTGGAACTGATAATGTTATACTTACCATACTAATTACCTCCTGTATTTTACGTTTAATATGTTTATTATGTTAATATATTTAAATCTTTTGTTTTTTGTATTATCCAAATAGGAAGAAATACTTCTGGATTGAGATTAATTAAATTGAACTCAGGAGATAAGTTAAAAAGCTTAGCTAAAGTAGTGAATGAGGAATGAATAATTTAAATATTGAAGGGGAATTAAGAACATTAGATTCTATTAGATATGATTGGAGTGATAAGATTCCTGAAGATGTATTACATAGCATTCATGAACCTGGAACTGAATCTCCTAAATATAAAGTTAGAGTTGCTTGGTTTCAAATTATTATAACTCAAGTAGGATTATATAAAGATAGAGGATTATTGAGTGAAGATACGAGACAATTATATGATTCTTTTTTAGATTATATAAAAACTGAAGGATTTAAAGGTCAAAATAGACTTACAAATAGACAAGATATTGAGAAAGGAAATTTGTTGTTAGACAGAGTAATTACTGATTTAAACCAACTCACCAACACCAATCAGATGCCAGCGAGCTCCAACTCTTCTTGATATAGCAAAACGATCTTCTTTTGATGCTACAACCGGCAATTTTAGTGTCAATGAAATAATATTTTTTGACGTGTCTGTTACCTGCCCTAAAGTCACAGATGAGTTCACATTCAGCATCAGAAATTCTCCCTGCGTTATTGGAACTACCTCGACTTCTTCCTTAACGCCGACAACTCTCTTTATCAATCTTGGCTTTATCCTGATCTTGTTGTAAACTGGCGGGAGCTTTCCTGGAATTCCTGCTAGATTTCCTGATAATTTATCTGACTTGACTATTGAAGGGTCTAATTCTGTTAAAATCCCCAGACTTCCACCTGGCGAGATTTCATCAAAATGCTGCCCTCCTGAGATTATTCCTGCTATCTTTGTAGTGACTGGCTTGTACTGGTCTTTCTCTTCTATCCTTATTCCTGGAACAATCTCTATTTCCTGCCCCTCCTTTAAAACTCCCTGCCTTAATGCGCCTCCTAAAACTCCTCCAACTAATCTATCTGGCATGATTCCCGGCTTGTTTATGTCGAACGATCTTGCTATCAGCATTAAAGGCTCTTTTTCCAGATTTCTTTTTGGCGTCTTGAAATTCTTCTCGATAGCTTCAATCAAATAATTTATATTTATCTTGTGCTGAGCTGAGATCGGAATTACTGGGGCTGATTCTGCGATTGTTCCTTTTACAAACTCTTTAATCTGGCTGTGATTTTTCTTTACCTGCTCTTTATCGACGAGATCAATCTTGTTCTGCACAATTATAATATTCTTTATACCAATCAACTCCAGCGCCATAAGATGCTCGCGAGTCTGCGGCTGTGGGCAATGCTCATTTGCTGAGATTAAAAGGAGAGCTGCATCCATTATTGCCGCTCCTGAAAGCATTGTTGCCATCAGAGTTTCATGGCCTGGCGCATCGATGAAAGAAACCTTTCTCAGGATTTCGTATTTTTCCTTTTTCTTTTTTGCATCGAGCTCTGTCGTGAATCCCTCTTTTGTCTTCACAAAAACAGAATCTGCATAACCCAAACGTATTGTAATCCCCCTCTTTAATTCTTCAGAATGAGTATCTGGAAATTTTCCTGTCAACGCCTGGACTAAAGTGCTCTTGCCGTGATCAACATGGCCTATTAATCCAATTGAGATTTCCGGCTGTAAATTTTTTTCTGTTTTAGATTCTTGTTTTTTGGTCATATTATTATTAGAAACATTAAAATATCCATTTATAAATTCTACGAATATGCAGAAAATTAAAATAATTGGTATGGGAAATAAAGACAATTATAGTTTCGTCATAGCTAAAAAGAATAAAGATTTTTTTAAATGGTTAAAAGAAATTCTTTGTTGTGAGCCTTTCCATATAGATCCATCAGATATAGAATACATTAAAAGTTTTGATATAAAGTGTAAAGAGAAATTCAAAAAGAAAAAGATTGAAGATTGTGTAGACTGTCATGAAAATTATATGGGTTTTAATGATGATAGGATTGATATTTTTTATGGAAGAAATAAGGTGTTTATCGTAGTAAATACAACTCAAGGCAAAAGATTAAAATTTATGAGATCTTTAGAGAAGAATTCAATGTGGACCAAACCAAAATCAAATAAAAAAGTTTTTTCATATAGAAATTCAAAAAATAAGAATTAAAGCTTCTGCTTTCCCGTCACTATCAAATCCAAAATTCGGCTTATCACAACTTAACTTTTAGAATATTTTTCTAATACTTTAATTAATTTAGGGATTTCTATGATTGCCTCTTTTACTGTCTCAATATCAATCTCCTCACCATAATAATTTATTCCGTTTCTTAATTTTCTGTATCTATCAAATTTTATAGAAATTGATTGTTCTTCGAGAATGTCTTTTAAAAAATAGGTTATGGATTCATGGTCAAGAAACTTATAGCCTTTTAAATATCCAATTGCCTCACAATATTCCCTCAATCCTTCGTAAAGCTCTCTCAAGATTGATTTTAAAGTATTAAGATTTAATTGTATAATTTTAGCAGTTTCAATTGCTTGCATCGAAGACTTAAATAGACTTATTGCCCTTATCTTATTAGGCATAACTTTTTTCACCTTACCTGCAATTAAATTATTTTCAAAATTCATAATATCTCCAATTCACCAGACAAAATAATCCCATTGCAAATATTGTTTATCAGATTCGGATTTGATTTTTTTGTTTTATTCCATGAACTTTTAGTGAATTTATCCAGACTTATCTTTCTATTTAATCTCTTTTCATATTTTTCAGTGGAAAATCCTTTTTCTACATTTGAGATTAAACAAACATCTATGTCGCTAGTTTTATCATCCATTGCAAAAGCATAACTTCCAAATAAGACAATTACTGGCAGATCAAACGCTTTTTCTAGATCCTGTATTATTCCTGACTCTCTGATCTTTTCCAGATTGTAATATAGTTTTAAGTTTAATGTTTTTTTAGTTAGAATCAACTGATAAAAAGAATATACCCCCTCTTTTTTTGATGATAAAAATCCTTCTTTGACAAGCTGGTTAAGATGCTGTCTGATTGTTGTATGATTGATTTTTAAAATTCTAGAAAGCTCTCTAATACTAAATTTTCTGATTGGTTCTTCAAAAAATGGTTTCAAGATGGTTAATTTTCTTTCCATATGGAAATATATATTTCCACTTGTTTATAAATCTTTCCATATACCATTTATAATAAAAATAAGAATTAAAGCTTCTGCTTTCCCGTCACTATCAAATGGCCTTCTTTGTCTTTTTCAAAGTTTAATTCCTGGAGATTGTTAATCAGGATATCATGGCCTGCAAGCAAGTAATCTATTTCCAAGCCTTTTAAAATAATTTTGTGGACTCCTGTCTTGAAATCATATCTTTTCTTTGGAGCCTTGTCTGTCTTGTGAGGATCATTTATATCGAAGAGGCTTATAAAAATAGGCCTTTCCATTCCATCATAGTCTGCTTCTTTCTTTGTCTTTCCTATGATCGCGCTTTTTGTTTTGATTTTTATTTTTGCTCACCCTTCTCTTCTTTTCCCTCTCTTGTTTCCTTTTGCTCTATTGGTTTTTGCTCTGCTGGAGTTTTTCCAAATATTTCTGCCAGTGATTTTTTTCCGACTTTTAGAACTGAAAGATTTAACTGAGCTGTTTTCTGGCCGACTGTATTCCCAGCGACGGTTTTTCTTACATAATTTCCCTTGTATCTTGTTTTTACCCCAACGCCTTTTCTTGCATAGATAATTTTCTTGCCTGTAAGATTCAATTCATGCCGCATCGGAAAACCAGCATCATTGCTTCCTCCAGTAATCTTGAATTCATATCCTGAAATTCCTATAACTTCTCCCTTAAGCTGCTCGCCAACTTTTCTACCAATTAAAACAGAATGATCTTCTAGATTCTTTGAATATGATTTCCCATCTTTGTCGCCGATAACTAAATTTAATCCTGGCATTTGATTTTCATACCCCCCACAAAGGATTTGTTCTTCTTTTTATAATTGAAATTTCCTTAAGAATGTTTGCTTCTGTGGGGTTTAAATAGCTTTTCATTTCTTTCAATCTGCGAAAGTCCTCTTCTGGAATATCTGTAAACAAAATTGAATTCTCAAAGATCTGCCTTCCAACAGTTACTCCTGGAAGTGAAATTGCTGCCTGCTTTCCCTGCTCGATTTTGCTTACGTTCTCTCCCTCTACTTGAATTGCTTTTATTTTCGTCAAAAACTTCCCGGCATCATTCATCAATGCATAATCTGATGCAATGCTTCCTGCCAAAACCTCTATTCCTACGATTGCAGGATTGTTCTGCCTGAAAACTGTTCCCCGAAGAATTATTATTTTCCCCGGCCTTGTAATATTTTTTAATTTTTCCTGCCCCTGCTTTCTTATTTCCTGGTCTTTCCATAAATTGTAATCATCAATTATCTTGTAAATAATTTCATGATTTATTATTTTTATTTTATCAGATTTCTCATTTACTCCGACATTGAAAGCAAGAATTATCTTATACAATGAATTTTCTTCAGCTGACGCCTCTGCCAGGTCTGACTTTGAAATGTTTCCCAAAGATGCCCTTTTAATCGGGATATTATTTTCCCTCAGCAAGGAGATTAAAGCTTCCAAGCTGCCAAGAGAATCTGCTTTCACAATAACACCTTTCTTGTCTGTTTCTATTAAAACTTTTTCAACTTCTTTCTGCATTTCAGTTTTAACTCTTTCAATGTCTTCATTCTTTTCGATTTCCTGATCAATTACTTCAAACGGCATGCCTGCAAAAATATTTTCTGTGTCCCGAGTAATTAATTTGACCGTGCATGCTGCAACGACTTCATCGACGGAAACCAACTTATTACTTTTGATTGTCCTCTCGAGCAGATTGCGGACTTTTGTTGTTATTGGCTTTTCCAATCCTGCTATCACAATTTCGTCATTCTTCTTTAATTTCCCGTCGTATATTATTACATCCAATGTCTTCCCCAAACCTTTTTCTTCCTTGATTTCTAGAATAACTCCTTTTGCCGGTATTTCTGTATTAATGTTTAATTTTTTTTCCATGAATTTTTGAGCCAGGCCAGCTAAGACCAAAAGCAATTCCGGAATTCCTATCTTAAATTTTGCTGATAGCGGGATAATTGCAACTTTTTTTGTATAATCATCAATCCTGTCAAACCTGTCAGAATCAAGATTAAATTCTGTTAGTTTCCCGACGATAGTATAAATCCTTTTTTCAATCTCCAATTTTACCCTGTCAGATTGCGAATTTATACCTTCGAGCAATGGCTTTTTCTTGTCCTGAAACCCTGGGACTAAGTCAATTTTGTTTGCTGCAATTATAAAAGGCGTCTTGTTTAATTTTAGAATTTCAATTGATTCAATTGTCTGAGGCATTACCCCTTCATTCATGTCAACTACCAAAACTGCTATATCTGCCAGGCTTCCGCCTCTTTTCCTTAGATTTGTAAATGATGCATGGCCTGGTGTGTCAATGATTAACAAACCTGGAATCTTTATCTTTTGACTATAATTTCCTATGACGTCCTGGATCAATGAGAAAGGAACATTTACCGCATTTATACATTGAGTAATCCTGCCTGCTTCCCTTGACACTATATCCAAACCAGTTATAGTCTCGACTATCTGCGATTTTCCATGATCTACATGCCCCACCATTGAGCAGACAATGCTCCTAAGCTGTGCCATATAGTAGTAACTAGAAATTTGATTTTTAAGGGTTGCGGTGAAAGAAAGAAACTAAAAGAGAAAGTTTAACCTCTCCGTTGATAAGAACCTGCGGTTCCTGTAACCTCACTTTATTCATCAAAATTTTTTAGCTTGTTTTCAATAATGTTGTTCGACTTAACCAACATGCTTCTCTAAAACCGTTTTATACTCATACAGTTCAGATTCCGAAAACCATAGTTTTATTTCTGCTTTTGCATCTTCTTTATTTCCTGACGCATGAATTAAATTTTTAACCTGCCTCTTGTTCTTGTTTGCATATTCTTTGCTGATATGAGCATAGTCTCCGCGGATAGTTCCAGGGAGCGCTTGATTAGGATATGTGTCTCCAACAATTTTCCTTACGTTCTCAACTGCATTCACACCTTCTAAAACCATTGCCACTACAGGGCCTTCTTTCAAGTAGCTCACAATCCGGTCTCTTATCTCTCTCCCGTATTTTTCCTCGATGTTTTTTGGATAGTGTTTTCTTGCAAATTGATCGTCTGTCCAGAACATTTTAATTCCAACGATTTTAAAACCAGCTCTTTCAAATCTGGAAATAATTTCTCCTGCTAATCCGCGCTCCACTCCATCTGGCTTAATCAGAATTAATGTCTTTTCTATCATCTTGTCTATTTACCATCCTATCTCTCTATTATCTTAACTCTTTATTTTTTTTGATTGGTTAGTCCACTTTAGCTTTACAGCTCTTCTTTTTAATTTCAGCAAATTTTTTTCGCATTTCTTCTTGTCAAACCAGTATATTCTTCCATCATTCCTAACAAACATTTTTCCAGTTCCCGACTTAATTTCTGACTTGCAGAATGAGCACTTCATTTTCAGCTTCCTCTCTTTACTTGCGTAAGCTTGCGAGCTTCTATTTCTGTTTCTCTCAACATAAGAACATCATCCAACCTTGTCGGGCCTTTGACATTTCTCCTTATAACTTTCCCCTGGTCATAGCCTTCCAAAATCTTGCAGCGAACCTGGACTACTTCCCCCCTGCTCCCTGTCCTTCCAACAATTTCCTCGACTTTAGCAGGGACTGCATGCGAAAAAGTGATTTGGCCTGTATCAGACTTCTTTGTCTGCTGTTCCTGAGGCATTCCTATTATGCCTTTTCTTTCTTTCCTTTTTGCTTTTCTTTCAGCTTTCTTTTCTCTCTTATTTTCTTTTCTTGCCATTTTATATTTTTATATTATTATTTATTTGAGATGCATTTCTTACTTTTTATTTTCTACTTTTTTTCTGAAATTACTCCAAGGTCTTTTGATATCTCTGCGATTATTTTCTTTGACTCGCCTTCTTCTACAATAGCTACTGAAGAGCAACCTAGTTGCAAGCCAGCTGCTGCGCCCAATTCTGTTTTTGTACTTACAGGAATGCATGGGATCTTTTTTTCCTCGCATAAAACAGGTAGATGCATGACTACTTCTTCAGGCTGAACATCCTGAGCTATTACAACTAATTTTGCCCTGTTTCTTTCTATTGTTTTTGTAACTTCATTTGTTCCTTTTTTTATTTTTCCTGATGTCCTTGCTAACTCAACAGCTTCTAAAGCTTTTTCAGAAATTTCTTTTGTTACTTGATAATTAAATTTTAACGCCATAACCTCGTACCTCCCTGGGTTTCATTGGTTTACTTTTAATTGGAAATTTTCGATTTAAAAGCTTTTTGGAACCGCTGACGCTGACGAAAACTACGTTTTCATTCTTTCCTTCTC
>Ga0209541_10007271_pt1 | contig 18674 bp, 16 predicted proteins | sample RifCSPlowO2_01_FD_184027 | JGI IMG/M metagenome (GOLD analysis project Ga0209541, IMG submission 184027) | Groundwater microbial communities from Rifle, Colorado - Rifle CSP2_plank lowO2_0.1 (SPAdes) (version 2) | ecosystem: Environmental > Aquatic > Deep subsurface > Groundwater | place... | reverse complement strand
CAATTGTTTCCGATAAAGTTCCAATTTGATTTAATTTTATTAAAATCGCGTTGGCTACTTTTTCATTTATGCCCCGCCCCAATCTCGTAACATTGGTAACGAAAAGATCGTCGCCAACAAGCATTAATTTTTGATTTTGGATTTTTGATTTTTGATTGAATAGTTTCCACGCATCCCAATCATCTTCAGCAAACGGATCCTCCAAAGAAACCAAAGGATATTTTTTAGCCAATTTTTCGTAAAAAGACAAGAGTTGTTTTGGCGTCAGATTAGACTTATCTTTTTTCAAATTATATTTTCCGTTTTTATAAAACTCTGAAGCGGCGGCGTCAATTGCCAGCTCAACGTTCTGCTCAAGCTTATAACCGGCATTTTTTATTGCCTCGCTTATCAGTATAAAACCTTCTTCATTTGTTTTTAAGTCGGGCGCGTAGCCGCCTTCATCGCCTATGCCGGTTGCCAGCTTTTTGTCTTTCAAAACCTTTTTCAAAGAATGAAAAATTTCCGCGCCTATGCGAACTTTTTCCGCGAAACCGACGGCTTTGGGTAAAATCATAAATTCCTGGATATCCGCGGCAAAGTCCGCGTGCGCGCCGCCATTTAAAATATTCATCATCGGCTGGGGCAAAGAAAGTTTGAAAAAATTAAATTTTTTATTTATATACTTATAAAGCGGGAGTTTTTCCGCCATCGCGCCTGCCCGCGCGCATGCCAAAGAAACCGCCAAAATGGCATTCGCTCCCAAGCGGCTTTTATTTTCCGCGCCGTCTAACTTTATCATCGCTTCATCAATCCTTTCTTGGTCCAAAACATTTTTCCCTTGCAACGATTTGGCTATTTCGTTGTTGATATTTCCGACAGCCTTCAAAACGCCTTTCCCGTTGTATCTTTTTTCATCGTTATCGCGAAGCTCCAGCGCTTCATGCGTGCCGGTTGATGCGCCCGACGGCACAGAGGCCGCTGCGCTGAAATTATTTACAAAAACTTCGGCCTCCACCGTCGGATTTCCGCGCGAATCCAAAATCTCGCGGGCAATTATTTTTTTTATTTTCATAGTGCATGTTTCACGTTACATGTTTTATGTTACATGTTATTTTATCTCAAACGTCAAGCTCACATTTATCGTTATATCCAAACTTCCGGTTTGAATGCTTGGAGTAACGCTGCCGCCTCCGCCGACGCCGTATTCGGCGTATTTCGGATAACTGCCGTCAGAGCTGTATTCGCTAAACGATACTATCCGGCCGACTTTCACGCCTAATTTTTTAAACAAATCGTCCGCCTTGCTCTTGGCGTTATCAATGGCTTTTTCGCGCGCCTGTGATTTTAATTTTTCCGAATCATCCAGCGTAAATTGAACACCGCTCACTTGATTCGCGCCAAGCTCGCCGGCTTTGGAAATAATCGTTCCCGTGTCATCTAAATTGCGAACTTTTATTCTCACGGATTGCGAAACGGTATAGCCGACAATACTGCTCACGCCCGTTTTGCTTTCATAGCTGTATTTCGGATAAATATTATAATTTGTCGTCTGGATGTCCGCGTCTTTGACTTTCAAATCCTTTACCGCCTTGATAATGTCGTTCATCTTTTTGGTGTTATCGGCTTGCGCTGATTTTACGGTGGTCGCTTCGCTTGTCACGCCCAAATCAACAATGGCAACATCCGGCGCACCGGTTTCTTTTCCTTCGCCGCTGATTGTTACGGTATATTGCGAAAGCGGCGCCCTGCCGATATAACCATATCGGCGAATAACATTGCGGGTTTCAAAAATCATAAATATAACAACTACTGAAAGAAGCAGGGTTATTAAAATCATTTTTGCTTTGCCGCGATGGGCTTGGCAGTGTTGTTTTAGTTTATCGAACATAAATTTTAGCTTCGTTAGCTTGTTAGCTTCGTTAGCTTGTTAGTAAATCCTAAAAAGCTAATGAAGCTAATGAAGCTAAAAAGCTATTTAATAATTTTTCTAAGTCCTGGCATTTTTTCACCGGCTAAAAATGACAGCATCGCTCCTCCGCCGGTTGAAACCCAATCAACAAACTCTTCCATTTTTGTTAAATTGAGCGCGGCGATTGTTTCTCCGCCGCCGACAACCGCGAACGCCCTGCCCTTTCCGCGCGCCGCAATCAGCCGCGCCAGGCTGATTGTTCCGTAAGCGAAAGAAAGTTCTTCAAAAAAACCCATCGGCCCATTCCACATTATTGTCTGCGCTTTTTTCAAGTATTTGGAAAATTCCAGCACCGTTTCCGGCCCGATATCCAAAATTTTCTCGCCTTTGACGCAAAGTTTTTTAGTGAGAGCGCAATGAATAACGCGAATGTGCGAAAAGTCCCCGGCCTTGCCGACAACAAAATCTTTCGGCAAAATGGCTTTTTTGCTTTTTAAAATGCCTTTGATAATTTTTTTATCAACATCTTGGACAAAAGAATCGCCTATTTCGTAACCTTGCGATTTTAAAATATCATTGACCAGCGCGCCGCCGATTAAAACATTGTCCGCGTATTTTAATAATTTATTTATAAGCCCGATTTTGGTGGAAATTTTCGCTCCGCCTAATAGCGCGACATACGGCCGATTTTTACGCTTGATATTTTTTGGCAAAAGACGGGAAAGATTTTTTATTTCTTCTTCCAGATTCAGTCCTGCGTAAGACGGAAGAAAATTTTGCGCGCCGCTAACCGAAGCATCGTCTCTGTGAGACACAGAGAACCCTTCATTAATATATATATCAGCCAAGCCGGCCAGCCGTTTGGCAAAAGACGGGTCGCCCTTGCCTTCGCCTTCGTAAAACCGGATATTTTCCAGCATATTAACTCCCTTTTTTATCTTGCGTCTTATATCCTTTTTTGTAATATCATCAGAAACAAAATTGACCGGCTTTTTCAAAAGTTTTGCCAGATATCTGGCAATGGACGCGAGCGACAATTTTTTGTCCCATCCTTCGGGCCTGCCCAAATGCGCAACCAAAATCACGGCCATCCCCTGCGATAATAAATATTTAACAGTAGGCAGGCTGGCTCTAATGCGCAAATCATCTTTAAAATCCAGCTTGCCATTATTAATGGAAAGGTTGTAATCAACCCGCACGAGAACTTTTTTATTTTTCAAATCTTTTATTTCTTTTAGAGACTTAATGCGCATAACTTGTAACTCGTAACTTATAACTCAAAAATTACTATTTCGTTCTTGTGTTATATGTTACATGTTTTGTGTTACATAATCTTTTTAACCATCTCCACCAATCTATTGGAATATCCCCACTCATTATCATACCACGCCAAAACTTTGGCCAGTTTGCCGATGGCTTTGGTGGACGGCAAATCAACTATTGCCGAATATGGATTTTTGATAATGTCCGTGGAAACCAGCGGTTCTTCGCTGGCGAGCAGAATGCCTTTCATCGCGGGGCTCGCGGCCGCTTTTTTAAATGCTGCGTTGATTTCTTCTACGGTCGCTTCTTTTTTAAGAAGAAAAGTAAAGTCCGCGATTGAACCGCAAACAATCGGCACGCGGATTGAGAGGCCGTCAAAAGCGCCTTTTAAAGACGGAATTGTTTTTGCCACGGCTTCGGCGGCGCCGGTTGTCGTCGGCACCATATTTTGGCCGGCCGCGCGGCCGCGGCGCGGGTCTTTATGCGGCGCATCCACCAGCGCTTGGTCGGCGGTGTAAGCATGGATTGTCGTCATCATTGCTTTTTCTATGCCAAAATTTTTATTTATCACATAAGCCACCGGCGAGATGGAATTTGTCGTGCAGGAGCCGTTGTCTATAATCGCTTCTTTTTTTCCGTACTTTTCCGCGTTAACTCCCAAAACATAAGTATTTATGCCTTCGCCTTTTGACGGCGCGGAGATGATGACTTTTTTGGCGCCGGCCTTAAGGTGCATTTCCGCTCCGGCTTTGTCGCGGAAAATACCGGTGCATTCCAAAACAACATCAATTTTTAATTTTCCCCAGGGCAATTTTGTCGGATCTTTTTCCGCAAAAACCAAAACTTTCTTGCCGTCCACTTCCAGATAATCTTTGCCGTACCCGACCTTATGCTCATAATTTCCATAGACGCTGTCATGTTTTAGCAAATATGCCAAACTTTGCGGATCAGTCAGGTCATTTACCGCCGCCCACTCAATATCTTTTAAATCTTTGCGGCCAAAGCCGGCTTTAAATGTATTCCGGCCAATCCGGCCGAATCCGTTGATTGCGACTCGTATCATAGTTGACTATTTGATTAGTTTATTAGTTGATTAGTTAAATTATACACTAAATTTTATCTTGACAAAAGCCGATGAATATGATATTGTCCTCCTAAGAATAATAAGGGAAAACAGCGATGCGCAAAATGATTCACCGCTTATTCCAATTTATAATGTTCTTTGTTGATAAAGATGAGATACATCTCCAAATACAGCTTACCGATCAAGAATTACGGCGAAAAGGTATCTATCCTTTTAGAAGTTGGAAATAATCTCATCAAACCAAAAACCGCCCCTTCCGGGACGGCTTTTTTTATTTTATTCTTTCATCAAACTCTTCTTTGGTACAAATTTCCGATGCTACCAATTTTTCCATCAAAGCCCTAACTATGTTTTTATTGATTTCATTATGCTTTATCGGCACCGGATATGGCCTTTCCCAAAAAGCATATCTTACAATATATTGATGCTTACCGCAGCTAAGCGTAACATGCGGTTTGGAAGTGAGCCATATAAGCAACCTCACCACTATTTTTCTTTTAACATTAGCATATTCTCCCGTATCGTCTTTTCTATTATGCTGTTACCAATTCAAAACTGATATGAGATTTTTTTATAGCAGTATCATCTAATTTTTTAAAATGTTCTGGGGTTGGTTTAAATCTCTTCTCTTTTAGTATTTTGAAATATTGTTCTGAAATATCATATGCGGCCAATACTGCCTCATTAACCATATCTACAAATTCTTTTGCCGATAAAGCCTGTGTGATAAGTTTGGTGCCGTCAGCATCAATTCTACCTATAATAAACTTTCCGTCCCGTAACCATTCCACTTGTATTCTATTAGGCAATTTATGCCAATATGCCAAAACCGCCTCATGACTTAGAGAACGCCCAAACATCCTTTTGATAGAATTTAAAATCATATTTTTATTATAACACAACTATCTATTGCGGAAAAAGCATGAGTCAAACTGTGTTACGTGTTATATGTTATGTGTTACATGATTTATATTTCAAACCTCGCAAATCTCCCAACTCTGATATTCTCGCCGATCACGCCGATTTTTTGTTTTATCAAATCCCCTACTGTCACATCTTCGTCTTTCACAAACCGCTGATTCAATAAACAAGTATCTTCATAAAATTTTCCCATCTTGTTATCAACGATTTTATCAACAATTTCTTTCGGCTTGCCGGAGCCGGCAAATTCCTCGGAATAAATCTCGCGCTCTTTGCCAATCACTTCCTGTGGAACATCTTCCGGCGATAAATATAGAGGGTTCATGGCCGCGACATGCATCGCCAAATCATTGGCAAGAGTTTGAAAATCAGCATTGCGCGCCACAAAATCGGTTTCTGATAAAAGCTCAACCATTGCTCCCAATTTTTTATTGGAGTGGCTATATATCGCTACCACGCCTTCGCGCGTTTCGCGTTCCCCGCGCTTAGCGGCTTTAACCATTCCTTTTTTGCGCAAAATATCCGCGGCCGCTTCCATATCGCCGTTCGCGTCTTCCAAGGCCATTCGGCAATCCATCATTCCCGCGCCCGTCATCTGGCGGAGTTTGACAACTAATGAATTATCCATAAATTAGAAATTAGAAATTAGAAATTAGAAATTAGAAGAAACCGCCTCTAACTCCTACCTCATTATTTCTAACTTAATTTTTCTTCATCTTTTTTTACATCCCTTTCTTCCTCAATCTTTTTCATTTGTTCCCGCGCTCCCTGCAAACTTTTTCCTTCTTTAAAGCACTCTCCTACAAATTCTACCACCATTTGCACGGATTTCAAAGCGTCGTCATTGGCCGGAATAACCAAATCAACATCTTTCGGGTTAACGTTGGTATCGCAAACGGCAATAACCGGAATATGCTTTTTCTTGGCCTCCGACAATGCCGTGCTTTCCTGCCTGATGTCCAAGATAAAAATCGCGCTCGGCAATTTTGTGAGAGCCACCAGCCCTTCAAATTTTCTGCGCAAGGCTTCAATCTCTTTGCCAAATTCGCTTTGTTCTTTTTTGGTGTATTTTTTGAGTTCGCCTGATTCTTGTTTTTTCAGAAGGTCAACAAAATGATTGACGCGCCCGCGGACGGTATGAAAATTGGTGAGGGCCCCGCCAATCCAGCGCAAAGTTACATACGGCATTCCGCACTCTTCCGCTTTTTTCTTGATGATATCTTGCGCTTGTTTTTTTGTTCCAACAAAAAGAAGAGTCCCGCCTTCCATCCCAAGTTTGCGCAAAAATTCGCCGGCCTCTTCCAGCTTTTTTTGCGTTATCTCAAGGTTTAGAATGTGGACTCCGCCCCGTTCTCCAAAAATGTATGGCGCCATGTTAGGGTGCCATCTTGATGTTCGGTGCCCAAAATGGACGCCTGCTTTTAACATCTCCAGCAGAGATGGAATGTTCATATATTTGCCTCCACCCCGCCATAGCCGCTAAATTACTTAATGATTTAGCGAGACGCGGAGTGTGTGGGATTAGTTATTTAAAGTTTATATTAAATTAGCACAAATTAAAATAGCTGTCAAGAGATTGTCTTTTGCCGCCAAAGTCCCAAAAAATCCATCAAATACCCAATTTTTTCTGTAAATTTACAAAAATGTTAAGAGTTGGACTCTTAACATTAAAATTTGAGAAGATGAACCTGCTTGATTATTTTTTCTAATCTGGCGGAGCGCATCATAAAACCGAAACACTCTTTAAAAACCCGTTCCATACAGCTTCTTAATCTCCTGACTTCAGACCAAGGCGCGCCTTCTCTTTTCAATGAATCGGCGCCGGTTAAAAGATAGGCGTTCATTTCATCAAGATAAACAGCCGGAGCATAGCCGATTTTTGACAAAGCCCGTTCTATTTTGGAAGTATCGCGCTTCTTTGATTCTTCAATAACTTTTTGCTTATAATCAGCTTCAGTGTAAAAAAGTCCGTGGACAAATTCGTGCTTGACAACGGTCTTAAATTCCCTCTTTTTCGTGTCCCAAGTCGCGCCAATGATATAAAAATCACCGCCTATTCCTCTGAATAAATCAAGAAAAGCTTTTTCTTTTTCCGTCAAAGGATTAAAATCACCATCATAAAATGGCTCTAAAACCCAAGAAGGAATATTAAATCCGCTCCAATCTTGAAAATAAGAAAAATTACCGTTTTCTTCCGCATACCAGTCCATATATTCTTCTACGGAGAATATCAACCCTTTAAAGCGCGGCGATTCGTAATGCTCTTGAAAACGCATAAAAGTCGCCGCTAATCTGTATTGTTTTTTGCAAAGAACCAAGTATATTTTTTTCTTGCCCGTGTTAGGCGGCATTTTTTCTCCTTTTAGCCCAGTTTATGCTATTATTGACATATTGTCAATGTTGTGCTAAAATAATTTTATATATGAAAAAAGATATTCATCCAACCTATTTTCCAAAAGCGAAAATTTCCTGCGCCTGTGGCGCGGTGTTTGAAATTGGCGCGACCGAAGAAAACATAAAAACAGAAATCTGCTCCAACTGCCACCCGTTTTATACCGGCAAACAGAAAATTGTTGACACTGCCCGCCGCATAGAAAAATTCAAAGCGCGCTCGGCCAAAAAGTCATCCGGCACATCCGCCAAAGGAAAAACTGCCAAACACGCGGCCAAAAAAGTAAAACGCGCCGCCAAGACCAAGGTTGTCAAGGCAGAAAAATAGATTCCTCGCATTTTAACAAAAACTCGCTTCACTTTTGAGGCGGGTTTTTGATTAAATTGTTATATTGTTATATTGTTAAATTATGAGCGCAGAAAAACTTCAAACAATCAAAGAAAAAATAAAAGAATTAGAACCGCAATTATCCAACCCCGCTGTTTTTAATGATACAAGAAAATTCAAGGAATTGAACAAAGAGTACAGCAAATTGAAAGAAATTGTTGACCTCGCAAAAAAAATTGAAATGGCGGAAAAAGATATTGAAGTTGCCGAAGGAGACCCGGATTTAAAATCAGAACTCCAAGAATTGGAAGCGGAAAAAATTTCCTTGGAAAAAAAGCTGGAGGAAAAAATGACGCCCAAAGATCCGCTGGATGAAAAAAATGTTATTTTAGAAATCCGCGCTGGCGCCGGCGGCGACGAATCCGCGCTTTTTTCAGCCGAGCTTTTCAGAATGTATTCAAAATTCGCGGAAAAAATGAGCTGGACATTAAAAATTTTATCTTCCAACCGCATCGGCATCGGCGGATTTAAAGAAATAATAGCGTCCGTAGAGGGCGATGATGTCTACAGCTGGCTGAAATACGAGAGCGGCGTGCATCGCGTCCAGCGCGTTCCGGAAACAGAAAAAAGCGGCCGCGTGCATACTTCCACCGCCACGGTTGCCGTGATGCCGGAAGTCGGCGAATTGGATTTGAAAATTGACCCGAAAGATTTAAAAATTGAAACTTCAACCTCGCGCGGGCACGGCGGGCAATCGGTGAACACGACTTATTCGGCCATCAGAATCACCCATATCCCGACGGGCTTGGTTGTCATTTGCCAAGACGAGCGCTCCCAACAGCAGAACAAAGAACGCGCGATGGAGGTTTTGCGCGCCCGGCTTTTTTCCATGGAAGAAGGAAAGCGCCGCAAAGAACAAACCGAACTCCGCCGCTCGCAAATCGGCACCGGCGAACGAAGCGAAAAAATCCGCACCTATAATTTTCCGCAAGACCGCATCACCGACCACCGCATCAAAGAAAACTGGCATGGCATCAATCAGATTTTGGATGGAGATTTGAAGCCGGTAATTGAGAATATAAAAGAAATGGCAAGATAACAAAATTATCAATCATCAACTTTCAATCATCAATCAATTTCTAATTTTAAAATTTTTAAATTGAAAATTTATTGAAAATTGGTTATTGAAAATTGAAAATTTCGTTTTATGCCTAAATACATCTTCGTCGCAGGAGGCGTGATGTCCGGCGTGGGCAAAGGGGTAGCGTCCGCTTCTATTGGAAAAATTTTGCAATCCCGCGGCTTTAATGTCACGGCTTTTAAAATTGATCCCTATGTGAATGTTGACGCCGGCACAATGAACCCGACCGAGCACGGCGAGGTTTTTGTCCTTGACGACGGAATGGAGTGCGACCAGGATATGGGCAATTACGAAAGATTTTTAAACCGCACTTTGACCGGAAAAAATTATATGACGACCGGCAGTGTTTACCAATCGGTCATTGAAAAAGAAAGAAATCTGGAATACGGCGGACACTGCGTTGAGGTTGTCCCCCACATCCCGATGGAAGTCATCAACAAAATAGACCGGGCGGCAGAAAACGACCAAGCTGACATAATAATAGTAGAAATCGGCGGCACGGTCGGCGAATATCAAAATATTTTATTTTTGGAAGCCGTCCGCATGCTGAAGCTAAAAAACCCTGATAATGTGCTTTTGATTTTAGTAAGTTTTTTGCCGATGCAATCGCAAGAGAGCGAATTAAAAACCAAGCCGACCCAGTATGCCGTGCGCACCATCAACTCCGTGGGATTGCAGCCGAATATAATTATCGCGCGCGCAGCCAAGCCTTTGGATGAAAAAAGAAAAGAAAAAATCGCTTTTAACTGCAACATCCGGCAAGAAGACGTTATTTCCGCGCCTGATGTGAAAAGCATTTACGAAGTTCCGATTATTTTTGAAGAAGAAAAAATCGGCGATGTTATTTTGAAAAATTTAAAGCTGATTCCTAAAACGCAAAACTTGGAAGATTGGCGCGAATTGGTTTCCAACATAAAGACCGGCGGCGAACCGGTAAAAATCGGCATTGTCGGAAAATATTTCAGCACCGGCGACTTTATCCTTACCGACGCGTACATTTCCGTGATAGAAGCCGTCAAACACGCGGCTTATGCCAACAAAAGAGTTCCGCAAATCAGCTGGCTGAATGCCGAAGATTTTGAAAAAAATCCGGAAACGGTTCAAAGCTTATCTTTATACAACGGCGTAATTATTCCGGGCGGGTTCGGCAGCCGCGGAACCGAAGGAAAAATCGCCACCATAAAATATTTGCGGGAGAATAAAATTCCGTTTTTGGGCATCTGCTACGGAATGCAGATGGCGGTGGCGGAGTTCAGCCGCCATGCGGCCGGCTTGGGCGGCGCCAACACAACCGAAGTTGATGCCCATACGCCCCATCCGGTTATAGATATTTTGGATTCGCAAAAAGAAAATATTTCAAACAAAAAATACGGCGGCACAATGCGGCTCGGCGCCTATCCGGCAGTCTTAAAGAAGCCGTCAGTCGCCTACTCGGCATACGGCGCGGATGTTATTTTTGAGAGGCACCGCCACAGATATGAAGTAAATCCTAAATATATTGCCGAACTCCAAAAAAACGGGCTTGTCTTCTCCGGCTTTTCACCGGATAAAAGACTCGCGGAAATCATAGAACTGCCTGAATCCGTCCATCCGTTTTTTTTGGCCACGCAATTTCATCCGGAGTTTAAGTCCCGTCCGCTATCCCCGCATCCTTTATTTAAAAAGTTTATCAGCACGAGCGCAAAATAATATGAATATTAAGGAGGCTCTGATTTGGGGAACAAAAATTTTAAACAAAAACGCGAAACACAAAGCATCGCACAGCGATAGCCCGATTTTGGATTCTGAAATTTTGCTTTGCGCGGCAATCAAAAAACCAAAAGAATTTATTTTCGCGCATCCTGAAAAAAAATTATCTCCTCCGCAAATTAAAAAATATAAAAATTTCATATCTCGCGGGGCTCATCACGAACCCATCGCTTACATAACCGGCAAAAAAGAATTTTATGGGTTTGAATTTGAAGTTAATAAAAATGTCCTTATCCCCCGCCCGGAAACCGAAGCTTTGATTGATGCCGTTGTCGCATTGGCAAAGGGAGGCTTTGACAAATCTGTCAAAGCCTCCCTTTGCCGCATCTTAGATGTCGGCACCGGCAGCGGAGCAATTGCCATAACCTTAAAAAAATTATTTCCCAAGGCGCGGATTTTTGCGTCTGACATCAGCTTGTCCGCGCTCGCGCTTGCCAAAAAAAACGCCAAACATCTTGGCGCGAAAATAATCTTTAAAAAAAGCAATTTATTACAAAATGCGCAATATCGGATATTGCGCATAAAAAATGCAATTATCACGGCCAATCTACCCTATCTCTCGCAAAAAGAATGGCAAAACTGCCAGCCGGAAATAAGAAAATACGAACCGCGCAGCGCATTTGTCGCTGGAAAAAAAGGAACTGAAATTTATGAAAAATTATTCAAACAATTTGGCGATATAACTACCGCCCTACCGTCCTACCCTCCTACCACCTTATTTATAGAAATCGGCTACAACCAAAAATCCGCTATCACCAAACTTGCCAAAAAAATTTTAAAACCTAAAAAAATAGAGTTCATCAAAGATTTGACGGGAAAATGGCGGGTGGTGAAAATAGTAGTAAATAGTAGGTAGTAAAAATAGCAGGGTAATTCCTGCTATTTTTATTTGCAATCCGCCATTGTTAATTTTCCGTCACCTTATCCAAAGACAGAACAGCCTCCACCCATGTGGTCCCGCGGTTAAATTCTATTTCTTTTCCATTTTTATCATAAAAACGCAACATCTCATTCGCTGATTTTTTCTCCCAAACGCCTTCTGTTTTTTTGCCATCCTGAAAAACCAGCGCGTTGCCGCTGCCTATTGTTGAGATTTTGCGGCGGCTCACGGCGTCAATTATTTCTATATCGGTTTCCAGAACCGCGATATTTTTCGCCAAAATCAAAGCATTGTCGTCGTCATGCGCGTAGGCGCCGGCGATTTTCCGCTTATAAATATTTTTTTCTTTATCATATTCCCAAACGGCATCATACGCGGAATAAATGCTAAGGTCTATGCCAACCTCTTTATTGCTTCCCCTTTCGGAAGAAAAAGCATCGCTTTTAAATTTCCAAGGAGAAAAATTTATTTTTCCGCCGGAAAATTTTGTCCGCGCCGCATCCAATAATTTTGAGGAAGTGTAGGCATTGTGCGGGGCGATGCGGTCGTTCGCGCGCCAAAAATAATTGCCCAGATAATAACCGTCAAGATTGCGCGCTTTGAGGCCGGAATTATTGGCAATATCGGCGAGAGCCGCAGGACTGCCTCCGATATGCGCCATTAACGCGCCGTAGCCCGATGCCCAATCAAGATAATACGGCCTGATGCTGCGCACCGGCCCGATTTTTTTAATTTCCCTTGAAGACGAATAAACCGCTAAAAATCTGGTAATGCCTCCTTCAACCGGCGCTTCAAAAACCAAACCCGCGTAAGAAAGCCCTGACCACGGCCGCGCCTCGTACTTGTTATCAATCATCACAGCAACCGGATATTTTTCGCTTTCGCCATCTGATAAATAAACGCCGTCTAAAATTCTCGCGCTCTTGCCAATTTTTATAACCGCGCCCGGCCAATTAAAATTTTTAGAAATCAAAAACGGCTTCAAGCCCTGATACAAAATAACGGAAAAAGCAGCCGTAGCAAAAATAATAATAATGCTAAAAATGATGATTTTATTTTTATTCACAGCCATACTCATTGTAGCAAGTAGTAAGCAGTATGGAATTTTAATTCCCATGCTACATGCTACCAGCTACATGCTACAATCGTTATTATACAAAAATTCGCCCCAAAATTGAAGTGGACTTTTTATAATCAATTTATTTCTTATCTTCTTTAGTTTCTTCCTCTTCGGTTTCTTTCTTCACGGTGGTTTTTTCTACCGCTTCAATGGCTGCTTTTTCGGCTTCAGCCGCGCTCGCAACCGGAGCTTCTTCTTTTTCTTGTTCGGCGGCCAGCGCGATTACGGCATCCAAGCCGAGAACCGCTTCCACGCCCGCCGGCAACTCAATGTTTTTCATCAAAATCTTATCGCCGATATTTTTCAGGCTGGAAATATCAACTTTAATTTCGCTGACCAAATCTTTCGGCAAAGCCTTGATGGCGACTTCGCTTTTCGCGGCCACGAATACGGCGCCCAAATCTTTAACCGCCGGGGATTCGCCGATGAATTTCAATTGGATATTTGCCTCAATCTTTTCCGTCAAAGACACCTGGCGCAAATCAACATGGATATATTTCCCCGTAATCGGATGTATTTGCGTACTGCCGATCAGAATTGAATATTTTTTTCCATCCGGCAGATTCAGTTCAACAAGAGAAGACTCGCCGGCTTCATCGTAAACTTTCACAAAATCCCTGTAGTTTAGGGCTACATTCTGATTTTTTACTTCCGGACCATAAAATTCCGCCGGAATCAAATCAGACGCCCGCAAAACCGTTGGTTTTTTATTATCGCGAGAGACCGCGTTTATCACTAATGGCATACGATAGTTAATTAGTTGATTAGTTGATTGGTTTATTAGTTTATAAGATAGCATAAACACAAAAAATCGTCAATACTTCTAAATTCTATTTTCTAACTCCTCATTTTCGCGCTTTCCAAAATTCCCACCATCATAAATTTAGATACAAGCGCGCTGCCGCCCAGGCTGATGAAGGGCAGGGCAAGGCCGGTAACGGGCATTAAGCCGAGGTTCATTCCTATATTAATGAGGGTTTCGCTTAAAAAAATTATTAAAAATCCGATTGACAAATAAGCCGTAAAGTTATTTTGGCTGTTTTGCGCCAAAACTAAAATCCGCCAAAAAAATAAAGCAAACAGCCCCAGGATAAACAGCACCATCAAAAAACCCATTTCTTCAGCTATGAGGGCAAAAATAAAATCCGTGTGCGCCTCCGGCAAAAAACGCAATTGGCTTTGCGAGCCGAAACCGATTCCCTTCCCCAAAAATCCTCCCGAGCCGATTGCTATTACCGACTGTTTGATGTTATAACCCGCGCCAAGGGGGTCTAAATTGGGATTTAAAAAAACGGCTATGCGGTCTTTTTGATAAGGCGCCAGCGCAAAAAACCAAGCGAGAAAAATTGCGGCAATAAATCCGGCCGCCAAAAATAAAAGATGTTTTTTCTGCACGCGCGAAGCAAGAAGCATCCCCAGCCAAACCAAAAATAAAATAATTGATGAACCCAAATCCGGCTGGCGCAAAACCAGCGCGGCAAAAATTATCACGGCGATTAAACTTTTAATAATGTCGCGGAATGTAAAAATATTGCGGCCCTCCCGCGAGAAATAATCCGCCAAAAAAATAACCAGGATTATTTTAACGATTTCAACCGGCTGAAAACTTAAAGGGCCTAAAATAAACCAGCCTGTCGTGCCGCGCAAATTTTTACCGAAAATCAAAACAGCCGCGAGCATTGCCGCCCCCAAAAAATATAAAAGATTTTTAGCGTTGCGAAGCTGGCGGTAATTTAAAATGGTGATTATGAAAACCGCCAAAAGGCCCAAAGAAAAAGTTACGGCCTGCTTTTTAAAATTAATAAAATTCGCCTCCATTTCCGCCAGATCCGTGCTATAAATGGCCACCAGGCCGATTATCACCAAAAGAAAAGCCGGCAGAAACATCAGCCAGTCAAACTTGCGGATGAAGGAGTCTCTTAGATTCATAAAATCATGTAACACGCAACATGTAACACGCAACAAAATAATTATTATGTCGCGAAGCGACACATTAAAATGTTATGTGTTATATGTTTTATGTTATATAACTTTACCACTTATCCACACCCTCGGCAACTAAAAAAATCGCCCGCAGGCGATTTTAATTTCAGGTTGTTACTGATTTTTGTTGTTTACGTGAAATAGGCGGTGAAGCCAGCACCAGCCAAGAAAACTTTCCCCAAGCGCGACCCAGCCCACGAAGGCAATAATTAAATTGGCCCATTCGGCATTAAAATGAGGAGCTAATGGACTAAGCCACCAAACGGCAAGGGCAAACCGCAAAATTCTATCTACTTTGCCTAAATTTTGAGTCATACAAATTTCATTAAAACTTATTAATTTTCCCGACCTTTCTAATTGCTATTTCTGTTCTATATACGCGTTCTCATTAAAAATATTAACTTCCGGTATGATGTCGTATTTAGTGATTGTCGGCAGGCCTTCGTAAAATTGCATTTGCAAATCGCGCGCCTCGCCTGCTTTAAAATTTTCCGCGCCAATATAATTTATAGAAACCAGCTGGCCGCCTTTATATAAAAGCCCGTAAAAACCGACCGACCAATACCCATAGGCGGAGTCATTAGTTGTTTTGAATGCCAGGCTGGAAATATTTTTTTTGTCCTTGATTGCATTTGCTTCAAATTTTTTATTGCTGATAGTAAAATTTAAACGTTCGCTTTTCCATTTTTCATAATCAGAAATTTGATGCGGATTGACTTTGTGGTATTTTAAATCTTTATATTCAAAACGGATATTGCGCGGCCTGAAAGACTGCTCTACGCCCAGATCGGCAATGTATTTTGACTCCGAAGGAAGCAAAAATCCTTTTTTATAATCGCCGTCAAGACCCTCGCCGACAAAACGATATTGCAATTCAACCCAAAAATCGCTGTTTTGGTTGTCCGCCTTAACCAATAAATCATACTTGCCAAGCCCGCCGGCAAAAATTTGCGGTTCGCCAAAAGAAATAGCGGTTGCGGCTGCCGCCTGCAGAGCTTCGCTGGAAGTTTTTATCTGCAAAATAGTTTTTAAATTCGCGCGCTCGGCCGGGCCGGATACAAACGCCCAATCAATAAATCCATAAAGCGAATAAACCCAAAATGGCGCGCCTATGCCAATAATCGCGCCGATTAAAATTTTTTTTAGCAACAGTTTATGCGAAACAAACCATTCACTCAACTTGAGCTGGCCTTCGGTCAGCTTCCCATTTCCAACGGGGCTGTTTTGAATATCAAATGCCATATGCATATATTATACAGCACTTGCCCTCCATATAAAAATATGCTAAAATTTATAGGTAATAACTAAAATTATTTATGGCGGAAGCTAAGAAAAATAAAAATAAAGAAGGCGCTTATGGCGCCGAGCAGATTACAGTCTTAGAAGGTTTGGACCCGGTGCGCAAAAGGCCGGGAATGTATATCGGCTCAACCGGCCCGCAAGGCTTGCATCATTTAATTTGGGAGGTTGTGGATAACTCGGTTGATGAAGCCATGGCCGGCTTTTGCAATAAAATAATCATTACCATGCTTCCGGACAATATGGTTTCCGTGGAAGACAATGGCCGCGGCATTCCGGTTGATATTCATCCAAAGTTTAAAGTTTCCGCATTAGAGCTGGTTATGACTAAGCTTCACGCTGGCGGAAAATTCGGCGAAGGCGGATATAAAGTTTCCGGCGGTTTGCACGGCGTCGGCGTTTCTGTTGTAAACGCGCTTTCCATTTATACAAAAGCCGAAGTGCACCGCGATGGCAAAATTTGGGAGCAAGAATATAAAATCGGCCGCCCGCAGGGAAAAGTGAAACCGGCCGGCACAACCCGCAAACGCGGAACGGTTATAACTTTCAAACCGGACGCAACAATTTTTCAGACAATAGAATTTGACTGGAAAACAATTTTAGACCACATCCGCCAGCAAGCCTATTTGACCAAAGGGCTGACCATTTCAATTTATGACAAACGAGTGCGCGGGAAGACCAAAGCCTACAATTTTTATTTTGAAGGCGGTATTGCTTCTTACGTAAAACATTTAAATCACAACAACGAAGTAAAACAGCCGAATGTTTTTTATTTTGAAAAATCAGCCGATGGCGTGGGCATTGAAGTTTCGCTCCAATATACCACCGATTACAAAGAGACGGTTTTCGCTTTTGCCAACAACATCTACAATCCGGAGGGCGGGATGCATGTCGTCGGCTTCAGAAGCGCCTTAACCCGCGTCCTGAACAGCTACGCCCGCAAACAAGGATACCTCAAAGAAAAAGATGACAATCTGACCGGCGAAGACAGCCGCGAAGGCCTGACTGCCGTAATTTCCGTCAAAGTAAAAGACCCGCAATTTGAAGGCCAGACCAAAGCCAAACTCGGCAACCCGGAAGTGCGCACTGCCGTTGAATCAGCTTTTTTTGAAATGTTCACTATCTTTTTGGAAGAGCATCCAAAAGACGGCGAAGCGGTTATTGAAAAATGTATTTTGGCATCGCGCGCGCGGCTCGCGGCCAGAGCGGCCCGCGAAACCGTGCTCCGCAAAGGCGCCTTGGAAGGCCTGACTTTGCCGGGCAAGCTCGCTGACTGCACTTCGCGCGACCCGTCCATATCAGAACTATATATAGTGGAAGGCGACAGCGCCGGCGGCTCGAGCAAAATGGGACGCAACAGGCAGACGCAGGCCATCCTCCCCTTGCGCGGGAAAATCCTCAATGTTGAGCGCGCGCGATTGGATAAAATGCTTGCCAATAACGAAATAAAAAATCTGATTATCGCCATGGGTACCAACATCGGCGAGCAATTCAACATTGCCGACTTGCGCTATCATCGCATTATCATAATGACTGATGCTGATGTTGACGGCGCGCATATCAGAACTTTGCTTTTAACATTTTTTTACCGTTATTTTATTGACCTCATCAAACAAGGCAATATCTATATTGCCCAGCCGCCGCTTTACCAAATAACAATCGGCAAAAATATTTCCTATGCGTATAGCGATGCGGAAAAAGAAAAAATATTATCCGAAAAAGGCGCGGTTGCGAAAAAATCCGCTGTCGCGAAAAAAATCGCCAAAAAATCTGAAGAAGAACCGGTTGAAGAAGAATCCGCGGCCAAGGCCAATATCCAGCGCTACAAAGGCTTGGGCGAAATGAATCCGGACCAGCTTTGGGAAACAACCATGAATCCGGCTAACAGAATTATTAAAAAAGTAAATATTGAAGACGCGGCCGAAGCCGATGAAATTTTTGAAATCCTGATGGGCAATGATGTTCTTCCGCGCAAAAGATTTATACAGACGCACGCGAAGTCAGTGAAGAATTTGGATATTTAAGAGACCCGACCTCCCAAAAGTTAAACCCGCCATCTTCGGCGGGTTTTTACATTAAAACTAATAATGGAGGTCGAGTCTCCCATAGTTTTTGAAATAAAAAAAATGGCAAAAGCGGCAAAAAGCGGCAAAGGGAGGCTTTAACAAGCTTGTTAAAGCCTCCCTTTGCCTATCTTATTAAAAAACCGAGGCTTGAAGTCTCGGCTCATTACTATTGGGTACCAGGTACCCAATAGTTTATTCGCTCTTTTTCTGGCACTCGCCCTCGCGCCAATTAAAAATCTTTGCCATTGCTTTTTCCGTGCAAGGAACTGCCGTGTGAGAAAAGGAATAACTGTACGGATTGCCATACATTGAATAACAAACACATGTATCCCAATCCTTGCTTTTTCCGTGCAAGGAACTGCCGTGTGAGAAAAGGAATAACTGTACGGATTGCCATACATTGAATAACAAACACATGTATCCCAATCCTTATAATACCAAACCTTCTTTTGGAATTTATTCCCCCAATCTGTGAATGTTTCACCGCCGTCCAGCCAGTCGCACCCGCCAAAAACCAATCCGCACAAAATCGCAACCATCAAGCTGATATTTTTCATG
>Ga0209541_10007270_pt1 | contig 18676 bp, 19 predicted proteins | sample RifCSPlowO2_01_FD_184027 | JGI IMG/M metagenome (GOLD analysis project Ga0209541, IMG submission 184027) | Groundwater microbial communities from Rifle, Colorado - Rifle CSP2_plank lowO2_0.1 (SPAdes) (version 2) | ecosystem: Environmental > Aquatic > Deep subsurface > Groundwater | place... | reverse complement strand
ATGGCATCGGCAATAGATGCAGGAATTATTACCCCGCAAACTAAATGTAATATTTGCGACGGGCCTGTTTCTGTGAGCGGGTATGAATTACATACTTGGAATGACAAATATTACAAGGATACCAACATGATTGGAGTTATTCAGCATTCAGATAATACAGGCATGGTTTTCGTAGCTCTTAAGCTTGGGGTTGATAGAATGATAGAGTATCTCACGAAGTTTGGCATAGGAAAATTAACGGATATAGATCTTCAGGGTGAAATAGCTCCTTCTTTTAAGCCAAGAAGCGCTTGGTATGATGTTGATTTGGCAACTACCGGGTTCGGGCAGGGAATTTCGATTACTCCAATTGAGCTGCTGACTGCTTTTTCAGCTTTGGCAAACGAAGGAAAGATTATGAAGCCTCGTGTCGTAACCGCATTTGAGAATTCAAACGGAGAAATATTGAAAATACCTACAAAAATAAATAGTACGCCAATTTCTTCAAAAACAGCAAAAGTTATGACTGAAATTTTGGTAAATGCGGTTGAAAAAGGAGAAGCGCAGTGGACCAAACTCAAGGGATATCGAATTGCAGGTAAAACAGGCACAGCATCAATACCCGTAAAAGGACATTATGATCCCAATAGCACGATTACCTCTTTTATCGGTTTTGCCCCGGCAGAAAAACCCAAATTTATAATGCTTGTGATCTTAAATAAGCCTACGACATCTATTTATGCAGCAGATACAGCAGCTCCTGTATTTTTTGATATAGCAGCCGATTTATTAAGCTACTACGGCATTCCCCCTTCTAGATGATATAATATATAGCTATGTGGCAGAGAATAAAGAATCTTTATCATCTTGGAATTGCAATAATTGCTAACGCTTGGTTTAAATTTCCTTCGAAAAAGTTAACTGTAATAGGCGTGACCGGTACGGATGGCAAAACAACATCAACCAGCCTGATTTATTATATTCTGTATAGTGCAGGCTTCAATGTCTCAATGATTAGTAGTGTTGGAGCAATAATCGGCGGGAAAAATTACGATGTAGGCTTTCACGTTACTACGCCTTCCTCTTTTGCAATCCAAAGATTTATAAAAAAGGCGGTAGATTCAGGATCAAAATTCCTTGTTCTGGAAACCACATCACACGCTTTGGATCAATACCGAGTTTTTGGAATTAAATTTGATGTTGGAGTTTTAACTAACGTGACACATGAGCATTTGGATTACCATAAAACCTATGAAAATTACGCAAAAGCCAAAGCAAAACTACTAAAAATGAGCAGGATTGCTGTTGTCAATAAAGATGACAAATCTTTTCCTCTGCTAAATTCAAAATTCAAAATTCAAAATTCAAAAATAAGAACTTATGGAATGAGTTCTGGTTCCGACATTAATCCAAAAACATTTCCTTTTAAATCTAACCTCATCGGAGAATTTAATAAATACAATATTTTGGCCGCGGTTGCCGCATGTAAAACTCTTGGGATAGAAGACAATCAAATAAGAAGGGGCATTGAAAGTTTTGAGCCGCCAAAAGGAAGAGAAGACATTGTTTATGAAAAAGATTTTACAGTTATGATTGATTTTGCCCATACCCCTAACGCAATTGACCAGATTCTTAAATCTGTTAGAACATTTGCTAAAGGTAAGATTATTCATGTTTTCGGTTCTGCCGGAGCAAGAGATACAACAAAAAGACCATTAATGGGAGAAATGTCTTCAAAGTATGCAGACATTATTATTTTGACAGCTGAAGACCCAAGAAAAGAATCGGTTGAAAAGATTAACCATGACATTGAATCAGGAATTAAGAATAATAAATTAAGAATTAAGAATCGGACATTAATAAAAATTGAAGACAGAAGAAAAGCGATTGAAAGCGCAATTAAGATTGCACGAAAAGGAGATTTAGTTCTTATTACAGGAAAGTCCCATGAAAAATCCATGAATTATGGACAAGGTGAGGAGCCATGGGATGAATATGGTGTCGTACGGGATGCCCTTCGGCTTCGCTCGGAATAAACTAAGTATGAATAAGATTAAAAGCATCCATTTCGTGGGAATTAAGGGGGTCGGAATGACGCCTTTGGCGATTATTGCAAAAGAAGCCGAAATAAAAGTATCGGGATCCGATACTGCAGACGAATTTATTACGGACGTAGTGCTCAAAAAAGCCGGAATAATTCCTCTTGTCGGTTTTTCAAAAACTCACATATTAAATCCCGATCTTGTTATTACAACCGGAGCGCATGGAGGATTTAACAATCCCGAAGTTCTAGAGGCAAAAAGAAAAAACATAAAAGTTATCACTCAAGGAGAAGCTGTAGGGATTTTCATGGGTGGGGAAATTTTTGGGAGGAAATTTTTTGGCATTTCTATAACCGGAACTCACGGAAAAACTACTACAACCGCAATGATTGCCAGTTTACTTAAGACGAATAATTTTGACCCTTCTTTCCTAATCGGAACAGCGAATGCGGAATCTTTGGGCGCACCGGGCCATTACGGTAAGGGAAAATTTTTTGTTGCAGAAGCAGATGAATATATGACAGAACCCACTTTTGATAAAACTATAAAACATATGTGGCAGCACCCAAAAATTGCGGTAATTACCAATATTGAATTTGATCACCCTGATGCGTATAGCTCCTTGGATGATACACGGGAAAAATTTCTCAAATTTGCCAATCAATTGCCGGAAGATGGAGTTTTAATTACTTGGGGAGACGATCCGCAAGTAAGGAAATTGCTTACAGAGTATAAGGGTAAAAAAATAACATACGGTTCTGCAAAGCAGAATGATTATATCGTTGACGAGGTTTTGAAAAATGTTACCCTGTCAGTTTTTGGAGCACACAATAGATTGAATGCGGCTGCGGCTTTTGTAGTAGGTTTGAAAATTGGTTTGTTACCGGAACAAATAAACAAAGGATTGGAGAAATTTACAGGTTCAAAAAGGCGATCCGAGTTTATCGGTACACTTATGAGCGGAGCACAGTTATTTGATGATTACGCGCACCATCCCACAGAAATTCAAAAAGCCTTAAAAGCATTCAGAGAAAAATTTCCAAATTCTAAAATTGTCTGTATTTTCCAACCGCATACCTATTCCAGAACAAAATCATTGTTCGAACAATTTAGTGATTCGTTTAAGGATGTTGATATCGTTATTTTGACCAATATATATTCATCTTTACGCGAAAAACCGGATCCAACTGTTTCCATGGAAAATTTGGCCACAAAAATTGGAAAAAAAGCTTTATTTATACCGAAATTAAACGATGTGATAAAATACATCAATAATCAAAGCTATGGGCATAATGTTGTTCTTATTACCATGGGCGCGGGAGATGTATATAAAATAAGTGAAGAATTAAGAATTAAGAATTAAGAATTATGAGCAGAATAATAGTAAATGGAGGGAAAAGGTTGATGGGGACGATTGGAGTTTCAGGGGCAAAAAATGTTGCCTTGAAAGCCATGGTTGCCGCATGCCTGACAGATCAAGAAGTGATAGTAAAAAACGTTCCTCTTATTTCAGACTTTATGGTAATGGTTGAAATAATCCGCGAGTTGGGCGGGGTGGTTAAAATCATCGATCATACAGCTCATATTCATATGAAAGAGTTTAAAAAAGAAAAAATATCTTTGGAAGAAGCAGCTAAAATTCGAACATCTGCTATGTTCTTGTCGCCTCTTTTGGCTCGAATGGACAAGGCGATTATTCCAAATCCCGGCGGATGCCGGATCGGAGCGCGTCCGATAGACAGAACCATAAAGGGGCTTGAAAAAATGGGATACTTAGTGTCCTACAACAGTGATGATGGATTTTTCTACCTCAAAAAAGAAAGTAACTTTAAAAACAAAGAAGTTGTTTATAAATTCGAAAAAAGCACTCATACCGGTACGGAAACACTTATCATGATCAGCACACTGATAAATGGTGCCAGAATAACTCTTGAAAATTGCGCAGCAGAACCCGAAATCGATGAATTGATAAATCTTCTGAATCAAATGGGCGCCAAAATTTTAAGAACAAAAGAACGCACAATAGTTATTCAGGGCGTTGAGAAGCTAACCGGAACCGAATTTACAATCGGCCCGGATAGAAATGAAATTGTTACTCTCGCAATTGCAGCAATTATTACCAAAGGCGACGTTCTAGTTAAAGGCGCACAAAGCGTTGATTTGTCGCCATTTATTCAAAGATTGGAATTAGCTGGAGGAGGGGTGGAGCAAGGAGAAGAAGGAGTAAGATTCTTTTACAAGGGAAAGTTGACATGTGTTGATGTACAGACTTCAAATTACCCCGGATTCATGACAGATTGGCAAGGTCCATGGGCAATATTAATGACTCAGGCAAAAGGTGTGGCTCAAATTCACGAAACAGTATACGAAAATAGATTTGGATATGTTGGGGAGTTAAAAAAAATGGGAGCGAATATAGACTTATTTAATCCGGACATTAAAGATCCGGAAAAAATTTACAATTTTAATTTATCCGACAATAACCCTTCTTATTTTCATGCGATCAAAATTCAAGGTCCAACAAAATTGCATAATGGAGTAGTTGAAGTGTCAGATTTGCGGGCTGGAGCGACTTTAGTATTGGCAGCTTTATCTGCAGTTGGAGAAAGCGTAATTTTCGGAGCAGAGCATTTAGATAGGGGATATGAAAAGTTAGAAGAACGACTTAGAACATTGGGTGCAAGCATAAAAAGAGTTAGAGAATAATTTTAGATGAAAAAAATCGCAGCAATAATTTTAGCGGCAGGCAAAGGCAAGAGAATGAGTTCAAGAAAGATAAATAAAGTAGTTATTTCTTTGGGCAATAAGCAGATGATTCTTCACGCTATAGATAGACTCAAAGAGCTATTCATAACTCCAATTATCGTTGTTGTCGGATTTGCTAAAGAATCAGTTATAAAAGTTTTGAAAGACAGTGTTGTTTTTGCACATCAGAGTAAAAGACTTGGTACCGCGCATGCAGTTCTGTGTGCTTTGAAAAAACTTCCAAAAGATATCGATACGGTTTTAGTTTTTAACGGTGATGATTCTGCATTCTACACAAAAGATATAATACAAAATCTCATTAGATCTCATTTGGAGAAAAATACAGCTTTATCTTTTTTGACAATAACAGTTGATAATCCAACAGGGCTAGGAAGAGTCATTAGAGATAGTAATGACAGAATAGCAGGAATTGTGGAGGAAAAAGATGCAACAAGTAACGAGAAGAAAATCAAAGAAATAAATCCGGCATGCTATATCTTTAAGGTTTCTTTTTTGAGACAATATTTAAAGAAAGTTAAGAAAAGTCCGATAAGCGGAGAATATTATTTGACATCTTTAATAGATATTGCTATAAAAAATAAGGAAAGATTAGGGGCAGTAACGGGTGGGAAAATATTGTGGAGAGGAATAAATACTCCGCAAGAACTTGAGGAAGCAGAAAAATTGCTTTGCGCATCAGATAATTAATTATGGATAACTTTAAAACAGAAAAATTTTTTGATCTTTCTACTTTTGCATACAGAGATATTTTTAATGATACGAATTACGTATGGGAAGCACTACCTAAAATAAAAGAATATATAGAAATGCAATTCAAAAGCGGTCAGCTCAAGGCCAATTACAAGGATAAAGACGATGTTTATATAGGGGAAGGGACAATAATTCAAGAAGGAGTAGTCATTGTGGGGCCCGCAATCATAGGAAAGTATGCTCTTCTGGGGCATGGCAGCTATATTCGCGAGAACTGTATGGTAGGTAATAACGTACAGCTTGGACATGCTGTCGAGGTTAAAGGCTCAATTTTTCTAGACGATTCCAAAGTCGCTCATCTCAATTACGTTGGGGATAGTATCGTTGGGGGTAAGGTAAATATTTCGGGTGGGGCAATGTTAGCAAATTACAGACTGGATAAAAAATCCATTATGGTTATTGCCGGAGAGGATAAAATCGAAACAGGTTTGGAAAAATTTGGTTCGATTGTAGGAGACAGATCGAATATTGGAGTAAATTCGGTTCTTAATCCTGGGACAGTTTTGGGAAAAAATACCGTTGTTTATCCTCTCGTCTGCGTGAAAGGGGTGCACAAAGATAATGAAGTTATCAAGTAAAAAACCCATTGTGCTTTTCGACATCGATTACACTCTTTTCGATACAGCTTTATTCAAACAAAGTGGACTTTCGATGCATAAGATCTATGCGGAAGTAACGCAAACCTTAGATGGTCTTAATAATTTTGCAACGCTTGGCATTTTTTCCAAAGGCGAAACACAATTTCAAAAAACCAAACTTGAAAAAACCGGAATGGCTAAATTTTTCAAAGAAGAAAATGTTCACATATTTGATAATAAAGACGCAAATTTAATAAAAATAATAGATAAATACAAAGGTCTTAAGATATTTATTATTGATGATAAATTGGAGATATTATATTCAGCCAAAATGTATATGGATCAACTTTTTACAATTTGGGTAAAAAGAGGTTGGTATGCGGAAAATCAAAAAGCAATTCCTGATTTTATCCCTGATGCGGAGGTTGAAAATCTTTCAGATGTTGTTAGAATAGTAAAGTCTAATGTGTAATCTATGTGTGGTATATTTGGTTACGTTGGAAATAAGCAGCAAGCAGCAGATATTGTTTTGGAGGGATTAAAACTCCTTGAATATAGGGGTTATGACTCTTGGGGAATTGCTGTAAAGCAAGGAAAAAAATTAGTTTATGAAAAACATGTTGGGAAAATTGGGGACGCAAAAATAAATTTACCTCAAAGTGCACTAGGCATCGGGCATACAAGGTGGGCAACTCATGGGGGAGTGACAGAGAAAAATGCTCATCCTCATATGGATTGTACAAAAACAATCGCAGTTGTTCACAATGGAATTGTGGAGAATTTTCAGGAATTAAAAGAAGAACTTATCGAGAAAGGTCATAAATTTATTTCGGAAACCGACACGGAAGTTATCCCTCATCTGGTTGAAGAAAATCTTAAGCATGAGGGCTTTTCTTCTTCGGTTAGAGATGCATTTAATCTTCTCAAGGGTTTGAATGCGGTTGTTATTGCAAATGCAGTGTCCAAAGAGATAGTCGCGGCTAAGACAGGCTCCCCTCTTATTTGCGGCATTGGAGATGAAGAATTGCTTGTCGCCTCAGACGCCAGTGCCATCGTCAAACATACAAAAAAAGTCATCTTCTTAAAAGACAACGAGATGGTAATTATGGGGAAGGATGTCCAGCTTTTATCTCTTCCGGAAGGAAAAAAATTGGAAGTGAAGCCAGAAAGAATTACTTGGAGTTTTGAAATTTCAACCAAAGGAGACTTTTCGGACTTCATGATTAAAGAGATTCACGAGCAGCCAAATGTAATCCGGAATATTGCTGAAAATTATTCAAGTCAAGTTGAAAAATTAGCAAAAGATGTTCAAAGAGCAAAAGGAACATTCTTTATCGGAGCAGGCACTGCATCATACGCGGCTTTGGCAGGAACTTACATGTTTTCAAAAATTGCGAAGAAGCATATAAATACCTCTGTAGCATCAGAATTTAATTATTTGGAAGATTTTTTGACGAAAGACAGTCTTATTATTGCTCTTTCGCAAAGTGGGGAGACTATCGACGTGGTTGAGCCTTTGATCCGTGCAAAAGAAAAGGGATGTAAGATTATCGCAATAACCAACACTTTAGGCTCCACAATTTACAGAATGGCAGATTGCAATATGCTTCTTAACGCCGGACCGGAAAAGGCAGTAGCATCGACAAAAGCATATATTGCGAAAGTTTCGGTCATATTGATGCTGGCGTATTCTCTTGTTGGGCAAATAGAAAAAGCCAGAAATATTCTTCTTAAAACTGCGGATGAGATACGAAGATTACTTTCAAAAAAAACAGTTGATCAAATTAAAACGATCGCTAAAGCTTTAAGTAAAACAAAAAATATTTATGCAATAGGTCGAGGAGCTTCTTATTCTTCAGCTTTGGAGGCAGCCTTGAAAATCAAAGAAGTCTCTTATGTGCCAACGGAGGGACTTGCTGGAGGAGAATTAAAGCATGGAACAATTGCGTTAATCAGTAAGGGTACTCCCTGCATAGTATTTGCGCCACAGGATGAAACTTACGGGTCAATAATCTCAAATGCAATTGAAATTAAATCAAGAGGAGGAATGATTATTGGAATCGGATTTAAAAAAGAAGAAGTTTTTGATCATTTCATAGAAGTTAAAGATGTTGATTCCGGATCTTATATGGCTCAGGTTGTTGTGGCTCAACTTTTGGCATACAACATGGCAATTGAATTAAGGCTGGATCCGGACAAGCCACGAAACCTCGCCAAGTCCGTTACGGTAAAATAAGTTTGTCCGGCGCATCCCCTTTAGATTTTGTTTGTTTCTTTTCTGCGCTTCTTTTTGCAATAAGATCTTGAACCTGCAATCGATAAGGAGGCAAAAGAGCTTTATTGATAAGAGTTAGTCTGCCGCTTTTTAGTAAAAAGTCACTTATGGTTTGTGGGAGCGCTGTAAACCCCTCATTAAAAAATATTCCAAAGGTAGGATCTTGACTGGCGTAGTTGATTATTTTTTTCCATTGTTCGCTGGGGATTATTTGCATTGTGTCTCCGTTTAGATTCAGCTTGCTATAGCCCATAGCTGCTACGTTGTGCTCATCGACGAAATTTTTAGCATTAAATTCGTTGTCCCTGAGAATGTTAACTACTGTATGTAGAGATACGCCAAGCAGGATTCCTGCGTAGTTAATTGACAATGACTGTCGTTGGGTAGGAGCTAATCTGGATTCTAAATCATCAACTAGTGCGGTTGTCATCTTGCCGTGATCGGACAATCCAAAAAGCTTCATGATGAGTTCCTTTCCTTGGTTGATATACGCATTTGCAACTACGTATCTAGGATCCGTTACAAATCTTTTTCCTGCTTTAGTTTTTTCTATGTCTATCAAATGTGAGGCATCGTTGCCACTTGACATTAATTGTTCCACTGACATATCGCGAAATTATGCCATTCACATATTTGTATTGCAATAATTTTGGCAAGATTGCGGCAATAATCGGTAAGACTTGACAAAATATGAAAGCTGAATTATATTCGATTCTCCAGGAAGACACCATTAGGAATCTGCTAAATTATTTTGCGCAGAAATAGCTGCCGACAATAGTCAATTCCCTGAGCGAATCATAATTTGAAATAAATACCGAAGCGCTTCCTCCATCTAAATTTATAGCATCAATAATGTCTATGCCGGTTTGTTTTTTAAATAAATTAATAATTTCAGGGAGTTTTTCAAGCATCGGGCCTTCATATTCCGCTGAATCACGATAAAATACTAAGAAAATTAAATTGTTATCCAGAGCAACTCCTGCAACAATGCGTCGTTTTGGCTCATCATTCTTTATAGCAAGAGCTAAAGGTTCTCTGTTTAGTTTCAGAAGCGGTCCCGATTGCAGACCGAGCCGAGGAATAGTGCTTGGAAAATCCGCGCCAATCTTTACATTATCGGAGGAATCAATCCACAAAAATCCATTACGGGTAGCACTTTGTGAAAATTTGGAAATAACTTCAAAATTACTGACAAAAAGCCCCAAATGCGTGTTTTCCTCGGAATAAAATCCTCCGTTTACCAGAATTTGGCAGCTTTTATTGACTTTAATTTCTTCCGACAGCTTCTGTTCTTTTAAATTTGAATAAAGCTTAACTTCTTCCGGTTTAACTTTGGCCCAGGAGATGCGGATCGGAACTGCGGCAACATTTATCACAATTGATTGTTTCCAGACAGCAGGAGTGACAGTGGGTGCTTCATTTGCAGATAGAACATTATTACTGTGGGGAAGTGTTTGGGGGGTTGATTTTTTCCAATAAAAAAACCCTGCAAAAATCAAAAGAGTTATGATAGAAAGCGCAAGAAACCATTTTTTCATCTGTCCCATCTTATCTTAGAGCCGCCCAAAATGCAAAAAATTCAGAGATCTCTCTCTTGCGCCAAACATGGTTTTCCACTACATTTTAATTAATGAGACTATTTGCCCGTAGTTTTTTTATATTCCTCTTTTTTATCCTTTCCTTTTTCTTTTTCACTTCAGTTACTTTCGCCGCAACGACTCCATTTCGAAGCGCAAATATTATTGCAACTGATGGTACAGTTCCATATACAAATCTTAATAATTGTTCGGCTACCGATACGCAAACATGCGATAGGACAATGGCGGATTCTTATGCAAATTTATATTTTAGAGATTTTGGTAGTTATGCTGATTTTGGAATGTCACAAGGGTCAACAATTACCAAAGCTAGGATGAGAGTGACGGGTAAAACAAGCTACACATATTACGTCGGTCTGTCATTGCAAATGCCTGCTACATCCAACTGTCAATCACCCTCGTTCCTTTGGACGGGAAATTTAGGCAACAGCGCAATTAACGTACAAAATTTCATTGCTGACGTAACGCAGTCAGGAGTTCATGGTATTTACGCAAGCTGTCTCGGTTCTTATAATTTTGAAAACAATATGACGTGGCGAATTAATTATTCTTCTTCTCAGGCGTGGTCTGCGAATATTGACAATTTTGAAATAGCCTTTGACTATACTGCTCCAGCCCCAACGCCTACGCCCACACCTACTCCAGCTCCTACCTCGACACCGACACCAACCCCGACTCCTACTCCAACTCCCACGCCAATTCCCAAAACTCCTTTAATTCTTATCCCCGGCATCGGCGGATCTGAATTAAAAACAAACGAAATGAAGGTTTGGGCAGAAGACACGGGGCATGGGGGAAAATTTAACTATCTTTATCCTAAAGATGAAACTGTTTGGTTGAATGAGGATAAGATGGGGGAGTTTGGTGAAGACGACTATTACGATGTCCTGAGAATGAAGACTGATGGAATAACTTCAGAAGCAAATATAGGATTAACAGGAAACTTGGTGACTAGAGCTTATCAGGGAACAATAGATTTTTTTACATCAAATGGCTATGAATTAAATAAAACACTATTCTTATTTCCTTATGAGTGGAGAAAAGATATCAGCGAAACTAAAGATTTTGTTGATCAGGAAATTCAGCAAATCAAAACTCAAACAGGAAGCGCAAAAGTAGATATTGTTGCCCATTCAATGGGAGGATTGGTCGCGAGAAATTATATAGCAGATGCAAGTAAAGCTTTGAATGTGAGAAAACTATTTACATTAGGAACACCACATTTAGGATCGGTAAGTTCCTTAAAAGCCTTGAGATATGGTAATTGCCTTAAGTATCCGGTTGGTTCTTTCTGTTTATCTCTAGCTCCATTAGAAATGAGAGATGTGGTTCAGAATATGATCAGTAATTATGAGTTAGTGCCAAGCCAAGTATATTATAATTTTTATTCAGGAGAGGATAATAACCATCTTTATCCTTATAAAACAGAATTGGGAGTTTTGAATTATGCTCAGATTAAAACTTTATTGACTGGCTTTGGTCACAATACACAATTACTTAATCCTTCTGAAACCTTTCATGCCTTAGACAGTTCGTTATCCAATACTAATGGTGTTGAGGTAACGATAATTGCAGGTTCCGGTCAAAATACTCTGGGGCAAATTATTGAAGAAAAAAACCATAAAGATATTATGAATATAAATGGCGATGGAACGGTGCCTCTTCTTAGCGCCTCGTTAATTGATTATAGTAAAAGTTTGGTGCTTTTAGGTGACGCTTTAGTCTTTTATACCAATCAGAATCATGGTAGTTTAGTTGCTTCAGGTCCCGCATTGAATTTGGTAAAAAACATTCTTAATGATAGCGATCAGTTGCCGGATGGGGTATCCATAATTCCTTATTCATTCAGCGGAACCCAGGTTTCCGTGCATTCACCGGTAGATATTAACGTTTATGATGCGAACAACAATCATACAGGTCCGATAAGCGATGGAGATTTCGAAACAAATATTCCGGGAAGTTCATATGATACTTTGGATGATGCGAAATTTATTTTTCTTCCAGATGTTGGACAATATACAATCAAATTCGAGGCAACCGATCAGGGGAGTTTTGATTTTAAAATTAAAAAATATGAAAACGATATTCTTTCCAAAGAGACTTTGTACTCAGATATTCCTTTGATAAGCTCTACCAAAGCAGAGACGAAACTTGATACGTCTTCCGGGCAGTCTCCAATAATATTGCTTGATAAAGACGGTAACGGGATAGTTGATCAGGAAATTAGTCCGTTTTCGAATCAAACTCCGACATCAACACCGACTCCAACGTCAAATCCAACATCCACTCCGACACTTGCCTCAACCTTTACCCCCACTCAAGCTCCAATAGCAATTGCTAAATCAAATGAGACATTGATAAAAAACGAAGAAAAAAATGCTGTTAATATGACTGCTGATGTGGCAGGCGTTAGCAATGTGGCTGATAAAAGCGTAAATAAAGACAAGGGGTATATTCTTGGTATAATCGTACTGAGCGCAGCGGCTATTGTTTTGTTCTTTATCCGGACAATTATTTTATCTTTTCTTAAAAAGTCTCAATAACGCTTTCCAAATTACCCAAATAACAATAAACCAAAAAATAATATCTAAAGTAAGCATTAAATTGTTATTTGATGCACCTAGAAAATTGAAAGATGCAAAACCAAAGGGTAAACCAGTTGGATTTTTAGCAAGGTTAATGGAGTCGTCTACAAATGCTGCTCCATAGGTTGCGATTACGCTCAAGACTAAAATAATTACGAATGATTTTTTGGTCAAACTTTTTTTCACACTTTTACTCATAATCTTACACTATCACAAAAATTCCACCTGAGCAATATAATCGTTAATACATAATACGAAATACAAAATACTCAATACTGTTCTGCCGCGCAGAACCATAGTGAAAAGGGGTGGAAAAGAGAATATAATAAACTAAACAAATGAATTTATTTTTTGACACAAAATTAGCCGATAGATACACGAGCTTTCCTCAAAAAATAAGGGTTTTGACAGAGGATTGGGTTAATAGACAAGTATACTGTCCAAATTGCGGGCATTTGGATATTGACAAATATGGAAACAACATGCCTGTTGCCGATTTTTTTTGCTCAAACTGCAAGGAGGATTATGAATTAAAAAGCAAAAAAGATGCTGTTGGTACAAAAATAGTTGATGGTGCTTATCGAACGATGATTGACAGACTACAAAGCACGAACAATCCTAATTTCTTTTTGCTTAATTACGATTTAATAAACTTTTCTATTTTGAATTTTTTCGTTATCCCAAAACATTTTTTTGTTCCAGAAATTATAGAAGAAAGGAAGCCGCTTGCAGTAACAGCGCGCCGTGCAGGTTGGATTGGTTGCAATATTTTACTACAGAACATTCCGCAGACAGGCAAGATATTTTTTGTCCGCAATAAACAGATTGAGCCGAAAGAAAAAGTGTTTGCAGATTGGAAGAGAACTTTGTTTTTGAGAGAAGAAAAAGAGATAGGCGCAAAAGGATGGCTTTTAGATATTATGAATTGTATCGAAAAATTAGCAAGCAATAATTTTATTCTCGATGATGTTTATGCTTTTAAAAACGTTTTAAGTAGAAAACATCCTAGGAACAAGCATATCAAGGACAAAATTCGTCAGCAATTGCAGATTCTGAGGGATAAAGATTATCTTCAATTCCTAGGCAGCGGGAAATATATGATTACGTAGTTGACTTTCTTTAATATCTGATCAAAGATCAGGTATGAGACAAATATCTTTTACTATTACTGAAGACGAAATAAGAAATGTTTCTAAGGACATTAGCGAGCGGGATTTATCAGACGAACAGATTCAATCAGTTTTAGCCACAATCGAATGCGATGAGATGTTATGGGAAGACATACGTAATTCGATAATAGGTTCTATCGATAGAGAATTGTTCCCATAAGAATCTCTTAATAAGGAAGATTCCTTTATAAATTTAATGACGATAAAAGCATTTATCAAAAAATTGGAAAAAATTGCGAAAGAACATGGAGCGTCTGCCAAAGTGGTAATGGCCGACGGTATTCTTATCGTTGGTCCCGTTTATTTAGAAAATTTTTTAAATAAAAAAGTAGTTGTCATAACAGATCAAAAATAGAAATTGATTATCGTAAAATTACACTAAATCAATTTAGCTTCATTAGCTGGGAAATTTTGATTTCTGAGTTTTTCAAATTAAACTTTCAGGCCTCGCTCCGCTCGGCCCAATTCATAATCACAATCTAAACCGAGCTCACAATAAATACCCTTAAATACTTGAGATTGTTGGGATGTTTTGTGTTATAGTGAATATGAGATGAAATCTTTAAAACAAATGGAAAGACATCTTAAGGGTATGGCGAATCATTACAGAATAGCCATTTTGCTTTTGATCGCCGGTAACAAGAAAATAACTCTTGAGGCAATCGTCGAAAAACTCGAAGCAAACGAGAAAACAATAGGCGAACACACCCGAAGACTTGTTACGGCAGGTCTCATAAACAAAGAGTATAGAGGTAAATTTGTCGAGCACACACTATCTCCTTACGGAAAAATATTCGTTGACTTTCTAAAAAAGTTTCAGAATACTCAATGAACATCCTTATAAACTTGAGAATATAGGGATGTTTTGTTGTATATAGCAAGTTTCAGTAGCAAATATTTGTATCTATACTATAAATAATGTAATATGAGGAAATTATTTTTTGATATTGAGACTTTGCCGGCGGAGAAAGACAAGCATTCAATTTTGCACGAGATTCATCGGAGGCGAGCTGATGACGGGAAGAAGGTAGAAGAAATTGAAAGCTTTATTGCCAAAACGTCTTTGGATGGAGCTTTCGGTAGAATTGCTTGTTTATCTTATGTAATTGATGATGGGCCGGTCAAAACTCTTTGCGGGGATGAAAAGAAAATCCTGCAGGATTTTTGGGAAGTTGCCAAGGAAATAGATTTATTCATCGGATTTAATATCCTGGATTTTGATCTGCGGTTTATTTATCAGCGGTCAGTTGTCTTGGGAGTTAAGCCGACCAGAGAATTAAATTTTGCCAGATATCGAAATAGTCCAATTTATGATGTCATGCGTGAGTGGGCCAAATGGGACATGCAGGACAAAATAAGCCTAGACACTCTTGCCAAAGTATTGAGTCTTCCTTCATCCAAAGGTGGATCAATTGAGGGAAAAGACGTCGCCAAGGTCTACAAAGACGGAAGAATAAAAGAGATTTGTGAATATTGTGAAAAAGACGTCGAGCTGACCCGCAAAATCTACAATAAAATGACTTTTGAAGACCCGTCATTAGGTCGTCAAGGCTAATTTGTATATCGACTTCAAGGATAGTATAATATCTGGATGGCACAGCTGTTGGGACTTGTTCTTTTGTCAGCTTTTATAACAGGTGTTCTCCTGATACCCTTTATAGACTTCTTATATAAAATGAAATTCCGCCGCCTCAAGCAAAAAACCGTGGACATGTTCAATGCTCCGACTCCCACATTTGACAAATTCAATAATTGGAAGGCAGGTACGCCATTTGGCGGAGGAATATTGATTATTGCGGTTGTTTGCATACTGACTTTTTGGGCATACGGGATATTGGATGCGGACATTAAAGCTTGGGAAATAATTGCGATTATGCTTGCATTTATTGGTTTTGGAGTTTTGGGTTTTTACGATGATCTAAAAAAACTAGTTAACGGAAACAAAGCTTTTTTTGGTCTAAAATTTAGGCATAAATTTATAATTCAGTGGGGTTTGGCTCTTATAATAGCTTCTATTTTATATTTTCAACTCGGATATTCATTCATTTTTATCAGAGGCTTTGGATTAGCGCCTTTAGGATTTTTGTTTATTCCTTTTGCAGCTTTTGTTATTGTAGCTTTCGCAAATGCTTTTAATATTGCAGATGGTTTGGACGGGTTAGCATCGGGTCTTTTACTTATTTGTCTTGCTGCGTTTTTGGCAATTACCTCCAATCAATTAGATAAGCCTTTAGGAATATTTATAGCAATACTCATGGGATCGGTTGGAGCATTTTTGTATTTCAATATTTATAAAGCAAGAATTTGGTTGGGAGACGTAGGAGCATTGTCTCTCGGAGCGGCATTAGCAGTAATTGGTCTGTTGACCGGTAAAATTATTGCATTAGCATTTATTGGAGGAGTTTTTGTCATAGAAATTGCATCCTCCCTTACTCAAATTCTCGCGAAAAAGTTTTTCCATAAGAAGATTTTCCTAGTTTCCCCCTTTCACCTTCTTTTAAGGAGAATCGGTTGGGACGAGCCGAAAATAGTTATGAGAGCTTGGCTTTTAGGATTTCTTTTTGCTATTCTTGGACTATATATAGCTTTTATTTAATAATTCAGAATCTTCTCAATTCTATATGAAGAAAATTGACATTTCTCTTTTAATTTCCGTTATAATTCTTACTTTTTTTGGACTTTTTATGATTTATGACGTATCAAGCTTTGTTGCCTTTAGGGATTTTGAAGATAAATATCATTACATTAAAGATCAATTTCTGTGGGTAGTGCTTGGATTCGGAGCGTTAACTTTTTTCTCCATTTTTGATTATCGTAGATTATATGCGCTCGCGCTTCCTATACTTTTGATAGCTTTGATTCTCTTAACCCTAGTTTTTATTCCGGGCATTGGAGTTAGTCTTTTGGGGGCACGCAGGTGGATTGATGCGGGAGCTTTTCTTCTGCAGCCTGCGGAATTTGTTAAGCTGGGGCTGGCAATTTATCTGGCAGCCTGGTTTTCCAACAAAGAAAAAGGGAGATTCCCTGCATTTTTACTTTTGATGGGTTTAGTTTTGGGATTAGTAATGATTGAGCCGGATATGGGAACAGCAATTGTAATTTTGGCTGAAGCTTTGATAATTTATTTTCTTTCCGGTGCGAGTATACTTCATTTTTCCCTAGCAGTTCCCTTAATTGGATTTTTGGGATATTTACTTATAATAGTATCTCCTTATAGGACAAAAAGACTGGATACATTTTTAAACATCGATTTGTCTTCGGAATCTTCTTATCACGTAAAGCAGATTTTAATTGCTTTAGGAAGCGGAGGCTTGACAGGTGTGGGTCTTGGAAATTCTTTACAGAAATATGCATATCTTCCCGAAGGCACAACAGACTCTATATTCGCAATTATTGCCGAAGAATTAGGGTTTGTGGGGGCAGTTGGGCTAATCCTATTCTTCATTTTCATTATTTTCCGATGTTTCCGTATAGTTGTTAATTGCCGGGATAATTTTGGTAAACTATTAGCAGGCGGTATAACAACTTTTTTGGCAATTCAAATAATTATTAATCTGGCTGCGCAGACAGCGTTAGTTCCATTAACGGGAATTCCTCTCCCTTTTATTTCTTATGGGGGATCTGCTCTTATTGTTGATCTTGCTGCAGTCGGAATTCTGTTAAATATTTCGAAAAATAGAATATGAAGATTATCATAATCGGCGGACATTTAGCGCCGGCACTTTCTGTTTTGGAAGCTCTTCCCAAAAATACACAAGTTCTTTTTGTCGGAAGAAAATATGCATTAGAGGGTGACAATGCATTATCTCTGGAATACAATACGATAACTTCTTTAAATATTCCTTTTGTTGGGTTAAATACGGGAAGACTTCAAAGAAAGATAACCCGTTTTACTCTTTTTTCCTTACTGAAGCTTCCTTTTGGAATTATTAAGTCTTTTTTAATTTTGATTGATTTCAAACCTGACGTTGTTGTTGGATTTGGGGGATATGTTTCGATCCCGGTAACTTTTTGTGCTTTTGTGCTTCGGATTCCAGTTGTGATACACGAGCAGACCATGGAGGCAGGACTTACCAACAGGCTGGTGTCTAGATTTGCAAAAAAGATTTGTATATCTTGGGATTCCTCAAGGAAATATTTTCCGAAAGAAAAAGTTATTTTGACGGGAAACCCCATGCGTAAATTTCCAATCATGAATCCGCCGGCCGGCAAGCAATATTCAATTTTTAACAATAACCTGCCAACAATTTATGTTACGGGAGGAAGTTCGGGATCGCATTTTATAAACACTTTGGTAGAAGGAATAATAGAAGAACTATTAAGAAAATATAATATTATTCATCAGGCGGGAGATGCTCATGAATATTGTGATTTTGACCGCTTGAAGAAGCTAAAAGAAAGCTTGCCTAAGAAACTTCGTGACAATTATATTTTGCAAAAATTTATTGACCCTTCACAGGTGGGAGATATATTGAAGTTATCCTCTTTAATTATTTCACGGTCCGGCATGAATATTATAACTGAACTTATACATTTTGAGAAACCTGCCATACTTTTCCCTATTCCTTTTTCTCAAAATAATGAACAGTTGAAGAATGCTAAATTTTTAGAAGGAATTGGATTGGGCATTGTCTTACGTCAAGCAAAAGCAAACGATAGGCAGCTATTGCAAACAATCAACCTAATATTTCGCAATATAAATAATTATAAAATAAATAGAAAAAAATTGGGGACTTTGCCTGGAAAAAATGCTGCACAAAACATAATCTCGGTTATAAACTATGCTTACAAATCCAAGACGGCAAAAACATTTTAAAATAAAATTTGCCGCATACATTTTGCTCTTAGGAATATTGGTGATTTCCTTTTTTTTCTTAAATAGATTTATTCTTTCAAGAAAGCCTTTGTTTATAAGTCCGATAGGCAAAATAAGT
>Ga0209541_10007269_pt1 | contig 18677 bp, 20 predicted proteins | sample RifCSPlowO2_01_FD_184027 | JGI IMG/M metagenome (GOLD analysis project Ga0209541, IMG submission 184027) | Groundwater microbial communities from Rifle, Colorado - Rifle CSP2_plank lowO2_0.1 (SPAdes) (version 2) | ecosystem: Environmental > Aquatic > Deep subsurface > Groundwater | place... | reverse complement strand
GGCAAATTTATTAGAATGCGCCAAATGGCAGGGCATCTAAAAGCGGCTAAATCAAAGTCTGCCAAATCACGATATAAACGCCGCGCTTCTGTCTCAAAACCCGATAAAAAGGTAATCGAAAAACTATTGCCATATGCGAGTTAAACGGGGAGTTACCTCCCACAAAAGACACAAGAAAATTCTGAAACTTGCTAAGGGGTACAGGGGCGGCAGATCTAAACTCATAAAACAAGCAAAAGAGGCGACGGTCCATGCAGGTGCCGATGCTTACCGGGGTAGAAAAGGCAAAAAACGTGACATGAGATCGCTATGGATTATTCGCATTAATGCGCAACTAAGAACTCATAATCTTTCTTACAGTCAATTCATCGGCAAATTAAAATCACAAAAGATAGAAATCGACAGGAAAATTCTTGCTCAAATTGCACTTGAGAATCCTCAGATTTTTAACAAGCTTGTTAAAAAGATAGCTTGACAAGTTGATTTTCACTTGCTATAAACTTCCGAAGGCTAAAAGCAGTTCGGCCCTGAGCTCACTGCCGAAGGGCCCTCGGTATTGTATTTTAAGTTTACATGAGCTCGCAGAAAACCCTAACATTTTATGCTTTTATCCCTCGAAAGTATGTATTCGCTTTTTTGCATTCATCCCTACGCTAAGAGCGTAAGGTTTTCTGCAAAGCGAATATAAGTTTGACCGCCTCTCGTTCTTAAAGCATTTTTTAAGTCCGAGAGGTTTTTAATGACAAAAAACTTCTGCCTTCGTTATAATTAGCTCCATATGGATCAAAACATCCGCAAGACTTTTGACTCTACCAAGGCGAAGGTCACATCGGTCAAAGTTTTAAAAGATCTGCAGCAAGTTTACATTGAAACTTTCGGCAAAGGTGGTCAATTTACTAAGCTAACTAAAGAAATTTCCAAACTGCCAAAGAGAGATCGACCAAGGTTTGGCAAGCTTATTAATGTCGCCAAGAAAAATCTAGAAACTGAATTTGCAAGAAAAAGAAGCGAACTTAAAAAGGAAAAGTCGCAAGGGTACATTGATGTTACTGCCCCGGGCAAAAAAAGAGCCCTCGGCCACCTTCATCTGGTTTCTCAGGCTATAGAAGAAATCGTTTATATTTTCCGACAACTAGGATTTCATTTACAAAGCTACCCTGAAATAGACTGGGACTGGTATGTTTTCGAATCGCTTAATATGCCTAAAAACCATCCGGCGAGAGATGACTGGGAAACTTTTTTTGTAAAAAGTTCTCTAAAACCCAAACTCGGAAGCCTTGTTCTGACTCCCCATACTTCTAACGGACAAATACGGGAAATGGAAAGACTTAAACACCCTCCAATAAGAATGCTCAATGTCGCCAGATGCTACAGAAGACAAATTGATATTTCTCATACCCCAATGTTTCACCAATTCGAAGGGCTTTTAATTGACAAAAACGTTTCGATTCCCACTTTAAAAGGTACTTTTGATTATTTCACTACAAGATTTTTCGGTCCACAAAGGATAACAAGACTCCGCCCTCATCATTTCAGATTTACAGAACCGTCATTTGAGGTCGACGTCACTTGCTCGATCTGCTCGGGGCGTGGATGCCGTCTTTGCAAAGACGGCTGGCTGGAACTTGGCGGAGCGGGAATGGTCCATCCCAAAGTTTTAAAAAATGGCAAGATTGACCCCTCCGTATACAGCGGATTTGCTTTTGGCTGGGGAGTGGAAAGAACAATTGCTATGAAAACAGACGTAAATGATATAAGACTTCTTTATCAAAACGACATTAGATTCCTAGAGCAATTTTAGATGAATATTAAGGTACCCGTTTCCTGGCTTAGAGAATATTTAAAAACAGATGTTGCTGCCAAAACCTTAGCCGGTTATCTTTCGCTTTCCGGGCCTACCATTGAACGCTTGGAAAAACAAAAAGACGAAATAATCTTTGAAGTCGAGGTTACCAGCAACAGATACGACATGGCTTCTATCTTCGGTTTAGCCAGAGAAGCAAACAGCATACTTTCTTATCGGGGTGAAAAATGTCAACTTGTCCCGCCAAAAGGCCTAAATTTAATTCTGGAACCGGACATAAGTTCCCCTCTGCCGCTTGACGTTGTTATCAAAAACAAGTCGCTCTGCCCGCGCTTTACGGCAATCGTTGTCGATAACGTCAAAATAAAATCTTCACCGGCTACTATCAAAAACCGCCTGCAGAAATCAGGTATTAGAGCAATCAACAATATTGTTGATATTTCCAACTATATAATGCTTGAGCTTGGACAACCCATGCATACTTTTGACTATGACAAAATCAAAAAAAATAGAATGATTTTAAGAGAATCAAAAGAAGGCGAAAAAATAAAAACTTTAGACGGCCAAATTCGCAAACTCCCGCAGAACGCTATAGTTATCGAGAACGACCAAAGACTTATTGACCTCTGCGGCATAATGGGAGGCGAAAATTCGCAAATCACAAAACGCACCAAAAGAGTTGTCCTCTTTGTCCAGACATATAATCCAATTAATATTCGCAAAACCACCCAAGTCTTATCTTTTAGAACCGAAGCGGCCGCAAGATTTGAAAAAGGGGTTGATATAGAAGCAATACCCCAAGCGTTGGCAAGAGCAGTTTACCTTGCTAAAAAAATTGCCGGCGCCAAAATCGCCTCGGAACTTACGGACATTTACCAAACAGCAAACCCTTCGATCGCACTCAGGGCAAGCAAGAAACAGGAAACAAGTTTAGCGATCAGTAAACTTAATAGTTATCTGGGAATCGATATCAAGATAGAGGAAGCGCAAAAAATTTTAAATCTTCTGGGTTTTTCTGCAAAAATCCAAAATCAGACAATCTTGGCAACCGCTCCTTCCTGGCGAACCAGCGACATCCAAGATGATGTCGATTTAATAGAAGAAATTGCCAGAATTTACGGCTACTGGCGACTGCCTTCAAAACTGCCCTCCGGCATTGTACCGGATGTACCAGAGTCCGAACTTTCAAAAGTAATCGACCTCAAAAAAGCCCTAAAGTTTTTGGGTTTAACAGAAGTTATGACTTATTCAATTATTTCAAAAGAATTATTGTTCCTCACAGATACCGAAGAAAAAAATGCCATTGCGCTGGCCAATCCCTTAACTTCCGAATGGCAGTTCATGCGCCCGACGCTTTTAGTTTCACTTGTCAATGTTATCGCCAAAAACCAAAACTTAAAATCTGATATTAAAATTTTTGAGGTTGCCAAAACTTATCTAAAAACCGAAAATGAACTGCCTAAACAGGATTTAATGTTCGCCGCAATTTTCCAAAATAGCACTTTTTACGAGATAAAAGGTTTTATCGAGAATATCTTTGCGATTTTAGATAGGGATGCTAAATGGCAAAAACTGGAAAAAGAAGATGAACTTTTTGAAAAAGACCAAACAGCCCAAATAACTGTACTGGGACAAGAAATAGGCAGGGTCGGCATTTTGAATTCGAAAGTTTCTGATCACTTTGCCATCGCTGGACAGCTGGCGAGCTGCGAGATTAATCTTACGAGGCTTTTTGACTCACCCCAAATTCTTAACACTTATAAGAACATACCTAAGTATCCGCCGGTAATTGAAGACATTTCTGCCATCTTTGATTCTAAAGCTCCGGTTGGTGAAATTGTTGCGGAAGTTAAAAAATCCGGCTCGCCGCTAGTTAAGAAAATTGAAATTATCGATGTTTTTGAAGATGAAAAAATTGGCACTGGCAAAAAATCAGTTACCCTCAGGTTAACTTATCAGCGATCAGACCGAACACCGACTCAAAAAGAGGTGACGCTAGTGCGCGAAAAAATATCCGCGCGACTTACCAAAACCTTCCGTGCCCAAATTAGGAAATAAAAATGAAACTTTTACTAACCTCCAACGGCCTATGCAATAAAACCATTGCCAATGCTCTTTTGGATCTTCTTGGTAAAACATTTGCCAAAACAAACCTTGCCTTTATCCCAACCGCAGCCAATGTCGAAGAAGGGGATAAACGGTGGCTTATTGATGATCTTTCAAACTGCAAAAAGCTTGGTTTTGCTTCAATCGATATTGTAGATATCTCTGCGCTTCCTAAAAATCTCTGGCTGCCAAGACTGAAACTGGCAGATGTTTTGCTTTTCGGCGGTGGCAACACGTTTCACTTGATGTACTGGCTTGAAAAATCAGGTTTAGCAAAAATTTTACCTAGTATGCTTAAAACCAGAGTATATGTGGGAATTAGCGCAGGAAGCATGATAGCAGGACAAGCTATTTCTTTAAGCCAGTCAAAAAAGCTTTATTACCCAGAACTTAAAAGTTTATATCAAAATGAGCACGGCTTGGAACTTGTCAACTTTCATATCCGCCCACACCTGAACAGTAAGTTATTCCCAAATATAAGAAAAGAAACTCTTGAAAAACTTGCAAAAGAAATTAAAGGGGCCATTTATGCAATCGATGATCAAACAGCAATAAAAATCGATGGCAGCAAAGTGAAAGTGGTCGGCGAAGGAAGATATTTAGTTTTCAACAAAACCTAATTCATGGAAGGGTATAAACACCTCAAAACTTTTATTCTCGCAACGGTCATTCACGATCTGACAGTCGAATTCCTAAAACGGTACATAGACAAAAAATCAAGAACTTGGGACCAAATGGAACAAGCCGCGCGTTCAGGGAAACAGAATATTGCGGAAGGCTACACAATGCAAAGCCTGGAAACTTATATTAAGCTCTGCGGTGTCGCCGAAGGCTCAATAAAAGAGCTGGCAACAGACTACGAAGATTTCCTAAGGCAAAGAAAGCTATCCATCTGGGACAAACAAGATGAAAGAATTAGGGTTTTTAGGGATTTTAGGGCGGTTTGGGTTAAACCCAACGTCCCCAACATCCCCAATCTCCCTAAAGATCCCGGAAAAGCAGCCAACATGCTTTTAACTTTCTGCCAGATGGAGACTTTTCTTTTGAAAAAGCAAATAGAAGCTCTAAAGGCAAAATTTGTTAAAGAGGGTGGATTCCGCGAAAATCTTTTTAAAAAAAGATTAAATGAACTAAACAAAAGCAGAGCTTAATCCGTCCAGGATTCACCGACGGAAACGGTAATCTCCCGTTCTGCATCGCGGTTGGCTTCGTTAAAAGCTTTGACTCTGATTTTATGTTTGCCTTTATTACTTTCGGCAAAAGTGAAACCAAATTTATAGGGGCCGTCTTTCTTAGTATCTTTCAGTGAAAAATTGCCGTCAAGGTCGGCCACATAAAACTCAACTTTGGTTACTTTTCTGCCTGTTTCTACCTCTGCTTCCGTTTCGAAACTATAATCAACTTGAGAATGATCGTCAGGTTTCTTGATATTAACTTTAATTTCGTCAGGATTTTGTGTCGGTTCATTTTTAAGTTCTCCCGGCGGCCTGTATTTTTCGTCAGACTGGCCCTGTGCCCAGGCATCAATCCCTTCTTGCCAACGGTTTTTACCATCCGTAGAAACCGGATCAAACTCCACAAAAACAAAATATTCTTTACCGTCTAAAGTTTTCTGTACAAAACAATCTCGCGTGGGTTCCGTTCCTTTAATAAAATATTCGCTTCTTTTTGGAAAGTCGCGACAGGGAAGTCCGCCCCCGAAAGCGTCGACTTCCAAGGCGCTAACGTTATCCGGTTTGGCAAAACCCTCGTTAGATTTTCCCTCAAGAGCAGCCTGCATTATCCTATTCCAAATGGGTGTGGCACCAGTCACTCCGGAGGCTATTTTGGGATTCATCGGCGAATTGTCATTGTTACCCACCCATACGCCGGCAACAACAGATGGAGTAAAACCTACAGCCCAGTTATCTCGCTTATCGTCTGTCGTTCCGGTTTTAACAGCTACAGTCTTACCGGAAACGTTAAGCATGGAATTTGACCCAAATTCTGCACTTCTGGCATTATTGTCGGATAGGATATGGGCAATTAAAAAGGAAATATCTTTTCCCAAAACTTCTTTGCCCTTAAATTCTTTAACCTCTTCCAGTGTTTTATTGTTTCTATCGGCAACCTTAAGAACAGCAATGGGCTCATGATATGTCCCCCCGCTGGCAAAAGTAGCATAACCGTCGGCAAGCTCCAAAAGTCTGACTTCGCCGCCGCCCAAAGTAATTGCCAATCCAAATCTTTTAAGGTTTTCTTCTGTCGGCTCCAGCGATTTAACGCCGGAATCGAAGGCAGTTCTGAGCATATTTTTAACCCCGACAAGGCCTAACATTTTAACGGCAGGTATGTTTATGGAATTGCCTAGGGCAAATCTAACCTGGACAGGACCTCTAAATTTACCATCGTAATTTACGGGTTTATAGGACGGCTGACCGGTTCCACCCGGGAATTCAGTCGCAACATCCATAAGCGTATAAGCTGGCGTATAGCCCGCTTTAAAGGCCGTAGCATAGGTAAAAGGTTTGAGGGCAGAACCGGGCTGCCTAAGTGACATGGCCACATTTACCTGACCATCGTAATCTTTTACAAAATAGTCTTTGGAACCGACCATCGCTAGAATCTGGCCGGTCTTAGGATCAATAACTACCGCCGCGCCGTTACCAACCTTAAATTCGGCAAGTTTGGCTATTTCTTCTGTGACAATTTTCTGAACTTTTTCCTGCAGATCCAAATCCAAACTTGTAGTAACTTTAAGACCGCCTTGCTCAACAAACTTCTCGTCGTACTTTTTAATCAGCTGATCTTTTACATAGAAAACGAAATGAGGAGCTTTAATACCTTTGTCGTTTGAAGAAAATTTCACATTTGAAATCTCTTTTTTAACCTGCTCTTCCTGCTCGCGAGTAATATAAGTATCCTCACGCATTCTGCGGGCAACATCTTGGGCTCTTTCAACATAAGCTTTTGGATTTGAACCGTAGGGCGAATAAAAAGAAGGCCTCTGCGGGAAACCGGCAAGAATTACTGCTTCCTCAAGCGTTAAGTCCTTAGCATCTTTACCGAAATAGGTTTGGGAAGCCGCTTCAATACCCCAAGCAGTACCGCCGTATGGTACCTCATTTAAGTAAATCTGCAGTATCTCATCTTTAGTGTATTTGCGCTCAACCTGAATTGCCAGAAAAAATTCTTTTATTTTTCTGGTTAAGGTACGCTCTGGAGTAAGCAGGGTATTTTTGACAACCTGCTGGGTAATAGTCGACCCTCCCTGCAGTTTCTGGAAGACAAAAATATTAACCAGCGCCCGCACGATTCCCGCTGCCGAAAATCCTTTGTGTTTATAAAAATTTTTATCTTCGATTGAGATTGTCGCTTCTTTTACGTATAGAGGGAGCTGGTTCCAGTTAACTAAAGCCCTGTTTTTATCCCCGTAAATATCGTAAAGCAATTTACCGTTCCGGTCATAAATTTTGGTCGAAAGAGAAGCATCGCGGGCGGTCAATTTATTTGGAGAGGGCAGATCTTTAGCAAAAACAACGAACGAAAATATAGTCAAGACGATAAGTGCAATTAGCGAAAAAAAAACTGCAGTTGACACTAAACCAAAAAAACGAACCCAAAAACGGCGCTTATTAAATTTGGACTGCTCCAAAAAAGGATGTTTGGAATATGATCTTGCAGAAAGCTTAGCAACGCGTGAGGAAAACTTGCGCGCCCCGAGTCTTTGGTAAAACTTCATTTAATACCTAAGGGCTATTATAACTTAAGATTGCATTTCTGAGAAATCTTAAGATACGACGATAATAATAGACCCTGACGAATGATTACCGAATACGGAATCGATTTCACACCGAACCGTTTCAGGACCGGTTTAAGTCAGCAAAAAAGTTGTTGGAATAAGCTTTATTCTGAGCCGAATCAAGTTAGTTCAGATTGATTCAGACAGTTTTTGGGCACCGCATTCACATGTGGCTGACATTGATAGAATGTTTAAAAAAGGCTAAGATTCAACTATGGACAAAATCGAAGAATTATTAAACAGGGGAGTAGAACAAGTCATTCCCTCAAAACAGGAACTTAAAAAAGTATTAGAAAGCGGCAAAAAGTTAAGAGTTTACCAAGGATTTGATCCCACAAGTCCAATTTTGCACATCGGACACATGGCAGGGCTTAGAAAACTCAGACAGTGGCAGGACCTGGGTCATGAAGTAATTTTTCTAATCGGTGACTTTACTGGAATGATCGGAGATCCAAGTGGCAAGGATAAAGCGCGCAAACCCTTAACAAAACAGCAAATAGAAAAGAACGCTAAAGGTTACCAGAAACAAGCATCAAAACTTTTAAACTTTGCAGGTAAAAATCCCGTTAAAATAAAATACAACAGTCAGTGGCTTTCCAAAATACCAATTTCAGAATTTCTTGTCCTGACAACTCAAGTTACTTATCAGCAGATCATTGAAAGAGACATGTTTCAAAGAAGAAAAGCACAAAACAAGCAAATAGCTTTAAGTGAACTTCTATATCCGATTTTACAGGGTTTTGACTCCGTAGAAATGGCTGTGGATGTAGAAATAGGCGGCAGCGACCAACTTTTCAATATGATGATGGGCAGAGATTTAATGCACAAGCTTAAAAGAAAAAACAAGTTTGTGATAACTACACCCTTAATTGTCGATGCTCAAGGACAGAAAATAGGCAAGACTACAGGAAACGTAATTGCAATCGCCGATCCGCCTGAAAAATTATTTGGCGGAATAATGAGTCTGCCAGACGACGTAATTATCCAATGCCTTGAAACCTTAACAGATATCCCAATGGAAGAAGTAGGCAAAATCAAAAACGAAATGAAGAAAGGTAAAAATCCAATGATTTTTAAGAAAAAACTGGCTTTTGAAATTGTTAAACAATTAAATCCATTGAAAGACGCACAAAGAGCTCAAGAAGAATTTGAAAGTGTGATCCAAAAAAAATTGATGCCATTTCAGATTCCAACTGTTAAAAGTTCTGGCGCAACAATATCTGAGATACTCATTGATTCGGGATTATCAGGTAGTATGTCTGAGTCCAAACGGCTCGTACAGCAAGGAGCTGTCAGTGGAACCGTAAGTCAAGACGCTCCCTTTGAAAGGATATCAGACCCAAAACAGTCTTTCACTGGAGATATGATAGTAAAGAAAGGAATAAACATTGTTAAAATTGAAAAAGGAGAATAAAGTTGAAGCTGTTTAAACGCTCGTATCTTAAGAAAATCTGGATTGCCATAATCGTTATCGCAGGCCTTAGTTTTATTTTTGGGCAATTTGCTCTTTATCTTTTCTATGCAGCTAGGTAGAAGTACGAGAAGTACAAAAGGTACGAAAAGTACAAAATGTATAGTAAACTTTTGGTACCAATGGATCCGCAAACCCCGATTGAACAAATTCCAGGCATAGGTGAGTACTATCTGCGTAAACTTAAAAAACTAGAGATTAAAACAGTCGAGAATCTTGTTACGCATTTTCCTTTCCGCTACGATGATTTCTCTGCGCTTATTCCGATTTCAAATCTCTCAGATGGCCAAATAGTTACTCTACAGGGAAATATTTGGTCGATAAGAAACCTTAGGTCGAGAACCGGAAAATTTTTAACCCTGGCTACCTTAGCAGACCAAACCGGTACAATCGACATAGTCTGGTTTAATCAGGCCTATATTACCAAAACGCTAAAACCGGGTACTTTCGTTTCTGTTTCCGGAAAAGTACAGATCGAATACAAAAAGCCCAAACTTCTATCACCCGCATACGAAATTTTAAGAGAAAGAGCACAACTTTCAAAAACCGTTCACACTGGAAGACTGATCCCCATTTATCCGGAAACCGAAGGCCTGACTTCCAAATGGCTAAGAGCAAAAATAGCCTCTATCTTACCCCAATACATCAAAGAAACCGGCGAATTTTTACCCGAAGATTTAATCAAAAGACAAAAGCTAATCGGTCTTACCCTTGCCCTTTCAAAAATCCACTTTCCGAAAAATTTACAGGATGTCGAAAAAGCCCGAAAAAGGCTTTCTTTTGACGAACTGTTTATTCTGCAGTTGGCAGCAGCCCAAAGACGCAGAAAATGGAAGGAGCAAAAAAAAGCCAGTAAATTCTCTGTAGAAAGCACAAAACTGGAAGCTTTTTTAAAAAATCTTCCCTTTGCCTTAACCACTGCCCAAAAAAGAAGTCTATCGGAAATCTTAGGTGACCTGCAAAAAGAAACTCCGGCCAATAGACTCCTTGAAGGAGACGTCGGTTCGGGAAAAACGGTAGTTGCAGCAGCAGCAGCCTACTTTTCCCATCAAAACGGATATCTTACGCTTCTGGCGGCACCAACCGAAATTCTTGCACACCAACACCAAAAAACCCTGGAAGAACTACTTACTGCTCACAAAATAAAGGTGGGTATTTGGACTGGCGCGAAAAAAGAGGATGGCGATGTAATTTGCGGTACGCATGCGCTTTTAATCTCTTACAAACCTAAACGAGAAGTTGGCTTGGTAGTAGTCGATGAACAACACCGTTTCGGGGTCGCTCAACGAGGGAAATTCGCCCAAGAAAGCGCAACGGGCAAAAGCCCCCATATTTTAACCATGACCGCAACCCCAATCCCCAGAACGCTGGCATTAACTCTTTATGGAGATCTTGATCTTTCGGTTTTAGATGAAATACCCGAAGGCAGACAGAAAATTCAAACTCATGTTGTACCAAACTTTAAAAGGGCGGCCGCTTACAAGTTTATTGAAAATCAAATAACGATGGGCTATCAGGCCTTTATTATTACTCCTTTTGTTGAACCCTCTGAAAGTATGTTAAGTGTAAAAGCGGCAACAGACGAATTTATTAAACTGAAAGGCCTATTTTCTAAAAGAGTAAAGCTTGGCCTTCTTCATGGAAGATTAAAATCAAACGATAAAAATAAAATAATGAAAAGTTTTAAGGATAAAAAAATCGATATTTTAGTAGCCACACCGGTGGTGGAAGTGGGCATTGATATCCCAAATGCTACAGTGATGATGATTGAATCTGCTGATCGTTTTGGGCTTGCCCAACTCCACCAATTAAGAGGACGGGTTGGCAGGGGGAAGCAAAGATCATATTGTCTTCTTTTCACCGATTCTAACTCGCTAAACTCCCTTAAACGCCTCAAAAGTATGGAAAAAATCGATATTGGCTTTGAACTTGCCGAAATTGATCTTAAGATGCGCGGACCGGGTGAAATTTTCGGATTTAAACAATCCGGTTATATCAATCTAAAAATTGCCGACATTTCCGATCAAGAACTTATTGCCCAGGCACAAAAAGAAGCAAAAATGCTATTGGGGGAAGATCCAAACGTGCAAAGCTATCCACAACTTGCCCAAAAGCTTAAGAGCCTGCAACAAGATTATATCCAGCCGAATTAGCCATTTGACGAGTATTCAGTTTTTGTTATAATCCCCGAAACCAGTTCATGGTTCACAGTTAGCGGTCAGTAGTTTATATTAGAATTAGAAAGTGAATTTTATATCAGCAGGTCGCCTTGGCACACTCCGTCGAGCCTAACTCGACTTCGTTCATGCCAATGGTGCTCCTCTGATATTTTTGCAAAATAGTATTTATAATGTTTAAGGAAATTTCGCAAAAATGACACCCTTACCCAAGAAAAAGCACGCAAAAGCACGAACCAGAACCAGAAAAGCAGCAATTTCATTTTCGCCGCCTACACTAGTAACTTGTTCAAATTGCAAGGAGCTAAAAGTCCCTCACAGGGCTTGCCCACATTGCGGATTCTACAAACAAGAGGCTAAAGATAAAAAAGAATCAGCTAAACCAAACGGCACTGAATGAGAAAAAAGAGCGATCCCAGACATCAGAGGCGAATGCAGACATTCAAAAGGCTGTTTGCAAAAAACTTTAGGCCAGATTTAAAATTTGCAAACGGTACAACTGCCGCAAAAATTGTCAAAAAACAGCCAGTAATCGACGAACTAGTGAAAAAGAATGCGCCTGCATGGCCTGTTAACCAAATATCAAAAGTGGATTTAGCGATACTGCGGCTGGCAATCTGGGAACTAATGTATAAAAAACCAAAAGAACCCTACAAGGTAGTCATTGATGAAGCAATAGAAATAGCCAAAGAATACGGTTCCGACTCTTCGGGAAGTTTTGTAAACGGTGTACTTGGTGCTATAGTAAAAAATAACCTTAGCGAAACTTTAGGCAAATGACTGATTATTTGGAAGATTTAAAAGACTTAATCTCAAAACAGTTCGTCATTCCGCAGGACGATATTGAAGAGGAATCCCTTTTAGACGAGGATTTAAGTATCACCGATCTTGATCTGGAAGATCTAATAGGAAAAATTCAGGAAAAATACGACATAGAAATTCCCCCGGAAAAGTTCCCTTCGTTTAAGAAAGTTTCGGATATTGCACTATACCTTTATGAAAACGTCGAGCAAATGGCCTGATTTTAATTCGCTAGAAACCAAAATAGCCATCAATTTTAAAAATCCCTCCCTTTTGAAAAATGCCTTTGTTCATAGGTCTTATCTTAACGAAAAAAAAGATTTCAAGGGCATATCTAACGAGAGGCTGGAATTTTTAGGAGATTCGGTACTGTCTCTAGTAGTTTCAAGATTTCTCTATGAAACACTTCCTCAAAGCAGTGAAGGAAATTTAACAAAATTAAGAGCCTCTTTGGTTAGAACAGAAACCTTGTCCAAGATAGGCCAAAGTTTATCGCTTGGAAATTATCTACTACTATCAAAAGGGGAAGAGGAAACAGGCGGCAGAGAAAATACTTCCATTCTTGCCAATACCTTTGAAGCTCTTATTGGCGCGATCTATTTAGATCAGGGACTTCAAAATGCCCAATCTTTGATTGAAAAAACAATTTTGAAAAAATGGAAAGAACTGGCAAAATCGGCAGTTTCCGATAATAAATCAAAACTTCAGGAAATATCCCAAAGGAAATTCCGCGTTTCCCCTAACTATAAATTACTCGAGAGCTGGGGACCGGACCACGCAAGGCAATTTAAATTAGGTGTTTATATTGCCGAAAAATTAACGGGTACGGGTATCGGAAAAAATAAGCAGGAGGCTGCCCAAGAGGCTGCCGGAGCAGCTCTTAGTAGACTTAAGTGACAATATTTGGGATAATAACCGCTACCAATGTCAGTTAGAATCCGCCTTGCTAAAACGGGTAAAAAACACCAGATCTCATATAGAATTGTGGCTTGCGACTCCCGTGCCAAAAGAGACGGTAAATTTTTAGAAATCCTGGGTTTTTATAATCCCCATAAAGGTGCAAATGAAAACTTCATGATTAATGAAGGACGGCTAAAAAACTGGGTTAGCAAAGGCGCAAGACCGACAGCGGCTGTAGTAAGCATTTTGAATAATCAAAACAAAAAGGGAAGCACTCATGGAAGAATTTTTAAAACTTCTGATTGAACCGTTGGTTTCTGATATTAAAAAGATAAAAATTGAAAAAGTAGAAAATGAGCGTAATTTTCAGTTCAAAATTTTAGTACCCAAAAATGACATCGCCAAACTAATCGGCAAAGAAGGTAAGATGATTAAGGCTATTAAAAATCTCATCAAAATTAGAGCCATAAAAGAAGAGGTCTTTGTGACACTAGAAATCCAAGAAGTGTGAATATCTGGATTTTAACTCTTTTCCCCAAAATATTCGAAAGTGTCTTTTCCCAAAGCATTATCAAAAAAGCCCAAAGACTAAAATTAGTAAAAATCAATCTGGTTAATATTCGGGATTTTTCAGAAGGCAAGCACAAAACAGTTGACGATAAACCGTATGGAGGAGGAAGAGGAATGATACTAAAAGTTGATGTAACCGTCAAAGCGCTTGAGTCTATTAAACCCAAACCCTACAAAATACTACTTTCGGCAGGCGGCACAAAATATGACCAAAAAAAAGCGGAATTTCTTTCCGCAAAAAAAAATCTTGCCATCGTTTGCGGCCATTATGAAGGTGTCGATTCCAGGATAGAAAAATTTGCAGATGAGGTAATATCAATCGGTGATTTTGTATTAACAGGCGGTGAAATTGCGGCTATGGTGATTGTTGATTCGACAGTCAGACTTTTGCCTAGGGTTATTAAGTCGGAGTCTCTGCTCGAAGAATCTTTCTCTAAACTTTCCACTTTCAACTTCTCGCCTCGCTTCGCGGGCGAAGCGGGTCAACTTTCAACTTTGCTTGAATACCCTCACTTCACCAGACCCAAAGTGTTTCGAAATATGAAAGTTCCAAAAATTCTTCTTTCGGGAAATCACCAGCAGATTGCCAAGTGGCGAAAAGAAGAAGCGGTTAAAAGAACTAAACAGTACCGCCCTGATCTTCTCAAGTAAGATGTACTAAAAGTACGGGAAGTACTAAAAGTACAAAAGGCTAGAACTTTTCATACCTCTCATACTTTTCGTACCTATCGTACCTTACATACTTTTCTCTTAAAACGGCGCAAAGATATCTTGCCTGCCCAAAGGCACTGAAGGAATTGATGGCAGTGTCGAGAACCCGGTAGAACTAATTCTTTCAAGCCTGCTGGCTTCATTGGGAGTCGGTTCTTCAACCGGAGATTCAATTGATGCAAGCTGTTTCGGTAAGGCTTTCCAGTAGGCATCAACAAGCATTGACGCTTTTATCTGCGACGAGCCGGATGACGAAGAAGCAGCAATCGTTAGATCACGAACCGCTACCGCTCTGGGGAGAGAGAGAATATTATTAAGAAAAATCACTAAAGATCTATAGTCACTGCTTATGGATATCTTAAGCTGGATTTTCGAAGCAACTCCTAAGGTATCGTCCTTTGCGGCAGATTGTGCCGCAACCGGTTTATCGGGAGCGGCATTTTCGGAAAGATTCCCCGGTGTCAATTCGACCCTGCTTAATAGAACTCCGGAGGCCCCTGCCGTCTTTTCGATTTGGGAAACAAGTGTAAATACGCTTTTATCGGAAGGCAGCAATTGCTCGGCGGCAACCAATTGCCCTTCGAGCAGTAAATTGTCGAGACTCCCCAATTTATCAGCTTTTTGGGTAAGATTAAAAGCTCTGGTTGTTAAATCTCTGTTTGCCGTTCGCAGTCGCAGTACTTCACTAAACTTCGGCCAAACAACGAATATCAAAATTAAAACAGAAATAACAAGTGCCCCTACCGGTGCCGCTAAATTGGTAAGTTTAGTAAGCTGGGCGCTGTTTTCTGATTTTAAAATCGCAATAGTTGGCAATTGCATGCTATTTTGAACTTGACAGTTGCACTGTCATCGAAAAAGTAAACACACCTGATTCATCTGAACTTAAAGAATCCATAGTGACGCTTGAAAATATCTTTGCACCTTCAGGTGAAAGCAATGACGAAATAAGTCCGGCTACATTAGCAGAAGAGCTTGCCTTGCCGGAAATTGCTGCTTTTTCGGGTGTAAATTTTACGTCCGTAAAATAGACACCTGTTGGAATTAACGTGGCCAATTTTTCAAATATTGCCGAATGGTTCGTACGGTTTGATAAGATTTTATCACCAGCTTGCGCTTTCTCCTTAACTACAACTATCAATTCCTCGCCTGCCTTCATATCTTCAATTCTTTTGGAACTTGCTTCAATTTGGGTAACTAAATTTGAACGTTTAGAAACGGAAGAAGTATAAACAACCAAAATCAAAAGAGTTAAAATCGCCGTTATTGCCAAAAGCGAAATCGATGCCACAGAAAGTCTTTTCTGCAAAATTTGAAATTGCTCATGTTCTCTTTCCTCCTGGGGCAATAAATTAATGTCAGCCATATTAGTTATTAGTTCTCCCTAACTTTAGCGTAACAAAACCTAACTTCTAAGAGCAAGGCCGCAAGCTACACTAAAGACTATACCCTGACCCGGCATTTTAAGAAGTAAACCTTCTTTTTCAAAATCCGCCCAGGCATCTCCTAAGGAAACTTCCATACTTGTTCTTTCAGTTAAGAATTGTGAGAGACCCGGTAAAAAAGCGCCTCCTCCGCACAGCACCAGTCTGCCAATGGAAGAGTCTTTAACATGCGTTTTAGAAAATTCAAATGCCTTTAAAATTTCTGAAACAAGTATCTCTAAAATTGGTTTTAGGACTTGGGCGACTTTTCCGGAGAGCTTATCTTCCAAAATTCCATAAGTATGTTTATATTCTTCTGCCTGATTTTGGGGTAAATTAAATTCAGCCATGACTGCTTTGGTCAAATTAATTCCGCCGGTTGCAATAGACCTTGTAAATAAAACGTTGGCCTCTTTAACTACCACAAGCTCTGTGGAAACCGCTCCAAGAGAAACTAAAATGGTGACCGGATCATCTTTTTTGATAAGCGCACGTGCGAGCGCGGTAGACTCGGTTTCCAAAGCTTCTACCGCAAACCCTGCATCTTTGACAATTTTTAGATATTTATTAATTACCCGCTTTGGGGCAGCTATCAAAAGAATATCCATAGGAGCAGAACTATCAGTTGGCCGCAAAATAACTTTGTATTGCAAATTGACATCTTTAACCGGCAGGGGTATATATTGTTCAGCCTCCCAATTAATTGCGGCCGCCAATTCCTTATCTGTTAAATTGGGCATCTGAATTAAATGGCTGACCACCTGAGATTCAATCAGTGATACTGCACAACGATCTGTTGAAATTCTGGCATTATCCACGCACAATTTAATACCATCGGAAAGTTTTTTTAACTCAATGGGGGATTCGTTCATTATGCCTCCGGAGGGAGTCTGTATACTGGCGGCTGCTTCGAGGTATTTTTTGCCGCCAACAATCTTAACTTGGACAACTTTAATAAACGACCTTCCGATATCAAGCCCGAAAGTTTGGTTAGCCATAGCAAGTCACCTCTCGGGGAACAGAAATTAAGATTTGGGCAGACATATCAATTTACTGGGCTGAAGGGCTTCCTTCATTATTTTGCGGATTTTGTGGGGAACTCGTAGAAGGTGTAGGCGCTGTAAATTCCGGCTGTTTTTGGGGATTTTTTTTGACAGCGTCTTCGATCGCTTTTTCGTTGATGGTCCGCGAATCAGGTGAAACGTTCGGCTCTTTTGCCGGCTTTGCGGAGAGAAATATCAGCAAAAGCACCGGCACTGCTATTGCCGCAATCCCGATAATCGAAAGTATAAGTTTAGTTCGCTTGTCCATCCTATTTAGTTATGGCGCCTTCTGAATATAAAACGTAATCAAAAGCTGCCGGCAGTTGGGGTAGGGCAGTCCTGATAACCTGAATTTTTCTGGTGACCCCAATTTCGGTTTGTGCCTCAGAATCCACCTGATATGTTTGAGTAGGCAAGAAGCATCCGGAAGAACAGGTTACTCTGACTGTCGTCCTTGCCCAAAATGGTTTTATTCTTAAAAGTATAGAGTTTGAATCAACGGACATACTGCCGCATTTTTTATATTCTTCAGGGATCGGAGCACAATTAGAGTTTTGATCAAAATTAACCTCCTTACCGCTATTAGCCCCGTTTCCTGACCAAGCCTTTCTATCCTGAGTGTAAGTTCCACTGACATTTCCCACCAAAGTTGCTTCAATCGAAGCAGGATCACCAGTTTCAGCAGGAATCTTAACCCATTCGATTTGAATTGTGCTGCCAGCGGGTGCTGTTGCATCCTCCAAATCAACCTGTCCGATTTCGCCCGGTTCGATTGTGGATTCGTAAACGCTACTTGCCTTCACTATCACGGTAGGGGTAATTTCACCAATCTGCTGTACGGGAATCGTTGCACTTCCTCCTACTGGAACTTGACTAGCCACCGTCGAGAGTCTAGATAGAACATCTTCAATACCTCCTTCAGCCGCAGAAAGAGCCCGTTGGGAATGTTCAGCTTGAGTTGAGGTTCTTAAGTTTGTAATGTTTCTGGAAGCTACAGAAAGACCGACAGCAAGGGCTACAACAACAATCAGAAGTATCAATATCAAAATTTGCCCGCTTTTTCTTTTCATTAGGCCTGTCTTCAGTTTAGGTATATTTATTATAAATTGTCAATCTGTAGTACGAAATACCTCCCATACCTTTCGTACTTTTGGTACATCTCGTACTTTTCGTGCCTTTTTACTAGTATCTCCTCAGCGAAATAGTCGTTTGGAATTTAACCTTAGTCTGAAAATCTTGCCGAGAAGGAGCCTGAACAGCTTGGTTTGCATAAAAACAAATGGATACTACTGGCGGAGAAATGCCCCCCGATGATGACGGTATCACGCTTACTGCGCAACCTGTAGCAATGTCGGTATTGTCAGGACAATCTATATCCACACCTGACACTAAATCGTCTTTGAAAGTCATAGAAATATACTGCCCATCACCTGTTGGGTCAGAAGAACTGGTAACTGACCCTATGTACCCATTTAAAGAAGCATTAGAAATACATTTAATATAAAGTGGGCTCTGGTCCTGTCTTATTATTTTGATAGTATTATTTTCTACTTGGCCCACTTGTTCTGCATCAACCCCGTTTCTTATCTGTCTTTCCAAAGACTCCAAAACAACTTGCCCGTTTTGCTTGACTTCCGCGATAACATTAGCTTTGTTGGACCCTCTTAAAACCGACGTTAAAAACAATAAAGTTGAACTAACTGTTAATGCAAGTATTCCCAAGACAACCAGAAACTCAATCAGCGTAAAGCCGTGGCGCCTTTGGCGCCAGTTAACGGTCATCAGTTCACGGTTCACGGTCTTTAAAATTCTGTGAACTGTCAACTGTGAACTGTGAACTAACTTGGGCATTACTTACTAATATATCACGGCGTAGGACATGGAGAACC
>Ga0209541_10007268_pt1 | contig 18678 bp, 18 predicted proteins | sample RifCSPlowO2_01_FD_184027 | JGI IMG/M metagenome (GOLD analysis project Ga0209541, IMG submission 184027) | Groundwater microbial communities from Rifle, Colorado - Rifle CSP2_plank lowO2_0.1 (SPAdes) (version 2) | ecosystem: Environmental > Aquatic > Deep subsurface > Groundwater | place... | reverse complement strand
AGCGATTGTTAATCAATTCCTGGACAGGTATCATTACCATAGACCACACATAGGACTTGGAATGAGGGTACCTTTGGAAAGATAGAGTGCCGGATATTTACGGGAACATACCGCCCGCGCAAATTTTTCAATAAAATTGATACAGGTCAACTAGCGGAGGCTGATCTGGGGAGGTCAATTGGATGCAAAACTCTCCGGGTCGTAAGGGATCCACATGTGCTTCTGGTGTCAATCCTAAAACTACACCTTTTTGCGCAAATCTTTCCTGTATATCGGCAAATCTATGTATAAGATCAATACCGTATTCGCCCGTAACTGCAGCAACATGTAAACCACCATCAGCTAATGTGCTCCATCGAACACTCCCGATTTCCCCAGTAAAACTTCCTTCTGCTATTTCTAACACAATTTCTTGAACTGGTCCCGGAATTATTTTTTCTGCCTTTGCTTCTGCTGTCATAAAAGGAATAATATCTGAATGTATCTATTCATGTCAACTGGATTATTTCTTTGCTGAATTCCTGGAATGCACAGCTGAACTATTTCTATGAACCCATCTTCTCTTTCCTTCCTCTACCGCCTCTTTTTTCTCCCACTTGCTACCCCTTGATCTTACTAAAGTAGGAGCTTTTTTCAATTTTTCTCCTTGGTTTTGACGATCCTGCCTGTTTCTCCAAGGCTCTGCGCTTGAAGTATCCCGCTTCCCTGAAGTTGTTCTAAGACCCCATGTTACCGGAATTTCTGCAACACGAGGTTGTTCAACTACTTCTGGTTCCGGATTCAAACTGGCAAATATTTCACCCACACCTTGTTCTGTACCTAATATCTCCATTAAGGCTGCACCAAATTGACCTGCACCTACACCCGCAACAGTCAATTGCGGCGCAAGGTATTGAAGAGAATCTACCCTGATCGGTTTATTAGGCTGTTCGGGATCTAAGCGCTGAATAGCTAAAGAAATTTCTACCTCCCCGGTTGCTTTATCTAATTTCGTATGCAATTCGATTACATCACGAACTAGTAGTGAAGCTCTTGGTAATAAACACTCTTGTAAAAATACTCGAGGACTTAACTTCCCCTCTTTTATTCGTGCAGCCAAAGTCGGAATATCAGGATAGAGAAAACGGGCTACAATTTCTCCGTCCTTCTCTTCCACTTTAACCGGATTATCATTGTGGCCGGGATGGTAACCCAATCTTGCACTTGCTCCTACTGGTAATCTTTTAACAATGTTGGCCAGAGCTAAAAATCCAAGTTGGGGATTTCCTTTTAACATTGCTGCAATATCCGGTCCTGATTGAGTAAACTGAATAAAATCAGATTCTTCTAATGGGCCTTGTTTTATTTTTTCATCCCAATTCAAAGGAAACGAAACTGGCTCAATTTGATAGCTTAAACCTCCATCTGCAATAACCCTGAGGCCGCCTTCTGTGCCATTAGGTAACCTTCCTACAGTCATGAAGTTTCGGGCAAAACGCACATTATCAGAAACAACTGATCCTTCCGGCATTAAATTAATGCTTCCAGAACCATCCCTGGCTCTTTGAAAGGCAACTCCTATAGCTTCACCTGTTGGCAGTAAAATCATTACTCTGTCACGGTTGAAACTAGTCTTAGCTGATACACCGTTACCAACGAAACCACACTCCGGAGTAATGCACAATACCGGAAAAGCTGGAATCTTCTTACCTGGATCAACTCTAGCCAAAATCACGTTTCCGTCCGGCCAAGAACCCCCTCTTGTGATTAGGCCGTGAACTACTGTTGTAATATCTCCTTGTTTTGCTTCAGGTGTTTTATTCATTTTTCTCCAAAAAATAGCTGCCCTTTTTTGGTGCAGCTTTTGAAGGATTATAAGTCTTTTCTTACAAAAAATCAATAACCATTATGAAGCTACTTTTCCCACATTAATTACCTGTTCATAATTATCATAAACTAGGTAACTACTTTCATGGTATAATTGATTTATGGCAAAAATTATTACTAATCCAAAAGTTATGTTGGGAAAACCAGTAATTGCTGGAACCAGAATTACCGTAGAATTAATCTTAAATCTAGTAGAGCACGGACAAACCATACCGGAAATCATGGATGATTATGATCTAACTGAAGACCAAATTAGATCAGCCATCAAATATGCCAAAAAGGGCCTTGAGGAAAGATTTCCTCCTCAAACAGCTTATGCCCATGAAATTTTTGCTGGACGAAAACATCGGTAAAAAGGTAGCTTACTTTTTACAAAGTCTAGACCACATTGTTCTTCGTATTAGACAGATCAATCCAGGCATTCCGGATTACCAAGTTCTCAGATTAGCCGTTTCCAAAGAATCAATTCTAATTACATCAGATAAAGATTTTGGAGAATTGATTTTTAAGGAAAAACAATCCTCAACCGGCGTTATATTTCTACGATTACAAGATGAATCTTCTGATAATAAAATCAAGGCTTTACAAGAGGTTTTATCAAAACATAAAGAAATTAGAAATAAGTTTATCACTGTAAGCGAAAAAGAGGGAAAATTTGTAGAATTTGTAGTCAGGGTTACCGAAATAGCATCCAGTTTAGTCTAATCCTTAGACATTTTTGCGACGGCCGTCGCATTATTGTTTATCCGTAAAAATTGACAAAATGAGGTATATTATGCACAAAATAGAGTAATGTCCGAAAAGGGGTTTGTTACCCTGGCTTTTATTCTGGGAATCGTGCTACTATCTGCCTCTGTTGTAGGCGGATCTTTTTACCTCAAGAAAAGTAATCCGGAACTGCTTGAGAAACTAACAACTTTTACAAAACCAGGTACCACTCCTCAAGCAACCAACCCTGCAGAGGGAGCCAGCGAATCAGCAAAAAAAATTATCCAAAGCCAAACCCAAAATAATGCTCCTGTTGTTCCTCCCCTGGTAGCATTTACCCAGAAATTTTGGGAAGCAACTGTAGGTCTAATGCCCCGCCAAGTACAAATATACGATCTTTCTCAGAAAAAACTAGTGGACTTGGATCCTTCCCTTGAGGCAAATGACAGCAATGTACCCGGTATAGGACCACTCTCTCCTGATGGTAAATATCTGCCAATTTACTATATCTCCAGTCTTAAAAGTAGGCCTGCTAGCGCAGAAGAATACCCTGTTTATTTTTATGATCTGCAAAACAATAAAGCAATCAAAGTCATGACCACTACACAACGCCTATCATCAATCGGTAACTCGGAAGCTTTTTGGGTAAACGAGCAGAGCTTAGTCTACAGTAATTTCGATCCTGCCAGGAAGGTAGATTCTCTTATGATCGTAAATTCAAAAGGCGAGCAAAGTACAATTCCGCTACCCTCAAATATAAACCAGACAATTTTGCCGGATATCTCCCGGAACAATCGCATTCTGGCCAAATATTACCATCACATTCAACAAGCAGCTAGTGCTTCGGCTTTGCCCCAATTAATTTCCGATCCGCCTAAAATCACAGTAGATAATTCTCCCCTGCCTAATACCAATAATATAAAAGGCCGGGTCATTGGAATACTGGAAAACTATCTCGTTACCTTAGAATCTCCCATTCAATCTAATTTTGTTTATATCAGCAATGAAAATATTTTGAAAAATCAGAATCAGACAAAAGGTGATTGGTTGTTTAACTTCTATAAACTGCCGGAAGGTAAACTGGAAAAATCAATCACTGCCCAAGATCCGGGCTGGATAGTTAGGGATGCTCTAATTAGGCCAAATAAAAACACTATTCTCCTTCAACAACAACGAGACCGAGTCTTATTAACTTCTCTCTCCCGTTACACGGAAATAGATTTTTCCCATCCAGACCAAAGAAGGATAATTTCCCAAGAAGCCGGAAGTGATGCTATAAATGTAGTCCAGGGTATCAGTAGCTTTTTTGAGGTAACTGCTGACGGAAATTGGCTGATTGGGCTGCAACCATCCGGTTCAAAAACCAGTACGGGAGCAGATTTGACTCAAGTTGTTGCCTGGAATATTGACACCAAAGAAAAAGTCGTCATCTGTAAAAAGGAGAATATAAATTGCTTTGACGTTCGAGTCTATAATCCGCTAAAAATGACCACTGTTAGCCGCGAAGAAGCCATAGCTAAATCAATTCCATATTAATTATTCCCGACATTAATCACCTGTTCAATTAACCTATTAGAATACCCATATTCGTTAAGAACAGCGTAGCCGCTACGAGACAACGATCGTCGTAGCAAGCGAAGCTTTCGCAACGAGTTCGTTCTACCAGCGATCACGAAATCACTTACTGCCAACGTTTATTACTTGCTCTATTAAGCGGTTAGAGTAACCGAACTCGTTATCATACCAGGCGAAGATTTTCACCAGATCCCCATCTACTACCTGAGTCAGCCCCAAATCAACTATGGCTGATTCAGACCTTCCGATAATATCTGTTGAAACTAAGGGTTCGTTGCTGGCTGCTACAATCCCCTTCAGTTTCGGACTCTCGCAAGCTGTTTTTATGGCCTCGTTTACCTCTTCCACTGTGGTTTTTTTCTTCAACACAAAAGTAATATCGGAAATAGATCCGGTAATCACCGGCACCCGCAGGGCTTTACCGTCAAAAAGGCCTTTGAGAGAAGGGATCACTTCAGTCGCCGCCACTGCCGCGCCCGTTGAGGTCGGAATAATGTTAACGTAGGCCGCCCGGGCCCTTCTTAAATCATTAGATTTTCCACCAGGAGGCGGTCCGTCTACCAAATTTTGCTCAGCGGTAACTCCGTGAACTGTAGTCATCATAGCTTTGGCTACCCCAAAAGCACTGTCTATTATAGAAACAACCGGAGCAATACAATTAGTCGTGCAGGAAGCATTGCTGATAATCTCTTCTCCTCCGTATTTATCCCCGTTTGCTCCTAAAACATACGTTTGGATTTTTTTCACCTCGAAGGTGGGCCCTGACTCCTTCGAGGTGTCTTTTGCCGGCGCAGAAATAACCACTTTTTTAGCTCCGGCCTGCAAGTGTAAAGCGGCGCCAGCTTGGTCCGTAAATCTACCCGTGGATTCAATTACCACATCAACATTTAAATCCTTCCAAGGGAGCGCTGAAGGATTCTTTTCTGCCAAAACCGGGTACTTTTTGTTATCAACTATAATGCTGGTTTCATCAGAAGTCACAGTGTGGTTCCAAACTCCATATGCAGAATCATATTGTAAAAGATGGGCCAACACTGCCGGAGAAGTTAGGTCATTAATACCGACTATTTCAATTGCGCCGCCGTGTTTTTCTACGGCAACCTTAAAAGCATTTCTGCCTATTCTCCCAAAACCATTTATGGCAACTCTCAACATGAATTTACATTACATCATCTTTAATTTAAAGACAAGAGGACGCTAAGGTTTCTCTGTTGACGGCAGGGAAAATGAGGAATCAAAAAGTATAGCTGCAACCAGATGCGACCAAGCAATTGCAGAATTGATTACATACTTCCCGGCGGAAGAATAATAAAAATTATTATCAATCATTTCACACCTATCCTCCATCGCTGCCACTCCGCTTACTTCACAACCCGGGAAATAAACTTTGACGCTATTATCAGCCGGAAAGGCCAGAAAATCCCGGGTCACATACAGTTCGTATTCCTCAAGTTGAGATAAAACATCGGCATTACCTGTTAAATAAGCATATAAAGCAAAACCTGAATTGTAATAGGTTCCGTCTACTGCCCAATCGTCTTTCCCCCCTAGCTTATCTGTGGTCAATCCATTCAGAATCTGCTTAAAGTTAACTCGGTAATTGGTAAAGTCAAGGTATTGCTTGTGCGCCTCAAAAACTTGCCTGACGTTATGGGATAATTCATCCGGAATTGCTTGTCCGCTTCTTAAATAATAACCTGCTGCCGAACCCAACATGCCAACGCCTGCGGCAAGACCATAGTTTAAGTTAGGGTAGAGCGCATGCTCTGCAATCAGATAATTCTCATCAGCCACCGCAGTAGTCCTTCCGCTGTAGGATTCACCGGGAGATTTTGTCAAAGTGTGAAAAGCAAACTTTTTCCCTTGGGCCTCAAATGTGCTTGCCTTTGGCTCCCGGGGGAACATTCGGGATACAAGAATCAGCGTATTTGCAATAGCTGCATTTTCTTCAGCGGCTGTGTTATTCGGATCTAATCCTACGGCTTGCCCCGGAACCTCAAATGTCGAACGAGGCTGAAGATCTAAATATTTTTCCGCTTGGGCAAAAATGGCTTCTTTAACTTTTGCCTGGGTCGCAGCATCCAGTTCCGGCCACATTATCCAAGCTGCCAAACCCAGACTGGAAGAAACAAATGTACCGGTCCAATAATCTGCCGGCGTGGCAGACCCATCTGTTTGCCGGTCTTTAGCTTCCCTGATCCACGACGGATAACTATTGGCTAAATCCCAAATCATTTTTTTAGCCTCATCTTTATTTTTATTAAGGTAAGCCGCAACTGCTGCCCTGATAGCCTTGGGTCGGCCATCAGTCCCAGCAGGCATCGGATCTTCCAGGAATTTTTTCAGAAAGTATTTTTCCCGAACGACTGTATCACTAGGAATCATTGGTAAGGTTTGAAATTTAAGGTCGTCAAAAAAATAAGTTCCGCTGGTCCTCCAGGGTGCGGCGATATAAATCTTGGTAAAATCAGTTAGATTAGGATTAACGGAAGTTGCCTTGCCTCCTTCTTTATTAGCTAAATAAGTCAGCGAAATATCATCAATTCTCCCATAAGACCCTTTGGGAGTAACTACTAGCTCAAATTTCCTCCAACCTTCTTTTCTGGGGATGCCGGAATCCAACCCCAACGAAGCCTGATTAGCTGACGCACGATAATAATAATTATTGGGGTAAACAGGATTTAAACCCAGCATCACTACCTGGTCCTCAGCATTATTAGTAACCATGACAAAAACTCCACCAGGGACGCCAGGACCCGGGTCATAAAACCAAATAGATACTCTACCTTTGTAGGGTGAAGCAAGTTTTTTAGCGGCAATGGGAGAACTTGTGCCGTCAGAAGATACCAGCAATACTTTACTGCCATTTATGGCTGTGATGCCACTAGTAGATGCCCCAGTTGAGACAATCTTATTAGTATCATTTGTCCCGGTAATGGTCCAACCCGGCAAAGTATCATTTTCAAAATCATCATTTATGGTTGATGTAGGAACCAAATTTGGTACTATTCGTATTTTGGCCACTCTTCTGTCTATCTGACCGTCTGTCCCCTTAAATTCCACCCAATAAAACTGGACATCTTTTGTGTCTTTTAAACTGACATTATAAACAGTTGGTTCTGTCTGGTAAGGCGCGAAAGAAGCGGCGTGCACCTCTGTCGGACTAAATCCTGCTCTATAGGAGACTGTACCTTTTAATTCACCGGAAGCAGAGGCAGATGGCCCCAAGGTCGAAGTCAGCTCTATAATAACATTAGGGGAAGTTGTCAGAACAACACCGTTGCTGTTTAGCGGCAATACTTTCCCATCCAAACTTTTAAAAATTATCGGCGGATTTGCAGCCTTGGAAAATAGCTTCAAGGGATTGCCGGAAGTTACCAAATATACCCCGGCTATTAGTCCTGCCAGAAGGATTAAAGGAACAAGAAGATGAACCACCCCCCGTTGGTTTAATTTGGGCATATACTTTAAGCCAAACATATATCAATATCGTTGTCAATGCTTCAATGTTTTAAGAAATTCGCCTGGTGTAACAATTTTGAAAGGAAAATTCTTTCTTTCCAGTTTTAAAAGGTGTTTTTTATCCAGGGTGACTAAATAGTCTGCTTTTGATTTAAAGGTTGCTGCTATAATATGAATATCTTTGGCATCTGTTATACCCTGATATTTTAAAATTTCAGATTCTTGCTCAAAATCCACTTTTCTAAAATTGCTCTGAGCAAGATACTCCAGAAACTGTATTAATACATTTTCAGACATCTTTTTCTTTAGGTTTCTCATTACTTCCTGAAGAACTATTTCTGAAATTGAGGCTGTAATTTTCCCATCTTTCGATAACTTAAGTATGATTTGCGATGCGCCTGTGGCGGAATTGACTCCAGCAATAATTACTGAAGAATCCAAAAATACTGTGGTCATTTAAAATACTTTTTAAGTTTTTGAAGAGTTTTTTTATCCATTTTGTCTTCCTCTAGCCATCCCTTTATCTCTTCATCTGAAAACTGCCTGATATATTTTTCCTTCCAGTCTAGGCTAATGGGTTTTAAGAATACCCCATCTTCTTTCAATTCTGCCTGGAATAAGGTATTTTCTTTAATACCTAACTCCCTACGGAAGGAAACAGGAATAGTTATTTGTCCTTTAGCTAATGGTTTAATGATGACCTGTTGCATATTCTAAATTTCTAACTTTCTAAATTATAGATTATAAAACGGTGTTTGTCAACGGCAACTTTAAAAGCATTTCTACCAATTCTACCGAACCCATTTATTGCGACTTTAAGCATAAATTAACCTTAACAAAAAATGGGGCACACATCAAGCCTTAACAATAAAGTCCAGATAATTATCAGAGGTAACCGTCAACAGGTTCTCTGCCAGAGGATAGGCGCTGATCCATTCTTTCGGAGATAAAACTTTGCCCTTCGGCGACCATTTAAATTCATAAGGAAATATCTTTCCTCCCCGCTCTTCAATTAAATCGATTTCTTTTTGTCCGTAAGTACGCCAGAAATAGGAATACCCATGGATATTTTTATATGCTCTCTTTTTCATTCTTTCCATCATGAGGAAATTTTCCCACAGGCTTCCTATATCGTTCCGCAGATCCAAGGGGTTAAATTGAGAAATAACAGCATTTCGTATTCCATTATCGAAAAAGAAGTATTTTGAGGTGCTGACTACTTCTGAGCGTAAGTTTCTGCTAAAAGCTGTAAAATGCACAATAATAAATGCTTTCTCCAAAAGATCCAGGTAGCGCCCCACGGTTTTTACATCAATAGAAAGATTTGTGGCCAACTCATTCAGGGAAACCTCATTCCCTACCTGAAAAGCGAGCAATTTTAAAAGGTCCAGCAGAACTTTTGAACCTTTTAATTGCTGAAGGGCAAATATATCTTTAAAGATATATGAATTTACCAGTTCTTCAAGAATTTGTATTTTTTCTTCTTTAGTTTTGGCGGTTAAAACCTCCGGATAACTGCCAAAAATAAGATATTCCGGGAGTTTTTGCTTAAGCTCGTGCCGGTTGTATTGAGCTTCAAGCTCAAGTTGAGCAACGGGATAGAGCGTCAGAGTCGTTTTTCGGCCCGTCAAAGGCTCTCCAACTTGATTTGCCAAGTCGAAAGAAGAAGAACCGGTGGCAATAATTTTCAAACCAGGTACTTGATCAACAAGTATTTTTATACCCATGCCAATATTTGGGATAAGTTGCGCCTCATCAAGCACAATCAATTCATATCCTTCTGCGTACTCCAAAATTCTGGGAAAATCCTGGGATCCCAATAGCTCTTGTAGGCGAATATTGTCTCCCGAGTCAAGCTTGTATTTTAATGGAGTCATGCTCAGAAAATTCTGTAGCAGTGTAGTTTTCCCTACTCTTCTGGGACCATAAATAATAAGCGCCCTATTTTCTTTTAAAAATGGTGTCAGATTATTATAAAAGCGGGTAATCATAAAGAAAATATATCATAACTCCATAAATTTGTCAAATTTTATGGAATATTATTCCATAAATTATACGAGCCCTGCCAGCAGAATGAATAATAGAAAAAAGTGAATTACTCCATGCTGATTCAATTTGGGCATACACTTATAGTGAAACATGCCACCCCCACTGTCAATACCCCTTGATTTAAAACACAAATTCTGGTAAACTATAGGGCTCTATGGCAATCGAAATTCCCTTTAATCAAGACAGAAGAGATTTATTACTTTTCGCAAAAAGCGGATCTCGCAACAGACAATCTCCCAGGCCAGCCGGGTCTCATCGCCCTCCTTCTCAACCAAAACGACCAGAAAAAGGTGGGGATGGATTTACCAGACGCCAATTTATTCCGCTCGCAGTTGCAGGATCTATCGGTAGTGCTGGCATCATTGCTGGCATATTGCAACCGTGGAACCGATCCACTCTCCAACCTGAACTAGCACAACCAGAAACCTTGGAATCATTAGTCGTTCAAGCCAGAAAAATGGAAGATGAATACAAGTCTCAAGATTTATCGAATAAGCCTATTAGGGAAAAATACGCCAATATTATTGCCGGAATTTTTGCCTTCCATAATCCCGGATATTTAACTAAACAGCAGTTAGCGGAAACTATTTCATGGGCCGATAGCTTGGATCAATTCGTCAGAAACAAAATGGCTTTAGGTGACAAAACCGGGTCGTCAACTGTAAGTCAACTGGAAAGCGAACGCTATACCGTAGCAGCTACTAATATCCGAAGAAGAAAAGTAACAGTTAATACTGCTGCCAATGCTTTTAAGCAGAAAAATATCGATAAAATACAAGCCGCCCCCAAGGGCTGGAATCCACTTAGGACGCTCCGCATTGCATTGCTTCACGAGTTTAATCATTTAGTTGCCGAAAAAAAGGATGAAGTTATTATTTCTATTATGGATCCTGCTAGCAAGTTTAGAGACAGGCGGATGGAGGGTTTTAGGTTTATAGGTACAGATGAAAATGGGGATTTTGCAATTAGTTTCAATAATCTTCATGAAGGCGTGGTCGAACTGTTGACAATAGATATCAGCCAGTCAGACTTTGGTTCTCATTTAACAAATTTTTTTGATGAATCAACAGGAGAAAATATCACAGCCTTGATTGTCCGCCTGGAGGCAATATTACAAGTAACTGGTATCAGTCATCAAGAATTAGCCAGGTTTCACAGAAGCTCAGACTTGAGAGGATTCCTCTTGCTACTCGCTGATAAAGCGGGAATCAGTCCAAATGAACCTTTAGACAATAGAATCAGAGCCGGTTCTTTGGTTATCGGGGCAATTGAAAGAAATGATCCGCGCTTATTACAACAATATACTGATCAAGTCCGGTCAATTAACCCCGCCAACAGCCAAAAGTAGATAAAAATGAACTACTCCGCAGCAGAGCTGACGGAGTATCCTGCGGAAAGTTCTTCTGTGAACCATTCATCCCCGCAGCAAGCTGCGAGGTATTCTGGTTCAAGAATAAATTACAAATTTTTCCAAAAATCCCAGGCGTTTGTGACTGATTCCAGCAAATAATCAAGCACTCCCCCTACAATAGGAATCTTGCGCACTAGCCGATCATCAATCTCTCCACTACCCTGTGAAGGACCAGCTTCTACAGTAGGCCAAGGCTTCGTGGTTCTGCGGCTATTTTCAGCATTCCTCTGCCGGATCAACTCAAATGCAGTTACGCTATTTGTTTGAGGACGATCAGTTGCAGAAACAACCGGCTGTGAAGATTCGGCAGGTGTTGGTGTTGGTGGTAGTGTAAATGTTTGAGTCCTGCGAACCGGAGGCGCAGGAGTAGGAGTTGGAGAAGGAGTAGATACAGGTGTCTGGGTAGAAACCGTAGTCGGTGTTGAAGTGGGATTTGGTATTGGGCTTGATAAAGTAGCCGGCGTAGGTGTGGGGGTTAAAACAGGGGTCGGACTGGCTGATGGTGATGAAACCACAGAAGAAGCGGCTTCAGGTTCTAAAACAGTGATCTGAGTACTGCAATAGCTTTGACTACCGCAGGAAACAGTATTATTGGAATCTTTAAACTGAGCAAAGATAAACTTTTGGCCGGGGGTTAGAAAATCGTAATCCACTCGTACTCCTTCACGGTTATAAATCTGCCAGGGTGCCCTACTTAAATCCGCCGGATTTTCGGCCAGCCGGAATTGGGTGGTAAACGGCGCCAGCAAGCTGATGTTGGCAGAAACAGGCGTTTGCCATTCTCCGTTAACCTTAAATTGAGCATAAACACTCCGTATCCCGTTTCCGCCTGTTAACATCCAGTCAATCATTTTCCCGTTCATATTAAAATCCTGCTCCGGCGCGCCTGCCAGTTCGGCTTGTGAGTTAGCCACCCTGAAAGAAACAGGAAAAGCACCGCCTGTTTGCCTGTAGTCTTGAAAAACAGCGGCCAGGCTGTCGTAATCAGTGTGCCAAATAGTATCCATACCGGAACTGCCGTCACCATTGCCGTTATCCGGAAGTCCTTTGGCAATAAACCCCCACTGTAAAACAGCTGAAACACCCTGATCTTTCCAAAAGTTTAAGTCGTTCCTGATACCGGTTGACCTGTCTCCTGTTCCGTTAAACCCAAACTCCTCCACCACCACACTTTTATTATTAGATTTCGCCCAGTTTAAATCCGGCACTCCGTTTCTGTCTCCGTCGTAAGTATGAACAGTCACGATGTCCACGGCCGGAAGTTGTGAGTATAGGTCCTGCGGCAATAAACCGGTGTGACTGGCACTCAGCATGCCGGTAGCCACCTTCTGAACAGGATCCAATTCTTTGATATAGCCGGTGATATCTTTCATGAAACTGATAAAAGACTGCGAGTTATCCCTATACTCCAGTTCATTACCCGGTTCCCAGGCATAGATATTGTTTTTGTCCTTATTTGCCTCCACCACGACCCTGACAAAATCTTTATATCTTCCTGAATAACCGCCGGCAAAAAACTCCTGCCCCAGCAGTCCGATACCGTTATATCTGCCGGTATAATAAACTCCTGTCCCTTGCGGATTAAACCCGCTGTTATAGAAATCAATCATGCTCACTATAACGGAAATGCCGAAACTATTGGCTTTATCCAAAAAAGACCCGAGTCTTCTGGCCGCCTCAGCGTCATCAATATTCTTATCGGCAGCCCAAACCCGGATCACTTTCATCCCCATTCTCTGCATCTCGGCTAGAGCCGCATCAGCATCAGAAGCAGGAATACTCAGCAATACTCTGCCAAAAGTCGCGGTATAGGAACCGGCAGTGGTGGCGCTACAAGTCCAGCGCCACCAACAGGACTTATTATCTTTTGGGTTACCTCCACCGCAAGTACACCCGTCTTTTACTCCCCCGTCTCCGCAACCGCCTCTGCAGTTTCCCAAGCCGCCGGCAAATGAAGACCGGATATTAGCGCTACACTGCGGATCAGCAGTAGCAACCACGGTAACAGCGGTTGACAAACCGGCGCTATTGGGATCAACATATAAATTTGCTCCTGTCCCTCCGCTCCCGGGAGACGGCAATGGCGCCCCGCCAACCGCATAAACCGCGCTGGTTGAACAATTAGGATCAGGATCCTCATAACCATAGTGGATAATGCCGGATACATTAATGCCAACGGAAAAAGTATTAACGCCGGATGCGGCATAAGTCAGCTTTAACTTCACCTCCGGAGAACTGGTAGAGGTAATTTGACTGCCGGAGTTATTTAAAAATTCTATTCTGGTCTGATCGTTTCCGGCCTTGGAAAATATTTTTAAATTGCCGCTTTTGATCAGGAATATTCCCACCCCGATACCTGCTGTCAGAATCAACAAAATGAAAAGCTGCAGAATAACTACCGGACGGTTAAATTTAGGCATCTATTTAAGCCAAACATATCCCCATAACATGGTCAATCTAACACTTGAATTGTTGGCAGAGTCCCGTCAGCTAAAAAATTCAACATAGCTCCTCCGCCTACTGATACAAATCCCTGCCTGCCGGCAGGCAGGCCTTTTTCCTCAAACTTCTCCAGCATCCCGATGCTTCCCAGAAAAGCTACTGTATCTCCACCGCCAATTATCACCTCTGCTTCTGAACCTAAAACCATCCTGGCAATTTCATAGCTTCCCGTCGCACTTCCTAAATTCTCCTCTGACTCTTGACTCTTGACTCTTGACTCTTGACTCTCTATTTTCCCCACTGGTCCATTCCAGACTATCATCCGACTCCGCCGGATCAAATCACTCCAAGCAGAAACAGTTTCAGGAGCAATATCAAATCCGTCTTTGTTTAACATTCCCACCATTACATTTTTAGGTAAGCTCAAATTTTGCTCTTTAATTTCAGCAATCAATTTCCCGCCCACCAAAACCGCATCGGCTTTCCCGGCCAAAACACTAATTACCGGCAGTTTATCCGCCACTTTTGCCCCTCCCATGATGGCCACAAATGGCTTTTTTGGATTATCCCTTACTCCCCCTAACACCCTGACTTCTTCAGCAAAATGGAGGCCACAAGCGTGCGGCAGTAGTATCGGCACAATGGTGGTAGATACCGCAGAGTGATAAGAGGAAAAGGCTTCATTAATATAAACATCTCCGAGGCTCGCCAGTTCTTTGGCGTATCCAGGGTCACAGGCTTCTTCCCGGGGATCAAACCTTAGATTTTCCAACACAACCAGCTTCCCACTTTCGATGTAGGAACGTAGATTGTGGTTTTTAAACCACTCAACAACCGGCGCAACCCTTAACTCCTCCACCACTTTGCCTTCAGGCCCGCCTGCCACACCTTGCAAAGCATGGCGGGCAGGTCCGCCTGCATCGCTATGCGAAGCATTGCGGGCAGGCCTGCCTAAATGACCTATTACGATAACTTTTGATGCATTCTCCAAACATAGTTTTAACGTGGGTAATCCTGCCCTGAGTTTAAAATCTTCTGCGATTTGACTTTCCCCTTTCCCCTTTCCCCTTTCCCCTTGTTTTAAGGCCACATCAATATCATACCGGAGAAGAACTTTTTTGTTCTTTACAAATTCTTGAGTCACAACCTGCATAAAATCATATTATCATATATTTAAAGAGTTTGAAGCTATTTTTGCTACTTGACGTTTGTCCTCTAAAAATATAATCTCAATCTAACAGATGGGCACTGTTGAAGCTGGAATACGTATTTGTGGTGAATGCGGGAATCTCGATCGATATGGTATCGACGGAAAACCAGTGGGTACGATCAAATTAGATATCGGCGGAGAATCTCAAGAAGTTAGACAAGGAGTCTGCCGAGCCAAGGGTGGATTATCTCTCGGAATAAGAGCGGAAATAGCAAAATGTGTTTATCCTGAATTTAGGGACAAACTGATCTCCAGAGCTGAAGCTCAACCCGAAGGCGTTATTGCCTAATCAAAAAAATTCTTGCCTGAATTTAGCGCTTCTAGAAAAGTTTTTACAGTCTTAAACAAAGGTTTTGGCAGACTGTCCAGGTTATACCAATCCCAACCCTCCGCTTTTTCCGGCTCCAAAACTTTCGGCTTCCCGCTTTTCCAATCTGCCATCAAACCAATATCAATGTAATGCTTACCTGTATACTTTTTTAAATTAGCCAGCCTCAAAAACCTGACATTTTTGATTTTAATTCCGGTTTCCTCCCGGCATTCCCTTTTGGCGCATTCAATAATTGATTCCCCAAATTCCAAGTGTCCGCCCGGTGAGGCATATTCCCCTGCCCCGTGCGAACCTTTTCTTTTGGAAAGCAGGAGTTTGCCGTTTTTAAAAACAAAAATTCCAATACCTATTTTAATAATTTTGTTGCCTGCCATAGCCAAAGTTTAACATAAATGTTAGAATATCTTGGATTCGGGCGCATAGCTCAGTGGTAGAGCGCGTCACTGATAATGACGAGGTCCATGGTTCGATCCCATGTGCGCCCACAAATTTAACCAATCTTTGATCCGGTACCCAAGTAGTCCAAGGGGTCGGTCTGCAAAACCGATATTCGCGGGTGCAAATCCCGCCCGGATCTCCAATTACCTATCTTAAACCACATTATGTTCCACGGCCGTCGTATGTTTTGTGGTAATTATGATAGGAGCTTCCAGCTTTCGTCTCCTGCACACCGGTTCGAATCCGGTCGAGGCCTCCAATATGCCCTATAACTTGACTTCTCCTTCCTCTCCTGCTAGACTCTCCTCCATGGTTTTTACAGAATAACTTGGACGTTTTACAGGACGGCTTGAAAGTTTTACAGAACCGCTTGAACGAATCTATCTACAAAGAGTCTTAGGAATTAGAAAAGAGTTTCCTGAACTTCGGCCAGTTCCCCCTACCTTACTAGGAATAGGAGTCCTGCTTCATCTTATGAAACACCATAGCGTAGTTGAAGGGTATCCTTTACCGCGTGAGGGTGCTGGCATTATGGCCGGAAATCATTTTCTGCAATCCGATTCTTATGAGGCTGCTCTGGCGGGCTGGAAATCAGGCAGATTAATCCATCCCGTTGTCAAGAAAAGTTTAGTTGAAAAGGGAGCCTTTGAATCGGATGAGTATTTGGCCAGTATTGGCGATAAAGGAGATCCTGCTGAATACGATCCTATAAACGCCTTTGTTATGACAGGCATCGGGGCTATTCCAATTCTTAGAGACAACCCTGGTATTGCATATATCAGAGCATGCCGCAAGATTCTAGACTCCGACCAATTATTGGGCATGTTCTTACAACCCTCTAGGGATGAAAAAGGCTTTTTGAGAAATCTAATGCCTGGCGTAGCCTACTTAGCAAGCATGAAACCGTATCGCGATACACCTATTTGTCTGTTCGCTTTTTCAGAAGAGAAAGCAATTGGGTTAAAACATATAACTTATAATCAATTAAGCAACAAATTAGGAAAAGAGCTTAGTGTAGCCGAGTTAACAATCATTTTCGCTGACAGGATTGCTCAGGCTCTGCCAAGACGAGCCCAAAACAATTGGAAACAGGTTAGAAAAAATGAATTCAGACGCCTGGCGGCCTAAAATCTCCTAAATTTTCCCACTGAGCAAAGCTCGCGGCTTCGCCACTAAAATAAATTTTGCGGCTTCGCCACTAAAAAGCCCGGCCGTAGCCGAGCTTTTTTGGGTTAACTTCAAAATTATATCTCGCCTTCGGCGATAAAAAGTAGTTAACCCGTTCAATTATCATTTAGATAATTTAACTTAATACCAAAAGAGTGGTGGGGATCCGGATCATTTCAAGTTGACTACCTGAAATAGCGCCGAATCAGCGCTTTTCGCCTACCATTCAATAGGCATTTGTCCGATCGTGAGATCAAGACTGGATCAAACCAGCGTTATCTTCCACTGTCATTCCGTACTTGATACGGAATCTATATAAGCGAAGCTTGCGAGCTATCGCTCTTAGATTCCTGCTTTCGCAGGAATGACAAATGGATTAAGAAATCTTCCAGTTTGAACAAAACTCCAGAAAGGAGGTGATCCATCCCCAGCTTCGGCTAGGGATACCTTGTTACGACTTAAGCTTCATCGCTGGTTTCACCTTCTCCGACATAAGCCGGATTCGGGTGCCCCCAACTTTGCTGCCTTGACGGGCGGTGTTCTGAGATAGCGCGTTACAACAATTTAAACTAACGCTTCTCTTCCCGCTGGACACACGGTTTTCCCGTATCCTAGCGGACGGCTATCCATACATTGGTCTACGCTCATTCATAAATTCCCTAATCTTTAACAGTTGATTTATCCCTTCTTCTGTCAGATGTCTTTTTTGTTTAAATACTTCTGCAGCTTGGCAAAAGAGTTGAAAATCTTTGCCCTTTTTTCCGGGTAAAGGAAATTGTTTGAAAAATGGTATTACCTTGTAAAATATGTCGCTCTGTTTCACTACATAGAATTTTACATGAGGTTTCCAGCCATATCTTTCATAATTTAATTCCTTAAGGTAACCACAGTTTAATCTTTTTTGAACTAACTCTAATATAGGCCGATCGTCTGCTCTGAGTTCAATCTCAAAGCAAAGTCTGGCGTCCTTTCTTAGTCTGTTAGTTTGGTGTTTAGAAATGGTGATTGCAAAACAACCTTCTCCATCTACTAAACCAACTATATACCATGGACTTATGATTCTATAAGCGCTCATTTGGATAGCTTCAGTCCTTCTCCTGCACCTGACGGTGCGGGATACTATGACTTCTGCAGACTTCCGATATCTAATCAGTAATGATTCACATCACCACTTACTTTCACATTATCCGAAAATAATACGAAAGTCAATACCGGATCTCCCTTTGTAACCAAAATCTCCATTCATTATTATCTTGAGCCCAATTACCTAATTAATTAACTTCAATAAATAGCTTCCCTATCTGTACGAAAGGTCGCAAATTAATTAGGCCGTTTCGACTTCAAGCTAATAATTGTTACTTTAGCCCTTTTCTCTCCAACATTACTGCGGGAGGATGCTATTTCACTTTAAAAGCTTTATCTACTTTAAGAAGGATTCTAACCTTCTGGAAAAATTGGCCGAAAGGCGCAATTTCAAAAGTACAAGACCCGAGAACGTATTCACCGCGGCACGCTGATCCGCGATTACTAGCAATTCCGACTTCATGGGGTCGGGTTGCAGACCCCAATCTGAACTGAGGCGAAATTTTAGAGATTAGCTTGCTGTTACCAGCTTGCAACTCGTTGTTATTCGCCATTGTAGTGTGTTTGTGGCCCAGGGTGTAAGAACCGTGCTGACTTGACGTCATCCTCGCCTTCCTTTCGGCAAAAGCCGAACTGTTCCGCATGAATTATTTAACATACGGTGAGGGTTGCGCTCGTTTCATCACTTAAGATAACAGCTCACGCCACGAGCTGACGACAGCCATGCAGTATCTGTGCTAGCCTGCTTGCGCATTTGCCTACTTTCATAGGCATGGAACTCTAGCATGTCAAACCCTGGTGAGGTTTTTCGTTTCGTATCGAATTAAACAACACGCTCCACTGCTTGTGCGGGTCCCCGTCAATTCCTTTGAGTTTTAAGCTTGCGCTCGTACTCCCCAGGCGCTCTGCTTAACGCGTTAGCTGCGACAGCCGCAA
>Ga0209541_10007267_pt1 | contig 18679 bp, 16 predicted proteins | sample RifCSPlowO2_01_FD_184027 | JGI IMG/M metagenome (GOLD analysis project Ga0209541, IMG submission 184027) | Groundwater microbial communities from Rifle, Colorado - Rifle CSP2_plank lowO2_0.1 (SPAdes) (version 2) | ecosystem: Environmental > Aquatic > Deep subsurface > Groundwater | place... | reverse complement strand
CTCAATTCGGCGTAATCAATAATTACAAGTTATACGAATTCGATTAAAAAGTCTTAGCGATAGTTAGCATCAAAAACGAATTATGCAACACAGCAATTTGTTATTCTAGTGCATCTGTGATGTCTTTCCATATGTAATTTTTCATTAGTTCGGGGTTGGTGCCAAATTCGCTTCGCGTGCACACGCAACGTGCGCTTTGCTATGCTTAGAAGCGCGGCTTCTGGCACGCACAGAAGTGCTCTTCTGGCGCACCAGAAATCTGCGGATTTCTGAGTGCATCAAGAAACTACGGCTTCTTAATGTTCGCGTTCGGCTATGCCTCGCGATCACCAGTGTTGAGCGACCGAAGGGAGCGATGACTGGTGGTTCTTGACATGTCAGAAATGAGCAGTTACATTCTTTGGGCTTCAGTTCGAGGATACGGCAGCTCATTTCTGAGCATGCTCAAAAACACTATGGGTTTTAGCCCATAGTTGTTTTTGACACATGCTCAGGGGAATCATATTACTGTGCCTCTCCACAAAGAACTCGATTCGGTGATGCTGAGAGCATTATTGCGCCAGGCGAATCTCAGTCCAGATCGATTCTTAGAACTGCTTGATCAAAAATAGGGCGTATTCGTATGTCCAGACACTTTCTCACTTTTGCTGTATTTTCTATAAGTTTTATATAATCTAGTTAGCGACATAAATAAAGCATAATTTTGCCAAAACCGTCTGTGCCGTGAATGACGGGAATAACGCAGTTATTCACGGCATGGCCAGACGAAGCTTTTCGCAAAAAGCGAAGTAGGGTTTGGCAAATTATGCGAAACTATTGTCGCTAACTAATCCGACGGAAAGTTTTTAAACGATAGTCTTGCTTTTCATGTTATGGCATTATATTTAATCGGGTTAGGTCTATCGGACGAGAAAGACATCACGCTTCGCGGACTTGAGACTGTCAAGAAATGTTCGAAAGTGTATCTTGAACATTATACTTCCTTGCTTCAATGTTCGAAAGAAGATTTAGAGAAGCTCACAGGCAAAAAGATTATTCTTGCGGACAGAACTCAGATGGAAAATAAATCGGATGAGATTGTTGCTGATGCGACAAAAACAGATGTTGCACTGCTTGTGGTGGGCGATCCGTTTGCGGCGACGACACATATCAATTATATTCTGGATTGCAAGAAAAAAAATATTCCTGTTCATGTCATTCATAATGCGAGTGTGTTAACGGCTGTCGGCGAGATCGGGCTTGAACTCTATAAGTACGGCAAAGTTACGAGTGTTCCGTTCGGTGAGAGTAAAACGCCGCATGATGTAATTGCTTCGAACCTGAAGAGTGATCTTCATACGCTTGTGTTACTTGATCTGGATCCTCAGACTTCTAGATTTATGACGATTGCGCAGGCGATCGATAAGCTGTTGAAGCATGGCAGACTGCCGAAGATTGTTGCGTGTGCACGGTTGGGCTGTGCTGATTCTGAGATTATGTACGGTGATGTTTCAGCATTGAAGAAGGTTGATTTCGGCAATGCTCCGTATTGTCTTGTTGTGCCAGCGAAGCTCCATTTTGTTGAAGAAGAGGCGCTGGGGATGTGGGAGATATGAGTTCAGGCATTCGAATGGACGTTGATGGTGACGGTTATCTATCTGTGTTTCCTCGCCATTTTCAGAGAGGAGAAGATTATCCATTAGTGCTAGGAATTACGGGACTAACAGAAGGTGTTCGAGGAACACGTGTGGAGGAGGTTCTTGTTACGCTTGCAAGAGATTATGGTTTTGTTGGATTAGGAATAACACCTGCTCCTGCATCTGTTGATGGAACATATGTTACTATCGATATGGGTGATTATCCTGATGATATTGAAAAGTCGCTGGATGATAGAATTCCTGAAGCTCTATCGAGACTAGCAAGTTGCAGGACTCTTAAAGATTCGAAACATCCGGGCATCGCTGTTTTCGCATCAAGCGCTGGTGCTGTATTACTTTATTCCACACTTGCAGGTGCTGAATCAAATCCCAGTCATATTGAACCATTAAGTGCGGTAGCTCTTCATGGTCCTTATCTTGGCGGTGCGTATATGCCGAATAATCGTATCAAAAAAGGTTATACTCAACAAATTCAACACGGTGGGTCTTCCATAGATATATCCTCGATTGCTGATACTCGGCGTGGCATTCATCGGCATCTTATGATGGATGGAGCAAAATTTCTTTTCGGCACAGATCTTGTATCTCTTGTGCGTGGAAATCCTATTCCGTCAGTTCCGACGCTTCTTCTTGTTGGAGATCAGGATGGCATGGCAACACTTGAATCTCATAAAGCTTTTTATGATGCACTTTCTCATCCTAAAGAGATGGCTGTATATGAACATCAAGGTCATGATCTGGAACCTGAGTCATATAAACATAGACTAATAGATTTCATTGTGAGACATGCGACGCAGCAAATAACATATAAAGCACATCTCCATCCTGAACCGCAGCATCAACCATGATCATCTCAATATCAGGAAAACCGGGCGCAGGCAAAACGACGGTTGCGAATATTCTTGCGAAAAAATTGCATTACAAGAGTTATTATATGGGCGGCATACGGCGCGAACTGGCGAAGAAGCATGGCATGACGCTCGAAGAATATAATAAGTTCGGCGAGAGTGATCCTTCCACTGATAAGGAAGTTGACGAGTATCAAAAAAAGCTGGGCAAAACTGAAGATAATTTCGTCATTCAGGGGCGCACATCGTTCAAATTCATCCCTCATTCTTTCAAGGTCTATCTGGACGTTGATGATGCGGTTGCAGCTGAACGGATATGGGAAGATATTCAGCAGAACCCGGAACAGCGGAACGAGGCGTCGACATCGCTTGCTGACGTGAAGAAAAATTTCAAGAAACGCATGCTGAGCGATAAAAAAAGGTATTTGAAATATTATGGCTTTGATTGTTATGATACGAAACATTATGATGTTGTGATTAATACGACCGACAAGACGCCTGAAGAAGTTGTTGGGGAGATTATTCGAGCCTCAACAGCCGCAAATAATTTAAAGAGAGGTGAAAACTGAATCCTCATGGCATTAAAAGAACATGATTTTGTTGAGATTGATTATATCGGCAGGGCCGCTCATGGCGTTGTGTTTGACACGACTTTTGAATCTGTTGCGAAAGAATATAATCTGAAGCTTAAAACGGCGTATAAGCCTATCATCATCTGCATCGGTGAGCAGCAAGTTCTCAAAGGCATAGATAAGTCTCTTGTCGGCAAAGAAGTCGGCAAAAAATATACGCTGACGCTTGCGCCCGAAGAAGCATTCGGCAAAAAAGATGCAAAAATGATCCGACTTGTTCCGTTACGCACATTTCATAAACAGAAAGTACAGCCTCAGCCTGGCTTGCAGGTTGATATTGACGGGACGGTTGCGACGGTTCTTCGCATCAGCGGCGGACGCGTCTTAGTTGATTTTAACCATCCTTTAGCAGGAAAAGAAGTCATGTATGAAGTTGACATCAAACGCCATGTGACGGACAAGGCAGAGCAAATCAAGAGCTTCATGAAGCTTATATTCCCCATCGACATGGATATTTCGGTTGAGCACAACAAAGCAGTCATCAAAGGGCCGCAATTGCCTAAGGAAGCCACGGATGCAATCACAAAAAAAATAAGCGAGCTTACGCAGGTTGCTGTTGAGTTTAAAGCTGACGAGAAAGCGATTGCTGAGAATTCTCCTGAAGGCCATGAGCATGGACATGCGCATCAGCAATAATTGACAATATGACTGTTACAATTTGTAAATGTTTATAAACCTCCATCTCCTGAAAATTTTAGGTGCTCAACAGTCGTCTGCTGGCATCTCAAACAAAAGTTTAAGGTGATTTGGTTGTATCCGCAAACGCAAAATTCTGAAACTATAAGCATTCGTCCAGCACAACCTCCGCAGCAGAAAAACGGCAGGAGCGATGTAACCCTTAAAGAAAGTGCGCCGCGAAAAAATTCTGAAATCGATGCGGAGCTTGAAGCATTGCTTGCACAGCAGAAAACGCGAATCAAAGTTGTCGGCTGCGGCGGCGGCGGGAATAACACGATCAATCGCATCGCTGAAGTAAGCATTAAAGGCGCGGAAACGATTGCAATCAACACAGATGCGCAGGATTTACTTTATACCACTTCTGACAAGAAAATTCTCATCGGAAAAGAATTGACGCGCGGCTTAGGGGCAGGTTCAAATCCACGGCTTGGCGAAGAAGCTGCGAAAGAACAGGAAATGGAATTGAAAAAATCAATCGAAAATTCTGACATGGTGTTTGTAACGTGCGGATTAGGCGGCGGCACGGGCACTGGATCAGCTCCGGTTGTCTCTCAGATTGCGAAAAAGATGGGCGCTCTTACTATTGGCATTGTTACGCTGCCATTCAAAATGGAAGGAACCAAACGATGGGAAAATGCTCAAATTGGACTGGAAAAGATGGAGCAAATTGTGGATACACTTATTGTCATTCCAAATGAAAAGCTTATTGAATTGTGCCCTGATTTGCCGCTGCAGACGGCGTTCAAAGTCGCTGATGAAATTCTTACGAATGCTGTCAAAGGCATCTCTGAACTTGTGACACGAGCTGGACTGGTCAATCTTGATTTTGCAGACATCAAAGCGATCATGTCCAATGGCGGTGTTGCACTCATCGGTGTTGGAGAATCTGACTCTGAGAATCGTGCGATTGAAGCTGTTCAGAAAGCGCTCGAAAATCCGCTGCTGGATGTTGATATTTCCGGTGCGACCGGTGCATTAATCAATATTGCAGGCGGCGAAGATTTGACGCTCGATGAAGCACGCAAAGTTGTTGAAAGTGTTGCGGGAAAAGTTGACGAACAAGCACGCATCATCTGGGGTGCGCAAATCTACAAAGATCTGCAGAGGACTATTCGTGTCATGCTTGTAATCACTGGTGTTAAATCTGAACAGATTTTCGGCATTCGCGTTGAGAAAACAGCGGACAAAAAGAAACGAGAAATTGAAAACGAATTGGGCATTGAGTTTGTGAACTAATTATTGCTTATGACGGTTGCTTTCGCGTAGCCCGTTGTGCGGTCGCGGCTGCTTAAGTCGAGCACTCTATCTTCGGGATCGCTGGGCGTGTCTATCAGTATTTTATCGCCGCGCCATTTTGGAATTTCGAATTTGCGCGATAATGCGAAGACCGTTTCCTGCTGTCCTGTTGTTCGGTCATAGATGCGCAGTTCGTATTTATGCGTTGATCTATCCTGAATCGTATATGCCACTTTTGTGCTGTCATCAGAGAATGTGGCATTTTCAAAACTTTTTCCCGATTCTGAATTAATAAGTATCTGCGACATGTCCTCGAGATCCAAGATATTCACGTCCTCATGCTGTTCTCCTTGATATGATGCAGCTGTAGTGATGACGTAGCGTCCGTTTCTGCTCACTTCTCTTTTTTTTGCTTCCTCAAATCCGCTGAACTGCTGGACTGGCGAGGCGCCTTGAAATGTAAACATTTTGTTCACATTCGGCTGCTGCGGATATTTCGCTTCTGCATGAAGTATTGTATTGCCGTTATGAGAAGCATATGAAACACTGACCTCTTGTGCTCCTGCTGGAAAATAGGATGCCAATGGATCTTCCACACGGCGCACTGCACGGTCACGATTATAGAAAAGCATGTCTGGAATTCCTGTTTGAGATTTTTCACCGATGATTGCAACAAGTGTTTTGCCGTGGTCAATTATTGAATCGTGATACTCTCTTTCGCGTATTCCTCTGGGTGTCCATCCTGCCGGAAAGTTCAGCGGTGTATATGACGATGTTATGGCCCCACGACTGAAATCAGGCTCGAGCAGTCTTCGCACGGATCCGTTTGTTTCCTGCACTATCGCGTGGACAAGCGCAGCGTTTGATGATTCAACTGCGGACACGGCGGCATAGCCAAGCGTATTATCAGGAACTTCGAATGTGTATTTTTTGCCTGTTGACACCTGATGGAAGACGAGCTCTTTGACCGTTGGATCACTTAATCCATGATACGAAACAACTTGAGCAGTTACTAAGTCGATTCCGTTGAATACTGTCAGCTGGTCGTCAAGCGAGCATAGGTCACGTAATGTTGCATTCGCCGTTATAAGCTCGTGAGCAGTGTGCATGTTTTCTTCGTGCGCCACAATAAATTTTTTATTTGGATCAAACTGAAATGCTTCGCGTGATGCTGCGTTGTTCGGATCGTCTGCAAGAAGGCCGCTGAGTTCTGCGCTTTCTGGATTCAGCAGAAAGATACGGTTCGTCGGCGCGGCTATATACACAATATGCCCGGCATCTGTTATTCCCAATGGCTTTTCGCGTATGGTGGGCGAATTCAGATCGTAAGTAACAACGCCGTCTGGAGACAGAACCAGCAGATCAATATCGTTCTGGCGATGATTGCTGCGGGAAAAATATATGTGGTTTCCAACAATGCCTAAAAGTGTATGACCGACGTCCGTTGTTTGGTACGGTTCGATGAGTGTTGTTGATTCGCCTGTCTTAATATCCACGGCAAGCAGTTTTCTGTCCAGCTCATTCACCAGGACATAATCACTGCCGATATCCTCGGCAACACCGCGGACGGGCGGAAGGCGCTCCTTTTTTTGCTTTGAGCTTTCAGGCTGTGCATACCAGCATCCTGTCACTGTTGCAGCCAGTGCCAGCGCTGCTCCTATTATTGAAGTGTGTTGAATAGATCTTCTCATGCGTATCCCCACCACTATGTGGACACTGAAGTTTATTTAAGAATTCAGATTAAAGTTTGTATAAGCATTATTTTTTATATAATAGCAAAACGCATTAAGAATTGAACTTTTGTGCGTTCTGCTATAATAACAAATATCACCAAATATCTCGTGATTTTTGACATAACATCTAATTATCCGACATATTAATGTTATTTCATATAAATAAGTTCAAAAACCAATGAGATTTGCTATAATATGGGCATTATTGAGATGCATGGCGATTGTACAATTTCTTTGCGATTTCGTCGAGCATCTCTCTATCTACATTCCCCACTGATAATGTTGTTTGCCCGTGATTTACTGCTACATCCGGCTCCCATAATTTTAACTCTTTAAATGCATATTTTATTTGATATGCAATCTGCTTCAACACCGAACCGCCGCGAGCTCCTTTTTGAGTGGTATTCCAATGCTCGTGTATTCCTACTGTTAATGCCCCATCGTTGATTAGTCTGGACAGATAATCTCTTGATTTCTCATCGGTAGGATCAAATATTCGATATCTGCCGGCAATCGGAGAAACATCAAGAGTCTCTTGTTCAGGCTTGACAAACTCTTTTAGATCATCTAACGAAAAAAATGCCTCTGCATAATCCGGAATTTTATCATTTAACTGCTGGGCTGTTCGTCGTGCCAGTTCTAAATATTCTTGGAAGTCACCATTTTTCATTGATTCAACGAGCTTGCCGTATTTTAGAATTCGAGAAGACGTTTCGCCTACTATTTGCTCAACGGTGTCAAGCCGCTGTGCAAATTCAGCAAATGTCATAGATCGCGCTGCTCTTCGTGCGCGCATATAATCTATTCCGTATTCACGCGTTAAATATTCGACTAGTTCATTATCCGGATCTTTGAAGAGTCTCTCTCTCATAGCGTTGATAATTTATCCGGTCTTTTATAAATGTTTCGATTTATTCATCACTCCAAAGTAATTAAAACTTATCTGTTGTTTTGGTAAAGATTTATAAATAACCCTCTCCCCACAAGCCTATTTCTTATGATGAACGAACAAGAGCCAGTTGGACAACCAGAACAGCCGCAGTCTGAGCCAGTTGAAGCTGAAATTGTTGAGCCTGCTCAAGAGTCAAACGGTGGTCTACGACGGTATTGGCTTCGATTTAAGCAATTCATCAAAGAATGCCAGAGAGTCATAAAAGTCCTTCAAAAGCCGAGCCGAGAGGAATTTACGACGATATCTAAAGTATCCGCGCTTGGGATTACGGTTATCGGACTCGTAGGGTTTATATTAAGCATGATCCAGCAATTGATATTGCAGTGAAACTATGAAAGAACAACCAGAACAACCGGCAGACGGAAAAGCACATATTTTTGGATTGCGAACGACAGCGAACAGAGAAGACCAAGTTATGGACTTTGTAAGCTCAAAGATCAAAAAAGAAACAGGCAACGTTTATGCAGTTATCCGCGCTCATGGCATGAGAGGCTATATTTTTGTGGAGGCTGCGACGAGGCACGATGCAGAACAATTAACAGCACGCATTCCGTATGCGCGCGGTATTTTACCTCAGGAAATTCAATACGAAGAAATCGATCATATGCTTGAACAAGTGCGCGTTGAGCGCAATATCCTGAAAAGTGATGTCGTAGAGATTATCTCTGGGCCATTTAAGCGCGAACAGGCGAAAGTCATGCGTGTCGACAAGACAAAAGAAGAGGTTGTCGTCGAGCTCCTGCAGGCAGCTGTTCCGATTCCTATCACAGTTCGCATGGATGCAGTCAAGGTCATCCGGCGCGAATCGGGCGATGAGCCTGCTGATGATATGGACTAAGTTATAGTTTAACCCAAATCTGCTTAGAAATCTACTGATTTCTGGCACATTTTGTCTTGAGAGACAAAACGTTTATAAATAACGTATAATCCGAGCGATCCTATGGCAAAAGAAAAAATTCGAGCGTTAATTGAAGGCGGAAAAGCAAGCGCTGCACCACCATTAGGGCCAGCTTTAGGGCCGTTGGGCGTGAATATCGGTCAGGTCATCGCTAAAATTAACGAGAAGACGAAGAGTTTTGCCGGGATGCAGGTTCCTGTTGTCGTTGTTGTTGAGACAACTACAAAAGAATTTGACATTGAAGTTGGAACACCACCAACGAGCTCATTAGTTCTTAAAGAAGCAGGCATTGAAAAAGGTTCAGGCAGTCCATTAACGGATAAGGTTGCAGATGTTCTTATTGAGCAAATCATCAAAGTCGCTAAAATGAAAGAAGGGGATTTGCTTGGAAAGACGTTAAAAAATAAAATCAAAGAAGTCATCGGCACGTGCCAGAGCATGGGCATTCTTGTCGAAGGCGTTCCAGCTCACGATGCTATTGTTCTTGTCAATGAGGGCAAGTTCGATCACGAAATCAAAACTGAAAAGACAGAATTAACTGTTGAAGAACGTAAAGCACTTGAAGAAGAGAAGCTCAGATTACGCGCAGACCTCGAGAAGAGAAAAGTCGAATTGGAAACGCGCGCAAAAGAAATCATTACACAGATGGCAGGCGTGGAACGAGCAAAGATTAAGGCCAAACTCATCGAAGCAAAGATTCCGGCAGCTCTTATCGAGACACTCTTACCTGTGGAAGCAGCAGCTGGTGCAGCACCGGGCGCAGCGCCGGGCGCGAAAGCAGCACCGGGTGCAAAACCTGAAACTGCAAAAGCGCCTGCAGCGAAGAAGTAATCTCTTGTTTTTTTAAAATTTATTTTTTTGAGATTTTTTTCTAACAGTTTAATCAGCTTATGGGGCTCAACACGACTACTGTTTCCTGAACACAAAACCTTTATAATAGTACACTCTTTCTTCAATCTCGGATTTCCATGAGTGACGCTTACAAAAAAGAGGCACAGGCAGTCTGTGCAGAATTGCGTGTAATTTCTGACAAAGGCTTAACAGCGCAGGAAGCTGAAGAAAGGCTGCATAAATATGGGCCGAATGAAATCAAGAAGAAGCGCGGGCCGTCGCCGCTCTTTATCTTTATTTCGCAGTTCATGTCGCCATTAATTGGCATTCTTATCGCGGCGACGCTCATTTCGGCGTTCCTGAAAGAATTTGTTGATGCGATTGTCATTCTTGCTATTATTATTCTCAACTCGATTCTTGGTTTTGTTCAAGAATATAAAGCAGAACGCGCGATGGAAGCGCTGCAGAAGCTTGCCGCACCCAGTTGCCGTGTTGTGCGCGGCGGCCGCGTCGAGGAGTGCAAAAGCAGATTTCTTGTGCCGGGCGACATCATCCTCGTTGAAACAGGCGACATCTGTCCGGCAGATGCACGGTTGATTGAAACGTTCAGCGTTCAGATGCAGGAAGCGCCATTGACGGGAGAAAGCACGCCGGTCCTGAAAAGCATTAATCTCATCCCGAAAAATGTGCCCGTTTCGGATCAGACGAACATGATTTTTGCCGGAACAACTGTCACGAAAGGCAGGGCGAAAGCTGTTGTCACATCGACTGGCATGGGGACAGAATTCGGGAAGATCGCAGACATGCTTCAGCAGACGAAAGAGGAGATTACGCCGCTACAAAAAAGATTTCAGGAGCTTGCAAAATGGATGAGTATTGTTGCAGTTGCAATCATCATAATAACATTTGCGCTCGGGTCATTACGGGATGAGCCGCTGCTTGAGATGCTGCTTGTTGCGATATCACTCGCAGTTGCAGCCGTTCCTGAAGGGTTGCCGGCGGTCATCACGATCTCGTTAGCGCGCGGCGTTCAGCGCATGGTAAAGCGCAATGCACTTATTCGCAAGTTGCCCAGCGCTGAGACGTTAGGCTCGGTTTCGGTCATCTGCACGGACAAGACGGGCACGTTGACGCACAATGAAATGACGGTGCGCAACTTGTGGATATATAACGCCGCTGTTTCTGTTTCCGGCTCTGGATATGCACCAAAAGGAGTTTTCACGATTCAAGCTAAAATTATCGATCCTTCGAAAAGCAAAGTTCTCTCGCTGCTCTTAAAAATCGGTATGCTCTGCAATAACACGAAGATACGCCATGAAAGAGGGCAGAACACCGCTATCGGAGATCCGACGGAAGCTGCACTTCTTGTCAGCGGGGAAAAAGCCGCATTTGATGAAGAAAAATTACAGCGAGAATACCCGCGTTATGGAGAGATAGAGTTCACGTCCGAGCGAAAGATCATGACGACAATGCATCAAGTTCATTTGCGGCATCTGGCCTTGACAAAAGGAGCAGCTGATGTGCTGCTGAAGAGATGCACATCAATTCTTGTTGACGGGCGTGTTGAACGCTTAACATCAGAGCATAAAGATGAGGTGCTGAAAGCGAATGAAGTGTTCGCACAGAATGCACTCCGTGTTCTGGGATTCGCGTATAAAGAGATTGAGAAATCAACGCGCATTGATGATATTGAAAAAGACTTGGTTTTCGTCGGTATGCAGGCAATGATTGATCCGCCGCGTGATGAAGTCAAGACAGCATTGCAGAAATGCAAGGATGCGCATATCAAGGTCGTAATGATTACGGGCGACCATAAGACGACTGCATTGGCAGTTGCAAAAGAGATCGGCCTTTCCGGGCGCGCTTTAACAGGAGATGAACTTGACGCATTATCTGCTCCAGAATTCAGGAAACAGGCTGAAGAAATCACCGTCTATGCTCGTGTGAATCCTGCTCATAAGCTAAAAATCATCGAAGCGTTGAAAGCGAACAAGCATGTTGTTGCAATGACCGGCGACGGCGTGAACGATGCGCCTGCACTTAAGAAAGCAGATATCGGCATTGCCATGGGCATCACCGGCACCGACGTCAGCAAGGAAGCAAGCGACATGATATTGACCGACGACAACTTTACAAGCATTGTCTATGCAGTTGAAGAAGGGCGCGGCATCTACGATAACATCCGCAAGTTCTTTGCATTCCTGTTTTCGGGCAATTTAGCGGAAGTAGGCATTATACTCATTGCTATAGTAGCGGGACTGCCGCTGCCATTGACGGCAACACTGATCCTCCTCATTAATCTTGTCACGGACGGTTTGCCGGCGATTGCGCTTGCGGTTGATCCATTTGAGCCAGACACCATGAAAAGCAAGCCGCGAAACAGCGGCGAGCCCCTGTATAAAGGCCTGCAGCCTTTTATTATCAGTTATCCGATCATCATGACACTTGCAGTGATGCTGCTGTTCAGTTTTATTTACATGAGAAGCAGCGATGTTGTTCATGCACAGGCTGCGGCGTTCCTGGCGATTGTTCTGTTTGAACTGTGGCAATCTTTTGCAGCGCGATCGACAAAATATCCGTCAGTGAGTGTTGGGTTATTTAAGAACAAGCTGCTGGTTTTGGCGGCTGTTCTGTCTATCGTCGTGTCGCTTGGTGTCATCTATATTCCATTTTTCCAGAAGCTGTTCTTTTCGGTGGATGCATACAGGCCAATGCTCCTGACGATCGGTGAAGTTATCATCATCTCTATCATATCAACCCTTGGCTTTGTCACTATTGAAATTCAAAAGTACAAGACATCACGAGTTAAACCATGGTAGAAAGTGTTTTACGACTGGCTGCTGGAGGGTATCCTAAGTTTTATTTAATTTTTATTCTCGTGGCGAGCCTGCTCATCATGATTAAGAGCGCTGACTTGCTGCTTTATGGTGTTACCCGTTATTTCAAACGCATCGGATTGAGCGAGTATATTGTTGGTTTAGTTGTCGTTGCGGCTGTTGCGTCGTTTCCTGAGCTGATATCGTCAATTACCGGCGCATCGCTGGGCGATCATGGCATTGTTTTCGGCGCGATTCTTGGGTCGAATGTGGGCGGGCTTACACTTATCTTGGGGATTATGGCTCTTGTGAGCGGGAAGCTGAACATTCAGAGCAAACTGTTTACGAACGTGCGCTTGATTGTTTTTTTGGCGACGATATTGCCCATCATTCTTGTTTCGGACGGGACGCTGTCGCGGCTGGACGGCGTGTTTTTAGTTGCGACGTATGCGACCTACTTGTTTTTTGTATTCCGAAAAGAAGATGGCGGCGGCGGATTAAAAGAGCGTGTTCAGCTGTCTAAAATTTGGAAAGATGGTTTAGTATTTTTGATGGCGTTTGGCGCGCTGCTGCTTAGCTCGCGCTGGCTGATTTTTGGTGTTATCGAATTGTCAAAAAGATTGCATATATCGTCATTTATCGTGTCTGTGGTGATATTAGGCATTGGCGCGCAGATTCCAGATTTGATTGTTATCCTGCGTTCGAAAGCATCGGGTCATGAGGATGTTGGTATGGGAGATCTTCTCGGAAGCACGCTGACAAAACAGCTGCTGTTTTTGGGGCTTATTGCGCTGTTTGTGCCCTTAGTTATTCCGGTGAAACTTATTTTGATCAGCGCGATTGCGTTCTCTTTAGTGATGGGGTTGGTTCTGCTGTTTATGAAGTCAGGCTGGCTGGACTGGAAGCATGGCGTGCTGTTTTTGGTAATCTATTGCGTGTATATTCTGTTGGAGATTACGCTGAATGCGTGAGAAAATAGGTACTTGTTTAGGAGATTCGTAGTCTGTATGATATATTTTTACTCGCTCTTCGACTAAAAAATCAGCTAATGGCAGCTACACGGCGCCCGAACTTTTGTTCGTCGTGCTACTGTCCCCATTAGCTGATATCGACTTCAAAGTAAAATATATATTCTCATAAGTCACATCGGCTAAACAAATACGAAAATAGAAAAAAGAGTATTAAAAATTAACGGGCATTGCGGATGTCCTTGCGTTCGAGGTTGATGATGGCGTTCACCTGCTGCATTATATCAAGCATGTCTTTTTCAAGCCGTTTTGCGTCTAACTCCAGAGTTTCTGCATAACTGAGTTCATCGAGCACTTTTGCTTTGTTGTTCTCTTTTGCTCGGGTATATGCATAGCCTATCTTAACGAATGTATTGATTTGAACTGTTTCGAGTCTTACCAATTCTTCGTGCAGCGTATTAAATGCTGTTGTTAATCCTTCAACATCAGTCATCAATTTTTTTATAGCCGTAGCTTCATCGTCCAATTGGCTGATTATATGGCTGTAATCCTTCGGCTCCCATCCTTTTTTTCGTGCTTCAGCTTTCTGGCGTCCGAGTTCTGTTTTGTGATCATTTATCTCTTTTAAATTCCTTTTCATAATAACCGCAAAGCCATTATTCCATACAGTAAGTTTCTTCTGCATCTCTTTCATATCGTTTATTGTTTTCTTTTCTCGCTGTATTGCCAGATGTAAACGGTCCATGTTCATTCCTTGACTATCGAATTGTTCGACTATGTCTTGTAGATTATCATTTTTTGGTGGTATTTGTGCTCTTATTATGCTGATAAATTTGAGCACGTCGTCTGACTTATTTCTTTGGTTCTTTATCATATCTCCAAATGCTCGTGTGATGGGACGTTCGGCGCTATATGTTGCACCACCTTGTTTTCTTATTTTTGCAATTCTTCTTGCGCTCTCAACTGTCTCATCATCTAATTTCTTCTTCCAAAAGAATAATCCCATTCATTTCACCTCTTATTTTATTTTCCTATTATTTTTTGATCTGATTAATAATTTAGTTGAAGATTCCTCTATCAACGACTCTTCCAATTGCTTCGCTTGTGCAGCCTTCATGCTGAATCCCTTTTCAAGCTTCATCAATTTATCTACTTCGGCTTCTAATACTTGTAGAAGTCTCAGTTCCTTTTTAATACTTGCTACTGCATTTATTGCAGCGTTTATCTGTATCTCGGCTTCCGCTCTGTCTGTTCTCACTTTGGTTTTTATGTTTGCTAAATTATGTAGTATATTTTTTGCTACGTCAGATAAATCTTTTATTGTAACCTCTGATTGTTTTATTCTCTCATTTAATGCCCACAACACCTTTTTATCATTGCCGAGATTTTTTAATGCTTTGTTTCCGGGTGATCTTGTTTTTATATTAGTTATCCAGGTATCTATCATTGTCTTTCGCTCGATGGCGAATTTCATAAAGCGCGCATCGAGATCAGTGATCACTTTTAATTGGCTTAACTCCACTTTGGCGGTATCTATAGCACGGTCAATTAATTTCTCAATCTCCTTTATCGTTTCGTCTTTTGTCATAGTGTTCGTATCAAGTCACGGATTCTTTGTAGTATTGCATCCAATGTTGTTGCTGTTGTAGTAGCAGCTGTTGCAGCTGCAGGGGCGGCACCGGGTGGTGGAGTTCCCGGCGCTGGCGGTCCGTAGACGCCCGGCGGCAATGCCCCTGGTGTGTGTGCTGTCGTCGTGTGTGCAGGCGTCGCTCCATGTGTTGTATGCGTGCCTGCGGCGCCGTCCATGAATATGCGGATGAACTCGAATATTGTCCAGAACATGACGAACATAAACGCGATGCCGGTGGCGGTGTTCATCCCTTCGATGACTGTTTTGTCTATCTGGAGGGCGCGTCCGCCGGCGGCTGCTCCATCTTGAAAATTATATTTTACCGTTCCTGTTGTGTCTGCCTTTAAATCTTCTCGACCCAGCGATTCCGTTCCGTCCCAAACAATCCAGAGGATAAACAACAAGAACAGCAGCAGCATGAATCGTCCTATTCTCCCCTGTCTTGTGGATCCGTCAATGTGATAGATCAGCGTGCTGATCGCATATATTGCGCCGAAGATGAGGCCGAACACGGCAACGGTTCCGTAGACGTTTCCTATCACTAATAACAGCGAGCCGGGGATGAATATCGCTGCGATCAATGCGAGAAAGAATGAAATGACGCTGCCGACGCGTTTCATCTCTGCTTTACTGAGCGCATAATAAAAGACTGCGAATGTTATTGCCCAAACACAGAACCGAAGAAATCCAAGATACAGTGTACCCGCATCCAGGCTGCTTGCAAACCAGTTGTCGACAGTAAATATGCCTGCGATGACCTTGATGACTCTTTGGATGATGTTTCCGCTGCTTTCGAACATACTTTCGGCCAGCACAGAGCCGGCAAACAATAGGATAAAGAATAGACTAATGATTACTAATCCGCTCTTTTTCATGGAAGCAGGGAATGCGCTGGTATTTTTAAACGTTGAGATTTTCGTATTCTAAATGTTTAAATACTCCTCTTTAGAATTTTAGCTCATGGATCCCATTTATACTGAGCTTATCCACGAAATCAAGGCGACGCAGATGACCGCGTCTCAGCTGACGAAATTAAAGCGGCAGCTCTGTCTGAAGTATAGTACGAAAAAGCCTCCCACTAATTTTGAAATCCTGCTGAATGCATCGCCGTCTGATCGCTCACTTATTCAGAAAAAGATACTTGTCAAACCAGTTCGTACTGCGTCAGGTGTTTCGCCTGTGGCTATCATGACGGCGCCGTTTGCGTGTAGTCACGGAAAGTGCACTTTTTGTCCAGGCGGTCCGAACAGTTATTACGGCAATGTTCCGCAAAGCTATACAGGCCATGAACCGACGACGATGCGTGCGATTCGTAACAATTATGATGCATATCTGCAGGTGTTTAATCGTCTTGAGCAGTATGTTGCGTTAGGCCATAATCATGACAAGATTGAACTGATTGTGATGGGCGGAACGTTTCCGTCGATGCCGGTGGACTATCAGAATGGTTTTATCAGAGATGCGTTTGCGGCGATGAACGATTTTTCCATGCTGTTCTATAAAGATGGAGAGCTTTTGTTTGAAAAGTTCAAGGACTTTTTTGAATTGCCGGGGGACGTAGGCAGTTCTATTCGCACGGAACATATTCATGCGAAGCTTCTTGAACTGAAGAGGGAGTCAGCGACGACACTGCTGGACGAGCAGATCCGCAACGAAACTTCTCAAGTGCGCTGCGTTGCGCTGTGCATCGAAACTAAATCGGACTGGGGTTTCTTTGAGCATGGTAACCGTATGCTTGATCAAGGATGCACGCGTGTTGAAATTGGTGTGCAATCTGTGTATGATGATGTATTGAAGAAAGTGCATCGCGGGCACGATTCGGCTGATACGAAGAAGTCGTTTCAGATTCTCAAGGATTTAGGTTTCAAAATTTCTGCTCACTACATGCCGGGGCTGCCGCTTACTGACGAGAAACGAGATATTGAAGGTTTCAAACAGATATTTTCTAATCCTGATTACCGGCCAGACATGCTGAAGATTTATCCAACAATGGTTGCGCCTGGGACGGCACTTTATGTTGAGTGGAAACAAGGCAAATTTATGCCGTTGACGGCTGATCAGGCTGCACAGCGTATCGTGAAAATGAAAGAGTATATTCCACGCTATTGCAGGGTTCAAAGGGTTTTGCGAGATGTTCCTACGAAGATGTGGGCTGCGGGTGTTGAATTTACGAATTTGCGACAGCATATGGTGGGCAAGTATAAGCCGAAATGCGAATGCATCCGATGCCGTGAACCGATGGGGCAGGCAATTGATTATGATGCGCTAAAGTTGAATGTCTATGAATATGAATCGAATGGAGGGAAAGAGTTTTTTATTTCGCTGGATGATACGACTCATGATTTGATTGTTGGGTTTTGCAGGCTGCGGTTTCCGTGCGAGGCGTTGAGGTCTGAGATTACATTGACTTCGGCATTGGTTCGAGAGTTGCATGTTTATGGGACGGCGACGGCGCTGGGTTCTGAAGGATCAGTGCAGCATAAAGGATATGGGAAAATGCTTTTGAAGAAAGCTGAGGATATTGCTGTTTCTCGTGGGAAGAATAAGATGGTTGTTATTTCAGGCGTTGGTGTGCGGGAGTACTACAGAAAATTGGGGTATGTTTCTGAAGGACCGTATGTGGTGAAGAAGGTTTAGATTATCTCACAAACTCTACGTTATCCATACCCTTGAATTCTTTATCTCCGGTGAGAAATTTCATGTGTTCAATTTCTGCAATCGCATATCCTAATGCATCGGTATATGATATTGATTTTTTCCGCGACGCATACAAGCAAGAAGTAGATGCGAAATCTGTGTATTCAGCTGACTTCAAAGTGGGATTGGAAAAAGCAATTATTATATTTCCACAGGATTCTGATCTTGTTGAAAGCTATGGTTGGGATGCTTTATTTGGGAATGAAGCAGCGCCATATATGACTGCTCTGCTTCCACAGATGGGCTGGGAAGCAAAACAAAGAGTTCTTAGATTTGCCGAGGGTGAGCGAGCAACATTGCAACGACATCGTGATGAACTTCCTGAAATAACACAACGTCAATACGCTACTCAGCACCTTGATATCATCGAGCTCGAGAAAAGATTAAACGAAGAAAGAAGTCGCAATGAAGATACGAATATGACGGAGCATATGCTCAATGCTGCACGTCAAACTTTTTCGGAATACGCAAATGGCACAATATTAAACGATAACTTGAGAGACATTGATAATCAGCTGAAAGCAGTTGATGATATTGTCGGCAGGTTGAGATGAGACTCTCACAAGGTTCACTTTATGCTGGAGCAGTGCTTGCTTTAGGTTTAGGAGCGGCTACAGGCGCACTTTTTGGACAGCGGTGTAGAGATAATTTTCAGGCTCGAAGTGTTGAAGCTCCGTCTCTTGAAGAAGTTGTTGAAATGCCTGTAATTGCTATCGAACCAGTGAGTGTTCCATTTCCTGCTGACGCTGCGGCTGATACGGTTGCACTTGAGATTGCGGCGGGGACGATTGCTGAGAATATTGTTCATTATGCTCCGTCAACATCTACACAAACTACAGATGACATTATTTTTGCTGAACAAGCTGAGCCACGACATATTCCTAAACCTCATTATTCTCCTTTGACTGACACTGGCTGGAATTACCTTCAAAGCGGTTGGCAGGCTATAAAAAATAAAGATTTCATGGTTAGTGATGATCTGAAAATAATAATACTTCTTGAAAATCTTCAAGGTGCGGAAAGAGATGAATTACTCCGAGATATTACCGATTATTGTACAAATGCAGAAGGTAGAATGTACACAGCAATTGAATTGGTGCATGCTGTCATTGGTATAAAAAAT